>Ga0209415_10018746_pt1 | contig 10906 bp, 4 predicted proteins | sample PeaSoiSIISIP2007_FD_187696 | JGI IMG/M metagenome (GOLD analysis project Ga0209415, IMG submission 187696) | Peat soil microbial communities from Weissenstadt, Germany - SII-SIP-2007 (SPAdes) (version 2) | ecosystem: Environmental > Terrestrial > Soil > Wetlands > Peat | place: Germany... | reverse complement strand
GAAGACGAAGAACGATGTGTTCGAAGACGTCGCCGCCTCGTACGACAACGAGGTTACGCTCACGGGTTCAGGAGAGCCGAAGCTGGTGATCGGGTATGCGATTGCACCGAGCTATTTTCGGATCCTGGACGTTGCTCCGAAGCTAGGGCGTACGTTCACTGACGAAGAAGCACAGTCGAAGGCAAACGTCGCCGTGCTGAGCGACAAGATGTGGCGGACCACGTTCCACGGGGATCCTAAGATCCTGGGCAAATCGATCACTCTCGATGCCAGGTCTTATGCCGTGATTGGCGTGATGCCGCCCACGTTTAGCTTTCCTCCGCAGACCGAACTGTGGATGCCTCTTTATATCTCTCCCGCGATTTCCGGCGACTATGAACATCGCTACATTCGAGTCGTGGGGCGGCTCAAGCCGGACATCTCGGTCGCAGAGGCGCAGGTCCGGATGAGTGCTCTCGAACGCCAGGTCGCGACCCAGCATCCCGAGACGGATGCGGGTAACGAGACGTGGGTCGAGCCGATACGCCATCAATTAGTTGGCGATATACGCACGCCGCTGCTGGCACTATCCGGCGCGGTCGGGCTGGTGCTCTTCATTGCTTGTGTGAATATTTCTAGTTTGTTGCTGGCGCGCGGAGCGAGCCGGCACGTCGAGGTTTCGGTGCGCGTAGCTATTGGCGCGGGCCGCGGTCGGCTTCTGCAACAGTTCCTGAGTGAGAGCCTTCTTCTTTCATTTCTTGGCGGAGCGGTCGGAATCGTTCTTGCCCTTTGGTGCACAGGTTTCCTGCTGGCCATCTTTCCCAATGGTGTGGCCAATTTGAGCATTCCGAGAGTGGACGCCATCCCAGTCAACGCACCGGTGCTCTGGTTTGCGCTGGGAATCACGGTAATGACGGGGCTGATTTTCGGCGCAATCCCTGCACTGCAATCGTCCGGCGTGAGCGGCAATGATGCGCTCAAGGAATCCGGCCGCGGGCTGACCTCAACTTCATGGTCCGCACGAATACGCCGCATCCTGGTTTCAGCCGAAGTCGGTCTTTCGCTGGTGTTGATCACGGGAGCGGGCCTGATGGTGGAGAGCTTCCGGCATGTATATCGGGTGGACCTCGGGTTTCGCCCCGAGAAGATACTCGGGCTCGAGGTGTTCCTGCCTCCGAATCGATATCCAGGCAATCAGCCGCAGAAACAGAGCAATTTTGTGAACAGCGTGCTTGACCGGCTGAATCACCTGCCGAACGTTGAGTCGGCCGCGGCCGCAAACTACCTTCCGCTCACCGGATTCTGGGGAACAACTGACTTTTCGATCGAAGGCCAGGCGTTGCGCAAGGATGCGCTGAAGCCGCTCGCCGACAATCGTCTCGTGACGCCCAGCTATTTCTCGACCATGGGAATCGCGCTGCTCGGGGGACGGCAGTTCACTGATTTGGATCGACCCGGCAGCGAGAAAGTGGCGATTGTCAATACGACTCTCGCGAATCGCTATTTCGGCAGCGAAAACGCGATCGGCAAAGTTCTGGAACTGGGAGATTCCGGGCATCCGGATCGATGGCGCATCGTCGGGCTGGTTTCTGACGTGAAGGCTTTCGGCCCGGAAGAAGCGGCGCATGCGGATCTCTATCGCCCGCTGGAGCAGTCCCCATCCGCGCTGCTTGGATTTGCGGTGCGTGTGACCGGCGACCCATCTGGGTTACTGAAGCCAGCCGAACAAGCGCTCTGGGATGTGGACAGGGATCAGCCAATCTTCGACGCACTGCCCATGGCCACGCTGGCCACACAGTCGGTCGCCCTGCGACGCGTCAGCACAATTCTGCTGGGAAGTTTTGCAGTTCTGGCCGTGCTTCTCGCAGCCATTGGCTTGTACGGAGTGACGGCCTACTCGGTGGCGCAACGCACGCATGAGATCGGACTGCGGATGGCTTTGGGCGCGCGGCGCGACGACGTGCTGCGGCTCGTCATGGTGCAGGCTATTCGACTGGTGCTCATCGGCGAACTCACGGGGTTGGTGACCGCGCTTTGGTTGACGCACCTGGCGTCGAGCCTGCTGTACGACGTAAGCCCAAGCGACCCGTGGACAGTGATCACCGCCGTAACGGTGCTGACTCTGGTGGCGCTAGGGGCCTCGTACCTTCCTGCCAGCCGGGCAACGAGAGTCGATCCCATGGTGGCGCTGCGCTACGAATAGTAAGGAGGCGATGGATGAATGGCCTGCTGCAGGATCTTCGCTACGCCATACGGCAACTGCGCAAGAACCCGGGCTTTGCCGGCACCGCGATCCTGGTGCTGACTCTGGGAATTTCTGCCGTTGTATCCATCTTTGCTTTTGTCGATGCCGCATTGATCAAGCCGTTGCCTTACCCGAATCCCAATCGCCTTGTCTTAGTGACGGAAAATGCTCCGATGTTTCCGGTCTCGAACCTTTCTTATCCCGATTATCTCGACTGGAAGAAGCTCAACCAGGTCTTCGGTTCGATGGATGTTTATAACGGGGCAGGATATCTACTGCGCACTCCCGCCGGCACCGAGCCGGTACCCGGAGTGCGAGTGAGTGACGGGTTCCTTCGCACCTTGGGCGTTTCGCCCGTGCTGGGCAGCGATTTTTATGCTGGAGAGGATTTGCCGGCGGCGCCGAAGACCGTGATTCTGAGCTTTTCCACCTGGCAGAAACGGTTTGGTGGGAGGAAAGACGCAGTCGGAGAAACCATTTCTCTCAGCGGCACACCGTACACCATCATCGGAGTGTTGCCAGAGGGCTTCCAATTTGCACTCGGTGAAAATTCGGAGTTCTGGACAACGCTCCACGCTTCCGACTCCTGCTCCCTCCGGCGCAGCTGCCACGACCTCATGGGAATTGGACGGCTGAAGGATGGCGTCTCGGTTGAGATGGCCTTGGCCAACATGAAAGCGATCGCCGGTCAACTGGAGCAGCAGTATCCCAAGGACAATCGCGGCCAGGGGGCAACCGTGCTGCCATTGGCCGAATTCATTGTTAAAGGTATCCGCCCCATACTGCTCGCGCTGCTTGGCGGAGCAGGACTGCTGCTGGTCATCGCGTGCGTGAACGTGTCGAGCCTGCTGTTGGTTCGTTCCGAGAGCCGCAGGCGTGAGATTGCGGTGCGCGGCGCGCTCGGAGCGTCCCGCACACGGCTGATACGCCAATTCATTACCGAGGGACTTGTGCTGATGGCAGCCGGCAGTTTGCTCGGTCTGGCCGCCGCAAGTGTAGCGATGCAGGTCCTCATGCACCTTATCTCCAAAGACATGATGACGGGCATGCCGTACCTGGCTGGCCTTGGCCTGAATTCTCACGTGCTGGTCTTTGCCGCCACCGTTTCCATTTTGGCGGCGGGCCTGTTTTCACTAGCTCCGATCCTGCGCCTGCCTCTCACCAAAGTGCGAGAAGGCCTGACCGAGGGCGGGCGTGGTTACGCGGGGACATTGTGGCGCCGCTTTGGCGCCAACCTGGTTGTCGTCGAGTTGGCGATTGCCGTTGTGCTGCTGGTGAGCGCCGGACTTCTGGGCAAGAGCCTCTATCGCTTGCTCCGTGTTGAGATTGGATTTCAGCCCGACCATCAGGCCACCATGCAAGTCGCTTTATCGGAAGTGAGCTACCCGAAGGACGAACAGGTGGTTGCGGTTCAGAAGCAGATCATCAGCCGCGTATCCAGTTTGCCGGGGGTCCAGTCGGCGGGTATTTCCAGCGTGTTGCCCGTCAGCTTCAACGGCAACACCGATTGGATCCGGATTGTTGGCCGTCCATATAACGGAGAACACAATGAAGTGAACCAACGGGATGTAAGTTCCGCATTTTTCTCCACGATTCGGGCAAAACTATTGCGCGGCCGTTACTTTACGGAAGCCGATGACGCGTCGAGGCCCCTAGTGGTGATCATCAACCAGTCGCTGGCCAACAAATATTTCCCGGGGGAAGACCCGATCGGCAGGAGAATCGGCGACACCGAACTAACCCCGAAGTCGATCAAGGAGATCGTTGGGGTCGTGGAAGACGTGAAGGACGGTTCGTTGGATTCCGAGATCTGGCCGGCCGTCTACTATCCATTCAACCAGGATGGCGACACTTTTTTCTCTCTCGTTGCGCGCACGTCGCAGGCCGAGGAGTCGCTGTTGCCCACCCTGGTGGCCACCATTCATGAGATTGATCCCGGGATTGGCGCGCTGAACGAAGCCACGATGACCGCCAGAATCAACCAATCGCCGACCGCATATCTTCACCGTTCCGCGGCCTGGCTGGTGGGCGGCTTCGCCACAACGGCACTGTTGCTGGGCGTGGTTGGCCTCTACGGTGTGATCGCGTACTCAGTCAGCCAGCGGACTCGCGAAATCGGTGTCCGCATCGCGCTCGGAGCACAGCGCCGCTCAGTGTATGAGCTCATCCTGAAAGAAGCGGTCTGGCTTGTAGCGGCGGGGGTCGCCGCGGGACTAGTTTGCTCCGTCGCCGCCGCAACCCTGATTCGCGGCCTGCTGTATGGAGTGCAATCCTGGGATGCGGCAACGTTGGCGGCGGTTTCCGTCGTGCTGGTAATTTCGGCGCTGAGTGCCAGCTACATCCCCGCCCGACGCGCCGCGCGAGTCGATCCCATGGTGGCGCTGAGATACGAGTAGGGGCATGATGATGAACCGCTTATTCCAGGACGCTCGCTACGCTCTGCGGCAACTGCGCAAGAACCCGGGATTCACCGCGGTGGCGGTGCTCACGCTGGCCTTGGGTATTGGAGCGACCACATCGATGTTCAGCCTGGTGGACCGCATCCTATTCCGCAGCCTGCCTTACCCGCATGATAACGAACTCGTGTCGGTCGGCGTCATCGCGCCGATCATCGACGGCGAATTTCTTTTTGCCTCGAATTATCTGGAGTGGCGGGAGCATCAGACTCCGTTCATTCATTTCACTTCATCCACCGGCGTGAACGATTGCGATCTCACCGACGAACATCCCGTGCGTGTGGCCTGCGCCGCGGTTGCGTCCACATTCTTGCCAACGTTCGGCATCCAGCCGGTGTTGGGCCGGAATTTCACCGCCGAGGAGGACCGGCCGGGCGCGCCGAAAGTGGCGCTGCTGACTTACGGCCTTTGGCAGGACCGGTTCGGCGGAGACGGCAACGTGGTTGGCCGCATGGTTTCGCTGGATGGCCAGCCCACTCAGATTCTGGGAGTGCTGCCGCGCAACTTCGAATTCCCGACTCTTGCGCACACCGCCCTCCTGGTGCCGGAAGCGCTGGACGAATCCATTGTGCAACGCAACGCCATGGGGCCGGTGGTCCGGGTATTCGGGCGCATGAAGCCGGGAACTAGCGTGGAGCAAGCCAGGGCACAGCTCGATCCGCTCTTTCGCTCCTTTGTCGAGTCGGCGCCACCACCGTTTCGCAAGGTGCTGCAACTTGAGGTTCGCCCCATCCGGGACCTGCAGATCCACGACTCCCGACGGGCCGCCTGGCTCTTGCTGGTGTCGGCGCTGGCGGTACTGCTGATTGCCTGCGCGAATGCGGCGAACCTGGTGTTGGCTCGCAATGCAGGGAGGCGCCACGAGTTGGCAGTACGCTCCGCAATCGGAGCTGGACGCGCGCGTCTGGTCCAGCAAAGGCTTACGGAAAGCATTCTGCTCGCCCTGCTGGGCGGCGCCACCGGCACCGCGTTGGCCTATGCCGTGGTCCATGCGTTTGCCGCGCTCGCGCCGGTGGGAATTCCACGTTTATCGCAGGCAACGGTCGACGTAAGAGTGTTGCTGTTTTCGATCGCAGTGTCGTTGGTTTCGGGGATTGTTTTCGGAACTGTGCCCTCGCTGGAAAGGGCGAGCATCCAGATGCTGGTGGTCAAAGCCACGCCGGATGCGCGCCGCAGTCGGCTGCGGCAACTTCTGATGGTCACACAGGTGTGGATGGCGATCGTTCTGCTGGCCAGCGCGCTGCTGTTCGTGCGGAGCCTGCTCACGCTGCAAGCCGAATCTCTGGGAATGAACACAGCAAACATTGTGACTGCGCAAATCACCTTGGGCCAGTCAAAATATCCGGGCCCGCCCGAGCGGCTCGCGTTCTATGAAGAACTCGAGCGAAAACTGAAAGATATTCCCGGCGTGAGTGGCGTGGCCCTGAGCGACTCGATTCCGCCGAGTACGACGGCTCGCACCGTGCCGTTTGTGGCGGTCCAGGCCGAAGGACACGCGCCGCTCGCACCGGACCAGGGGATTGGCGGAGTGGTGGGATGGAGATCGGTTACACCCGATTATTTCTCGGTTCTGAACATTCAACTGCTGCGCGGGCGCGCCTTTGAGGAGGCAGACCGGAAGCCGGGTGCGAGCGCGGTCATTCTCAATCAGGAATTGGCGCAGCGTCTATTCCCTGGCGAAGATCCCCTGGGACAGGCCGTTCGTCTTCCCCAGGCGGAAGGCGCAGCGGCTGCCGCGTTCACGGTAATCGGCGTCGCGTTCAACGCACAGAATCAGGGGCTTGGAGGGCGCGTCGGTCCGGAATACTACCTGGTCCGGCGGCATCGTGACGACGACCCAATCTTTCGCTATCCCGATTCGCAGCACATCAGCATTCTGCTGCGCAGCGCGGTGGGTGCGGAAACCGTTACTCAGGAATTGCGGAGCACCGTCGCGACGCTGGACCCGACCTTGCCCGTGGATGTGGGCGCACTGCGCGAGACGATTGCTCAGCTGGCGGAGCGCCCACGTTTCAGTGCCGCCCTGCTTTCGTTGTTTGCCGTGATTGGCCTTGCGTTGACAGCGGTCGGCATCTACGGCGTGGTCTCGCTGCTGGTCAATCAACGTACGCAAGAGATCGGCATTCGTATGGCGCTGGGAGCGACCCAGCGAAATGTCATCGGAATGATGGTGTGGCAAGCGGCGGTGTGGATTGGGATAGGCGCCGCGGCCGGGATTCTGGGGTCGCTGGTGGCTGCCCGCTGGATCGGTTCATTGCTTTTCGGAATCCGCGCCAACGATCCGGCAACGCTGGCCGAAGCCGCAGCGCTGCTTCTGGTTGTGGCGCTGTTTGGAGCGTGGATTCCGGCTCGCCGGGCCGCGAAGGTCGATCCCATGGTGGCGCTGCGTTATGAGTAGGAGAGGGAAACGATGAACAGTGTGCTGCAAGATCTGCGCTACGCGATCCGGCAACTGCGGAAGAAGCCGGGGTTTACGGCGGTGGCAATCATCACGCTGGCACTCGGCATTGGCGCCAACACGGCAATCTTCAGCCTGCTGGATCAGGCCCTGCTACGCAACCTGCCGGTAAAGGAGCCGGAACGCCTGGTGCTGCTGCGATATTCCGGCAGCAACACCGGGCACATCAGCGCGCGCGCCGACAACAAATTCTATTTTTCTTATCCCATGTATCGCGATCTTCGCGACCGGAACTCCGTCTTCAGCGGGACCATCGCCACCGATTCCACGCAAGCCGGCGTGCAATGGCATAACCAGCCGGAACTGGTCGGGACGGAATTGGTCTCGGGCAACTACTTCGATGTACTGGGAGTGCAGCCAGCGTTGGGCCGTCTGTTGGTTGCGTCCGATGACACTGTGGCCAACGCCAATCCCGTCGCGGTGCTGAGCTTCGACTACTGGCAGCGACGCTTTGGATCCGATCCGGCGATTCTGAACCAAAGTGTTTTAGTGAACGGGCATCCCTTCACTTTGATTGGCGTCGCCCAACGCGGCTTTCACAGTGTCGTGATGGGCGACACCCCCGACCTGTTCACTCCCATGACGATGAAATCGCAGGTCATGCCTGGAAGCGACGATCTCGAAGACCGCCGTTCGAGCTGGCTCAACATTGTTGCCCGGCTGAAGCCCGGGGTGAGCCGCGAGCAGGCGGAGGCCGGGATCAGTCCGCTGTGGTCCTCGGTCCGGGCCGACGAATTGAAACAGATGCAGCATCGCACGGACAGTTTCCGCGAAAACTTCGTGGCCAAGTCGCACCTGTTTCTGAACGACGGCGCAAAAGGATTCTCTCCCCTGCGCGGCAGCGTTCAAACTCCACTGCTCATTTTGATGGCGATGGTTGGTCTAGTGGCACTGATGGCTTGCGCGAACGTGGGCAGCCTGTTGCTGGTGCGCGCGGCGGGCCGGTTGCGCGAAATGTCGGTGCGCTACGCGCTGGGCGCAAAGCGGACGAGAGTAGTTCAGCAACTTCTGGTGGAAGGGCTTTTGCTGGGTCTGGCGGGCGGAATCCTGGGAGTGATTCTGGCGCCGCGAATCTCAAGCGTGCTGATCAACCTGATTTGGGGCGGATCGGGCATGGAGTTGCCACTCTCGCCACAGGTTGATTTGAGAGTGCTTGCTTTCAACTTCGCTCTGGCAGTATCCGCCAGCCTGCTCTTCAGTCTGGCGCCAGCCGCGCAGTTCTGGCGGCCTAATCTCGCGCCCGCGCTGAAACAACAAGTGATCGCCGGAGGCGGGCCGCTGCGCTTCCGCCGCATTGCGGTCGGCGTACAAATTGGGTTGAGTCTTTTGCTGCTGGTGGGAGCTGGTCTTTTCTCGCGCACGCTGCATAATCTCAAGTCGCTGGATGTGGGGTTTGCCACCGACCATCTGGTGACCTTCAGCCTTGATCCGTCTCTTGCCGGATATCCGCCCGCGCAGAATCTTGAAGTTACCTCTCGCGTGCTGCGCACGCTGTCGGCTCTTCCAGGAATTCGCGCGGTCGCCGCCACGAATGACTCGGAACTGGCGGACAACGGTTTCGCCGGCAACATCACGATCGCGGGTTATGCGGCAAAGGAAGACGAGGATATGGATGTCGAACACCCGTATGTAAGTCCCGGCTATTTCTCCAGCATGGGGATGACGCTGCTGGCGGGCCGCGAGTTGAGCGACGCGGACCGGGCAGGGACGCAAAAGGTGGCAGTGGTCAACGAGAGTCTCGCGCGCCACTTTTTCGGCGATCCGCAGCACGCTCTGGAGCGCTATTTCGCCAACGGCGGCGGCAGCGTGACGCCCAACATCGAAATCGTTGGCGTTGTTAAAGACGCCAAGCACCGCGCGGTTCGCAAGGATGTGAAACGCACGGTATTTACACCCTACCTGCAGGAAGCCGATCCGGGTGGGATGACGTTCTACATGCGCACATGGCAGGCGCCGGAGAGCGCGGAAGCGACCATCCGGCGCGCCATGCAGGCGCTGGATTCGAAGCTAGTGCTCGACACCTTCCGCACCATGGATGAACAAGTCGACGACAACCTGACCGCCGAACGCGTGGTCGCGCTTCTGGCGGCGAGCTTCGGCGCGCTGGCCGCGCTGATGGCTGCCATCGGCTTGTACGGCGTGCTGGCTTACTCGACCGCGCAGAGAACGTCGGAGATCGGTATCCGGATGGCGCTGGGCGCGAGCCGGGCCTCCGTGATGCGCGTGGTTCTGGTCGAGGTGTTGTGGCTGACAGGAATTGCCGTTGCCGTGGCACTGCCGACGTCGCTGTTGCTGGGCATGGCGGTGCGCAGCCAGTTGTTCGGCGTTTCCAGCAGCGATCCACTTACGCTGTCCCTGGCCACCCTGGTGATTCTGGTGGTGGCGATTGCGTCTGCGTTGCTGCCGGCGAGGCGTGCCGCAAAAGTCGACCCCATCATGGCGCTGAGGTACGAGTAGAGTTTCGGAAACATGAATCGACGATCCCAATGATCCAACTGAAAAACATCGAACGCAGTTACAAAACCGGAGCGGGACAAACCTGGGTGCTGCGCCGCGTGAATCTCGACATTCGCGAACGTGAGTTCATCACGGTGATGGGGCCGTCGGGTGCGGGCAAGTCGTCCTTGCTCAACGTGCTCGCGCTTCTGGACGACCAGTGGCAGGGCGAATACTGGTTCCGAGAGCAGGCCATCCACGCGCTCAAGCGCAAGCAGCGAGGAGAAATTGCCAAGCTCAACGTCGGCATGGTTTTCCAGAGCTATCACCTGCTCGACGACTTGACGGTGCAGGAGAATATCGATCTGCCACTCTCTTATAAGGATATTCCTCGCGCCCGGCGGCAGAGTCTGGTCGCCGATGTTCTGGATCGTTTCCAGATTGTGGCCAAGAAAGATTTGTATCCCAGCCAGCTTTCCGGGGGACAGCAGCAACTCGTGGGAGTCGCACGCGCGGTCATTCACAAGCCCCCGCTTCTGCTCGCCGACGAGCCCACCGGCAATCTGCATTCCGGTCAAGCAAAAGAAATCATGGAACTCTTCCGCGAACTCAATCAGCAGGGAACGACGATTGTCCAGGTCACTCACTCGGAAGCGAATGCCGCCTATGGGAGCCGCACGATTCAGCTGCGCGACGGTTGGCTAGTCGGGGACACTGCCAATCCAGCTCTGGCGGAGGCCAGCGCGTCGTGAATCTTCTTGCGTCCGGATCGATGACAGGTCATTTCTGGAGTTTGACAGCGAGGCAAATATGAGCGGGTTTTGGCAGGACGTCCGATACGCAGCGCGAGTGCTGGGCAGAAACCTGGGCGTAACTGCCATCATGGTCTTCACGCTCACGCTGGCGATCGGCGCGACGACGGCGATCTTCAGCGTTGTGTACGGAGTGTTGCTGCGGCCGCTGCCTTACTCCGGCGCCGACCGCATTATGGCCGTCTCTGAAGTGAACTCACGCGGCAATGCCTCGCGGCTCGCCGATCCGAACTTTGACGACTTCCGCGATCAAAGCCGTAGCTTTCAATCTCTCGCGAAGTACGGAGCCGAAACGGTTTCTGTTTCCGGACTCTCACAGCCGACGCGTACTACAGTGGCAGCCGTAACGCCGGAATTCCTCACCGTATTCGGCGTTGAGCCGGTGATGGGCCGCGATTTTACGGCGAGTGATGACCAGAAGGGAGCTGAGCCCGTCGCGCTCGTGAGCTACGGTTTCTGGCGGCAATACCTCGGAGCGACGCAGGACCTCTCGCAATCGCACCTGAAGATTAACAACGTG
>Ga0209415_10018744_pt1 | contig 10906 bp, 8 predicted proteins | sample PeaSoiSIISIP2007_FD_187696 | JGI IMG/M metagenome (GOLD analysis project Ga0209415, IMG submission 187696) | Peat soil microbial communities from Weissenstadt, Germany - SII-SIP-2007 (SPAdes) (version 2) | ecosystem: Environmental > Terrestrial > Soil > Wetlands > Peat | place: Germany... | reverse complement strand
CTTAACGTCACCGCGATCAGCGCGAAATGATGGATCGTGTGGCTGCTGAGCGCCTGCAGCTCCCGGCCAACCGACGAGCTCAGATAGACACCTTCGTCAGCGTTTTCCATCCGCACGGCTAGCCTTGAATCCTCCGGGAGCGAAGAGGCTTCCTCCAGACGCTGGATTATCGAGCAGATCTTCGCGGCCGCTGAATGCCGATTTCGTTCCAGTGTTTCGTCGTGCTTCCGCGCGTCGTAGTCAATCCTCGAGGCTTCGAGGCCGCTTAAGAAACATTCGTAGAACTCCAATACATGCCGAAGATGACTCCCAACTCGATGAGGAGCCAGTCCTTGGGGGCTGCTTGAGAAGGTTGCGTCATCTATTTGATTCACAAGCGAAAGCGCTTGCCGCAACCAGCCAACGTTCGCCGAAACGAGTTCCCTGCAGATTTCGATTGCCATCTCGATATCAAGATCCATGCATAGCGGCGAATTATTCCGCTCGGCGGGTCGGAATAAACGCTTCTGGATCGAACATTACAACGGCGAACCGCTCATGATGCTCGTTACGCCAAAACGCCCGGGCGCGCCAACAACGCGGCCCCAAGCCCAGCCTGTGATCGAGGCTCTTCAGAATCACTGGCCCGAGTTCCTCATGGAGGCCGCGGCGTTGGGAATGTTCATGATTTCAGCTTGTGTGTTTGCCGTCCTCCTGGAGCACCCGAGCTCGCCGATTCACCAGGCATTCGAGGGCGCCATTTTTCTTCGCCGAGCCCTGATGGGCCTCGCGATGGGACTGACAGCGGTCGGGATTATCAGTTCGCCCTGGGGTCAGCGATCCGGCGCCCACATGAACCCGGCGGTCACGTTGACATTTTTCACACTCGGCAAGATCGCGCCTTGGGACGCGGTGTTCTATGTCCTTTTTCAGTTCATAGGCGGTACGTCGGGGGTGCTGCTGGCCACTGCTTTGATCGGCCCTCCGCTTCAGCACTCTGCAATCAACTATCTCGTGACTACTCCCGGGCCGGCCGGTCTGCGAGTCGCCTTCATCGCTGAATTCGTGATCTCGATGCTGATGATGTCTACGATCCTTTGGGTGTCAAATTCACCGCGTCTGAGCCGCTTCACTCCGCTGTTTGCCGGCGCTCTGGTCGCTGCCTTCATTACTTTTGAGGCTCCCCTGTCCGGGATGAGCATGAACCCCGCACGCACGTTCGGGTCTGCCTTCTCCGCCGATGAATGGACTGGGCTTTGGATCTACTTTCTAGCGCCTGCGACGGCGATGCTGCTCGCGTCGGCGGTTTACCGCTTCTGGCGGGGCTCTCATCGCGTCTTCTGCGCCAAATTGCATCACTCGAACAAGCAGCGCTGCATCTTTCGTTGTCAATACGGAGGCCTGAATGCCCAGTAACCATTACGACGTCGTGATCATCGGAACCGGCGCGGGAGGCGGAACGCTCGCCTCCAAACTCGCGCCCACCGGAAAGAAGATTCTGCTGCTCGAGCGAGGCGATTATGTGCCGCGCGAGAAGGACAATTGGAATTCCGCAGTAGTGAACCTGCACGCCAAGTACAACACGAAAGAAGTGTGGAAGGACCGGGATGGCAAGGACCTTCACCCCCACACGAATTACAATGTCGGCGGCAACACAAAGTTCTACGGGGCAGCTCTCTTCCGTCTGCGCAAGGAAGACTTCGTTGAAATTCGCCATCACGGTGGGATCTCACCCGCCTGGCCGATTTCCTACGATGACCTCGAACCTTATTACAACCAAGCCGAGAATCAATATCACGTGCACGGCCGACGGGGCGAGGACCCAACAGAACCACCAGCGCGCTGTCCCTACCCCCATCCCGCGGTAAGCCACGAGCCGCGTCTTCAGCAATTGTCCGACGACTTCGCTCGGCAAGGATTGAAGCCGTTCCACACACCGCTCGGAATCATGCTGGACGAGGAGACCCCGCACAAGAGCGCGTGCATCCGTTGCAACACCTGCGATGGCTTTCCATGCCTCGTCCATGCCAAGTCGGATGCGGAGGTTCTCGGCGTCGACCCGGCATTAACCTATCCCAACGTCAGCCTGATGACCAACGCCTATGTCGAGCGGTTGGAGACCAGCGCTTCGGGCCGGGAAGTTCGCAAAGTCCTCGTCAAACGGGACGGTTATTACGAGGAGATCTCCGCCGATATCGTGGTGGTATCGTGCGGCGCCATCAATTCAGCCGCGCTGTTGCTGCGATCCGCGAATGACAGGCATCCGAATGGGCTCGCGAACGGCTCGGATGTCGTCGGCCGGCATTACATGGGTCACACGAACTCCATCTTACTGGCGATCTCCAAATGCCCTAACCCGACCATTTTTCAGAAAACGCTTTCGATCAACGACTTCTATTTTGGCTCCGACGACTTCCCCTACCCGATGGGGCACATTTCGTTCGTTGGCAAGCTGGACCGCGATGCCCTGCGCGGCGGTGCGCCGGCCATTGCTCCGGGGTTCACCCTCGAGATCATGGGAAATCATTCGCTCGACTTCTGGTTAACTTCCGAAGATTTGCCCGATCCCGAAAACCGCATCACGCTGGATCGGAACGGCAACATCGTTCTCAGCTATAAGCCCAACAACGAAGAAGGGCATAAGAGGCTGCACGGCAAGCTCAAGGACCTCATGAAGCAGCAGACAGCGTGCTCGATTCATGGACACGAGTGTCATCAGGGACTGTTCGCGCGCAACCTGTTCGTGGGCGATCGCATTCCGCTCGCCGGCGTGGCGCATCAAAACGGAACCATTCGTTTCGGCCACGATTCGAAAACCTCCGCGCTCGATGTCCACTGCAAGGCTCATGAGGTCGACAATCTGTACGTCGTGGATGGCAGCTTCTTCCCGTCCAGCGCCGCCGTGAATCCGGCGCTCACGATCATGGCCAACGCGCTCCGCGTTGGAGACCACCTGATCGAAAGGATGAGTTAGCATGTTACGTCGCGCATTCATTTCTTTCGCCGTCTTCTGTGGCGCACTCGCGGCGGCAGACCATCAGCCGCTCGTCACGGCCGTCGATTCCATTGGGCTGACCGTTTCGGACCTCGATCGGTCCGTAGAGTTTTACTCCAAGGTGTTGTCCTTCGAAAAGGTCTCCGAGACAGAAGTGGATGGTCCCGAGTACGAGCATCTGGAAGGAGTGTTCGGTCTGCGGATGCGAACCGCTCGAATGCGCCTCGGCAATGAGTTCATCGAATTGACTGAGTTCCTAGCACCGCTTGGACGGCCGGCGCTCGCAGAAACGAAAGCGAACGATCGTTGGTTTCAACATATCGCAATCGTCACCAGCGACATGGGCCGCGCTTACAATTGGCTTCGCGAGAACAAAGTTCAGCACGCGTCTTCCGGCCCGCAGCGGCTTCCCGACTGGAACAAGTACGCTGCTGGCATTCAGGCGTTTTATTTCCGCGACCCGGATGGTCACTTCCTTGAGATCCTGGCGTTTCCGCCGGACAAAGGAAATTCGAAGTGGCACGAGGCGCAGGGGATCGCAGACCATGACAGGCTCTTCCTGGGAATAGATCACACCGCGATTGTGATCTCAGACACAGATGCGAGCCTCAGATTCTATCGCGATGTTCTTGGCCTGCAGGTTGCCGGAGAGGGCGAGAACTATGGTCCTGAGCAGGAGCATCTCAATAACGTATTCGGCGCCCGTTTGCGCATCACTTCGTTGCGGGCAGCGGCGGGCCCAGGTGTCGAGTTTCTCGAATACCTCGCGCCGCACGATGGGCGTCCTTATCCGCCGGATGAGAAGGCCAATGACCTCATCCACTGGCAAACCAGGTTCTTGGGGACCGACGTGACGGAAGCCGCGCTCGAGCTCCAGAAGTTCCGTTCAGCTTTCGTCTCAACGGGAGTGGTCGAACGGTCGATTATCGTGCGCGATCCGGATGGACATGCCGTCCAGGTCACGCAGCAATAAGTAGTAAAACTCAAATCGTTAAAGGAGAACTGAAGTGAAACTCAATCGCATATTGTCTGTCTTCGCGCTGGTGTCAATGCTTATTACCGCCAGCGTTACATTCGCCGCCGAGAATAACGGTCCGCACACCTCTTCGAAGTTCGAAGGCCCGAAGGCGAACACGGGAACCGTGACTCACACCGTCGAAAACGGCAAGAGCATTCTCCGTGTTTCGGCCGATTTCAAGGTGCCGGACACGCCGGCTCCGACATGGCGCGTCGTCGATTCGCAGGGTAACATCTACACGCTGGACGCCTTCAAGATCAAAGCCGGAAAGGGCGAGAAGCGCGAAGTGGTGGTGCCTTCGTACATCCATGACATCGTAAAGGTGCAGGTCTACTGCGCGTGGGCCGAGGTCCTACTGGGCGAGGCAGGCTTTTCGTCGCCGATCGGCTAGAGAGCGTTTACCATTTCTTCCCTCCGTTTATCATTTCTTCCCTCCGAGGACACGCTGCCAAAGAAGTGGACGCGTGTCCTCATTTGTTTTCAGTGGGATGGAGCTTTCGTAGAAAGACTTAGAAACAGGGAATAAGGACCCAGGCGAACGGCATCTTGGTGACATATGGCAAGTCCCGCAACCGCCGAGAACTGGATGGCTGACGATCTTCCGCCAACTGCCGCAACCTTTGCGTCGGACAATTCCACCACTTCCACAGCGGATCGTTTCGACGCCGATGCGATGCCGCACCTGAATGATATCTTCCGCACCGCTACTCGAATTCTGGGCGACAAAGCGCGAGCTGAAGACGTGGCGCAGGAGGTTTACCTGCAGGCTTGGAAGTCGTTTCATAGGTTCGAGCCGGGAACAAATTGTCGCGCTTGGCTGTTCAAAATCCTTTTCCACTGTGTCAATCACCATCGCCGGAAGTGGTTCCGCTTTCCACAGTTGAAGGAAACCGAGGAATTCATTGCAGCCAATCTGACCTCTACCGAACCGATTCCCCAGCACTTGACGGATGGGGACATTCTTGCTGCGCTGGATCGAATACCAGCTGACTTTCGTGCCGTGATATTGATGGTTGACGTGGAGGAGTTTGCTTACAAAGACGCCGCGGAGATCCTTTCGATCCCGATCGGTACGGTTATGTCCCGCTTGAACCGCGGGAGGAAACTATTGAGAGAGCAGTTGGGAGAAGTCGCTCAAGCATACGGAATTCGGCGTGTGGGAGAACCGGAGCAGAAGGCATGAACGAGGCGCCCAAAATTAACCGCCTGAAGAACGCAGTCAACAGCGTCGCTGTGCCTGACGGTCTCGAGGCTCGCGTACGGAATCAGATTCATGCTGGTGAGCTTCCCTCCGAAGTGAATGAACGCTTGAGAAGCGCGGTGGGAAGCGTGCCGGTGCCGCCGTTCCTGGAAGCCCGCATTCGGAGTCATCTTCGCGCCGAAAAACCGACCCGGAGCTGGCTTCCGCGGTTGGTGCCAACAACCGTTGCCGTGGCTGCTATCTTTGGCGTTGTCACGGCCTACCAGCTCGGCCACCTGAGGCTTACGGTTCGCTCGCAGGAATCCTATATTGCTTCCGTTTCCACTCAGATCGCCACACTCATGCGTGTCGGACTGGGGGATCACATCCACTGCTCCGTGTTCCGGAAGTACCCGAAGAATCCCCCCACAACGGAGGAATTCGTCGAGGAGATGAACCCACAATACGCGGGGCTGATCCCCATCGTCCGCGGCCAAGTGCCCGACTCTTACCGGATGATGTTGGCGCATGAGTGCCGCTATCACGGTAGAAAGTTCGTCCATCTGTCTCTGATGAACGATTCCAACATGCTGTCCTTGGTCATCACGCGTAAGGCCGCGGGCGAGTCTTTCCGCAAGGAAGACATGCTTCCGGCATTGGTTCAATCGGGCATTCCGATGTACCAGACTGGTGTTCAGCGCTTCCAGATGACAGCGTTTGAGACCCGCGATTACCTCGTTTACTTCATTTCGGATTTGGGTAAGCAGCAGAACACAGACTTGATGCTAGCGCTGGGGCCCCGGGTAAAAGATTTCCTCCAAAAACTCGAGCTCTGAGGAATACTCTCCTCGGTACCCGGCTTTTATCCTTGCAAGCCTACTTGCAAGGAGCGAACCGCATGACCGCCGAGCATCAATTCACTGCAGAGCACGAGAGACTCGAAGAAGCCCGGGAACGCAAATCACATTGGAAACGCTGGGGACCTTATCTCAGCGAGCGCGCCTGGGGGACTGTGCGCGAGGACTACAGCGAGCACGGAACGGCTTGGGAATACGTCGCGCACGATCATGCTCGCTCCAAAGCCTACCGTTGGAATGAAGACGGGATCGCGGGCATCTCGGACAGGCATCAGAAGATCTGCTTTGCGATCGCCCTTTGGAATGGGCGCGATCCGATTCTGAAGGAACGTCTCTTCGGCCTCACCGGCAACGAAGGGAATCACGGCGAGGACTGCAAGGAATGTTATTTCTACCTGGATTCCACGCCGACGCACTCCTACATGAAATATCTGTACAAGTATCCGCAGGCCGCCTTTCCGTATCAACAGTTGGTCGAGGAGAATCGGAATCGAGGCCGCGGTTCTCGTGAGTTTGAGCTGATCGACACGGGCGTGTTTAATGACAACCGTTACTTCGATGTCTTCGTCCAGTACGCGAAGGCATCGGGCGATGACATTCTGATCAAGATCACTGTTGCAAACCGAGGGCCGGAGGCTGCCGAGTTGCACCTCCTACCGAACATCTGGTTCCGGAACACCTGGTCTTGGGGCAACAACGTGCGCCGCCCCGGATTAAAGGGCGTTTCCGAGAACACCATCGAACTTGACGAACCGGAATACGGCAAACGCTGGCTGGTCTGCGAGGGGGCACCTGAGCTTCTCTTCACCGAAAACGAAACCAATGCCTGGAGGCTTTACGGGTATCCAGACGGCTCGAAGTTCGCTAAGGATGGGATTAACGACTACGTAGTCCATGGCGCCAGGGATGCAGTAAACCACGACCGAGTGGGCACCAAGGCCGCCACCCTGTACAAGCTCTCCGTCGGTGCGGGTGAGTCGGTGACTGTTAGTCTGCGGCTGACGAATAAAGCTGGCGGGAACGCGTTCGGGCGCGAGTTCGAGCACATCTTCTCTCAACGGCGCAAGGAAGCCGATGAATTCTACGACACGGTGATTCCGGAGCATCTTTCCGAGGATGCACGCAACGTAATGCGGCAGTCTTTCGGCGGGCTGCTCTGGTCAAAGCAGTTTTATCACTATGTTGTCCGCGACTGGCTGGCCGGCGATCCGGGTCAGCCTCCGCCGCCGGACCAGCGCAAGAATGGCCGCAACCGCGAATGGGGACACCTCTATAACGCAGATGTGATCTCAATGCCGGATAAATGGGAGTATCCCTGGTACGCGGCCTGGGATCTCGCGTTCCACTGCGTACCGCTCGCGCTGGTTGATTCCGACTTTGCCAAAGAGCAGTTAACGTTGATGGTACGTGAGTGGTACATGCACCCCAACGGGCAGCTTCCCGCGTACGAATGGGCCTTCGGCGACGTCAACCCTCCGGTCCACGCCTGGGCGGCTTGGCGCGTCTATAAGATCGAAAAGAAACGCCGGGGCGTTGGAGATCGAGTCTTTCTCCAGCGGATTTTCCACAAGCTGCTCCTCAACTTCACCTGGTGGGTGAACCGAAAAGACGCAGAAGGACGCAACGTGTTTCAAGGCGGCTTCCTTGGACTCGATAACATCGGCGTTTTCGACCGCAGTGCGCCGTTGCCCACTGGCGGCCATCTCGAACAGGCGGACGGCACGGGGTGGATGGCGATGTACAGCCTTAACCTCCTGGCGATCGCGCTGGAGCTTGCCAAAGAAGATCCGTCTTACGAGGATGTGGCGAGCAAGTTCTGGGAGCACTTCCTTTACATCGCCAACGCGATTAATCATCTTGGCAATGACGGCGCCGGGATGTGGGATGAGCAGGACGGTTTCTTCTACGACGTCCTGCACACGCCGAGCAACGGGCACATCCCTCTGAAGATTCGATCCATGGTGGGGTTGATTCCGATCTATGCCGTCGAGACGTTGGATTCCAAGGTGATCGATCGGCTGCCCGGCTTCAAGCGGCGGCTCGAATGGTTCATCGAGAATCGCAAGGACCTCACGGCGAACGTGGCCTGCATGAAGACTAACGGTATGGAGGAACGCCGCCTGCTCTCCATCGTGAATGGCGATCAACTCCGCCGGGTTCTTCGCTTCATGCTCGATGAAAACGAGTTCCTCTCGCCCTACGGCTTGCGGGCTCTCTCGCGCGTTCACAAGGACCAACCTTATCGCCTTCCAGTCAATGGAATGGAGTACAGGGTTGACTACGAACCTGCTGAGTCTAGCACCGGGCTCTTCGGGGGGAATTCGAATTGGCGCGGGCCGATATGGTTTCCGGTGAACTATCTCCTGATCGAATCTCTCCAGAAGTTCCATCACTACCTAGGTGACGGCTTCAAAGTGGAGTGCCCCACAGGATCGGGTCAGTTCATGACGCTATGGGAGGTGGCCGCCGAGCTTTCACGGCGCCTCACGCGAATCTTCCTGACAGACGATCAACAAGCGCGCCCGGTGCATGGCGGCTACGCTCAATTCCAGAATGATCCGCATTGGCGCGACCTGGTGTTGTTCTACGAGTATTTCCACGGCGATGACGGATCGGGAGTTGGAGCGAGCCATCAGACCGGCTGGACAGGCATTGTGGCGAAGCTACTTCAGCAGAGCGGGGAGGGCGCCTCGCCGAGTGTTGTGTCCGAAAAGCACGAGGCTCTGATCGAGGTGCCCGCATGATCCGCATCACTCAGAGTGTCTGTCAGGATGTCGATCAGGCACGGAAGCTAGAGTGGCTTGAGACCAATGGACTCGGCGGGTTTTCTTCGTCTAGCATTATCGGCCTGAATACGCGCCGATATCACGGCTTGCTAACCGCGGCAACGAAGCCGCCGGTGGGTCGCTTGGTTCTCCTTTCGAAAATCGAGGAGACATTACTGATTGACGGCCACGGGTATGGCTTCTCCGCCAACCAGTATCCCGGCGTCGTGTATCCGCAAGGTCACCGCTACCTCAAGGAGTTCCGGCTCGACCCTTTCCCAACTTTTGTCTACGACATCGAGGGCATCGAAATAGAAAAGCGCGTCTTCATGGTTCACGGCGAAAACACGACGGTCGTCGAATACAACATCCACTCGCCAGGTCATACCTCCGATTGTGTGCTAGAACTGCGGCCTCTCATCGCATTCAGGGATTATCACGGAACAACGCAACACAATAGTTCCCTGAACCCTTCTGTTCGTTCCAACAATGGAGTTGCATGCGTCGCGCCGTACAACGACCTGCCCGAACTTCATTTCGGCCACAATGCCGACACGCTTGAGATAACCGGGAACTGGTACTTCAATTTCGAATACGCAGCCGAGCGGGAGCGTGGTCTCGGTGCACACGAGGATTTATTTAATCCATTTGTCCTGCGTCTTCCCGTCCGCCACGGTTTAACGGCCACGGTTGTCGCATCCACGCAGATTCGACTCGCGTCCGAGGCCCCTGCGCTCCGCCAACAAGAGATCGAGCGACGAAGTTGTGTCATTCAGCGGGCACCTTCGACCGACCCGCTGATCCAGCAACTGACCGCCGCCGCCGACCAGTTCATTGTCCAACGTGGGGAACTCAATTCCGTTATCGCCGGCTATCACTGGTTCGCTGACTGGGGTCGCGATACGATGGTCGCGCTTCCTGGGCTTACCTTGATGACCGGGCGGCCGGATGTCGCCCGCAACATCCTGGAAGCCTTCGCGCAAAGTGCCGACCAAGGCATGCTGCCCAACCGTTTCCCTGATGCGGGCGAATCGCCAGAATACAACACGGCTGACGCAACGCTATGGCTGTTTGAGGCCGTCCGATCCTACCTGCAATACACGGGCGACTACGAGTTTGTCCGCACGCGCCTTTACCCAAAGCTAAAAGAAATCATCGACTGGCATATCCGGGGCACACGCTATGGAATCCATATGGACAAGGACTGGCTTCTGGCGTGCGGCGAGCAGGGCGTCCAACTGACCTGGATGGACGCCAAGATCGGCGACTGGGTGGTTACTCCCCGGAGCGGCAAGCCCGTCGAGATTGAGGCGCTCTGGTACAACGCGCTGCGTATCGTGTGCGATCTGGCGCATGAGTTTGGCGACTCGGGACCGGAGAGATTTCTCAGCGAACTCGCCAAGGAGGTAAAAGATAGCTTCAACGCTCAATTTTGGAATGCGCACGCTGCTTGTCTATACGACGTAATCGACGGTGAGCATCGCGATGCAGCGATCCGTCCGAACCAGATCTTTGCGGTCAGCCTTCATCACGGCATGCTGCCGGCTAAGAAGCAGCGGCAGATCGTCGAATTAGTTCAACGCGAGCTGCTAACTCCTGTTGGACTGCGAAGCCTGTCTCCAGACGACCCGAGCTATCGCCCGCGCTATGAAGGGGGCGTCGTCGAAAGAGACCCTGCCTATCATCAGGGAACCGTGTGGCCGTGGCTGATCGGTCCCTATATCACGGCGTATGTGAAAGTCCACAAGCGAAGTGAGGATTCCCGCCGCCAGGCGGCGCTATTGCTCCAGGCGTTCGATGAACATTTGAGAACCGCCGGACTTGGACAAATCTCTGAGATTGCTGACGCCGACACGCCACATGAGCCACGGGGATGCGTGGCGCAGGCATGGAGTATAGGCGAACTGCTGCGCGCAGCCGTGGAAGACATCTACGAAATCCCTCTTGCTTGCCGTGCGGAAGCGGCCCAGCCAAAGGATGACCGAGGCGTGCGGAACATGATTGTCCGAGTCCAAGCAGGCCATCCCAGTAGGCGCGCGCCGGCGTGCTACTGAACGTAGACTGAATTAATCAGCACTGTGGGGGCTTGGCCGAATCCATCGGCGGACGAAG
>Ga0209415_10018742_pt1 | contig 10907 bp, 11 predicted proteins | sample PeaSoiSIISIP2007_FD_187696 | JGI IMG/M metagenome (GOLD analysis project Ga0209415, IMG submission 187696) | Peat soil microbial communities from Weissenstadt, Germany - SII-SIP-2007 (SPAdes) (version 2) | ecosystem: Environmental > Terrestrial > Soil > Wetlands > Peat | place: Germany... | reverse complement strand
TCCCATTCAGCACGGAAGGCACGGCATCGGATAGCCTGCCGCCTGCCCGTGGAGCCGCCGCCCTGAGTCGTCAGCGTGACCCGGTTACTGCCGTTGGGTACCCGAGCTGACTTCTTCCCGCGTCCCGCCGCCCGCCACCGGGTCGGGGGCGCTGGGCCGGCCGGGGCGACGGCCTGACGACGTCGGCTGGTCAGGCCCTGGAACCGAGGACCGGTCGGCCTTGGCCGGGAAGACCCTGGTCAGCACTGTCCTGGCGGGCGGCTTCCTGGTCGGCAGGGTATCTTGCGCTGCGGCCGCGGTCGTGGCTGCTGCGCCTGTTCTGGCCGGGCCTGTTCTGGCCGGGGCTGGCCGGGCGGCGGCCGGAGCGGCGGCAGCGGCCGCCGCGCGCTCGGCGATCTTCACATCTCTGATCGCCAGCACGGAGAGCCTGCCGAGCGCCAGAGCCGCAACCATCGCGATCACCACGCCCAGGCCGGTAAAGAAGCCGATCTGCTCGACCGCCCGGGCGACTGGCCCGCCGGCCGGCTGTCCGGCCGACAAGCTGCCGTTCCAGAGCGGAGCCAGGACGCTGCCGATCGCGAACCAGCAGCCGCTGAGCGCCGCCAGCCACGCACCGAACAGCGCGGCCGGGCGGAGCCTGCTGGCAATCAGCACGAGGCCGCCCGCGACGGCGCCGATCGCGGGGAGCAGCTCAAGCCAGAACCGGCCGGTGGTAAAGGTCCAGGCACGGGCAGGCGGATAGGCATAGTGCAGATACGGGCCGACGAACGGGATCAGCCCGCCCCAGATCCCGAGCAGGACCAGGAGCATGCCGCTGAGCGCGCCACGGCTCCGGGGAACCCGCAGCATCCCGGTCATACCGATCACTCCCTCTGCTGGCGGGGAGGTTAGGATCGCCAGCCGGGATCGCCTACCCGGCCGGATGGCCGCTATGCAAAGTAATGGTGTAATCATTAGATCAACAGGGCGCGCCCCGTGGTTGCCCGCCTGTGATTAATGTTCGCGGTCCGCATGTGACCCCTGACCCGCTGCCTGACGGAGGTACCGACGTGAAGATCGGACTGCAGCTCCCTGAATTCAACGCACCGGCGCCCGCGCGGCTCGGCGCTGACCTGGCCACGGTGGCCAGAACGGCCGACGACGCTGGCTTCGATTTCATCAGCGTCATGGACCATTTCTTCCAGATCCCGGTCGTCGGCCCGGCCGAGCAGCCCATGCTCGAGGCCTACACCACCCTGGGGTATCTGGCCGCCTGCACCTCACGTGCCAGCCTGGTCACGCTCGTGACGGGAGCGATCTACCGGCATCCCGGCATGCTCGCGAAGATCGTCACGACGCTCGACGTGCTGTCCGGCGGCCGGGCCTGGCTGGGCATCGGGGCGGCGTGGAACGAAGAGGAGTCCGCCGGGCTCGGCATTCCGTTCCCGCCGGTCGCCGAGCGGTTCGAGCGGCTCGAGGAGACCCTTCAGATCTGCCTGCAGATGTGGCGTGGCGATGAGTCCCCCTACCACGGCACGCACTTCGAGCTTGACCGGCCGCTGAACTACCCGAAGGCGCTGTCCGTACCGCATCCGCCGATCATGATCGGCGGCGGCGGCGAGCGGAAGACACTGCGGTTCGTCGCCCGCTACGCCCAGGCGTGCAACCTGTTCCCCGGACCCGACCTGGCCCGCAAGCTCGACGTGCTGCGCGCGCACTGCGACGCTGAGGGCCGCGTCTACGACGAGATTCAGAAGACCTGCTACCACATCTTCGACGTCGGCGAGAAGGGCGAGAAGGCCGCCGAGGTCGTCGATCAGCTCGGCAGGCTCGCCGAGATGGGCTTCGGCGCGGCCATCGGCGCCGTTGCCAATGTCTGGGATGTCACCCCGCTTGAGGTCATCGGCAGCGAGGTGATCCCGGCGGTCGCTGACCTGTGAGCCCCCTGCCGCGCTGAGGCATATCCTGGGCTCGCTCGGCCCGAAGGGCGCAAGTAGGCTGATCGGGGCAAAATCGCCCTGCGGCCGAGCTAGCCAGCGGACGAGCCTAGGGGTGCGGCGACCCATTCGCCGCGAATGGCGACGTCTGGCCGCGGCGGGGGTGTTGCTCTCCCGTGACCGATGGCAGGTGAGCATGGTAGCCAGCACGACGACGAGCGCCCAGGCCGGACGCGGCGGCGAAGACTGGAGCTTCCGCGCCGAGGGCGTCACCAAGGTCTACGGCGGGACGCTGCGGGCCAACGACCAGATCACGCTCAGCGTGCAGCCCGGTGAGGTCTACGGCCTGCTCGGTCCCAACGGCGCGGGTAAGTCGACGCTGGTCAAGCAGGTGATCGGGCTGCTCAAGCCGACCGAGGGCCAGATCAGGCTCGGGCCGTTCGACCTGGTGGCCGATCCTGGAGCGGCCCGTCAGCTCTGCTCGTACCTGCCTCAGGCGCCGGTGCCGATCGACTCGTTCAAGGTGCGCGAGGTGATCGAGCTGACCGGCCGGATCCGCGGCGGGGACCGGGCGGCGGTCCGCCAGCGGACGAGCCAGCTGATCGAGGCGCTGGACATCGGCGAGTGGGCGACGACGATGGGCCAGCGCCTGTCCGGCGGGATCAAGAGGCTGGTCGGGTTCTCGATGGTGACGGTGTGGCCAGGACGCGTCGTGATCCTGGACGAGCCGACCAACGACGTTGACCCGCTGCGCAGACGGCTGCTTTGGGAACAGATCCGGCTGCTCGGACGGCAGGGATGCGCGGTGTTCCTGGTGACCCACAACGTGATGGAAGCGGAGAAGTCGGTCGACCGGCTGGCGATCATCGCCGACGGCCGCCTGATCGCGGAGGGAACGCCGTCATCGCTGAAGGCGGCTGATCGCGGGCACCTCCGGCTCCAGGTGATGCTCGCACCGGGTGCCAGGACACCTGAGCTGCCGTCCTGGGTCCGCAGTCACGCGCGGGCGGGGCACAACCTGATCGCCGCCATCGAGGAGGCCGACGCAGCCCAGGGAATCGGCTGGGCGGCCGGGCTGATCGGCGATGGCGTGGCCGAGGAATACGCGCTCGGGGCCACCACCCTCGAGGACGTCTACATCCGCCTGACCGGGCACGTCTCAGCGGACGACGAGGACTGAGATGACCGAGCTCACCTGGGCACGGGTCACGCCGCGGGCCGGCCTTCCCTACTGGCTGCACAGCTACCGGATACTGGTCCGCTGGCACCTGGCCGGCCTGCGGCTGTGGCTGACCCTGCTGGCGTCGATTCAGATCCTGGCCGGCGCCGGCTTCGTCCTCGGGATCGCGCTGTTCTTCCGCCATATCCCGGCCATTGCCGCGCTGTTCGTCGCCACCGGGGTTCCGGTGATCAACCTCGTCATGGTCGGCCTGATCCTGGGACCGCAGCTCGTGGCCGATCAGAAGCTCCAGCAGAGCTATGACTTCATCCGGGCGCTGCCGGCCCTCCAGACCGCGGCGGCGTGCGCCTGGTACACGGTGTGCCTGCTGGCCGGGATTCCCGCTGTCGTGATTTCCCTGGTCATCGCCGAGGCCAGGTACGGGATCTCGTTCGCGGTCTCCCCGGCCATCCTGCCCGCGGTGCTGCTCACCGCGTTCACCGGCACGATGATCGGCTACGCGCTCGGGCACGCGGTTCCGAACCCGATGGCGACCCGCCTGACGACCCAGCTCCTGATCTTCGCGATCTTCGGGTACACGCCGATCCTGTTTCCTGCTCGCCAGCTTCCTGGCTGGCTGGCGACCGTGGACTGGTGGCTCCCGTTCGGTCACATGGCCGTCATCGTCCGGGCCGGGCTCACCGACGGCCTGGTGACCGGCGTAGCGACCTCCTACGCGATCGTGGCGGTGTGGGGCGCGATCGGAATTGCCGTGTCCGCCTGGGCGCTGGGGAGGCGGGGATGAGCACCGGCAACGCGCTGCGCGCTCCCTCCCTGCCCGTCGCCGCGCGGTCAGGTCCCGGTTACTGGCTCGGCAGCCTTTCGGAGATGATGCGGTTCGACCTGGGACAGGCCAGGCAATGGGCAGCCATGACCGTGGTCATCCAGATCCTGATGGGCGCCGGAATGGCTCTCATGTACGGCTTCTTCTACCCGCGGATCACCCCGGCCATCGCGCTCTACATCAGCACGGGGACACCCGCCCTGGCGCTGATTCCGCTCGGGTTCGTCATGGTTCCCGGCACCGTCGGCCAGCGGAAGCTGGAGGGAACCTTCGACTTCATCTGGTCGATGCCGGTCCCGCGAAGTGTCCAGGCGACCTCGACGTTCCTGCTTTACACGCTGCTGTCGCTGCCCGGCACGGTGCTCGCGCTGGTGGTGGCGACCTGGCGGTACGGCATCGATCTGCACATCTCGCCGCAGATCGTGCCCGGCGTCGGGCTGTGCGCGCTGATGGCGGTCTCGGTCGGCTTCGGGATGGCGCTCGCGATCGGCAACCCGCTGGTGACCAACCTGATCGCCAACGCGCTGATCTTCGTGGTGCTGCTGTTCTCCCCGATCGTGTTCCCGCCGACGAACCTGCCGGCCTGGCTGTTCGCCGTCGACCGGATACTGCCGTTCTACAGCATGGCCGAGGTCATCCGGGCTGGCCTGACCACCGGGCTCGTGACCGATCTCGGCCGTTCCTACCTCGTCCTGCTGGCCTGGACGGCGGCGGGCTGGATCATGACAGCCTGGGTCGTAGGCCGGCGCCGCTAGCCCCGCGAGCGCGGCACGACCAGTCCTGATTCGTAGGCGGTCACCACGGCTTGCGTCCGGTCGCGCAGGCCCAGCTTGCCGAGCACGTGGCTGACGTGCGTCTTCACGGTCTCCTCGGTGACGACCAGCCGGGCCGCTATCTCCGGGTTGGACAGGCCCTCGGCGACCAGCCGGAGCACCTGCGTCTCGCGCGGGGTGAGCGCGGCGAGCGAGGCGGTGACCGCGGTGCCCGCCGTCGCGCGCTGCCTGGCGAACTCGCTGATCAGGCGGCGGGTGACGGTCGGCGCGAGCAGCGCGTCGCCGGCCGCGATGATCCGGACCGCGTCGAAGAGCCGCTCGGCGGTGACGTCTTTGAGCAGGAAGCCGCTGGCGCCCGCGCAGAGCGCGTCATAGACATACTCGTCCAGGTCGAACGTGGTCAGGATGAGGATCCGCGGTCCGAGCTGGCCTTGACCGGCCAGCTGCCTGGTGGCCTCGATTCCGTCCGTGCCTGGCATGCGCACATCCATCAGCACGACATCGGGATTCAGATCCCGGCAGATCCGCACGGCCCTGGCGCCGTCGGGTGCGGTGCCGACGACGGTGAAATCTGGCTGGGAATCAAGCAGCGCGGCGAAGCCCGCGCGCACCACCTGATGGTCGTCCGCGACCACGATGCGGATCTTCCCGTGTGGTCCGGTCATCCGGCGGCCCTCGCTCGCGTGGCCGGCAGGTCGGCCGCTGGCGGCATTGCCTTGACAGCGGCCAGAGTGGCATCGGCCGGCAGCGCGACTTCCATTGGCAGCGGGGCCCCGACGGGAAGTGCTGCATCGGCCGGCTGTGCCGGGTCGGCTGGCTGTGTTGTGTCGGCCGGCTGTGCCGGGTCGGCTGGCTGTGTGGTGTCGGCTGGCTGTGTGGTGTCGGCAGGCAGTATGGCCTCGACCAGATAACCGCCGTCAGCGGCGGTCCCGGCCCGTAGTCTGCCGCCGACAGCGGTCGCGCGCTCGTGCATGCCGAGCAGGCCGTGACCGGCCGTCGGCGGCGCGGCCGCCGAGCCGGGTCCGTTGTCGCGGACGCGAAGCCGCAGCGCGTCGTCGGTGTAGCGGAGCTCCACGTCGACGGCGGCGCCTGGCGCGTGCCGCCGGGAGTTGGTGAGGGCCTCCTGGACGATGCGGTAGGCGGCGAGCTCGACACCGGGGTCAAGCTCGGCTATCCGGCCGTGCACGATGAGGCGAGTGCCTGCCTCGGAGACCTCCCTCGCCTCGTCGATCAGATCGTTGAGCTGTCGCAGACTGGGCTGCGGCTGCCGGTCGGCCGGGTCGGCGGGGCTGTCTTCACGCAGTACTCCGAGCAGCCGCCGCATCTCCGTCAGCGCGGCCCGTGCGGTGTCGCCGATCGCGGACAGCCGCTGTGCCCCGGCCGCAGGCATTCCCGCGGTGGTCAGCCTGGCGGTCTCCGCCTGGACGGCGATCATCGAGATGTGGTGGGCGACCACGTCGTGCAGCTCGCGGGAGATGCGAGCCCGTTCGCCGCGTGCCGTGTGGTCAACCAGAGTCCCAGCGATGACCTCTCGCGCGGCGCTGTGCTCCAGCGCCTCGCTGCGCGCCCGCTGGGCGATCCCGGCCCATGCCGCCGCCGGGCCGAGCGCCGCGAGCAGCACAAGCAGGATCTGAGTCTCATACCTGGCCGGATCGGCGAGCTCCAGCACCACGAAGGGCAAGGCCAGTCCGGCGGCCAGAAGCTGTGATGAGCCGCGCCGGCCGAGCCGGTACAGGACGGCCAGCTGAGCTGCCACACCGGCGACGGTCAGCGTGTGGAACAGCGCGACCGACAGCACGTTCGCCGTGCTGACGGCCAGGGCGGCCGCGGCCGGCTGAGCCCACAGCAGGCCGGCCGGCACCGTCGTGAACAGGCTGAGCAGGACCAGGGCGATCTGCAGGTCTCCGCTGTAGACCCCGTGTGCCGTGCCGCCCGCGGTTCGCAGGAGCGCCTCGGCCGCGGCGAGCACTCCCAGCAGTCCGGCGGCCACGGCCGGCGCGTGCGGGACGTCGGCGATCCGCCGTCTCGCCTTGGCTGACCAGCCACTGCGCCCATCACTCACGCGGCCCACGTTATGACATTGTCCCCGCTAGGAGGGTCGCTCGCGTCCCCCAGCCCGGTTGACTTGGCATCGCTCTGGCGAGGGACGAACGGCGGGTGTCCCCCGCGCCAGCGACGCCGAAGACGGCTCTCGCGCGTGACGACGACTGTGCCTGCCGCGGCTTAGCGTGCCAGCTATGGAAGCGACTATCGAGATAACCCGCCTGCACAAACGATACGGAGCGACCGTCGCGCTCGACGGGCTGTCGTTCACCGTCATGCCCGGGCAGGTCACCGGGTTCGTGGGACCGAACGGCGCCGGAAAGTCAACCACGATGCGGGTGATACTCGGCCTGGACGCCGCCGATGAGGGCAGCGCGCTGATCGGCGGTCACCCCTACCACACCCTGCGGCACCCGCTGAATCACGTCGGCGCGCTGCTGGACGCCGGCGCGCTCCAGCCGAGCCGGAGCGGCCGCAACCACCTGCTGTGGCTGGCTCACTCGCAGGGTATGACCGCCGGGCGGGTCGATGAGGTGATCGAGCAGGCCGGCCTGGAAAAGGCCGTCGGACGCAAGGCTGGCGGCTACTCCCTGGGCATGCGGCAGCGGCTCGGGATCGCTGCGGCGATGCTCGGCGACCCGGGGGTCCTGATCCTCGACGAGCCGTTCAACGGGCTTGACCCGGAGGGCATCGTGTGGATGCGCGGCTATCTCGCGTCACTGGCCAGGCAGGGCCGCGCCGTGCTGGTGTCCAGCCATCTGATGAGCGAGCTACAGGACACCGCCGATCACCTGGTCGTGATCGGCCGCGGCAAGGTCATCGCCGATGCCGCCGTGGCTGATCTGATCGCCGCCGCTTCAGGAGACCGGGTGAGCCTGCGCACGACCGCGCGGTCAGCTGCGACGGCCGTGCTGGCGGACGCCGGGGCCACCGTCGCCGTCACCGACCGGGACACCCTGACCGTGTCCGGAATGGCCGCCGAGCGCATCGTCGCGCTGCTAGCCGAGAACTCCGTGCCGTTCTCCGAGGTTGCCGGGCACCACGCCACCCTCGAAGAGGCATATATGGAGCTCACCAGGGACGCGGTCGAGTTCCGCGCCGCGACAGGCGGGGAGGTCACGCCATGACAACTCCCGTGATGACGCCGTACCGGTCATCCCAGCAGCCTGGACGCGACGGATTCGCCCAGCTACTGCGGGCCGAGTGGACCAAGTTCAGGACCGTGCGCGGCTGGGTCATCGGCATGGTTGCAGCAGCCGGGCTGACCGCGCTGGCGACCGTGGCCCTGGCCGGAACCGCGCAGAACAACAACAGCCTGCCGAGCGTCGCCACCGGGCCTGGCGGCGTCGCCGCGACCGACACGTTCTATTTCGTGCACCAGCCGATGGCCAAAGACGGCAGCATCACGGTGCGGGTGACATCGCTGACCGGCAGAGTGTCGGAACCGCCATTCCTGGGCGGCGCCCACGCCGTCCAGCCCTGGGCCAAGGCCGGGATCATCATCAAGGCGAGCACCAGACCGGGATCGGCCTACGCCGCGATGATGATCACCGGCGGCCACGGCGTGCGGATGCAGTACGACTTCACCGGCGACGTGGCCGGGCTCCCCGGCACGGTCAGTGCGGCATCGCCGCGCTGGCTGCGCCTTACTCGCGTGGGCGACGAGATCACCGGTTATGACTCGGCCGACGGCACGCACTGGACGAAGGTCGGTGCCGTCAGCCTGACCGGGCTGCCGTCGACCGTCCAGGCCGGCCTCTTCGCGACGTCCCCGCCGTATTTGCTGGTGCGTCAGACCTTCGCCAACGACAGCGGGGTCGGGTTCGGGACGGTGGACCGCGGTGCGTTCGACCACGTCAGCCTCCAGGGCGGCTCGCCTGGGCACGCCTGGAGCGGTGCCGCGATCGGCGGGGGCGGGGCCAGCGGCTCGAAACTCAACTGCCCGCCTGGGCAGCCGTGCGCCGGCCCGCTGCCGCCGGCCGGCTTCACGGCGTCGGCCGGCACGTTCACGGTGACCGGCTCCGGCGACATCGCGCCGTACGTGCCGATCGTCGACCCCCTGGGGGTCACCTTCAAGGGGTCGCTGATCGGGCTGATCGCGATGATCGCCCTCGGGGCGCTGTTCATCACCTCCGAGTACCGGCGCGGCATGATCCGCACGACCCTCACCGCGAGCCCGCGGCGCGGTCGCGTGCTGGTGGCGAAGGCCATCGTGATGGGTTCGGTGACCTTCGCCGCCGGGTTGGCGGGCGCGGCAGTCGCGTTCCCGATCGCCGAGAGCAAGCTCCGCTCGAACGGCTGGGTAAAGCCGATATACCCGGTCATGTCACTGTTCAGCGGGATCGGGCTCCAGGTCGTCGTGGGCACCGCCGCGCTGCTCGCCGTCGGCGCCGTCCTCGCGCTGGCCATCGGCGCCCTGCTCCGGCGCAGCGCGGGAGCGATCACCGCCGCCATCGTGCTGCTCGTCTTCCCGCTGATCCTGGCGACCGTGCTGCCGATGACACCCGCGCAGTGGCTCATGCGGCTCACCCCCGCCGCGGCGTTCGGCCTCCAGCAGGCCACGGTCAGGTACCCGCAGGTGAGCAGCGGCTGCCTGCCCTACCACGGCTGCTATCCGCTCGCGCCGTGGTACGGGTTCGCCGTGCTGTGCGCCTGGGCGGTGGCCGGCCTCGGCGTCGCCGTGTACCAGCTGCGCCGGAGGGACGCATGAGCTGGCCAGGACTCGTCCGGTGGAGCAGCGCGCCGGAAGCCGCTCGGGACGCGCTGCACGCCGAGTGGACGAAGCTGCGCACCGTCCCGAGCACCGGGTGGCTGCTGCTGTCGGCGATCGCATTGACGGTGGGCGTGAGCGCCCTGACGACCGCGATCGTGAAGTGCCCGGCGTCGTGCGGAGCGGACACGACCAAGGTCAGCCTGACCGGGATCGAGCTCGGCCAGGCCGCCGTCGCCGTCCTCGCCGTGCTGGCGATGAGCAGCGAGTACAGCAGCAGCATGATCCGGGTCACGCTCACGGCGATGCCGCGCCGGTCCGCCATGCTGGCCGCCAAGGCGGCGATCGTGACCGGCGTCGTGCTGGCAGCGGGCGCCCTCGCCGTGCTCGGCTCGCTGCTGGCCGGCCGGCTCTTCCTGCCAGGCAACGGATTCACCGCGGCGCATGGCTTCCTGCCCCTGTCGCTGTATCACGCGCCGACAGTGCGGGCCGCGGCTGGCTCGGTCCTGTACCTGGCGCTGATCGCGCTGTTCAGCCTGGGCGTGGCGACCGCGTTGCGTGACTCCGGGGTCGCGATCACGGTCGTGCTCGGCCTGCTGTACGTCCTGCCGGTGATCGGCGGCCTGATCCTCAACCCGCACTGGGAGCGGCGGTTCCAGCGGTACTCCCCGATGAACGCCGGGCTCGCCATCCAGGCCACGAAGGGCCTCGGCAAGCTGCCCATCGGTCCATGGGAAGGGCTCGGCGTGCTGGCGGCATGGGCGCTTGCCGCTCTCCTGGCGGGAGGGCTGCTGCTCCGGCTCCGGGACGCCTGACCTTGCGACTGTGTTCAGCGGCTGTCCGAGCAGGGGAGAGCGGGCACGTCGGCCGGGTCTCGTGCCGCGCTGCGGCCAGGTGGTGCGGTCAGGTGGTGCCGGTCAGGCGGTGCCGGTCAGGCGGTGCGGCCAGGCGGTGCGGCCAGGCGGTGCGGCCAGGTGGTGCCGGTCAGGCGGGGCTTGCCTGCCAGCCGGTCCAGCGATCGATCGTGACCAGGATCACCGGGCCGGTCGGCGGCTGTTCCTGATACTGCGCGTACTTGGCCGCGAGCCAGCCGCTCGGCGCCGCGCAGTCGCCTGGGTCCGTGACGATCCTGGCGTCGCCATCAGCGCGGGCCCACCAGAGCCGCGACCAGTCCTCGGCATAGTGATCGGCGAGCAGGCAGACGGACGGGTGCTCGCGGATGTTGTGCAGTCGCCGCAGATCCTGCGTGGACTTGGGCTTGTGGTCGATCGCGGTCGCCACGGTGTCGCCGTCCAGCGCGAACGTGACCGGCACCAGATGAGGTCGGCCGTCAGCGCCGGTCGTCGCCAGCCGCGCGACCCGACTGGCGCCGAACCGCGTCCGTGCTTCGCCCTCGGTCATCCTCATCCGTGTTCTCCAGGCCCTAGTTCACCACGAACCACTCCACCGAGGCGGGCCGGCC
>Ga0209415_10018741_pt1 | contig 10907 bp, 8 predicted proteins | sample PeaSoiSIISIP2007_FD_187696 | JGI IMG/M metagenome (GOLD analysis project Ga0209415, IMG submission 187696) | Peat soil microbial communities from Weissenstadt, Germany - SII-SIP-2007 (SPAdes) (version 2) | ecosystem: Environmental > Terrestrial > Soil > Wetlands > Peat | place: Germany... | reverse complement strand
CCCGCGAATACTGCATTACGCGGCTCGAATTTGCGGACTTCGAGCTGGACCTGGTCTTCCTCCGACTCGCCTACATAAGGAGGATTGGAGACCGCGAAATCGAAGAGGTTGGGTTCGAGGCCTTGCAACAGATCGGTTTCATGGAAGTGGACGCGCGTCTCCAGTTGGTGGTGGGTCGCGTTAGCGCGGGCGACTTCCAGCGCTTCGGGAGAAATTTCGGTCGCGTGAATTTCGGCGGCTGGCAGTTCCTTGGCCAGAGCCAGCGCGATGCAGCCGGAGCCTGTGCCGACGTCCACAATGCGGGGATTTAGCAGTCCGTTGGCCAGCGGCAGTACAGTCTCGATCAGGTGCTCGGTTTCGGGCCGGGGGATAAGCACGGCGGGAGTGACGATGAAGTCCATGCCCCAGAATTCCTGATGGCCGGTGATGTACTGCGCGGGGATACCGCGAGAGCGCTTCTGCAGTGCGCCGTCGTATCGCGCAGATTCCTCAGCGGTGAGTTCGCGCTCCGGGTGAGCGTAGAGATACGCGCGGTCACACCCGAGCGTAAACATCAGGAGCAATTCGGCGTTCATGCGGGGCGAGGGGACGTGGGCGGTAGTGAGGCGGGAGACAGCGGAGATGAGAGTTTCGCGCAGGGTCACGCAGCTATTTCACCACAGAGGCACCGAGACACGGAGAAAACCAACACCAACAGAAGCTATCCCCTTGGTCCATGCCATCACGGAACTCTCATGTATGAATAACTGGCAAGCGGGCGAACCGAGATGCGAAGGCACCATGCGCAACTGCCGAGCTTTGCCTGGCTGGACAGCCGGGGGCGGCTTTCCCTACGCGATTCACACTACGCCAGCCGTCTCGCCCTTCATCTTCTCCGCCTGGTAGTGGCTTACCAGCGCCTCGATCAGAGGCTGAAGTTTGCCGTCCATCACCTGTTCCAACTGATGGATGGTCAGGCCGATGCGGTGGTCGGTGACGCGGTTCTGTGGGAAGTTGTAAGTGCGGATTTTTTCGCTGCGGTCGCCGGAACCGACCATGGCCTTGCGCTCTTTGGCCAGCGCATCCTGCTGCTTCTGCATTTCCATCTCGTAAAGCCGGGAACGCAGCACGCGCATGCCTTTTTCGCGATTCTTGATCTGCGACTTTTCGTCCTGGCAGCTGACGACTGTATTTGTCGGAATGTGGGTGATGCGGACAGCGGAATACGTGGTATTCACCGACTGGCCGCCGGGGCCGGAGGAACAGAAAGTATCAATGCGGAGATCTTTGGCGTCAATCTTGATGTCTACGTCCTCGGCCTCGGGCAGGACAGCCACGGTGACGGCCGAAGTATGGACGCGTCCTTGTTGCTCGGTGGCGGGCACACGCTGCACGCGGTGTACTCCGCTCTCATATTTGAGCCGCGAATAGACGCGCTGGCCTTCAATGATCGCGATGACTTCTTTCAAGCCGCCGACAGAGGATTCTGAGGTGGACAGCACTTCCACCTTCCAGCCCTGGGTCTCGGCGTAGCGAGTGTACATACGGAACATTTCGGCGGCGAACAGGGTGGCTTCATCGCCGCCGGTGCCGGCGCGGATTTCGAGGATCACGTCCTTTTCGTCGTTGGGATCCTTGGGAAGCAGAAGAACCTTGAGGTCTGCTTCGACTTGGCCGACGCGGGCCTCGAGTTTCGTCAACTCCTCTTGCGCATAGGCGCGCATTTCAGGATCTTTTTCGTCGGCCAGCATCGTTTTGCTTTCGGCGATGCCCTTGGTCAAATCCTTGTATTCGCGGTACGTCTCCACGATGGTCGCAATCTCGCTGTGTGCCTTGGCAGTCTTCTGGAACCGGGAGGAATCGCCGATGACCTCGGGCGAGGACAGGGACTGGGTGAGTTCCTCGTAGCGGGCTTCGATTTGGTCAAGGCGTTCAAACATAAAAAACAGTCGTTGGTCGTTCGTCGTTGGCTTTTAGCCCTTGGCTGTTAGCTGTTAGCCGTTAAGTTTGCTGCAGGCTCAGGCGGCCTTTTCACGTACTGAGTTTATAAATGCATTCAGGTCTCGGGCCACTTCTCCTGACAAGCCCAATAGCCGGTTGGCTTCGGCTTCCGTGAGATATTGTAATTCCTTCGCAATCATTAGCTGTGTCTGCAATTCCAATAGCGAACCTCTGGCGTGAAACAGAAAACGCGAGAGCTCACGATCAGACTTGTGTCCCTTGCCCTCAGCGATGTTGCTGGGCACTGAAACGGCGGCACGTCGCATCTGCTGGCTAAGTCGATAGACCTCGTGTTTCGGAAAATTCGTGGTACTGCGATAAATATCCAAAGTCAGCCTCATTGCATGTTGCCACACTCTCAGATCAGAGAAAGCCATGCGCGGAACCTCATTCTGCACTGTAATCCCACAAGGGTTGACTGGCAGTGATGAATGAACAACGCGCTGAAGGGCTAAGAGCTAACGGCCAAAGGCCGACGACGAACGACCAACGACTGCTCCTACGCAATCACCAGTTCGCCGCCGCGCTGCCTTTCCAGCGCCATGGCTTCATCGAGCGCGGCGATGGCGCATTCGGCCTGTTCGTCCGTCGGGGGCTGGGTGGTGATGCGTTGCAGCCAGAGGCCGGGGGCGGTCATGAGGGCGAAGAGCGATCCGCGATGCTTGGCGGCAAAGCGGATAATTTCGTAAGACAAGCCGGCAATCACCGGCAGCAGAGCAATGCGCACCGCGAAACGCGCCCAGAACGTGGTCACTGGGATCAGAGTGTAGGCCACGATGCACAGGATCATGATCGTCATCAGGAAGCTGGTGCCGCAGCGCGGGTGATAGGTGGTGTACTTTTGCACGGCTCTGACTTTGAGCGGATCGCCGTTCTCGAACGCATATACAGTTTTGTGCTCGGCGCCGTGGTATTCGAAGACGCGGTGAATGTCGCGCATCCGCGAAACTCCCCAGATGAAGAGCAGGAACAGGGCGAGGCGGATGACGCCGTCCACCAGGTTGAAGGCGATTTGTCCGCCGAAGATGGGGTTGATGCGCTTGAGTTCTGTGGCCGCGACCAAGGGTACGAATTTATACATGAAAATGAAGAAGCCGACGGAGAGGATGATGTTGACGGTGGCAACCCACCCGCTGATCTCCAGCTTCTTTTTGCCGGAGTCCTCCGGCTCGCCGGATTGCAGTTCTTCCAGGGCGACGTTGCCGGAGAACTTCAGGGCGCGAAAGCCGAGTGTCATGGCATGACCGAGCGTCATGACCCCGCGGACCACGGGCCACGCCATCCAGGGATGTTTTTCGGAGAGGCGCTCCAGCGGCTCACTGTGGGTGACGATCTCGCCGGACGGTTTGCGGCAGGCGATGGCCCAGGCGTGCGGCGAGCGCATCATGACGCCCTCCAGCACAGCTTGGCCGCCGACCAGAGTCTCTTCTCCGCCTTCGAGCGCGGGTAGAAGCTGGACCGCTACCAGAAAACGCCACATTGTGCGCAAAAACCCCATGGGTATTGGATGATCCTTCCGCTCTCGGCGGCGCAAACTGTAAGGGTAACACAGCTGGGCGTTCGGTTAGGATGGGTCGTAAGTGCCTCCAGACAAAGGTTACGAAAGGAGTTAGGCGTTGCGCGTCATGGCCCTGCGGTAGGAACTTCCCGGGTTTGGACCCGGCCTCGACGGGCGAGAGCGCCCGTCTCCACATGGGCAATGCTTGACCCAATGAGGAAACTTGCGGAAATCTGCGAACGGGTCGCCGCCACCAGCAAGAAGCTGGAGAAGATCGCGCTGGTGGCCGAGTATCTAACGTCGAACTCCGTCGAGGAAGCCGCCGCGGCGGCTGTGTTCCTCTCCGGGAGGGCATTTCCGATGTGGGAGGAGACCACGCTGCAAGTGGGTGGGACGCTGCTATGGCGAATTGTCGCAGAGATTTCCGGCAAGAGCCAGGAGGAACTGACGGCGGCATATCGCAAGCTCGGAGATTTGGGTGCGGTCGCCAGTGAAGTGCTGCGCGCGCCTGGCCGGGCCGGTGATCTGAGTGTGCTCGAAGTCAGTGTGAGAGAAGTCCAGGAGAGATTCCGGCAGATTGCGGCGGCGCAGGGGCCGTCGGCGAAGAGTGCGCTGGTGCGGGATATGCTTTCGCGAGCCACGCCTGCTGAAGCCAAATACATGGTGAAGATTATGACCGGGGATCTGCGAATCGGGTTGAAGGAGAGTCTGGTGGAGGGGGCGATTTCCAGGGCTTTTGGGGCTATGTTGAAAGACGTTCAGCGCGCCAACATGCTGCTGGGGGATATTGGCGAGACGGTGCGGTTGGCGGCGGCAGGCAGGCTGGGCGACGCCCAGATGCGGCTGTTCCATCCGTTGGGTTTCATGCTGGCCAGTCCGGCAGAGTCGGCGGTAGATGCGCTCAGTTATTTTCGTGATGCTCTGGTGGAAGACAAATACGACGGCATTCGGGCGCAAGCTCACTGCGCGGGCGGCGAGGTGCGGATTTTTTCTCGGACGCGAGATGAGATCACGGAGTCATTTCCGGAGCTGCCGGACGCTCTGGCGGGGCTGCCGCAGGACGTCATTCTTGATGGCGAGATTGTGGCGTGGAGCTACACCGAGCCGGATGTTGAGAGGGAGATCGTATCGCCGGCATCTGGCCGGCACCCTCCGGAGACAGGGATGGAAAGCCGGCGGGACGCCGGCGCTACCGTCGGACGCGCCTTGCCCTTTAGCGCGCTGCAGCAGCGGCTGGGGCGGAAGAAAGTGAGTGACGAGATGATCCGGCGGGTTCCCGTGGCCTATCTCGTTTTCGATGTGCTGTTCGTGGGAGGCGAGTTACTGATTGACCGTCCGCTGCGGGAGCGGGGGCAAATTCTCGATAAGGTGCTGGAGGGAACAAACGTTGATCACCACGAAAGCACTGAGACACAGAGAAAAACAAAAAAAGGCCAGACGCGTTTCACATTCGAGCCCGAGGAAGAGCCGGAGACCAAGGTCATCCGCGCGCCCGTGTATCGCGCGGCGTCGGCGCAGGAACTCGACGCCTTGTTCGATGCCGCGCAGGCGCGAGGTAATGAAGGGTTGATGATCAAGGACCCGGAGTCAGCCTACACGCCGGGGCGGCGAGGAAAATCCTGGCTGAAACTGAAACGCGAGCTGGCTACTTTGGACGTTGTGGTCACGGCGGTTGAATACGGCCACGGCAAACGCATCGGCGTGCTGAGCGACTACACGTTCGCGGTGCGCGACGGTGACCGGCTGGTGAACATCGGCAAGGCGTATTCCGGACTCACGGACGCCGAGATTTCCGAGATGACCCAGTGGTTTCTGGAACACACGGTTGAGGACCGGGGTTTCCGGCGGGTGGTCGAGCCGAAGATCGTGCTGGAAGTGGCGTTCAACAACATGATGCGCTCCGAACGGCACGAGAGCGGCTACGCGTTGCGCTTCCCGAGGATCGTCCGGCTGCGGCGTGACAAGCTGCCGGAAGAAGCGGATACGATTGAGCGGGTAAGCGAGACCTACGAGAAGCAGGGAAGGTAAAGTGGCGGGAATGGCTGCGTTTTCCAGATCAGGATGATGGCAGCAAAGAAACCCAAGCCGAGTTTCGCTGGGAAGATTCAACCGCGGCAGCGATGAACCGCATGCCTGCGACACCGTCCTCAATCCCGGGCACTAGCAGAGAAGAAGGATCGGGGGCGCGTCCGGCATTGCGCGCCGAAATCTGTTCCGCGAGATCGGTATAAAGCTGGGCGAACGCCTCGAGGTATCCCTCGGGATGCCCTCCCGGCAACCGGCTGGCATGGGTCGCTGCGTCATTGACAGCCGGCCCGCCTGGGCGGATCAATTCGGGCGGCTTGCCGAACCGAGAAAAGGTAAGACAGTTCGGCTCCTCCTGCTTCCATTCAAGGCCAGCCTTTTCGCCATACACCCGCAGGCGCAGGTTGTTCTGGTTCCCCGGAGCCACCTGGGTTGCCCACAACATTCCCCGAGCGCCCTGGTTGAAACGCAACAGAGTTTGCACATTGTCGTCGACCCGCCGGCCGGGAACGAAAGTCGACAACTCGGCGGCGAGTTCCTGGCATTGCAGGTTGGTCACAAAGCACGCCAGGTTATAGGCGTGGGTCCCGATGTCTCCCAAACAGCCACCCGGTCCACTCTGGGCGGGATCGGTGCGCCAGACGGCCTGCTTCTGGCCAGTTTTTTCGAGCGGCGTGGTCAACCAGTCTTGCACGTAGTCAACCTGCACCACGCGAATTGTGCCAAGTTCCCCCTCCGCCACCATTTGCCGCGCCTGCCGCACCATAGGATAGCCGGTGTAATTGTGGGTCAGACCAAAGATCAGGCCGGTGCGGCGCGCGATTTGCGCCAGGTCGAGCGCGCTTTCGAGTGTTGTGGTGAGAGGTTTGTCGCAGATCACGTGGATGCCGGCTTCGAGAAACGCCTTTGCGGCCGGGTAGTGAAGATGGTTCGGGGTCACGATGGCAACGGCGTCAATCCGGTCGCTTCTTTTCGCTTCCGCGACCGCCATTTCGGCAAAACTGGCATAAGCGCGATCGGGCGCAATGTGGAGATCACGCGCGCCGCTACGGGAGCGTTCGGGATCAGAGGAAAGCGCAGCGGCGACCAGTACATAACGATCATCCAGCCTAGCCGCGATACGATGCACTGCACCAATGAATGCCCCTGGCCCGCCCCCGACCATCCCGAGGCGAAGGCGGCGGGCGCTCTCACTGCGCTGCTCTGATCTTGCGGTCATCTCGCGTCTCCCATCAATTCAGTTCCCGTCAGCCCAGCTCCAATCAACCCAGTTCCCGTCAACCCAGGCCCAGCATGCGCCGGTTCGCAGCCTGGTCCGCGCCGGAAGCGGCAAAGTCATCGAACGTACTGCTGGCCGCTTGAATGATGTGGCGCGCGATAAACGGCGCACCCTCGGCCGCTCCCTGTTCACTGCTCTTGATGCAGCACTCCCATTCCAGCACAGCCCATCCCTGGTAGTTGTATTGCGTGAGCTGGGAAAAAATGGCGCCGAAGTTGACCTGGCCATCTCCCGGAGAGCGGAATCGGCCGGCCCGGTCAACCCACCGCTGATACCCGCCATAAACGCCCTGGCGTCCCGTCGAGCGGAACTCCGCGTCCTTTACGTGGAACATCTTGATCCGGGTGTGGTAGAGGTCAATGAACTGCAGATAGTCGAGTTGTTGCAGAACGAAATGACTCGGGTCGAAAAGCAAGTGACAGCGCGGGTGCTGGCCGACGCGCTCCAGAAACATTTCAAAGCTTGCGCCATCGTGCAAATCCTCGCCGGGGTGGATCTCGAAACATAGATCCACACCGGCCTGATCGAAAGCATCCAGGATTGGACGCCAGCGCGCCGCCAATTCGTCGAAGGCAGTCTCGATCAGTCCGGCAGGTCTTTGCGGCCAAGGGTACACGTACGGCCAGGCGAGAGCCCCAGAGAATGTGGCGTGCGCCGTCAGTCCAAGATGGGCGGATGCTTTCGCTGCGAACCGCAATTGTTCGACTGCCCAGGCTTGCCGCGCCCGCGGATTTCCTCGGAAGGCCTGAGGCGCGAAGCCATCGAACGCAAGGTCGTAGGCAGGATGTACCGCCACCAGTTGACCTTGGAGATGAGTCGAGAGTTCCGTGATCTCCAGGCCATGGCTCCGCACAATGCCCTGGATATCGTCACAGTAAGTCTTGCTCTCTGCCGCGCGCTTCAGATCGAAAAGGCGGCCGTCCCAGGAGGGAATCTGCAAGCCCTTGTAACCGAGATCCGCTGCCCACCGTGCGATGGTCTCCAGGCTGTTAAATGGAGCGGCGTCCCCCGCGAACTGAGCAAGAAAGATGGCTGGCCCTTTTATCGTTTTCATGTTTGTTTTACCGTAACCACCCCAACGTCAAGTGAGGCGCAAGCAGAATATCAGTGACTGTGATGATGTTCTTCTTCGCTGACCGGGATCACGCATCCATGCGCCACTTCGCAGACCACATGCTCGAACTGGATGGTGGTGTGATCGATGTGGAATTCGTCATGCAGCCGCTCTTTCACCTCGCGCAGGATGCGCTCGCTGATCGACGGCGGAATATCGGCGATGGAGATGTGACAGGAGAGAGCGCGCGTTTCCGAGCCGATATTCCACACGTGCAGGTCGTGAACATCGTTGACGCCCTCCACCGAGCAAATCACGGCAGTGACGCGGTCGAGTTGGATGCCGCGCGGCGTGCCTTCGAGCAGGATATTCAGCGTCTCACGGACGATGCCGAAAGCCGACCAGAGAATCAGCGCGGCGATGCCGAAGGAGAGGGCGGAGTCAATCCAGTTGCGGCCGGTCACCAGGATGACCCAGCCACCGGCGATGACGGCGGCCGTGGATAGTGTGTCGCCGACTTCATGCAAAAGCGCGCTGCGGATGTTGACATCTCCCCCTGAGCGGTAGAGCAGCAAGGCAATCACGCCGTTCATCACCACGCCGGCGGCGGCGACTTCCATCATCACTCCGGCACGCACCGCTTCGGGGTGCTGCAAGCGGCGGAAGGCCTCGTAGAAGATGAAAAAAGCGACCACCACCAGCGAAACCGCATTGACCAGAGCCGCCAGCACTCCCGCGCGGTGGTAGCCGTAAGTCTTGGTGGTGCTGGGCGGGCGCGATTGCAGATACACCGCCACCAGCGAGAGGAGCAGCGCCAGGAAATCCGAAAGATTGTGGCCGGCTTCGGAGAGCAAAGCCAGCGAATGAGCGCGAATGCCGGCAACTACCAGCAGCACGATGTAGGCCAGAGTGACGAACAAGGAAATCCGCAGAACTTTGGACGTCCTCTCGCTGCCGTGGCTGTGCGAGTGCATGGGCCAAGTCTAAGCGGGAGAGGGAAAGGGTTCAAGCTGAGGTCCCGATGTCCTCCGTGTAATGGTTCCACCCTTCCTCGTAGTTCACAGGCCTATTCGCGGGTTCTGTCTTTACCCCCACCCCTAACTATTCCCCAATCTTCCAAGACAAAAATCGTTGGAGAGAGATGCTTATATTCAGCCCTATCAATCACTTAACAGATGAGCCGAGGTTGTTCTCCGGTTGATCAGCGGTGCATTGCCACTTTATTCCTGCTCCGGCATGGTGGCTTTCGAGTGCCCAAGGAGGCGATGCGATGGGGAGCCCACTGGTTGAGTTCTGTGAGCAGGCGAATCCAGCCGTGCTGCGCGAAGTGCGGCGAGCGAAGTTTCAGACTGCGAACCGGGTGCAGAGAAGTCTGGTGGCGCGGGCCGAGAAGCGGGTGCTGGTCTGGATGGCGGAGCGCACGCCGGGTGCGATCACCTCCGATCATTTGACCCTGCTGGGGCTGGGAGCGCAGTTGATGGCCGGCGTCAGTTATGCCAGTGCCCGTTTCAATCGCTACTGGTTGCTGGCAGGAATCTTGTTTCTAGCCCTGAACTGGCTGGGCGACAGCCTGGACGGAACCCTGGCCCGAGTGCGGCAAAAGCAACGCCCGCGATACGGGTTCTATGTGGACCACATTCTAGACAGCTTCGGCGCGGTGGCGCTGATGGGCGGGTTGGCATTGTCCGGCTATATGCATCCCTACGTTGCGATTGGGCTGCTGGTGGGGTTTCTGCTGCTTTCCATTCAGTCGTATCTGGCGACTTACGCGCTGGGGGAGTTTCGACTTTCCTTTTGGAGTTTTGGTCCCACCGAATTGCGCCTTTTGCTGGCAGTCGGGAATTTAGCGCTGCTGCGCTGGCCGGTGGTTCTCCGGGGACAGTACCGGCTCTTCGATATTGGCGGCGTGGTCGGGCTGATTGGCATGGGAGCCGTGCTGGTTTTCTTCACGGCGCGAAACATTCGCCGGCTGTATCGAGAGGAACGAATCTCATGAGGTATCCACGGTGCACGTCGTTCTCCTTGAGTGCGAGATTCACATCCGTAAGAATCCCGCTGACATCACCGTCTACTCCGTAGCTTCCCGCGTGGTTGCGCTATGATGTACTCCGGGCAGCGAGCGCCACTCGATGGAAAACAAAAACGCCGCATCGTTGACGTAACATCGCGTTTACGCCAAGTATCAGATCGCTTATTAAATTGCCTTGGTGAATCGCGTGTCGGGGCAAAACAGTTTCCGAAGGCGCTCCTGCAACGTGTGTGCCGGACATAGAGGCCGTATTTGATCTGGCAGTATCTTTATACTTACGTCCCTCCAAAACGAAACGTCCCGGACTCAAATGAGTCTCTGGGACGTTAGGTCGAACAGCCCTCCCCCGAAAACTGCTCAAACACAGCCTATCGAATGGAGCCGCGTTCGTGAATGGCCCAATCGGGCCAGTGACGTTGGGAACACGGATTGGTTACGAACGGAACCTGCAGCTCGTAGAGCGGGTGGCCTAGGCAGCCTTGGACTTCACTTTCGCCCAGCGCGCTCGTTGAGCGGCAGCGATCTTCCGTCTGGCCGCTACTGACATTACGCGTTTGGGCCTCGCCCGAGTCGCCTGTCTGTTCAATGCTGCACGTTTAGCCCACCTTGCTTTCTGCGCGAGGCTTATCCTCCTCCGACCGGCAGCGGAAATGGTGCGCCTGGGTTTCGTGTAGGAACTTCCACCATCCAATTTGCCAAGAACTGAAAGAGCGGCGTCCAGGTGCCTGAGCTGGCTGACCAGATTCGTTCTCTGTGCCTTCAACTCCGCTACCATAGACCCCAACCCTTTTAGATTTTCCATCGTTGAGTTTCCCCCTCGGCTCAAGATAATAGCAGACCGTTTTGCCCCTGTTTGATCCTAGCGGTGCTGGAAGCGATGCAACGGATGCAAGCCACGGTCGACGCGCTGGAGAAGAGTCCAGCAGATGAACTAAGGCGGGCATGTTAAACTGTTGAAAACCAACCGCCGGAGAGGTGGCCGAGTGGCTGAAGGCGGCGGTTTGCTAAACCGTTGTACGGGCTAACACCTGTACCGGGGGTT
>Ga0209415_10018740_pt1 | contig 10907 bp, 10 predicted proteins | sample PeaSoiSIISIP2007_FD_187696 | JGI IMG/M metagenome (GOLD analysis project Ga0209415, IMG submission 187696) | Peat soil microbial communities from Weissenstadt, Germany - SII-SIP-2007 (SPAdes) (version 2) | ecosystem: Environmental > Terrestrial > Soil > Wetlands > Peat | place: Germany... | reverse complement strand
CCAATGACTGGCCCGGAACGCCGCCAAACCCCCAGGACGACGATGGAGAAGCACGCCTATATCAACATTGAGCCGAACAACGGTGGCATCGTGTTGAACGTTTCGGATGAAGGACTTTGCTTTCACTCCTTCGATCCGGTTCCGCGGAATGGGAAGGTCCGATTCTGGTTTTCGGATAATGGCCAGCGAATCGAAGCCGACGCCACGTTGGCGTGGACGGACGAGACGCAAAAGGGAGGCCTGCGATTCACGACTCTGCCCGCAGAGGCGCGCGAGAAAATCCGCGATTGGATGAGCCACCCGACAACGGGGTTGGCTGCTGACGAGAGATCAGGGCGGGAGGGCTCGCGGCCTTCTGCATTCTCCTCGCCTGTTGGCAACTCCCCTGGCGCAAAGGTTGTGCCCGTTGATCCTGGCTCGCTTGTCGCGGCTTCACCCGAGTTGAGAGTGCCGTTGCCGTCGAGCCCGTTCTCCCGTGGGTTGGTCACCGGGCTTCTGGTTTCGGCGGTCGTGGTGGCCGCAATCTTATTTCACGACTATCGCCGTCAGCTCGGCGAGTCGCTCATCGAGTTGGGAGAACGATTCGCGGCAAAACCGCAGGCACAGACCATGACGGTGTCGGCAGCTTCGCCGGCGGTCTTGCCCGCGGCGCAAGCCGTGTCAACGGCGTCCCCCAGCTTATCAACGGCACCTGCAATGACGCCGCCCAGCGCGCAGGCGGCCCCAGCGGCGCGGCAAGTCGCCGCGCCAGCGCCTGCGCAGATTGCTGCTCCACAGCCCCAGAATATTCCGACCCGGCCCGAGAGACCGGTGCCAGAGCCCCTGGTCAGCACAGCTAAACTTCAGCCCGCGAAGATTGAGTCCGCAGCGGAAATTACCAGTCTGCCCACGGCTGCTGGCGAGGCTACGGCCAAGGCTTTTGCTGCGACTGCGGCCCCGGCGACTTCGTCACCGGGTCGGACAATGTCTTCGTCCACGGCTGTGCCAAGCGCTGCGCCCATTGCTGCGTCAACTAGTGCGGCTGCACCTGGGCCAACGACTGCAGGCGCGCCCAGTTCGGACTCGAATAAGCCTGGCACCGCTCCTAAACTTGAACTAGCGAATCAGCCGGGTATCCACACTGAAGGTTCTGACGCCGGGAATGCGGATTCCACTAGGGAACTGTACTTCGAAGTGGGTAAATTCAAGAATGTGTTTCAAGCACGCGATGAAACGGACAAACTCGCCCAACTTGGGTTTCCTGTGACTGCGGTTGAGAAAGGTCATCTGTGGGCGAATTCCTTCCACGTATTAGTGGGCCCATACGGCGACGAGGAACAGGCCAAAGCGACTCACGAAAACCTGGTAACCAGCGGCTTCAAACCGCGACCCTTCGAAAAGGGCTGGCGAAACTTCACGTTACTTTCTTCAGTGACGCTAAACGGTGCGCGCACGCCTGAGGGAGATTACATCATCAGCTGGGAATCGTACATTGGCGATGCGAGCGTGAAATTTCTGCACAACAATAGTGTGATTGCTAGCGCGGGCGGAAGATGGGTGAAGCGCGAGGTTAAGTATCCGCGTGATGCGTATGTGTACAGAAGAAACCCTGACGGATCACGGACCTTGCTTGAAATTCATTTTGGGGGCATGCGGCAGGCGCTGGTATTCGGGAAGGGGTAGTCATCGACCTACGACTATGGTGTTCTTTTGAGGGAGGTCCATCGAATCACACTGGGTCATCCTGAGCGGATGAGTCGTTCGCGAAGCGAAAGATGCCGTAGTCGAAGGATCTCGGCGTTGCTAGTCCGGCGACGGGGCCGCAGGGAATTCTCACCAGTCGGGCCACCATCAGACTTGAGAATGCCTTTCTGCATCATCGTAGTTCCAGCGTTTATTGGGTCCTTCGGCTCCGCAGACTCTCCTTGGCGGAGAGTCTGCGGAGCTCAGGATGACAGCTTTCAATTCTCTTTGATCGACTTGCCTCCAGGTTTCAACTGCTTCTTGCGGTCGAGAGCTTTCGGTACCTGGTCGAAAATTGGTTCTTACTTGCTAAGTTCGATGGAAAAAATCTGGCCTTCCGCGGACTTGCCCAGAGCTTCAAAAAATTCTATGCGCGCTTTCATGCCTGCTAAATCAGTGCAAGGGTGCAGTTCGCCTGCCGGTGTATAGTTGGCAGCCGTGAACTGGATTTTGAAGTAATTGTTGCTGTGTAGGGAAAGCGTCTTGCCGTCGCCCACGACTTTCACTTTCATGATTGCAGGCGAAGAGCACTGCACATCTTGGATTGTACCCTTCACCTCTCGGCGTGGCCCATGCGCCTCTTCCTTAGGAGGCTGTAGCGGATGCGGATCTGGATCGGACGGTTTCGCATCGCCCGGCATTGGCTGTTCTAAACTCTCCGCTTGGGGATAGGTGGTTTGAACTTCCTGACCAGCTTGGCGGGCTTGCTCGACTTGCTCGCGCGAGGCCTGGTACTGTTGCGCCGCCTCCATCAGGTTCTGAAGTGATGCGGTTTCCTCTGGGGTCTTCGCCAAGCTCGTGGCGTGCTGCAGCACGGCAATGGCGTCCGTGCCACGCTGCATTTGCATCAAGATGCTGGCGGTGTTCATGCGATAGCGAAGATTGCCAGGGTCCAACTGGACCGCGTTGATGGCCAGCATGTGAGCTTCCTCAAGGTTTTGGCGTTGCATTCCGAAAAACACTGCCAACCCGTCGTAGGCTGGCGCAAAAGAAGGGTTGAGCTTGATTGCAGCTCGGAGGCTGCTTTCAATCTGCGACTTGTTTTCGGAATTGAGTGGTCCGCCGTTCATTGCAACGGCGGCGTAATAGTAATTGGCCATAAAATTTTGGGAATCAAGCTTGACTGCCTGCTCATACCATTTGAGGGCCTCGGCGGAATGGCCTTGGCGGAGTTCCATATATCCCATGGTTTCGTGTGCCGAAACGTTGGCGGGATCGTCGTGTAGGACGTGTTCAAGCAAAGGGCGCGCCTCCTTTTCGCGCTTGTCGTAGGCGAGAAAATCTGCGCGCGCGGCGTCTGCCTGGGTCGGTGTGAGAGCTTGAACCTTGAAGGAAGTATCGTCCACTTCGGTGGACATCGCCGCCTTGAACTGGTAGAAGATGCCCTGCGCCACGTATTGGTCGAGCATTACCTGCAACTGCCTCAAGTCGCCGAATGCGCGCGTGCCCGCAGTGACGGGATCCGTTTTTTGGCTCACCAGTTCCGCATAATCGGTCAAGCGGTGCGTGTTTTCCTTAGCGTCCCTTATGCGGAGATAATGAGTGAGAGCCCAAGACTCGGCGTAGAAAATGGAGCCTTTGTTTTCCTCGTGGTAATACGGTGAGTTGCGGTCAACCGTGAAGAGGGTCGCGAGCGGCAGAAGGCGCTCCTGGCGCAGAAGAAGGATATTTTCTGGGCTGGGTTCTCCTAGCAGCACTTCCTTATCGCGTATTTCCGTGTTTTGGTAGAATTCGGCCAAACCTTCATCGAGCCAGAGCGGCAGCCATCCCTCAGCGCGGCTCGAAAGCAAATGCGTGTATTCGTGATAAACCGTGGCGTAGGGATGCTCTCCCTGAGCGTCGAGCCGCAGTAAAACGTAATTCTTATCCGGCGCCCGCAAGAAAAGTCCTGCGAGCTCGATCTGCCCCTTCGCCAAATAAGTTTCCGGCTCAAGTGCCTGGAAGTCCTTCTTGTCCTTAACCGCCAAGACGATGATGGGGGTCCCAGGGTCCACATGTGCTTGCGGAAACACAGTGTGGAAAACGACCCGCATGCGCTCGAATTGGTCGGCGATGTGACGAGCCTGCTTTTCGCTAGAGTTACTCAGGACGGTGAAATGCGGGCTGCGAACCTCCAGCCAGTTCTCCGGCTTGTCGCGCGCCGAGGTTACGGCGGCGGCGAAAAAGGTCAACAGCAAAAAGATCTTTTTAGGCATGTGGCGCGCCATTACAGATACACCCGAAAACCGGGCGCGTCAAATGCGGCGGAAAGGAGTGTCCGAGGCACACGAGACTGAGGACAGGTACTCAGACGCAAATCAAGAGCACCTTCCTATTTTACTTTAAGTAGCTTTCGTAACATTCGAAGCCTGCGGACCCTTCGGTCCCTGGGTTATTTCGAATTCAACCTGATCACCTTCCTGCAGGCTCTTGTATCCCTCCGAGGTAATAGCGCTGTAATGGACGAATACATCCGCCCCGTCTTCCCGGCCGATAAAACCGTATCCCTTGGCATTGTTGAACCACTTTACCGTACCTTTCAAGCGTTCCACTTACGCCCCCTGAGACACGGAACTTTCTGAATCTCATCCGTGCCTCCCGATTTTCTGCCATTCTCCGGCTACAGGAAAAGGCTGTCAAGAGAAGAGAGCGGGAAAATACTATTTAGGCCTTTTCCGGCGGCAAAGTTCGTGATCGAGCCAGAGCACGCCAGCGATGGTTTTGCCATCGTGAATGCGTCCGGCCATGACCATGCGGACGGCGGAGCTGAGGGGGAAGAATTTGATTTCGATAACTTCATCCTCCTCCGGCTGAGCGGGGCCGGGGCGCAAGCCCTTGGCCAGGTAAATGGACATGGTTTCGGCAACGAAGCCCGGACTGGCATAGAAATTCATGATTCGCTTCCAGCGTGCGGCAGTGAAGCCCGTCTCCTCAAGCAGTTCACGTTTGGCCGCGGTCAACTCGCGTTCGCCCTTGTCCATTCGGCCAGCGCAGAGTTCCCAGAGGAACTGCTGAGCGGCGTGGCGATATTGGCGAACCAGCAGGACGCGAGGCTCGGAATGAGCTTCGTCGACTGCGAGAATCACGACTGAGCCGGTGTGGCGTACGATGTCGCGACGGCCACGCACGCCCGTGGGCTCTAGGACCTGGTCGGTGGTGACCCAAAAGGCGGGGCCACGATAGGCTTCGACGGACGAAAGCACGCGAGCTTTGGTTTTGGAATGAGACGATTTCGGCATACCAACAATATAAGCGATAAGCCGGGCGCAGAGATTTTGCCGCGGGAGCAATTGCCCTGATATGCTGCCCGCGATGGCGAAGCCAACGATCGCGATTGTGGGGCCGGGAAGACTCGGCAGAGCGCTTGCCATGGAGCTGAAGCAAGCGGGATATACGATTTCCGAGATTGTATCTCGCAACACAACCGCGGCAAAACGAAAGTCCCGCGAACTGGCTCGGAAAGTCGAAGCGCGTGCCTCGACTCCTTACGACGCGCGTCTGGATGCCGAGGTTGTTTGGTTCTGTGTGCCCGATCGGGAGATTGCTGGGGCATCGCGGCAGCTTGCTACGGCTGTTGACTGGAAGAAAAAAAATGCGTTCCACTCCAGCGGCGCACTGCTCAGCGATGAACTGGAGGCTTTGCGCAGGGCCGGAGCGGTTGTGGCTTCGGTTCATCCTTTAATGACTTTTGTAAGGGGTTCGGTCCCGTCGCTCGAACATGTGCCGTTTGCTGTGGAAGGCGATGCGGCTGCGGTCGGGATGGCTCGGCGCATCGCGAGGGATTTGGGCGGTGAGGCCTTCGGCATTCGCAGGCAGCACAAAACTGCTTATCACGCGTGGGGAGCGTTTACCTCGCCGTTGCTGGTGGCGACGCTGGTGACTGGCGAACAATTGGCGCGCGCGGCCGGGCTATCCGCGGTGGAGGCCCGGAAAAAGATGCTACCGATTGTAAGACAGACCATCGCAAATTATCAGGCGCTCGGACCGGCGGGGGCTTTTAGCGGACCGATCGTGCGCGGCGATGCGGAGATTGTGCGCAAACATCTGTCGGTTCTGAGGACAGTTCCAGAAGCGCGGGATGTGTATCTGGCACTGGCGCGGGCGGCGCTGCGATATCTGCCAGCGCGGAATCGCGCGAAGTTAAAAAAGGCACTGGAACTGTAGCGCTCACTCTCGCACTATTTCGGTTTCCACAGTCCGATGGTGTTGCCGTCGGGATCTGCGAACCAAGCGAAAGTTCCCGTAGGGATCTGGACTGGTTGGACGAGAGTCTTTCCGCCTAAAGTTTGGGCTTTATCAAGGTAAGCTTTCACGTCATCTACCTGAACGTACACCGTGACGTAATGGTGCGGTTCGTGACCAAGAGCTGTGATGTGACCGTTGATGCCGCCATTGCCGGCGGTGTCGATCATGGTCGCCGGCCCCGCTTCCTGCATTTTCCAATTGAACAGTTGAGAAAAAAATGCGGCAGTTTTGGCCCGGTCACGGCAGCCGATCTCGAAGTGAACTACGGGTTGACCCATCGTTGCCCTCGCTTTCCACCGAAACGAAAAGCATGATAACAGGTTAGGCTGCCGAATTGTTTGCCAGCAGTTCCGCGCATGAGGCTACGCAGGCATCGGGCGCGTGACCAGCCAGTTCATCGGCTGTGAAAATCCCGGTGCACACGGCGACAATCTTGGAGTTTGCCAAACGAGCCGCCTTAACGTCTTCCGGAGTATCACCGATGAAACAAACTTGCGCGGATTCGCCCAGCCTGCGTTGCGCTTCGGTCACTCCTTGACGGAAGATGTCCGCGCGGCTTTCGTGGTGGTCGCTGAAGCAGCCAAAACTGAAAAAGTCGCGCAGACCAGCGGCTTCGACCTTGAGCCAGCCCACCGATTCGAGGTTGCCCGATGCGATGGCCAGCAATTTGCCGGCAGCCTGCAATTCTTCGAGCACTTGGGGAATTGCGGAGCAGACTGTAGGCGTGATACGGCTGGCATTGGCTGAAACTTCCCGGCAGATGACTTCCAGGGCGGCCGGAAGATTTGCGTCGAATCGATCGCCGGAGATTCCGGAGCGCTCCAGAGCCGCGCGCAAGATTCCCAGGTCGGTCTTGCCGTGATAGGCAATGCCGTCGATCGTAGTATCGACGCCATATGCCTCGCGCATGGCCTGATGCAGGGCATTGCGGTGGACTCGGTCGCGTGAGATCAGCAGCGTGCCATCGATATCGAAAAGATAGGCATCGGAGTTCATCCAGCGGAAGCCGTTTGATTTTATTGCTTGTGTCTGAAGTTGAAATTCGTTCATGATTTGCTTGCAGTTCGTGAAGCCTAAAGCCAGTTTTCGCTACGTCACCATCAGCCGCGTGATCTTTCTCGCCTGGCCAGTGGCCTCATCGCAATCCACTACCACAGCGCACAGTCTGACGTCTCCGGTTGCTGCCTCGAATCGCGTGGGCATATTGCTGAGAAATTTGCCCACTACCAACTCCTTCTTTACCCCGATGACGCTGTCGTAGGGTCCGGTCATGCCGACATCAGTGATGTACGCAGTGCCACCCGGGAGCACGCGCTCATCTGCGGTGGGGACGTGAGTGTGGGTGCCGACGACCACTGTGACGCGTCCATCGAGGTACCATCCCATCGAAATTTTCTCTGAAGTCGCTTCCGCATGGATATCGACAAAAATAACCTTAGCCCTGGTTTGCTTTAGCAGTTGGTCGACGACACGAAAGGGATCGTCGTTGGACGCCATAAAAACTCGGCCTTGCAGATTGATGACGGCGTAGGGAACGTCGCCTTTGCGACCCTCGTACAGGCCCCAGCCGGGCATTCCGGGCGGATAGTTGGCGGGGCGCAGCACGCGGCGAGCGGGGCTGTGCGGATTGCCGTCGGCGGCCTGGAAGAAATCGACGATCTCGCGCTTGTCCCAGATATGGTTGCCGGTGGTAAGAACGTCAATGCCCATCTCGAAAAGTTCTTCTACGAGTGGGGGCGTGATGCCGAAACCGGCGGCGGCATTTTCTCCGTTGGCGAGTACGAGATCAATTGAGTGTTCTTTCACTAGAGACGCAAGGCGATCTTTGACAATGGTTCGCCCTGGTCTGCCGAAAATGTCACCAATAAAAAGAATGCGCACGTGAATTTTACCGAGAGTTCGATGGTAACACGGGGTCTCGGGCTGCTTGTTGGGGGCGGGTGTCTGACACAAGCAGAATTCGGCCAGGCATTGCACGGGCGAGACGCCCGCGCCCACACTTTGGTCGACCGGGTCAAAGACCCGGTCCCACACGGGTCCACATAGTCACGGAATCAGTTCGGCGGTTTTCAGAAAGTCGTAATTGCCCGGGGGATTCAGGGTCAAATTCTGCACTCTCCTGGTGTGCACCATTACGTTGTCGAGGTACCAGAGGTTGATGTAAGGCAGATCTTCGGCCAGGATTTGCTGAATCTCGGCGTAGATCTGTTTGCGCGCGTTCTGATCGAGTTCGCCGCGCGCCTGATCGATCAGAGTATCCACGCGAGGGTTCGCGTAGTAGGTGCGATTGGCTCCGTGCGGTGAAAATTTCGCCGAGTGAAATACGTATTCAAAGATGTCCGGATCTTCGTTGCCGCCGACCCAACGCAGAGAGTGAACCTGGTAGGCGCCACGGGTGACGTCGGAAAAGAAAGTGGCGAACTCGAACGTACGTATGTCCAAGGCAATGCCAACGTCACGCAATTGCTGTTGCAGTACGGCAGCCATTAACCGCGTATTCTCATCGGTCCCGGTTTTCATGGTGAGATGCAGGCACACACCATTCACCGTGGGATATCCGGCTTGCTCGAGCAATTGCCGCGCCCGATCAGGGTTATAGTCATAGCGCGGCACATCCCCGTTGTAGGCCCAGCTGCCCGGAGGAAGAAGGCTGTACGCAGGCCGGGCGAAATCGCGCAGCAGATAGTGAATCATTGGGGCTCGGTCGATGGCATACGCCAAAGCCTGACGCACCCGCACGTCTTTGAGTATCGGATCCCGAGTGTTGAATGCCAGATAAGCCAGCACCGTGCCTGGCGCGTGCAGGACCTCCAGATTGGACGCGCGTTCGAGCGCCAGCACCATGTCTCCGGTTAGAGAAGTGACTGCGATGTCGGCGCTTCCCTTGCGCAATTCGAGAGCACGGGTTGTGGCGTCGGGAATCACGGCGAAGCGCACTCGGTTCAGCCGCGCCTGCGCGCCCCAGTAGCCGTCGTTGCGTTCGATGATGACTTCTTTGTCCGGTTCAGCGCTGACGAAACGAAACGGGCCTGAACCCATGGGATTTTGGCTGATTTCCTCCCCGCTGCCGTAGGGAACGATTCCGATGGCGCCGTCAGAAACATTCCACAACAAAGTGGCGAATGGCTCTTTGAGATGAAACACGATCGTGTAATCGTCGGGGGCGTCGATGTGGTCCACGGGCCGATACGCAGCTGCCTTGGTGCTGCGGATTTTTCCCTGCAGGAGGGAATCGAAGGTCCACTTTACATCGCGAGAAGTGAGCGGGCGACCATCGTGAAATTTCACGCCTTGGTGCAGGTGGAATACGTAGGTGAGAGGATTCGGAATTTCCCAGCTTTCGGCCAATCCCGGCTGAACGTTTAAGTGCTCGTCGCGGGTACACAAGTCATCGAAGATCAGTTCGTCGATGCGCTCGGACTGCGCGTCCAGACCAATCCGCGGGTCCAAATTGGTGGGGCTGTTTTCGATGATCATCACCAGCGTATTGGGATCTGGCTTGCTGGAGCAGGCTAACAGGAAAAGCGTGATGGTGAAAACGAGAAACGTGCGAACTCGCGAAGAACGCGTTGGCACAGCGGCACGCGGCGGTGCATTCGCCGCGATCCGGCAAAAAGATTTCCTCTCACGCATACGAAATCTTCCCTAAAATCGCGGGCCTCTTGGCTCCGGTTGCTGAGGGGAGATTTGAGGGTCTGCGATTCCATGTTTGAAAAGCGAGCAACGCGAATGCCGCCGCTTCTTTGGCCTCCGAGGGCAGGCCGAATTCATCCGAAGAGCGAATCTGCAGGCCGAGGGGCTGCAATTCGTTTGCGAGCATTGCCATGAGAGTTGGATTATTCGTACCGCCGCCGGAAACAATGAAGTCCCGATAGGTGCCCGTGCGTCGCACCACAAATCGTTGAAGCGCATCCGCGATCGACCTGGCTGTTAACGCCGTGGCTGTAGTGACGACATCGCGTTTATCAGCGCGCCCGCAGCGACGGATGAATTGCGTGGCAAACTCGCGTCCGAATTCTTCGCGTCCGGCGGTCTTCGGCGGCTTGCGGCGAAAGAATGTCCCACGCAAGACATCGCTGATCACGCGGTCGAGCGCCGTGCCGGAGCCAGCGATTCTTCCGTCGCGGTCGTAGGACTTGCCAAACAGCTGTTGAGTGACAGCGTCGATCAGCATATTGCCGGGGCCGGTGTCGAAGGCCGTTACCTTATTCGGAGAAGCGTTCGCAGGAATGGCGGTGCAGTTTGCGATCCCACCGATGTTCTGCACAATTCGGCCAACATGGAGGTCGCGATACAGAAGAAAATCGAGGAACGGAACCAGCGGCGCTCCTTTACCGCCAGCGGCCATGTCTGCAGGCCGGAAATCGGAAACCACCGGAACCCCGACGCGAGCAGCCACCACTGCGCCTTCGCCGGTTTGCCAGGTGACGGCAAGCTTGCGCCCTAGAAACCGGGCCGGCTCGCCCTGGTGATAGAGCGTCTGTCCGTGGCAGCCCACCAGTTCTGCTTTGAGATGGAAACGGCGCTGCGTGGCCAGCAGCGCGTCGGCGTAAAGTTCGGCGAGGAGGAAGTTCAATCTGGCGAGGTTCGCGACGCAGGCCTTGGTTGAATTCATTGCGGCCAATACGGCTTGGCGAACTTGTTTCGGATAAGGGTACTCGGCGTGGGCCAGAAAATGGAGGCTGGGCGTTGCTGCCGGGCGCGGCGATGAAGCGGTCACGCGCACCAGCGCCACATTGATTCCATCGGCGGAAGTCCCACTCATTACGCCAGCAACGATCATGCCTGATCCTGCTGTCTGATGGTTGCCAGTCGCACCTGCTCGCTGAACTCCCACATCTGGCGTGAGAGTTTTTCAATTTTTGCTGCAGCTGGAGCAGGCGCGCGACGCTTCAGCTCTTTGGATTTCTTTTTGAAGGCGAGCAGACGAGCGACTGATTCCTTCACGCGACGCGCAAAGC
>Ga0209415_10018737_pt1 | contig 10908 bp, 9 predicted proteins | sample PeaSoiSIISIP2007_FD_187696 | JGI IMG/M metagenome (GOLD analysis project Ga0209415, IMG submission 187696) | Peat soil microbial communities from Weissenstadt, Germany - SII-SIP-2007 (SPAdes) (version 2) | ecosystem: Environmental > Terrestrial > Soil > Wetlands > Peat | place: Germany... | reverse complement strand
CAGCACACCGGTCATCAGCAGTGTCGGCGTCGTCACTTTGCCCACCGTCATTACCGACGAATGAGAGAGCCAGTCGCTCGGGTCTTCCCAGAACGGCTTCTGGAAGAAGCTGTAGGTAAAGAGCGGTACGTCCGTGTTCCCGGTCATGCTCAGCCAGTCGATCACCGGGCAGCGCACCGCGGCCGCCGCGAAACGGTCGGTGTGGCCGATCACCCAGCTCGAAAGTACACCACCGCCGCTGCAGCCCGAGACGTACATGTGCGAGGGATCGATGAAGCCCTTGGCGACCGTGGCATCCACGCCGGCCATCAGATCGTCGTAATCGGGCCCCGGGTAGTTGTGGTCGATACCTCCGGAGAATGCCGTGCCGTATCCGGTGCTGCCGCGCGGGTTGAGGTAGAGAACCACAAAATCGTCGGCGGCGAAATTCTGAAACATGTAACTGAATGCCACGCTATACATGGCAAACGGTCCTCCGTGGATTTCGAGGATGAGCGGATACTTTTTCGTCGCGTCGAAATCCGGCGGCTTCACAACCCAGCCTTGCACCGGAGTGTTGCCACTGGATGTGAAGTGGATCTCCTCCGTTTTCGCCAGGTGCATGCCAGCCAATAATCCCGCGTTGACGCTGGTGAGCCTGGTGATTTCTCCGGGCCGGCGCAGGTTGTAGCGCACCACGTCGGGCGGATTCTCCGGATCGGACCGCGTACCCACCGCTATCAGGTCGCTGGACGCTGAATCCATGGTCAGTACATGGGTGCCCGTAGTGACTGGCTTCACGCCGCCCCCCGCAACGGGTGCGGACTGGACGTTTCGAGAGCCGTGATCGTCGGCGTCGAAGTAAACAGCCGCCGAATCCGGCGACCAGCGCAGATTGATCGGATCGCGGTCATAGTCGCCACTGATCTTCCGCATTTCTCCGCCGGCGAACGGGATCACGTAAAGGTCCGACACCGAGTGCGTGCGCTTCGATTCCGGGTAACCGGTAAAGGCCACGGTCCTGCCGTCGGGCGAAATCGCTGGTCGAGTCCAGGAGCCGGGTTTGGCCACCAGTTCACGAATTGCGCCGGACGCGATCTCGGCCACCAGCAACTCCGACGTTTGATATTGCATATCGGCTTGGGTGCTCCGTGCTGCTTCAAACACGATCGCTTTGCTGTCGGGCGTCCAGTCCAACGGCACGGCGCCACGCAATTCGCCGGCACCCGCGGTCCACTGGCCGTTCGTGATCTGCCGGGGCGCGCCTCCATCGGCTGAGACGACGAACAGATGAATATGCCCGTCTTCGAGGAACCCAACCTGATCCTGCCGGTAGTGCAGCGTTTCCACTACGCGCGGCGTGCCCGTCCACTTGGCGCCTTGGGGCGCGGACGGCAGGCTGATATTCCAAGTGTCCTTTCCCGGCACGAACATGGAGAACGCGATGGACTTGCCGTCCGGCGACCAGCGTGCGTCGGCCACCTTGTCGGTGGCGTGTGTGACCTGCGTTGCAGGCCCATCGGCATCGATCCAACGGACAAAGATCTGCGGACCGCGCGGCTCTCCATCGGCGATGTAAAGAATGCGCTTCCCGTCGGACGACCAGCGGGGATCCGAGCCTTTGGTAAGGAACCGATGCTGGCTGCCATCGGCGTTCATGATCCAGAGCGAGGAATCCCAGCGGTCCTCGATCTTGTTGGCCTGCTGGCGAGTGTAGACAATGCGCGCGCCATCGGGCGAAATCTGCGCATTGCTTACGCGCTCGAAGTCAAAGTAATGATCGTTGGTCAAACGGGTTGGGGAAGGCGTCTCCTGGGCGACCGCGGTGAAAGTCGCCAACAATAGAAAGGCCGCCAGCGCAGTGAGACGGGTCTTCATGGGGCACCTCGAAGGAGAGATTTCAGGCGTCAGTATACAACGAATGCAGTGCGGAAATGTGCACTCGCGATTCACTTTAAAGTGATAAACACTGGAGGACTGGCAAAGCCTCCCACCGTGACCACCACCGGCTGCGGTCCTAAAGGAGTATTCGTCGGAATGATGTAGTTGATCTGCGTCGCGCCGACTATACCGGGGGTGATACCGATGAACGCGATTTTGGCCGGGATGTTCGCGACCGTGACGGTGACCGGAAGCACTGGCTTCGGCAACTGATCGAGCGGCGTTCCGGGAGCGGGCGACGCGCCGGTGGCGAGCGCCGGTTTGAGCAGCCCATCTCCAGTGATGTACAACACCACTTCCTGGCCCGGACTTCCGGTCTCCGACGGCACGGGTGCGCCGTTTCTCGAATCGAAGAAGATCCCCGGCGCGCTGGGCTGCACTACGAATGCATAATTGAAGGTCTGCCCGTTAAATCCGGCGATCGTCAGGACTGCGTCTCCGGGTGCCGTCTCATACGGGATCTGTATATTCACTTGCCCAAACGCCGCGTAATAGTAGGGCGCGGGCACGCCATTGATCTTAGCGGATGACCCCGCCAGCGTCAGCGGGAGCGGCAGCGACTGAGCCTGCCCTGTAGCCGCGGGTGGATTGTTCAGATTGCCGCCGAAGACGCTCATGATCATCCCCGGAGCGTACGTGTACTGGAATGAAGCCGCGTTGACGGGCGCGCCTATTGTGACGATCTGTTCCGGCCCCCCGACCAGCGGGACCTGAAGCTCGGTGGTCCATGATAACCCACTCGCGTCCTGGCCGCTGAAAATAAATGGAATCGTTACCGGCACCGACGGGACATTCATGCTATGGACGCCCTGCAAAGTTCCGTGGGGCGGCAGGATGCTGGTCCCAAACAAATTTGTGATATGAAAGGAATCGTCCACACCGTTGACACTGAAGTGCGTTATTGTGGTTCCCACTCCAGAGACGTCTTTCAATTGGAGCACGATACGCCATTGGTAGCCTTGGAAGGCTGGCGTCTGCGGAATCGGTGGTTCTTGGTATCTGTAGTAGTACGGAAACGCCGTAAGCACCACTGCGGAGTTCGTCGTCGCCGCACTTACGTTGACCGTAACAGTAGCCGAGCTCCCATTGAACTGAGCATTTCCGTCGTAGGTCACCGTGATGGTATTCGCGCCGGCGATCAATTGGCCCCCATAAATCTGCACGCTGGCCGATCCTGCCTTAAGGGTGCCAGTGCCGAGCGGCAGTTCGCCTGGCAGGCTCGATTCGGGCGTCGTGGTATTGCTCAGGTTGACGTAAACCGTGCCGGCAGGAACGGCGCTCCCTGCGAGCGGAGTCACGGTAACGGTCAGCTCAACACTGTCGCTCATTGAAATGCTGGTCTTGTCCACGTGCACGGTGACGGTGGTCTCAGTCCCTGAGGTATTCCACGAGTTCACCAGGTTGGCCACATCCACCGAGCCCAATCCAGTTGCCATGTCATAACCGGGTCCCGCGGAGTACCCTAAGCTCCCGGTAGTGCAATCCGGCGTTCCGATCGCGCAGGGGACGATGTTATCGCCCACGGTGATATCGTGAAAGACATTTTTGACGGTATTGGCGATCCGGTACAAATCGGGATTGATGTTGCCCAATCCCGATTGACTTTGCATTCCCTTGGAAACCAGCGACTCATTGATGAGGGCAACAATCCCGGCAAAAACGGGGGTTGCAGCGGATGTCCCGCCGCCGTATTGGTCGCAGGCGCCGGCGTTGCATTCCCAGTAACCGTCGTGGATGGGGGACGCCGGCATAGCGACGTCCGGTGTGTCTCGCACGTTGTCAGCGGGCACGCCCCGGCCAGTCTGCCATGGCGGCTTTGCATACAGGATGCTCGGGCCACCGCCGGTCGCCAAGATCGTGCCGTACGCTAGGGCATCGTTCCACGCCATTTCCGGAATATATGAAATCGCGGAAGCTCGGTTCGCGGTGTTCGTCGGGTTCCAATAGCTCCCGGACCCTTCATTAAACTCCGTCCCTCCAACCGCGGTGACTTCCGGGATGCTGGCTGGAAAGGAGACGGCAAACCCGTTACTTGCCAAAGGCGAATAGTCAAAGTTGTCACACTCGCCCGGTCCAGCGTCGCCGGAGGCCGCAACGAAAGTGATCCCCTGGGCGTTGGCTTGCTGGATGATCGACTGAAAGAGACCACCTAAGTAAAAGAGTTTTTGTTCGCATACCGCGTAGCTGGCGCTGATGACCGGGGCAAGATTCTGATCGACAGCATAGATACTCGAAGTGATGACACTGTTGGAGTTGACGAAAATGAGAGTTGCTTTCCGCGCGATTGCCCCGCTCCATTCCAAATCGAGGTCGCCTTCTCTCCGCCAGCCTTCGTTCACTCCCGGATCGGGGCCATACAGAACCACCTGCGGATCGGCGGCCGGAAGATTGAATTTCTTACGGAACGCGCGGATATCCGAGAAATTCGCCTCCAAGTCCGACTCACCGACGACCGCGATCTTCTGCCCGGATCCTTCGATTTTGGTGTTGTAGAGCGGCATAATGTCGTAGATGATGGCCAGATCATCCGGCGCGAGAGAGTTCGCGGTCACAAAGAAGCCGGAGCCGGCGTACCGCGGCTTGGGGTGGAAGTCGTCCAGCCCGATGAAGGCTCCCACCGTTGGATCCAGGGCCGCCGGAATGGAGACTTCGGTCGAGTTGGCAAAATGTTCTTCGCCTTCGCTGCGGTAGCGATGAATCTGAGTGCCAAGCGCCGATTCGACTTGCTGTGCGGTTCCGCTGAATCCGATCCAGTTCCGCCCGCGCGCCGAATGATCAATGGTCAGCCCGTGCGATTCGATCCAGGATCGGACGGTGGACATGTCGTCTTCCACCAGGCCGAACCGGTCCGCGTACTGGTCCGGCGTGAGCCATTTGTGAAAATTGGTCGATCCGGGATCGCGCTGCTCTTCCAGCATTTTCTGGATCGCAGCCTGCTGCTCGGGCGATCGTTTCAATAACACAATCATCGGCCCGATTTTTCGCGAAGGCTCAACGTAACCCAGGTCAACGGCCGCGCGCGTCCGGGGATGGATGGTTCCCCTGAGCGTGACTCTGCTTCCTTCCTCAATCGGCGCGGTCAACCTGGCTGTCTGGGCAGCCGCCGAAACAGTTAAAAGAAGGACGAGGAAGCAAGCCACCCGCATAAAGAGCCTCCAATTGTGACGATGAACTGTCTATTCTACGTCGTAATTGAGGCCCTCCGCTGAAATGAGAGTGTAATGTTCCCAGAGCAGGAGAAATTACGGGGGATCAGGTACGCGATTTACTGGTGACGATCGTCGTCCCCTGCGCGATCACGTACCCGGTCCCGTGCTTTCTGCACGTCCCGCCCTGAGTCGCGTAGCGCCTTCCGCACTTGATCGCGAGCCTTGTCCAGATCCTGGCGGGTTTGTTCATCGGCATGCTTCAAACTTTCCTTCAATTTCCGGCTGGCTTCGTCCAATTCCTTCCGCGCCTTCTCCTGCGCCTCGCGGCTCTCCGATCGAACTCGATCTTCGTCCCGGCGGCTGCACGCCGACGCGGCAACCAGTCCGATAACAAGGCTGCTGACTCCAATCCACCTGTTCATGCGCGCCTCCGCATGTAAAGACGCTACCAAATTCATTCTGTCGCCGCCAAACTCAGCAGTCGTGTGATATCGTTCGGCTGTGAGATTCTGCCTCTGCCTGATCCTAATTTCGCTACCCCGGATCTCGATGACCGCATCAGGACAGGAATCCGTGACGTTTCATCCTCCCCGTCAGGCTGACGGGCGCCCTGATTTACAGGGAGTTTGGCGGAACGCTTCCATCGTGGCCGCGTTCAACGTCGAAGGACAGACCCAGGGTGATAACGGCCCGGGGGGAGCGTCCGTGATCGCCGACCCGCCCGACGGCAAGCTGCCTTATCTTCCAAGGGCGAGGGAAGAGGCGAAGGACAATGCGATTCATCGCGAACGCGATCCGGTGGGTCATTGCCACATGCACGGAGTGCCGCGGTCACTTGTGCCGCCGTTCCCAATAGTGATCGTTCAGGACAGCGATTACCTCGCCTTGCTCTCCGAGACCGAGCACAGCGTCCGCGTAATCCCTTTGGACGGACGTCCGCATCTGAAGAACTATTGGTCCTGGGCGGGTGATTCGCGGGGCCGGTGGGAGGGTGACACGCTGGTGGTGGATGTAACCGGCCTGAACGGCAAGACCTGGCTGGATCAAGCGGGCAATTTTGTAGACCAGAACGAACATGTGGTGGAGCGGTTTACGATGACCGCGCCGGATACCATCCTCTACGAGTCCCGTGTCGACGATCCAACCGTCTATGCGCGGCCCTGGACGCTGCGCGTTCCATTACGGCGTCAGCCCAAGGGCACCGAATTGATCGAGTACGATTGCGTCGAGGGAGAGCGCGACGAGGTTCATTATCCCGGCAGTGAAAGGCAGAAGCCTTGAGATTGCGTTTCAGCGCGCTATGCACTTTGTCCATCGTGGCCGTACCGTCCGCCATTTGGGCGCAGGCCGCGGGGAGAGATCTGCGAGGCATTTGGCAGGTCCAGAACAGCGCCAACGCGAACCTCGAGAGTGCCAACGTGATTGTCGATCCGCTTGGTGGCAGAATCCCTTACCAAGCGAGCGCGCTTGCCACGCGGAAGCGGAACTTTGAGAATCGCGCGACAGCCGACCCCGAAACAAAATGCTTTCAACCCGGGGTGCCCCGCGCCACCTACCTCTCGTCGCCTTTTCAGATTCTTCAGAACGATGGCGGCGTTTACGTCATCTACCAGGATGTTCACGCCTATCGCATCATCTACCTGGATGGCAGCCCGCACAACCAGGGACTCCCGTATGCCATGGGAGACTCGCGCGGCCACTGGGACGGCAATACGCTGGTGGCGGACGTGACCAGCTTCAGTGACGCGACCTGGCTGGACGGGGCCGGGAACCACCACAGCGATGCGCTGCACGTCGTGGAGCGCTACACGCGGACCGGCCGCGAAACGTTGATGTACGAAGCCACTATCGAAGATCCGAAAGTGTTTACCCGGCCGTGGAAGATTCGGATGCCGCTTCGGCTTCAGACCGGACCGGGCATCCAGCTATTAGAAGATGAGTGCGATGAAGACCAGGGCGGCGTCCGGCATCATGTGCCGCCATTCAAGACCGCGAAATAATGTGAGTGGTTTAATAGAGGTATAGGCACCGCAGCCGATGCACTCTGGCGCGAACAGCCCAAGCTTATGAGAATACTGGTAGTCGAGGACGAAAAACGGATTCAGGACTTCTTGTCTCGTGGCTTGGAAAGCGCGGGCTACGCGGTGGATGTCGCGGGCAATGGCGCTACCGCCGTCGAGCTGGTGCATGGCGCCGAGTACGACCTCATCATTCTCGACCTCATGCTGCCCGATATGGATGGGCTCACGGTATTGCAAAAGATCCGCAACCGTAAGACCAGCCCGCCGGTGCTGATCTTGAGCGCGCGCGACGCCGTGGATGATCGCGTCAAAGGATTGGAACTCGGCGCGGACGATTATCTGGTGAAGCCGTTCGCGTTCGTCGAACTGCTGGCGCGCGTTCGTGCGCGATTGCGCCGCGGCCAGCCTATGCCGGAGCGCCTGCAGGTGGGCGAACTGCTGCTGGATTGCATCCGGCGCAAGGTGACGCGCTCCAACGAAAACATCGAGCTGGCGCCCAAGGAATTCAGCATCCTCGAATACCTGATGCGCAACCGCGGCCGCCCGCTCAGCCGCACCATGATCGTGGAACACGTGTGGGATATGGACTACGACGGGCTCACTAACATCGTGGATGTTTACATCCGGCATCTGCGCAGCAAGATCGACGACAAATTCCCGGTCAAGATGATCCACACCGTGCGCGGCATCGGCTACATGCTGGACGCGCCAGAAAAGCCAGCCGAAATGCCGCTTGAGCAAGCCACATGATCGCCATATGATCTCGCCCACCCGAGTTTTCGGTTGGACGCGCGGACTGCGTTTCCGCCTGGCCCTGAGCTACGTCCTGTTCTTCACTGTGCTGCTGGTGTTGCTTGGCATGCTGTTCCGCCAGGTCCTGGGCGGCACCTTTCAAGCTCAGATGGAAAGCGTGCTGGACGAAGAGTGGGGCGCGGCCAAGGGTTATTTGCGCACCGGGCCGGAAGGGCCCAACTGGTTCTACGACGAAAAAGACCCCGACGAGAGCTTCACCGTGCGGCGCGTGCAGCGCGTCTACATGCTGGCCGACACCGCTGGCCACCCCCTGCAGCACTCCGACATTTACGACTCCATCGGCATCGACCCGCCGGCGGAGATTCGCGAGATTCTTCAATCTGGGAAACCGGCCATCCGCGTTCGCATCGACGCCAGCGGCGTCCCTTACATGATCCGGTCTGGACTATGGGTGGATCATGACGGGCACAAGTACTACCTGGCAATCGGCCGCGCGGTAGATTACAACAACAAAGTCATTGGCGACTTTACGCGAACTTATTTCGCGATGGTGCCACTGGTGATCATGCTGAGCGGCGTTCTCGGATGGTTTTTGGCGGGCCGCGCGCTGGAGCCGGTGAATTCGGTGGCCGATGCCGCGCAACGGATCACGCATTCCAACCTGGACGTCCAGATCCCCGCGCGCCATACCGGTGATGAACTGGACCGGATGATCGAAGCGTTCAACCACATGATGACGCGTCTGAATCACTCCTTCGAGCAGATCCGCCAATTCTCCACCGACGTGTCGCATGAACTGCGCACGCCCCTGACGGTGGTGCGCGGCCAGCTCGAGGTGGCTCTGTTCACCGCGCAGACGGTCGAGCAGCATCGCGAAGCCATGGCCGATGCTCTGGAGGGTGTCGAACGTTTGTCCAACATCGTGCGAGCGTTGCTGATGCTCTCGCAGGCAGAGTCCGGGCAGTTGGTGCTGCAAAAGAATGAAATGGATCTGAGCGGCCTGATTCGCGACCTGGTGGACCAGCACCAGATTCCGGCCGAAGCGCAGGGCGTGCATCTCAGCGCGGAGCTCCCGGATGGCAGCGTCTTGACGGGGGATCGCATTCAAATCGAGCGGTTGATATCCAACCTTCTGGGCAACGCCATCAAATACACGCCCGCCGGAGGACAAGTGAAAGTCAGGCTGGTCCCCCGATTCGATCAAGTGGAACTGATCGTTGAAGACACCGGTGTGGGCATTTCACCTGCCCATCTGCCGCACATCTTCGATCGTTTCTATCGTGTCCCGTCGGCCGATCCAGAAAAAGGCCTCGGACTCGGACTCAGCTTTGTGGCGTGGATCGCGAAGGCGCACGGGGGCTCTGTCACAGTGGAGAGCGCGCTGAACAAAGGCACCCGCTTCACCGTGCTGCTGCCGGTAGGCCGCTGGTCGGCAGTCTCGCCGCCCGGCGTCTCGCCCGAGATCCCGGCCGCTCCCGTCCCCGAGCGGGTACACTAGAGGAACACACCGCTATGGCCCAAATCGATATCCAGACCCGCGAAAGAGAAGGCATCAAGATCCTTGACCTGAACGGGAAGCTCACGGTAGGAGGCGCCTCTGATCTGCGCGAGCGCGTGAACGAACAATTGGCTGCTGGGAGCCTACAGCAGATTTTGAATTTGAAAGATGTCGACTATATCGATAGTACCGGCTTAGGCACCATGGTGATTTGCTACATGTCGGTGCAGAAGGCCGGCGGAGCGCTGAAGCTGGTCAATCTCAATCGCCGGAACCTGGAGCTAGTGCTGCTCACTAAGCTTTCCACGGTCTTCCCAATCTTCGACGATGAGCAGCAAGCCGTCAACAGCTTCTTCCCCGATCGCGAGATCAAGCACTTCGACATTCTCAGTTTTATACAACAGCAAAAAGAGGGCGCGTAAGGATCCGCATGTTTGGCCGTCGATCGAAGGCGCCTGTGGCCACGGGCGCAATGGCTCCGACGTTCCAGTTGACCGGCCTGGATGGATCCACGCAATCGTCGCAGGATATCCTCGCCGTTGGCCCCGCGCTTCTGGCTTTTTTCAAAATCAGTTGCCCGGTCTGCCAGCTGACCGCTCCTTATCTGCAGCGGCTGGCCGGTAACAACGCGGTCCAGGTGATCGGCATCTCGCAGGACGACGCCGGCGCGACCCGCGAATTTATGCAGCGCTTCGGCCTCACGTTCCCCACTTGGCTGGATTTGTCGGAGCACGACTATCCCGCGAGCAACGCCTATGGAATCACTTCCGTTCCGACGCTGTTTCTGCTGGAGCGCGACGGGACCATCAGCCGCATGTTCGCAGGATTCTCGCGACGCGATTTCGAAGAGATCGGCGCCCGCGTGGGCGTTTCGCCGTTTGGCCCGGACGACCATGTACCCGAGTGGAAAGCCGGTTGAGGTTCCAAGAACTAGGCCCGGTCTGGGCCTGCGATAATTAAGACCTGCGATAATAGGAATTCCAAATGGCCTCCAAAATCACTGAAGCGTTCGGATCCGCCGCAGCCCTTGCCAAGGGCATGTCGGTCACCCTCGGTGAAATGATGAATCCCACCATCACCGAGGACTATCCCGACCTTCCTCCCAAATTCCAGGAGCGTTATCGCGGCGTGCACGTGTTGCAGCGCGACGAAAATGGACTCGAAAAATGCGTGGCCTGCTTCTTGTGCGCCGCGGCCTGCCCGGCCGATTGCATCTACATTGAAGCCGCGGAGAATACCGACACGCTGCGCATCAGCGGCGGCGAGCGCTACGCCCAGGTTTACAACATCGACTATTCGCGCTGTATCTTCTGCGGCTATTGCGTCGAGGCTTGCCCTACCGACGCCATCACGCACGGCCACGGTTTTGAGATCGCCAGTTACAACGTGTCCACGCTGATCTATCGCAAAGAGAATATGCTGGCGCCGATTCCACAGGGCGCGCATTTCCCGTTGAAGGCCGAGACCGAAGAAGCTCCCAGCGGGCATTAGACCTCAGCTATTTCTTCAGTATTTCTAGCAGCCGCGTCCGGTCCTCGGCGGACATTCCCGAATTCTTCACGATGTC
>Ga0209415_10018735_pt1 | contig 10910 bp, 7 predicted proteins | sample PeaSoiSIISIP2007_FD_187696 | JGI IMG/M metagenome (GOLD analysis project Ga0209415, IMG submission 187696) | Peat soil microbial communities from Weissenstadt, Germany - SII-SIP-2007 (SPAdes) (version 2) | ecosystem: Environmental > Terrestrial > Soil > Wetlands > Peat | place: Germany... | reverse complement strand
CCGCACAAATCCGAGGCGAAAAGGTCCTCAGCGGCCCGGCACGGCCGCCAGCACATCAAACAAAATCCTCGGCCCCCGCCTCACTTCTTCCATCCTAGTAGTCCATCTTCATCGGCAGGCCGTGCAGAACTGATTTCTCGGCGAGTTCGATGAACATCGCCAGCCCAAATCTCGATGCCTTCTCGAAGGTATCGCCGGGCTCGAAATTCTCTCGCCTCCACTGGGTCAGTTGTTCCAGACTCGCCTTCACCGCATTCGCGTTCAGGGACGTCAACTGCTCAAGCAGCGTGATACTGGACCCAATCCACACCTCGCTTCCCGTCACGTCGGCGGCCCGGAAAGTGAAAGCGAAACGGCAGGGGAGCCACAGTTCGGGCAGGAGGATCGTCGTGTAACGAGATCGGAAATCGTCATGAGTAGACGCCTGCCACGCCGGATCAGACGAAAAGTCCGAACAAGCAACCACTGGCGGGAGGAGGCCCGGATGCTCATCGTAGGCAGCGAGCAGCGCCAGGTTGCCGTAGCCATCCCAGGCGGGCTTGTCAGTGAAGTACTCGCCGTTCGCCGATTCAGGCCAGTCAAGGGGCTGCTGAAGGTTCTCACCCAGCCCCTCGCTCAAAGCTGACCGCCATTTGGTCACAAGGTCGAGGATTTCGCCTGGCCCTAACTTCGGTTCCTTGTTTTCCTGATTAGAGGCGGGCCGGACTATCGTTACTGGCATACCGCTCTCCTTGCCGAACCGCTGCACTACTGTTTCCCAATCGCCCAGGTAATAGCGCGTGAGAGGCCCAACATACAAGTCCAATCCCATAAATTCTCTTGCGCCTCGCTCACATACAGCGAATTCTCCCGCTTCGGTTTTTATCCGCGTGAATCGGCGCAAATCCGCGGCGAAGGGTTTTTCACTTCCCTGCCACGGCCGCCAGCACATCAAACAAAATCCTCGGCCCCCGCCTCACTTCTTCAACGCGGATGCGCTCGTCATTCGAGTGTTCCGTGTTGCTTTCTTCGTCGGTGGCAACGTAGGGATTGAATCCATAGGCCTGAATCCCCAGCGGCCGGTAGCGCTGGTTCTCGGTGTAGCCGCTGGTGATGCCCGGGACCACGGGCGTCCCGGGAAAATAGTGCGCGCAAACCTGGCGAAACGCGGCAAACAAAGTCGTATCCGTCGGTGAAGAATTCGCCAGGCGGAATTCCGTATTCAGCGGTTCAATGCTGACGTTCGGATCATTCACCAGCCGCCGCAGCTCCGCCAGCAGCGCCTTGGGATCTCCTCCCGGCAAAATGCGGACGTCCAGATTCGCCCAGGCTTCCGCCGGAATCACATTCGTCTGTTCCGATCCGCCCAGCATGGTCAGCGCGATGGTGTCGCGCAGCACGTAGTTCAGCGAGTCGTCGAGCTCCACTTCTGCCTGAAATTTCTTGTCCTCGATGGCCTTGCGGATGTTGCGATATTCCCGGGCGCGCTCGGGCGGCTCGTAGGGTGCCATCTGGCGCAGAAATTCTTCCACCACCGGCATCACGTGCAGCGGGGTCTTATAGGCAAGAATGCGGTGCAGCGCCCGCACCAGCCGGTTGGGCGCGGAATCGGCGAGGGGGCGCGATCCATGGCCCGGCTGTCCGTGCGCCACCACGTGCAGCCAGAAGGTCATTTTCTCGCCCACATCCACGTTTACGGATTTGACCTTGCCATTTTCGATCAGGTTCTCGCCGCCCTCGTTGATCATGAACTCGGCATTCCCGAGCAGATCGCGCTCGTGAGCGATGAACCAGTCGGTGCCCGTTCCTTCGTCCTCCTCGTCGCTCACGGCCAGAAAAATCACGTCGCGGTCGAGCGGAAGCTGTTCGCGCCTGAGCATCACCAACGCCACCAGCTGCGCCAGGCCTTCGTCTTTCATGTCCTGCGCGCCGCGGCCCCAGACAGCTCCGTTCTTGATTTCTCCGCTGAAGGGAGGGACTTGCCAGTGGGAAGCGTCGCTGGTCACCACATCCATGTGGTTGAGCAGAATGATGGGACGCTTGCTCTCCGCGGTAGTGTGTGGCAGCCGCGCCCACAGATCGCCGCGTCCCGGCGCATATTCAAACGCGCGGTTCTCAATGCCTTCGCGGTCGAGGATGCCCTTGAGAAATGCCACCGCCCGCATTTCGTTGCCCGGAGGATTGGTGGTGTCGATCCGCAAATACTGCTGCAGCCATTCGACGGACAGGTCGGAATACTGCTGCAGGTGCTCCGCAGGAATGCGGGACGAGGCCAAGGTCACCGCAGGCTGCTCCACCGGACTCTCTGCTCGGCAAAGAATCGTGGACGCCGCAACCAAAAAGCTCACGAGAACCAGCCGACTGCCTGCCCACCTGACCTGTACCGCAACCCCGCCGATGCCGTTTTTTGTCAACCTTCCTCCTGGAAACCTTGAACACTTGCACGCAGTTTTTATATCAGGTTTCCCAAAATTACCCTCCGTTTTGCGTCCGGTCGATCCTTCGATTTCTGCTGGGATTACAATGTCTTTACATATCAATGGTTTAGATCGTTAGCTTTGGAGCGGGTTTGGCATCCAACCTGTAGTAGAGAGGGCAGGAGCTGGTCGTAAATCGGCTCCCAGGGTTTCAGGCCCGGCGCAGCGTCAGCGCGGGCCGGCAGGCGAAACTGCTTGCTTTTCTTAATGCTCAGGGACGAAATCAATCCCCGCAGCGCCTTAGGAGGCGGATGCGAGGGTAGCCTAAGAGTTCCCATTCTGGAGGAAGGTCATTATGAACACTCGCATTCTCATCGCTCTGCCGCTGGCCGCAGTACTTTCACTGCCAGCCTTGGCACAGACTACTTCGTCGACATCGACCCAGGCTGCGCCTGCCGCAGCTTCCACTGACACAGCCACCGGCAAAGCGCCCCTGGCGCCGCCCACCCGCGAAGGCTTCTGGGGACATCTGAACCCGTTTGCCCGCAAGAACTATGTGAAGCGGCAGACCGAGCCCATTCGCGATCGCGTGAACGAACTGGATGACCTGACGGCCGCCAATAGCAAGAACATCAAAGATACCGACTCGCGCGCGCAGGCCGGCATCAAGCTGGCTTCCGACAAGGCCGATATGGCCGATCAACATGCCGTTGACGCTGCCAACAAGGCCACTGCGGCGCAGCAGACCGCGCAGCAGGCGACCACGCGCATCCAGACGGTCGAGACTGTGGTCAACAACATCGACCAGTACAAGGCTTCGAACCAGACCGAGATCCTGTTCCGCTCCGGCCAGACCATGCTGAGCAAGCCCGCCAAGGACGCGCTCGACGAAATGGCGACTGCGGTGAAGGGCCAGCGCGGCTACATCATCGAAGTGCAGGGCTTTGCTTCCGGCAAGGGCCAGATCGCCATCGAGAACTCGCAGAAGATGGCCGAGTCAGTGGTGCGCTATCTCGTGCTCAACCATGAGATTCCGGTTTACCGGATCTATCTCGTGGGCATGGGCAACGCTCCCGTGGGCACCGACGAGACCGCCAAGCCCAAGCACACCAGCGGCGGCCGCGTCGAGATCAGCTTGCTGAAGAACGATCTGGAACAGCTCTCCAGCAATTCGGCTCCAGCAATGAAATAAGTTTGGGACCCAATGGGCGCCTCGCCCAAGTCCCTCCCCCCGAAAAGCCCCTCGCGCAAGCGAGGGGCTTTTCGCTTCTGGTGGGGCTATCCGCCGCGCCGTTGTCCTTTACGGGTGCGTGGGACGGTCATTCTCAAGATCACCGCAACTCAAGATCACTCCAACGGTTCAAAGTTTGGGGATGCAACGCCGAGCGCCGCAAACGCTTCATTCATCGTGCGTACGACGGACAGGAGTGGTCGCGTCGGCTCTCCCACGATCTGAAACATGCGGAACAGGCCGAAGGCATGGGTCTGCGGGGCGACGATAACGCGAGGCATGCTACGGGAATTGGGAAGAGGTGTTTTTTGGCGAGCCAACTGGCGGACCGATTCACTGGAGACAGCGAACTCGGTGACGGATGAGAAATCCACAATAGCCGCGTGGGGATCGACTGCAGCTGCGCGTTTCCAGGCGGTCTCATGAAACTCCGCCATCGATTCATCCGTAAGACGGCCGTCCAGTCGAGACAGCAGGATTTTATTCACCGGATCGAACTCAAACCGGTAAGGCATTGCGGATTTGATTCTATATCCTGAAACGGGGTCCGACAAAGCATTTGGGTGGCTATTGCGGCCCCTCGCAGACGCGGTGGAGGATTTCCACAGGCGTTCCTGAAGGAACATATCTGCGTTTTGTAAGCATGTGTCTTAGCCCGGATTTTAGGCGAAAGTGATCGCGGGCGTTTCTTGGTAAGTGGTTCACGGTTGAGCAGTTATTGAAGTGCTGCCGATATATCGGCAATGGGTGTGGTAAAAGAGCCACGCCAAAAGCGGCCTCTCGAGGTGCATCGTTTTGCGACAAAAAGGCTGAATGGAACGATGACGCGAAACCAGCCTGTGCAAAAGAGTGCGAAAAATGGCCAGCTCCAAGATATAAATAGCGGGATGTCCGCGTTGAAAAATCGTGTCGTGAAAATGCAAAAGCCAAGGTTCGTTTTCGCCGTTTTGTTGTCCGCGCTTGCCCTGTGCGCGGCGGCGATCGCGCAAAACTCGCGCTGGACCGAGCAGAGAGCCAACGACTGGTACGCGCAGCAGCCGTGGCTGGTGGGGAGCAATTACGTTCCCAAGTCGGCGATCAACCAGCTGGAGATGTGGCAGGAGGCTACGTTCGATCCTGACGAGATCGACCGTGAATTCGGCTGGGCGGAAGCGCTGGGCATGAATACGATGCGGGTTTTTCTGCACGATCTGCTCTGGCAGCAGGATGCAGCCGGATTCCAGAAGCGCATCGACCGTTTTCTGACGATCGCGGCGCGGCATCACCTCCGCCCGGTGTTTGTGATCTTCGATTCGTGTTGGGATCCGCGGCCGCATCTGGGGCCGCAGCATGCGCCGGTGCCAGGCGTGCACAATTCGGGCTGGGTGCAGAGTCCGGGCGCGGCAGCGCTCGAGGATGCGAAGCAATATCCACGTCTGAAGGCGTATGTGCAGGGCGTGGTAGGAGCTTTCGCCAAGGACGACCGCATCCTCGCCTGGGACTTGTGGAACGAGCCGGGCGCCGATAACGCGGGGAGTTATTCGAATGAGGAACTGAAGGATAAAGCCGCACGCGTGGCCGCGCTTCTGCCCCAAGTGTTCCAGTGGGCGCGGGAAGCGAATCCGCGGCAGCCGCTGACGAGCGGCGTGTGGGACATCGATACTTCGCGCGACGCTGCTGGCCAGAGTGAACTGCAGCAGATTCAGCTGCGCGAGTCAGACATCATCACGTTTCACAATTACAGCTGGCCGGAGAATTTCAGGAGCGAAGTGGCCTGGCTGAGAAAATTCAAGCGGCCGGTGATCTGCACGGAATTCATGGCGCGCCCGGTGGGCAGCACATTCGACGGAATTTTGCCGATCGCCAAACAGGAGCGCGTGGGCGCCATGAACTGGGGATTCGTGGCCGGCAAAACGCAAACCTATTTTCCGTGGGAGTCTTGGGAGCATCCCTACGTTAAGAGCGAGCCACCGGTGTGGTTTCACGAGGTGCTGCGGTCGGACGGAACTCCTTATCGCGAGGCGGAAGTGGAGTTGATACGGCGGCTCACGGGGAAAGAATAGTCTGAGCCCATTTGCTAGTGACTAGTTGCTAGTTTCTTGTCCACGAACCACTAGAGGCTATCTGGCTTCCAGGCACTGATCCGGATTAACCGGCAGCCCAATCAACCTGGTTTTTGGCGCGCGCTTGTGGGCTGTGCTAACCTGCTGCGACCAATCGAAATGAAAACTTTGGACGTGTGCCTCCGGGATGAGGGACGCTGGCGTGTATTCGCTCGCGGAATTTCGCGGCGGATGCTGCCGACCGTTTCAAACGTCATCCTGCGGCTGGTTCTCGGGGTCCTACCCTTGGCGTGCCTGCCGGCCGCGGCGCAGCGCGATCCCGTACTGAAGCAGATCGATTTACCCCACCGCTACTACTACAGGGAGATGTATTTGCCACAGCTGACGACGGGGCCAAGCGCGGCGGCGTGGCTGCCGGATTCGCGCGGGCTGGTGTATTCCATGGCGGGGTCACTGTGGCGGCAGGAAGTGGATTCGGGGCGGGCGCAGGAGTTGACGGCGGGTCCGGGCTACGACTACCAGCCGGATTGCTCTCCGGACGGACGTTGGGTGGTTTATGTGAAGTACGACAAAGACGCGATGGAACTGTGGGCGCTCGACTTGTTGAGCGTGAACCGGGGGAGCGGGAAGGCGCGGCAGCTCACGTTGGGCGGAGCGGTGAATGTGGATCCGCGATTTTCGCCGGATGGGAAGCGGCTTGCGTTTGTTTCCACTTCCTATAAGGGACACTTCCACATCTTTGCGGGCGATTTCAAGGACGGTGAGTTGACGAACGTGCAGCGGCTGACCGGCGAAACGCGCAGCGATCTGCCGCGTTTTTATTACAGCGAATTCGATCATGAGATCAGCCCGGCGTGGTCGCCGGATGGACGCGAGATTATTTACGTTTCGAACCGCGGACACATTTACGGCACCGGCGGATTCTGGCGTATGAAGGCGGAAGCGGGCGCCGAGGCACACGAGATTCATTACGAGGAAACCGCGTGGAAGGCGCGACCGGAGTTTTCGCCGGACGGGAAACGGATTGTGTATGCATCGTATCTCGGAGGGCAGTGGCACGAGTTGTGGACGATGCCATCGGCGGGCGGGGATGCGTTTCCACTTTCTTATGGGGACTTTGACAACACGAATCCGCGCTGGTCGCCCGATGGGAGCAAGATCGCGTTCATCTCGAACCGGGGCGGGAACACTTCGCTGTGGGTGCAGGAATCGGTGGGCGGGGCGCAGCGGCCGGTGCTTCCCAGACATAAGAGTTCTCTGAGAGTGATGGGCTACGTGAGCATCACGGTGCTGAACGAAAAGGGCGAGATCACGCCGGCGCGCATTTCCGTAACCGGAGAAGATGGCCGAGCCTATGCGCCCGATGACGCGTGGATGCACGCGGAAGACAATTTCGTGCGCGCGGAGGGGCCGTTTGAGTCGCACTACTTCCACACGAGTGGGGATGCGGAGGTGACCGTCCCGGCGGGGATGGTCGAAGTGGAAGTGGTGAAGGGATTCGAATATCAGGTGGAGAAGCGGGTGGTCCCGGCGAGTGTGCACACGATGTTGAACGTTCAGTTGAAGCCTCTGGATATTCCACGGGACGCCGGGCGCGGAGACGATGGGCGCGAAAACGACTGGCAGTGGCTCAGTGCTGACTTGCACGTGCACATGAATTATGGCGGGGCGTACCGCAACACGCCGGCGAACTTGATTCGCCAGCAGCAGGCGGAGGGTCTTTTCCTGGTCGAAAACCTGGTGGTGAACAAGGAGCAGCGGATTCCTGACATTGCCTATTTCCAGACCACGCCGGACGCGGCCTCCACGGCGAGTGCGGTGCTGGCCCACGGGCAGGAATTTCATACTTCTTATTGGGGACATCTCGGGTTGCTCGGATTGCAGCGGAATTTCTTGCTGCCCGGTTATGCGTCGTATGGCAACACTTCGGCGGCCAGCCTGTTTCCGACGAATGCGGCAGTGGCCGATCTGGCGCATGCGCAGCAGGGGCTGGTGGGGTATGTGCATCCCTTCGACATCCAGATGGATCCGGTGCATGATCCCACGCTGACCGGTGGGCAGCCGCTGGATGAGGCTCTGGAACTGCCGGTGGATGTGGCTCTCGGCAAGGTGGATTACATCGAGGCGATGGGGTTCAGCGATCATCGCCTCACGGCGGAAGTGTGGTACCGGTTGCTGAACTGCGGGTTTCGGTTGCCGACGGGAGCAGGGTCAGACACGATGGCGAACTACGCTTCCCTGCGCGGGCCGGTGGGGCTGACGCGGGTTTACGCGCGAGTCCCAAAGGGAGCTCCGCAAGGACCGCCGAAGCTGACTGACTGGATGGATTCACTGAAACATGGGCACACGTTTGCCACGAATGGGCCACTGCTGGGATTCACGCTGGGCGGCAAGGGGCTGGGAGAAGAGTTGAAGCTTGGGGCGGGAGAGAACCAGATTTCGTCAAACCAGATTTCGTTGAAAAAGGTTCCGTTCCAGGCGTGGATGCGGTCGATGGTTCCGGTAGATCACCTGGAAGTGGTTTGTAACGGGCGGGTGGTGCGCGAGTTGAAGCTGGGAAGCGATGGTAGGTCGGGGGATGGCGAGGACACGATTCCAATTTCTCACAGTGGATGGTGCCTGTTACGGGCGTCGAGCGAGAAGCCGGAGCATCCGGTGCTCGACGATTATGTGTATGCCACGACCAGCCCGATTTATGTGAGCGTGGGCGGTGAGAAGACGAAGTCCGCGGAAGATGTGGCTTTTTTCCTGACCTGGATCGACCGCCTGGAGGCGACGGTGCGGAAGAACCAGGACTGGAATCGGGACGAAGAAAAAGCGGAGGTGCTGAAGTCTCTCGATCAGGCCCGGCAGGTGTACGCGGCGCTAGAGAAGTAGCTTGGTCCGGAAGTAGTTTGGTTCAGAAGTAGCTTGGTTCGGGCTCGGCCGGGTAACCGGTGCGGGCGGGGACGACTGGTTCGGTTGGGTTCTTCGCAGTAGGCGTTTCGCGGTAGACCACAGGCAATTTAAACGGTACCGGTTTGCTGGCTCGGTGGAGCGGCGCGGAGGGAGAGTCATAGTTACCCCACATTGGCGGCAGCTAATCCAGGGATGGACCTCCGGGACTAGCCCCACTATGCCCTTTCGAGACCTACTGAAATTGCCCCGAAAACTGGAGACTAGCTCATCACGATAGTTGCAACGGGCTGAACGAAATACAGGCCCTTCGCCACTTATGAAAAATATCCCCCACCGGTTGCCGCTGCTTTTGCTGGCCCTGCTGTCGGCGCTGATACTAGTCGGTTGCCAGGGAATCAGTGCGAGGTCCAATGCGGTGCCGCCGCCGCCCACGTCCGGGGAATTGAGTTCCTCGCCAGTGAGCGTGGGTTTCGGCAACGTCGGTTTGGGCACCAGCCAGACGCTAACCAACACATTGACGAATACGGGCCAGAGCAGCCTGGACATTACTGCGGCGGGGGTGTCGGGCGCGGGCTTCAGCATTAGCGGGCTGCCCATGCCCACGACGCTCGCGGCAGGGCAGAGCGTGACCTTCAACGTGACTTTTCAGCCGCCGTCCGCGGGTTCGACGACCGGCAATGTGGCGCTGACCAACACGGGCTCGACGACGGTGCTGAACATTGCGCTGTCGGGAACGGGAGTGGCTCCGCCCGACCTGATCGCGAGCCCCAGCAGCTATTCTTTCGGCACGGTGGTAATCGGCAGCAGCGCGACGGAAACGGAAGGGCTGCAGAATTCCGGTGGTCAGAGTCTGACGATTACGGCAGCGACGGTCACGGGCGCAGGCTTCAGCATCAGCGGGCTGACCTTGCCGCTGACTTTGGCTTCGACCCAGGCTTCGAGTTTTACGGTGAAGTTTGCGCCTACCGCCGCGGGCGGCAGTAACGGCACGGTTTCGCTCACCGTGAGTGGCATGAGCAACACGGTGGACTTCGCGGTGTCGGGAACGGGCGTTACGCCGGCGGTGGTGACGCCGACTTTGGCGAGCATTACGTACACCAACATCACGACGGGGCAGACTTCGAGCCAGACCGAGACGCTGACGAATACGGGCGGGGTGAACACCGCGGTTTCGGCGGCCACGGCCTCGGGAACGGGATTCAGTGTTACCGGGTTTTCGGCAGGAACGCTGACGCCGGGACAGAGCATGTCGTTTACGGTGACGTATGCGCCGAAGTCTGCGGGCACGTCCAGTGGAACGGTGACGGTGACCTCCGATGCGTCGAACCCGAGTTTGGCGATCCCGTTGAGCGGGACGGCAGTGACTCCGGCCACTTTGACGGCGGTGCCCACGAGCCTGACTTATACGAATATCACGGTGGGGCAGACCGCGAATCAAACGCAGAAAGTGACGAACACGGGTGGCACGAGCGCCACGATCTCGGCGGCTGCGGCGTCGGGCACGGGATTCAGCATTTCCGGAATCACGCCGCCGGTGGTGTTGGGGCCGGGACAGAGCACGACGTTCACGGTGACTTTTGCGCCGGCTTCTGCAGGCAGTTTCAGCGGCACGGTGACGGTTACGTCAGACGCTTCAAACCCGAGCTTGCAGATTCCGTTGAGCGGGACGGCGGTCGGGACACCGGCCGTGCTGACGGCTGTGCCCACGAGTCTGACCTATACGAACATTACCGTGGGTAAGACTTCGAACCAGACTCAGAAAGTGACGAACACGGGCGGGACGAGCGCGACGATTTCGGCGGCCGCGGCAGCGGGTACGGGATTCAGCATCTCCGGAATTACTCCACCGGTCGTGCTGGGACCGGGACAGAGCACGTCATTCACGGTGACTTTTGCTCCGACGTCGGCGGGCACATCTACTGGAACGGTGACGGTGACCTCTGATGCGTCGAACCCGAGCTTACAGATTCCGCTGACCGGGACGGCCGTGACGCCGGCAACGTTGACGGCGTCGCCCACGAGCCTGACTTATACGAACATCACCACAGGCACGAGCTCGAACCAGACCCAGAAGGTGACGAACACGGGCGGCACTAGCGCGACCATCTCGGCAGCCGCGGCAGCGGGCACGGGATTCAGCATTTCAGGAATCACGCCGCCGGTGGTGCTGGGACCGGGACAGAGCACGTCATTCACGGTAACCTTTGCGCCGACTTCTGCCGGCACGTTTAGTGGGACGGTGACGGTAACGTCGAATGCATCGAACCCGAGCCTGCAGATTCCGTTGAGCGGGACGGCGGTTGCGCCCGCGGCGGGTACGCTGACGGCAAATCCCGCAACGGT
>Ga0209415_10018734_pt1 | contig 10910 bp, 10 predicted proteins | sample PeaSoiSIISIP2007_FD_187696 | JGI IMG/M metagenome (GOLD analysis project Ga0209415, IMG submission 187696) | Peat soil microbial communities from Weissenstadt, Germany - SII-SIP-2007 (SPAdes) (version 2) | ecosystem: Environmental > Terrestrial > Soil > Wetlands > Peat | place: Germany... | reverse complement strand
TCGCCGGATGTGGATCGAGCACAACCACACAGACTGCACCCCGCCTTGTGGCTGAGCTGGCCCGTAAATGCAACGAATCGACGGCAGCCGTCGAAGCCAACATCAACGGCTTCCTGAGAACGGCCAACGCCCACGGCCTCCATGGATCCTCTGCCGAAGCGGTGAACGCCCTCTCCACACTCGCAAACTACGTGGAGGGGCGCAAAGAAGCCCCAGACTGCAAAGGGCTCCTCGCCGCGCTGGTAGCGGTTAGCAACCACCCGACATCGGAACGTGTTTGTTATCCGTACCGTCACGGGCGCGTCTGTTTCGTGCCGCCGAAGTAGCACGCCCACAGTCTCGACCGGCGAAGGCGACCGACTGGCGCCGATCGCCAGCGACATCACGGTGGCGACCGCGCAGATCAGACCGGCTGAACGCGGCCCACCGCTAGGCGGTCTTGGTGAGAACTTCAGCGGGTCAGCGCGGCTCGGGCCGGTGAGGTGTGCGCCCACGGAGCCACGCGTACCACTGAGGCGAGTACTGGCGCAGGCCGACCAGCGTGAACGTCAAGGACAGCGCTATCAGGAGGGCTATCCAGATCGGCTTGGCCGGTTGTAGTATCGCGACGACGGCCGCGGTCAGGAAACCGGCAGCCAGGACGGCGACGAACACGTAACAGCCGACCACAGAGATCGCGACTAGCCAGCCTACGGGCGGGCGGGATGGACGGCGCAGCATCCACCCATTGTGGCAGCCGTATAAGCCTCGAGCGAGCGCACTGGACGGCTGCTGCCGCCCGACTGGCCGGCCGCATGAAGCTACGGGCGGTCAGCGTGGATGAGACATGACAGCCGGAGGCGGGGTGCGGTCTAGGCGGCCCGGACAGGGACGCGCGAAGCACGGCGGAAGGCCTGCCTTGACGGCGAGCCCAGCGCAGGCCACCCCGGACCGCTCCAGGACAGCTACGCCCCGGGCGCGGGTCAGCCGCCGACCGACGGCGCGAACAGGTACGCGAGCACAATCAGAACGCACACGACCCCACCGAGGAACCCGACCCACTCTCCTACGCCGTGCACCGGCACGAACCAAGAAGCGCGGGTGCGATACCAGCGCGGCACGCTCCTCCACAGAAGGACCGCGACGGGAAGCGTGAGCAAGGCGGCTATCAGGATCGACAGCGGGACCGAGGGCGGCAGCTCGCTGGCCGCATCGCAGGTGCAAGACTCCGACGGAACACGAGCGGCGTACTCGATCGCCACCCGGTCGCCGGGCCGCAAGCTGAGGAGTTCCTCGTGGCCGAGCTGTCCGTTGCCTGACCCGCTGTAGATGTGGCCTGCGGCTTGGTATCGATAGTCGACGGCTGCGTCTCCGCCGAGCCCGTTGATGTACACGTCGGTGACGGTGGCCTCGGTCCGGACCGGATGCTTCGCGACCGCGCGAGGAAACGTCGCGCTCTTGATGAGCTCGCTGAGGCCAGCGAGGCAGGCGATGACCGCCACAACCCAAACGACCCGGGTCGTCCACCGGCGTTTGCGCCCTGACGTAGTCATCGGACCCGCTGTTGGTAGAGCCTCGACCGAGTGAATCGCCGCATTGCGTAAGAGACATCGGCCGTTGGGTGGAGTTGCGTGATCGCCACGTCGCGAACGGCATCAGATCTCGGGCTAATAGCCGGAAATGAGAGATAGAACAGCCGGAGGCAGGCCTAGGCGGCCCGGTCACGGGCGCGCGCCGAAGGCCCCGCCTTGACGCCCGGCCGGCGGAGGCTACGGTTGGCTGAGTCCCTGTGCGCCGCCTGTGCGGTCAGCCGGTGGAGATGATGACGCCGAGTTTCTCGGTGACGGTCTTGATCAGCGTCCCGTCCGCCCCGTACCACTGCTGAACGATCGTGTCCCCTTCTCGAGGGTTCGGGATCTGCGCGAGCGCGAAGTTCTCAGTCACCGGTATCCGTGTCGTCGGGTTGGAGCCTACGGTCACAGCTACCGACGCGACGCCGTCGGGAACGAGCGCGAAGTACGGCACGAGTGCGGTTTCGGGTTCGGCGGGCTCGAAGAGCGTGGCTCGACCAGCGCTGATCCACGACGACGCGTATGGAAAGTCGCCCGTATCTTCGCCGGTCGGGGTCGAGCTGTACTGCACGACCGTCGCAACGTCACCAAACGGCACGCTGGGCTTCGGCGGCCGTCCGGAGTGGTGCGGCTGGAGCTTGAAACACGGAATCGGCAACGCCTGCGGCGAGAGATCCCCTACGACCAGGTAGTAGTGGGTGCGGTGCGGGCCGACACCTAGCAGCCGTGTGGCACGGGGCCAGATCGCCCTGTAGTCGGAGGGATTGGTTGCGCGTAGAGCGGTGGCAGGGATGCGGTCGGCGGGCGTGGCGGGCCGTCGCAGGACTCCGAGGATCGAGGTGAGGGCGGCCGGAGGAGCCGTCTTCAACTCCCGAGGATGCCGCCGCTGCTGACGGTCGATCGCGTTGAAGCATGCTTCAGCCAGAGACGGCTTTCCCGCCGACGCCAACGGCGCCAAGGTGGCCGCCAGGCAGACGAGCGTGACACCGCCAGCAACGGTGGTCTTCAGGCATGCGTGCACGATCGAAGCGTACGTCACGCTCTCGCCACGGTGCGGCCGGCCTCACCAGCTGCCGCCGGGCGCGTTGTAGGGTTGCGGGCGTGGAGACGGCGGACGGATGAGCTTGTCGGCGACCGGCCCTTGGGATCTACCGATCGAGGGGTTCGAGATCCTCACGATCAGGTTCCACTTCCCGCTCGACCTCGTAGGGTATGGCGAGAATGGTGCCACCGTGACGGTCCGGTTCGCCGGCCCGTTCACGCTCACCGAGCCAGACGGCCGGGTTCACGATCTCGACGCCGAACGCAACTCGTGGGAGGAGCTGGCCGTCGTCCTTGGTCTGCGTCACGACAAGGTGAGCAGCGCAACGGTCAGCATCCGCGGTGAGCTCGACGTGCGCTTTACGAGCGGTCGGACCATCCGAGCGCAGCCGGACGGAAGCCCGTATGAGACCTGGGAGGTGACCGGCCCCGACTTCAAACTGGTCGCGATGCCGGGCGACGGCGAGGACGGCGTGGCTGTCTGGAACCACACTTGAGGTCTGCGGCGAGTCGGGGTTCGGGCCCGCGCACAGACGTGCGCAACATCCGGCGGCAGCCGGACGTAAGAGACATGAAAGCCAAAGGCGGGGCGCGTTCAAGGTGGCCCCGTCAGGGGCGCGCGGATCGCGGGCCGAAGGCCCTGCCTTGACGGCGGGCCGGCGAAGGCTACGGCGTACCGAGTGCCGTTATGGTCCTACCGTGTTTGCGGCTAGGGGAATGTCGGTGTTGGTGACGCTCGCTGCCGTCACGTTGGCGGGCTGCGGTGGCGGGTCGCATACGGTCACAGGGCTGACGGCAGCACAGCGGGCGGAGCTGGCGCGGCTGGCGGTGGAAAACCTTCGGCCGGTATGCAAGCCGGGCGAGGCGCTCCTCAGCATCGAACATCAGCAGCCGATACGCCGCATCAGCGAGAAGTGCGTCAGCGCGCACGTCGCAGCTGAGGTTGAGCGACTCGTGCTCCCTGCTCAGAAGTCAGGCGGCGGATGAGGGCCACGGCAGCCAAGACGGCTTAGCCTGGGACGCGGCTTCGCCCTCGAGGCTCGCATCTCGACAACCAGCTAGGGCGCAGTCCCGGATTCGCCCACGGACTGCGCCCCGGACCCGGAATCCGCGCGGGGCCCCGTCCCCCCGTTGCGGGTGGTCTGGTTTGGTTGTTGACCTCGCACCCCCAACATCAGGTGCACGAGGTCAACAACCAAACCAGAAGAAGAGAAAAGGACGGGAGAACAGAGAGATAGAGATCAAGAGATGAGAATCAAAGAAGAAGAAGAAGCAAGAGAGAAGTTCAAAACACCACCCACCCACACACCCACCCACCGCCGGCGCCACCAAGCCGACAACAGGCAGAAAGCAAGACCAGAAAAAGGGCAGTAGGGGCGACGAAAGAAGGCCGAGGGGACGGGCAATAGAGCTCCGGCATGAGGCGACGCCGTGGCGGATAGGTGGTTCAGGCTGCCGGCGGGCCGGACAGGCCGGTCCGGGGAGGATCTGCCGTGGTGGTGCCGGCGGCGCAACCGCGCATAACGGGCTGTCTCATGACCACGCCACGCTGCTATGAATCGGCCCATGAGCAGCTGTTGGAGCATCCGCGATGGCACTCCCGACGACATCGATGGCGTGCTGGATCTGTGGGCGCTGTCGAACACCCAGCCGTCAGTCACCGACAGCATCGAGTCGCTGCGGCGTCTCCTGGCCACCGATCCGGGCGCCCTGCTTGTGGCCGACGCGCACGGCGAGGCGGTTGGGTCGATGATCGCGGCGTGGAACGGGTGGCGGGGAAGCTTCTATCGACTGGCCGTCCATCCAGACCACCGGCGCCGCGGCCTCGCGACACGCCTGGTGCGGGAGGGCGAGAAGCGTCTGCACGACCGGGGGGCGGTCAGGCTGGATGCAATCGTCACGACCGATGAGCTCACCGCGATTAGCTTTTGGAGCACGGTCGGCTACGAGCGCCAGCGTGACCGCTCGCGGTTCGTGCGGAACCTTTAGGACAGCCGGGGTCGTGTGGTCTGCGACGCCGACTACGCGTCCGGCACGACTCGCCCGACATCGGCCTTTGAGCGTCTCAACCATCGCGCCAGTGCGGTCGATGGGTTGGGGTGGAGGCGTTTGCGCAGTCTGCTCGGGCGATACCGCTTGTCTTCGGCGTCACGTCCCGCCTGAGGGCGTTGTTCGCATCGGTCGCCCTGTTGCTGGTCGCGTTGGGGTGGTCGGGGCTGATGGTCAACGTCTGGCTGGGGCACACGCACGCCTCGACGGGGGGTCGGTGGCTGGGTCTGGCGCTGGCGGGCGTGTCGGTCCCGTTCGGGGTCTGGGCATGGCAGTACTGGCGGCGTGTCATCGCAGCACCTCCGGAGCTGCTTGTGCAAGGCGACCGCCTGGTCGTCCGGCACGACGTGGTCCTCCGCGGGCCGGTGTCGATTCCGCGGGACCTCATCGCGGGCCTGTGTGTCGACGAGCAGGGTGCGAGGATCGGACAGGACGAGCTGCGGTTCCCTCTCCTAGCCGACACGTCGGCTGCCGGAAGCGTGGGGGTGTCGCGGTGGTTGTACTCGCGCTATTCGGGGGCGCCGATGCCGATGCTCGCCGAGCCGGAGGAGATCCCGAACGTCGCGGTCATGCTCAGAGGCCCGACCTTCATCGAGGGTGCCCGGCTGGGTCGTAAGCGCCCACTTCAGGTCAACGGTGGCAGGCTCGGGCTATACCGCAACCAACCGGTCATCGGGCTGCTGCTCCGAGTCGAGGAGCCCGACAGGTTGCGCCAGAACGTCGCCGGTTGGGGCGTGCTGCGCCCCGTGCTCGAGGGCGACCTTGTTGCGGTCGCAGGCATCGACAGCTACCCGACTCTGAACCGGACCGAGGAGACCCCCCCCACAAGTCGCTTGCCGGCTGTAGGTGGACTGCCTAGATCGCGCAGCAGGCTTCTCAGGCTGGCGGCGGCCTGTTGGCTCGCGGCGATGCTCGTGCGAGCCTCCCAGGACTCTGAGTCGTCGATCGCGCTGATCGTCGGGTTCACGGTGGTCTGGACGGCCCGCCGGCTTGAACACCAGGTCGCTGCTCGATCGACATCGAGCGGCAGCGGTGTGTTCTGGGTGCGCGCGATGCTGCTCTACCCGGGCTTCGCGACCGTCACGCTCGCAGTGGTGCTGCTGATCGCTCAACCGGCGGGGCGGCTGCTCGCGTGGTCGGTCCTGCCTGGCTTTGTAACCGCGGTTCTCGTGCTCGCCGATGCCAGCGGCCAACGTGCGTCATCGGGTCGACGCGTCATGGCAGCGATCGCGTCGGGCTGCTGCGCGTTCACGCTCTCGGCGATCCTCGTCAGCACCTTCTTCTGAAACGTGAACCACCGCGTGCGCTGTCTGGTGCTCTGCGGCTGCCCCTGGCGGGCGGCCGCCACTCGGGCGGGTCGTCCCGCCCTGGCCCGAACTGAGTGGTGCCCATCCCGGTGCGAGCTCGAGCGGCCCGTAGGGCCGTGAGCTTGCACCGGAGCAGAAGGAGGGGGGTCTCCGGTTCGCTTCCAGCGACTTGGGGGTGTGCAGACCGAACGTGACCGTGAGATCGTCGACTGGGTCGGCCGGGTCGGCGCCGCCGGCGCAGAGCACGTCCAAACCCGGTTCGGCATGGGTCGCAGCCAGGCGTACGCGCGACTCAACAAGCTCGCCGCAGACCGTCTCCTCGAACAAAGGTCGGTCCTCTACCGGCAGGCTGGCCTGTACGTCGCGACAATCCACGGGCTCCGCTGGTGCCACCTCCAGCAGCTCGGGGTGTTTCGGGTCGGGCCGGTCGGGTTCGAGCATGCCCGCCAACTCGCCCACACCGCCGCCGAGCTCCACCATTTGCTTGCCGACTGGCGGATCCTCACCGACCGCGAGCTCCGCGCACAGGAGACCGGCACTCGCCAGCTCATCGCGTCGGTCAGGGTCGGCGAGCTGCCCGGCGGACAGCCGGCACTCCACCGGCCCGACCTCGCCCTGTTCGGCCCTGACGGCCGGACGGTCGCGGTTGAGATCGAGCTGTCGATCAAGGCCAGACGGCGGCTCGAGGTGATCTGCCGCGGTTACGCCCGCGCCCGCCACCTCGACCACACCTACTACCTCGCAACCGCGGCCGCAGCACGCGCTGTCAACCGTGCCGTCGCCGACACCCGGGCCGAGGATCGGATTGCGGTGCTACCGCTCGACGCCATCCACACACTCGCCCAGCTGGAGCGGGGGGCGGCCGGTGCTGCCGCACGCTGAGCACGCGCTCGAGCATCTCGCGATCGCGTCGATCGCCGTCTCGCTCGCCGCGTCGGTGATCGCACGGGTGCTGCGACGGCTGGGGTTGCGTTGGACGTGGGGGCTGGCCGCCATACCAATCGCATCCGTGCTCTTCAGCGGGTATGCGCGGATCGCGGCGTGGGCTACTGCGCTGCTCGCCTGTGTGATTGGTGCTCGTTGGCATCACGAAGACGTCTCGCAGGGCGCCGACTTCGCCGAGGCCGCCCACCAACGGCTCGGGATGCTCGCCATGTTCCGCCGCCGTCTGGACCGACGGCGGATCGCCCGGCGCGGCTGGATACACGATGGACGGTTGACAGTCGGCCAGGACGCCCGCGGACGGCCGGTCGCAATCCCCGCCGGCGACAAGTCCGGCTGCCACACGCTCGTGGTCGGGGCGACCGGGTCCGGGAAGACCGTCACCGAGACGTGGATCGCCTGCCGGCTGGTCGAACACGGCCATGCGGCGATCGTGATCGACCCCAAGGGCGACCCCCACCTCCACAACCAGCTCCAGGCGGTCGCAGAGCGACGGGGAGTTCGGTTTCTGGAGTGGACGCCGGAAGGGCCGTCCGCGTACAGCCCTTACGCGTACGGGACGCCGACGGAGGTGGCGGATAAGGCTCTCGCAGGCGAGGTGTTCACCGAGCCGCACTACCTCCGCCAGGCCCAAAGGTATCTCGGGCATGCGGTGGGAGCCATGCAAGACGCTGGGGTTGGGGTGACCCCGGTGTCGTTGATGGCGCATCTGGACCCGGGTCAGTTGGAGGTGACCGCACGCCAGCTGACTGATGAGGGGTCATCTGTCGTGCTCGCCTATTTGGACTCCCTGACGGACCGTCAGAAGCGGGATCTGGCCGGTGTCCGCGACAGGCTGTCGATCCTCGCCGAGTCAGACACAAGCCGGTGGCTCAACCCGACGGACGCCACGCCGGCGGTCGATCTCCGCCAGGCGGTCGAGCAGCGGGCGGTCGTGTATTTCCGTTTGGATGCGGACCGCCGTCAGCTGTTGGCGGGGATGTTGGCGGCGGCGATCGTCTCCGACCTCGTCACCCTCGTCGCGCACCTCCAACGCGACCCGGTTCCGACGGTGGTGGTGGTCGACGAGTTCTCAGCCGTCGCCGCCGAGGGTGTCGCCCGCCTGTTTGGCCGGGCCAGGTCGGCCGGGGTCAGCCTCGTCCTCGGCACGCAGGAGCTAGCGGATCTGAAGGCGGCGGGGGACGGCGCGTTGCGCGAGCAGACGCTGGGGAACGTGTCGAGTCTGGTTGCGCACCGGCAGAACGTACCGGAGTCCGCCGAGCTGGTCGCCGAGATGGCCGGCACCCGGCCGGTCTGGATCGCCACCCAACAAACAGACGACGGCCTGCTCGGTGCCGGCCCGTCGGGCAGGGGCAGCCGAAGACGCGGCTACGAGTTCCACATCCATCCGAGCAGGATCAAGCAGCTCCCGACCGGACAGGCTGTCGTGATCACACCGGGGTCGGGGCGGCCGGCGGTTGCGCGCATGTGCCATCCGGTAACCCCTCGATAGGAGCCGTCGTCGCGATCAAGCGCGGCGCCGAGACAACCCAGGCGGTGGCAAGACCGATCGGCGGGGGGTCGACGGCACCGGCTCTACTTGCAGAACCTGAGCACGGTTTTCATCCGTTGCCCCCTGAAGGCTGGGGTGTCCAAGTCACTCAGTCGCTAACACGGTCCCGCTGCAGGCGGATAGGATCGTCCCGCAATCTCAACTTTCTGGATTCTTCGGATGACGGCCAAGTATGCGCGACAGCGGGGCCTAGCGGCCAAACGCCGTCGGTTGTTTGTGTCCGCGCTGGCTCTGGCCATCACATTGGGGCTCGCCCCAGCGGCGGGAGCGTCCCCGGGGGGTGCGTCACGCCAGGCAGAACGCCCGGTGGCTCCAGACAGCCAAGGCCTGATTCACGCCTGCTACGGCCGCTACGACCGCCGTGAGCTCCACCTCGTCCCCCTCGGCACAAAGTGCCTCCTCTCTGAGAATCCGCTGAGTTGGAGCCAGCGCGCAGCCGGCCTCCGCATCGAGTTCAACGGGCCGACGATCGAGAGCCCAAGCTTCACGATCTCAACCGCGGACAAGGACAAGAGGGCCGATCCTGGCACCGACAAGGACGAAGACAAAGACGAAGGCGGCTCGGTACCGGGCTGGATCGTCGAAGTAACAAAGTGGGCCGCGTACGTGCTGGCGGGTCTGCTGTCGGTCGTTGCCCTCGCCCTGATCGTGCCTTCACTTGCGCTGGTGCCGTTGGGATGGTTCGTCCGTTGGCTGGCCGGCCGCTGGCCATGGCTCCGGCGTACACGATTCGCCCGCTGGTTTGGAGCGACGTTGCAGATCAAGCCGTTCAACGACAGCGCTCTCGAATCGAAACTCGGGACCGTCTTTGCTGAGCTGACTCAGGTTCGAGTCGCCGGAGACCAGGACGTCGGCGGGATGAACCTCTACGTGGAGACCGGCGAGACCGCGGCCGGCGCTGCCTTGGAAGACCTGCGAGAAGTGCCGCAGGCGCGCGCCCTCGCGCTGGCGCTCTCGCTGCTGAAACTTGGAATCTGGCGGCTGCGCCTCGTGGCTGGCGGTTCGCTGACGTACGCCGACGACTACCGCAAGGCGGTTGCGGTGGTGGTGACCCTCCGCCGAAACTCCAAGCTCATCGACAGCGCCGAGTTCTGGCCGGTCGAACACGAGCGGCCCGCCATGTCGGCCACGACCTCGAACCGCCTGCTTGCCATCCTTGCCGGCGCGTGGATCGAACACCGCGTAGTCGATGAGACCCCGGGGCCGGTGGCAGATGAGGCCTTCTTATCCCATGACCCACGAAGCTGGGCGTTGCTGCGAGCCGGATCTGAGTTGACACGAATTGGCTACCTCAAACAGGGGGCCGACTACTTCGAGCGAGCGCTCGCGATCGACGGCAAGAACATCGGCGCTCTTATAGATCTCGCCCACATCCGCCGTCTCGAAAGACAGTTCCACGGCGCCGTCGCGCTCGCCTTCAGCGCGATCGACCTGGTCGAACAACGCCGCAAGAAGCGAGCGCACGCCGCCGAGTCGACACCCGCGACGTCGGCGCCGCGGCCGGAGAAGACGGAGTCGGAGCCCAAGACAGATGGCCCGGAGTCCAGGAAACCGAACCCTGATCCTGTCTGGTACCGCGCGCAGATCGTGCTCGTGACCGTGCACGCAGAGTGGGCGAAGGAATACGACAGGCGAAGCGACAAGGCCACCGCCGACGGGCACAAAGACGAAGCCCGCAAACTCGCGGACAAGGCTCACGAACGCCGGGCCAGGGCATTCAGCAACGCGGTCGAGGTCGCATACACGGCGATGGCGACGAAATCCTGGCTCGAGCAGCAGTTCGACGACGAGGAACGCGCGAGAGTGGCTCAGGTGCGGAAGGCCGGGTTCAAACGCAAGGTGCGCAAGCAAGCCGCTAAACGTGCCCGCGAAGAAGGATGGAAGTTCGATCCCGACGGCGCCGTCGAACTGCACGGTCTGCTCAAAACGACCTTTGAGCCGGGTGCGCTCCTGCTCGTCGCCGCCACCTGCAGCCGTCGCGACGACATGCCGCCGCTCGAAACAGATCGCGAAATCAGGTACAGCGAAGATGGTGGCAAGCGCACGGCGCTGGAAGAGAGGGTCGCCGCCGCGCGAGACCGAGCCTACATGGAGCTCGCGAAAGACGAGGACATCGACCCTCTCGTGCTGATCAGGTATATCCGGACCCTGCCGAGAAAAAGCCCTCGCGTCATATACAACGTCGCCTGTTACTACTCGCTTGCAGCCTCGCGGGCGCCGCAGGATCAAGCCAGGGAGAAATGCGTCACGATCGCCGCGGAGTATTTGCGTCAGTCGATCATGCGCTCCCCGCCGCGCGAGCGCCGCGGGCTGCTCACGTATGCCGAAGGCGATGTCGATCTTGAGGCGTTGCGCAAATATCGACCTGATTGTCTCGACGAGCTGAACGACTAGGTGCTAGCGCATCCGCACCCCGATCGTGGGCGGCTGCCGGCGTCAGCGATGCGGCTAACGGGTCCGGTCTCTGTG
>Ga0209415_10018733_pt1 | contig 10910 bp, 5 predicted proteins | sample PeaSoiSIISIP2007_FD_187696 | JGI IMG/M metagenome (GOLD analysis project Ga0209415, IMG submission 187696) | Peat soil microbial communities from Weissenstadt, Germany - SII-SIP-2007 (SPAdes) (version 2) | ecosystem: Environmental > Terrestrial > Soil > Wetlands > Peat | place: Germany... | reverse complement strand
ATCTTCGTCCCGTCGCCCGAGCGCGTGATGATCGTCTTCACCTCGTGCGGCGTGAGGTTCTGCGCCTCGTCGACGATGATGAACTGCTGCGGGAGCGAGCGGCCGCGGATGTACGTCAGCGGCTCGACCTGGATCTGCCCGTTCTCGAGCAGGTCCGCGTATGCGCGCGGGCCCTTCCGCGCGCCTGCGGAGAACAGGAACTCGAGGTTGTCGAAGATGGGCTGCATCCAGGGGTTGAGCTTCTCTTCGACGTCCCCAGGCAAAAATCCGATGTCCCGACCCAGCGGCATCACCGGGCGCGAGACGAGCATCCGCGTGTACGCGCCGTCTTCGACCGTTCGCTTCAGCCCCGCGGCCAGGGCGAGGAGCGTCTTGCCCGTGCCGGCCTTGCCGACGAGCGTGACGAGGCGGATCGACTCGTCGAGGAGCAGGTCGAGCGCGAACGACTGCTCCTTGTTGCGGGGACGCACGCCCATGACGCCCTCGCGCGGAACGCGGAGCGCGGCGATGACGCGCTTGCCCGCGTCGTAGCGGCCGAGGGCGGTGTGCGACGGGCTCGCCCGATCCCGGAGGAGCAGGCAGGTGTTCGCAGCGGGCAGGGGCTCGCGAGGCGCGACCCGCCCCTCGCGGAAGAACGCGTCCACCTCGTCTCCGTCCACCTCGATCTCGACGATCCCGGTCGTGACCTGATCGACGTCGACACGCTGGTTCTCGTAGTTCTCGGCCACCATGCCGAGCGCGTCCGCCCGGATGCGCAGGTTCGTGTCCATCGTCACGAAGATCGTCGGACGACCGGCGTCGTTCTCGCGGACGTCGAACGCGGTCTGCAGGATGGCCTGGTCCATCGCCGTATGATCGACGGCGTTCGGCAGCTCGAGGCGTTTGCTCGGCACGGCGACGCGCAGCGTCCCGCCCGAGTCGAGGGCGACCCCCTTCGAGAGCGCGCCGCCGCGCTCGCGCAGCTCGTCGAGGAGGCGGGCGATCGAGCGCGAGTTTCGCCCGCGCTCCGAGCCTTCCCGCTTGAACTGGTCGACCTCCTCGATCGCGTAAATGGGGATGATGACGTTGTTGTCCTCGAATCGGAAGATGGCTTGCGGATCGTGGAGCAGGACGTTGGTGTCGAGGACGTAGTTCTTCTTCATCGGCGGCGGCCTGGCCCGGCCGCGTCACTCGCGTAGCCAAGCCGGAGCCCCAGCGCAAGGCACAAGGTCGATCTATGGTGACTTTGCACGGATGGTGACCTTGCTTGCCCCGTTACTTGCTCCGATCGAGCGCCTCGTCACGCACGCGGCGCGCGAGGTACAGCTGCTCGCGGCCCTCACGCCCATCGACGCTCACGCGGAGCGCGCGCGCCTCATCCGCGACGTGCTCGCGAAGCGACCGGCGACGCCGCGGTGGACCTATGCCCCGCGGGCGCACGACGAGCTGATCGGCGCGCTCGACGCGGCCGAGGCCATGCTCGCGCAGCGCGCCGAGCTTCCGCTCGAGCGACTGGTCCTCGAGCGGGTCCGCGAGCTCTCCCTCGAGGCAGCCCTGTGCGCCGCCGCGGGGAAGAAAGACGCCGGCGTGCTCGCGCGCCGCAGGTTCGCGCCGGACGCGTGCGCTGCGCGTGCCGCCTCCGAGCTCTCCAGGGTCTGGCTGCAGGAGCCGGCGGTGCCGCCGGACGGCCCGACGCTGCCGAGCGACGACCCGGATCCGCGATCCCTGATATCGAGAATGCGCGCGGCCGTGGGCGACCTGCGTCTCCCTTTTTCCGTCCACGCGCGGGCTTCCCTCGCGCCCCTGGCAGCGACCGGGGAGCACGTCATCCTCGTGGCCTCGGGCCGTCGCGTGCACGACGAGGACGCCCGCCGCACGGTGCTGCACGAGGTCGAGGGACACGCCCGGCCGCGGGCGCGATCGCAGCGCTCCCCCGTGGCACTGGTCCGCGCCGGGACGGCGAGGGGCGTCGACGATCAGGAGGGCCGCGCTTTGCTGCTCGAAGATCGCGCCGGCTTCCTCGGCGCACGTCGCAGGCGTCAGCTCGCTGCCCGGCATCGCGCCGTCGAGGCGATGCTCGAAGGCGCGTCGTTCGCCGACGTGACGCGGGAGCTGGTCGACGCGCACGGGGTCGAGGCGGCGGAGGCGGTCGTCGTGGCCGAACGGGTCTTCCGCGGAGGCGACGGGACGAGCCCCGGCCTTGGGCGCGAGCGCGTCTACCTCGAGTCGCTCGTGCGGGTGCGCGACCACCTCGAAGCCTGTCCGGACGACGAGCACGTGCTCGCCGCGGGTCAGATCGCGGTGGACGCCATCGTTGCGCTTCGTCCGTACGTCGACCGCGATCCCGCCCCGGGGGCGGGGGCTTTCACTCGACGTGCACCGGCACCGTGACCCAGGACGCGCCCCCGCGGTTGTCGTGCACGACGACCCAGATCGTTCCGTCGGCAGCAGAGGCCGACGGGGCCGTCGCCGGCGGGGTGAACTTGTCGTCCGTGGCGCTCGGGGGGCCGATGGAGCCCGCCGCCGGGTCGTACAGCAGCCGCGCGTCGTCGTCGAACTTGCCGAGGGTCGTGTAGAAGTCGGCCCAGATCTCCTCCTTCGGCTGGTCTCCCGGCCCGAGCTGCGACTGGACCTCCTGGCTCGACGCGGGAACCACCGGGCCGATGGCGATCGACGAGCAGTCGCCCGCGCAGTGGGGGGGCATGAACGTCTGCGTCGTCGTGTACGCGGGAGGACCGCCGGTCACGGCGAAGGATTGCCCGCCGACGTCGATCGACGAGATGACCGGGTCGGCGTTCGTGATGCCGGCGTACGCGTACACCCGCGTGAAGCCGAACACCCAGTCGTCGGGGCCGAGCTGGTTGTGGCTCGCGTCGAAGCACCCGATGGGGACCTGCTGCGGGTTGGCGTTGTTCGGGTCGAGGGGGACGATCTCGATGTGACCGGCGCAGGCGATGTTGAAGAGGATGGCGAGCCCGTACGGCACGGGGATGCCGGGCGCGGCCGGATGCGATGAGATCGCGTCGGCGGGCATCGTGAACGTGAACGTCGGACCGGTCGGAAGGAACGGCGTCAGGTCGACTCCCGGCTTCAACGCGCCACCTCCGGCCCCCGCGTCACCGCCGCCGCCTGCCGCCGCCTCCACGCCGCCATCGCCCGTCGTAGGTCCGCTGCCGCCGGCCGCGATCTGCTGGAAGCAGCCGTAGTACGCGTCGTCCGCCGGGTTCTCGCAGACGAACGGCAACCAGTAGACGTTCATGGGCACGGCCGGATCGGGGCGGCCGTCGACCGCGAGCACCTGGACGGTCACCGAGTCGCCCGGGTTCGCGTACGGCTCGTCCGCGCTCGACGCGAGGATGCGCACGCTGTTGACGAGGGCGACGTCCTGGAAGCCACTCGGCGCGCACGACGACGACATCCACGCCGCGACCGCGAGCAGCCACCAAACGGGAGAGCGCGTCGACATCATCGTCACATGTCCGCGCGGAGGCCGATGCTCGGCAAGATGGGGAGATCGTTCACCTGCGCGGCGTGCGTGGTGTTGAAGTCGTACTGGGTTCCGGCCGCGTTGCCGCTGTTGTAGACGTTGTACACGTCGAGGTACGCGCCGAGCGTCCCCCATGACAGCTTCCATGTCTTGTCGACGCGGATGTCGAGCGAGTGGAAGAGCGGCAGGCGCGTGCCGTTCGGCGGATACGCGTCGATCGGCACGTACGTCCCGACGTTCTCGTCGTAGAAGCCGTACGTCTCCGGCGTCGACATGTACCCGCTCGTGAGGCGGTAGCGCGCGCCGAGCTCCCAGCCATGGCCGAGGCGGTAGCTCCCGAGCACGGTCAGGATGTGGGTCTCGTCGAACTCGAACAGGTGCAGCGGCATCCCCGGCGCGTCGCGCCTCTCGCTGCGCGAGAGCGTATACGCGAGCCAGCCGAAGAAGTGGGAGTCGGGCTTGTAGCGAACGAGCACCTCCGCGCCGTAGGCGAGGCCGCTGCCGGTATTGCCGAGGCCCGCCTCGACCAGGTTGTCGAACTGCTTGTAGAAGCCGTCGAGCGACGCGTCGACCTGGCGGGTGACCTCGTGCTCCGCGCCGACGTCGTACTGGATCACGCGGTTGTTCGAGAGCCCGGGGGTGCCGAAGACGGCGTTGGTCTCCTGCGGCTGCGGCGGCTGCGTGAAGAGGCCGACGCCGCCCTTGATCGTCGTCCGCGGGTCGTGGGCGACGTCCTGACGCACGACGAGGCGCGGGCTCAGGTCCCACGCCCCGGTCTCCTTCGTGTAGTCGAGACGGATGCCGGGAACGATGCGCGTGCCCCTCCAGGGCGTGGCCTCCCACTCCGTGTAGACGGCCGGCTGGAAGATGGCGCCCGACGAGGCGGTGGTCAGGGATGGCTGGGCGGAGAACGGTCCGGGCGGGGGCTGGCCAGGCTTAGGGGGCGGGGGCGCCAGGACGTACAGCGTGTACGGCTCGTAGATCAGGTCCAGCCCGGTGTTCATCGTCAGTCGCGGGTCGATCTTCTGCGCCACTTCGACGCGCGACGTAATCGGCCAGTCCTCGACGTTGACCGTGAAGAGCGAGCCCGCGCTGAAGTTGATGTAGTCCTCCCCGAACGCGCCAACGATCCGGAGCTCCGTCGTGTCGGTGATGCGGTCGCGGAAGAGGGCCTGCATGCGCCAGAAGCCGGTGTGGTCGCCGAAGCCCGACAGCGCGGGCTCGCTGGCAGAAGGAGACTTCAGCAGGATATCGACGCGGTCATCGGAGCCGAAGAACGCGAAGCGCAGGCTCTCCCGGGTGTTGAACTTGCGCTCCGCGACCGCCTGGTAGTCGTAGTAGACGGGCGCGACGCTCGTCCCCGCGGCCAGCCCCTTGAGGACGGGGCCGAGCCAGACGTCGAACCACGATCGCCGGCCGGCCATCGAGAACGTCCAGCCCGTGTCGAAGAGGGGACCCTGCACGATGGTGCGCACGTCGATGAGGTCGGCCTCCGCCATCGCGTGCAGCTTGTCCGCCTTCGGATCGGCGAGGCCCACGTCGACCACGCCTCCCATCGCCCGCCCGTACTGCGAGCTGAAGTTGCCGGGGAAGAAGTCGATCCGGTCGAGCATCTCCGTGGGCACGACCGACGAGAGCCCGCCGAAATGGTAGAGGATCGGAACCGGGGTGCCGTCGACGAAGATCTGCGAGTCCTGGGGCGCCGACCCGCGCACGATGAGCACCCCGGCGAGCCCGGGCGCGCGCGCGACGCCGGGCAAGTTCTGGAGCGAGCGGAGCGCGTCGCCATTGGTGCCCGGGATGCGGTTGATCTCGCTCGCGTCGAGCTGGAACTTCGTCACTTCGCGGGGCGGCTTCGTTCCCTTCACCTCGACCTCCTCGACCTTCTCCTCCTCCGCCAGCGGGGGCGGAGCCACCACCTCCGGAGCCAGGCGGTCGACCGCGCTGGCCTCCTCACCGGGCTTCAGGTTCTCGTCCGCCTCGTGGGGAGCCTTGCCGGCCGCGCGGATGGTGACGTGATAGGCGCCGGCCTGCAGCCCGTCGGCGCGCCACGACCCATCCGCTGCCGTCGTGACGACGCGCTCCCGCCCGGTAGCATCCCGGACGACGACCGTCGCGCCCTCCACCGGACGGTCGCCGGCGAGGGTCACGACGCGACCCGACAGGGTGGCCGGTGGCGGCACGAACCTGAACAGGTAGCGGATGCGTGACGGGACGGGCTTGCCGTCGCGAGTCGCCGGCTCGAACTCGAGCGCCTGCGCCGCCGCCTGCGCCGCCTCGTCGAATCCGTGGCCGGCGGGCGTGTCCACGACGGCGCGCGTCACCCTTCCGTTCACGTCGACGTCGAGCAGCAGCTGCACGTCGGCCGGCGCGGCGACCCCCTCGTCGAGCGCCTGCTTCGGATACGCGGCGCCGCGGTCGTTCTTCACGACCGGCATCGTGACGACGGGCGGGGCCGGCGGCGCCATCATCTGACTCTGGTCGGTGACCTGCGCGCGCGCGGGCGCACGGATCGCGAACAGGGAGGCCGCGACGAACGACGCGCAGAGGAGCCGTACGTGTCGCATCGCGGTGGTCACGCGATAGCCGAGGGGCGGGGGAAGCTCAACGGGGGCGTGGGCGTGGGCGTGGGCGTGGGCGCGGGCGCAGGCCGTCAAGGATGCAAGCGGGCGACAGCCCGCGCCGCACCGTCGCCCTCCTGGGCGGCGGCGCGACTCGTCACGCACTCGCTACGGCAGCTTCGTGCCGGGAAAGCCCCTACCGTCGCAGCAGGTCTCGGTAGCGGGGCAACTTGCTCCGGGCGGCAGCCAGCAGCAGCAGCCGTTGCAATAAATCCAAGTCGAGGGCTCTCCAGCTTTCGTCGAGCACATGGACGCGCACGTTGCGGTGGTACCGCCACTGCTCGAAGCGGTACCGCTACTCGAAGTGCCGCTGCCGCTCGAAGCGGTGCCGCTACTCGAGGTGCTGCCGCCGCTCGAAGCGGTGCCGCTACTCGAGGTGCTGCCGCCGCTCGAAGCGATGCCGCTACTCGAGGTGCTGCCGCTGCTCGAAGCGGTGCCGCTGCTCGAGGTGCTGCCGCCGCTCGAAGCGATGCCGCTACTCGAGGTGCTGCCGCCGCTCGAAGCGGTGCCGCTGCTCGACGTGGTACCGCCGCCGCCCGCGGATCCACTGGAACTGCCCGAGGCATCGGAGTCGTGTTCAAGGGCCCCCGGGGCGCTGCTGCCACTGCTGCAGCCGACGAATCCGACCGTCGACGACGCGCCCAGAACGACAATCGCGTGGAAAAGCTTCTCGATGTTCACGAAGCGAACACTACCCCTCGACGCTGGATCCGGCCATTTGCCCCGTTGGACTTGAGACTGTCCTCGACGGCAACCGACCGATCCCTTCGCGCCGCGGCAACCCTGCGAGTTAACGCTCCTGCTCGACGTCGATCCCCCACTCGCACTGCCAGCTCTCGCCCGGCTCGAGGAGGCGAAGCGCTTCGCCCGTCGCAAACGCGTTGGCCGGACAGGTCATCGGCTCTACCGCGATGCCGAGGCGGCGCTCGGCTTGAGGGAGCGTGTCACCGGTGAAGACCTGGACGTAGCCGTAGCCCTCGTCGAGCCAGATCGAGATGCGCTGCCGTTCGTCACTGGACGCAAGCTCGATGCGGGCGCGTCCGTCCGGGTCGCGCGAGAGGCCGGCAAAGGCGTGATCGAGGACGGTGGCGCCGATGGTGCGTGAGCGACGGAAGTCGAACGGCGTCCCTTCGACAGGCGCGCGTCCGAGGGGGATGCCGCTCGCGTCGGTCTGCAAGTACTCGTTCGCGGGTACCGACAAGCGCGATGCGTCGACCTTCGCGTCGCCGCACGAGAAGTACGGATGAAAGCCGACTCCGAACGGGCACCGGGCGACGCCGACGTTGGTGACTGCCGTACGCACGACGAGGCCCTGCGGCGTGAGCTCGTACTGCAGCCGCAGCGCGAGCGAGAATGGGTACCCCGGCTGCGGATCGAGCGCGTGATGCAGGACGACCCGGGTGGCGCTGCGCTCGGCCACGCGCCAATGGCTCCAGCGTGTCAGGCCGTGGATCGCGTTCCCGCGGAGCGGCTCGGTGAGCGCTAGCTGGAACGACTGACCGTCGAACGTGTAGCGACCGCCCTGGATACGGTTCGGCCATGGTAGGAGCGCCTGACCGCGACCACCGTTGCACATCCGGTCCACAGGGTACCCGTCGAGTACGTGCCAATTGCCCTGGCGGAGAACGCGCATTCCTCCGCCCAGCTCAACGACGGTGAGCCGCAAGGCTCCGCGCTCGAGGTCGATCTGTTCGCCCGACGGCGACCTTGTCATGGGGAGTGCCGCCATACTCCCATGACCTGCACGTCGTGTTCCACCTCTGCGCCGCTCCGTCGCTCTCCGTGCTAGCCCTGCTGTCGCACTCCATGCGGCCAGTCTCATTGGTCGAGCACCTGCGTCGGGCGATCCCCCCCGCCCTCATCGGCTGCATCGCCGCCGTCTCCTGCGCGGACAACGTCGCGCGCAACCCGCCGCCACGCGGATCCCTCGGGCAGGAGCTCTACGGCGTCGTCTGCGACCGCGTGGGGGCGCAATCGCTGCACGAGGACCTGACGGGCGCCTCGTACCACGCCATCTGCCACCCGGTCGACGGCGTCTTCTCGTCGGCCGTCGACCAGAGCCTCCTGGCGGCGATCGTCGCCGACCAGCCCGATATCCACGGCAATCCCGTCCCGCAGGCCACGCAGCAAGCCCAGCGCGCGTACGGTGTCCTGCGCCTCGAGCGACTGGCCGCCGATCGTGGCGCCCTCATCGCCGCGTTCGACGCGGCGTTCCCGGACATCCAGATCCCCGTCAAGGACCTCGGCAACGCGGACCCCGCGCAGTCGTGCAACCCTGCCCCTGGCGGGGGACTTGGCTCGCTGCACACCGAGCTCGCGAACCTGCTCGCGCGCTTCACGCAGCTCTACGACGACGGGACGATCCCCGCCTCGACCGAGGCCGCCGGCAGCGTGATGTCGGCCTTCAATCAGTCGACCGCGACGGCGGGGGCGCAGTCTTCGTGGGCTCACTTCGACTCCCGGGCGGGGTACCGGCCGGTCGACCTCGCGCTCGGCGTCGCGCGGCCGCTGCTCGCATACCCGGGCCTCCGGGCGTTCTCCGCGGCCGTCATGACTCCCCTCTCCCCGGACTCGGCCCCTTACGCCATCAGCCCGAAGGTCGACGCGCAAGGCATGCGCATCCCGGTCCCCGGAGCCGCGCACGCACAGCTGGGCGAGCTCATGGCTGCAGCCCACTTCGAGCTTGCCAACGAGACCGACGATCCGGTGCCCAGCCCTCTCGTGCTGTCGCTCGCGCAGGACGGTTCGGTGGGAGGCCGCACGGTGCTCAACAGGCCGCGGACGGACATCGAGGCCGTGACCTCGGTCCTCTTCGACCAGGACCCGGCCTTCGCCAGCGGGTTCGCCGGCCCGGCGTACATCGTCAAGCGCGACTCGCGCGGGTACGCCGCCCTCGCGTCCGACGGCGGGGTGGCCGTGCCGGCGCCGTTCGTCGACGAGGGGGACGGGCTGCCGTCGGTGGACCCCGTGACCGGGCAGTTCGTCACGAGCACGGGAGCGCCGGCGCCGTCGCCGTTCTTCGCGGTCGGCGCGACGGACGCGATGTCGAGGGACGGGTCGCAGAGGGCGCTCGCCGGCGGGCAGCTCCTCTACGATTACGTCGACACGAGCCAGACGTTCGCGTCGAGGCTCGTGGCCCACCTGCGGGGCGTCGTGTCCGGCAAGTCGCTCGTCGATTCGAAGCCCGCGGACAACCACGAGACGCTGATGAACGCCCTCGCGGGGATCACCGTGCTGGCCGGAGCGCGCGTCCCCGCGGCGACGAAGACGTACGCGAGCCAGACGCTGACGTACGACGGCTTCCAGGCCGTCCCGTCGCCCACCGGCGATCTCCTGTACGCGCTGGGACAGATCCTCGCGGATCCCACGGCTGACTCGACGCTCGCGTTCGGGAGCTCGCTGGTGAAGAACAACTCGGCCGACGTGGCCCGCCTCGTGGGCGACGCCCTTTGGTCGAAGGACCAGGCGAACGCGGACTCGGGCGCGAAGATCCCGCCGGCGTCGACGTTCTGGGACGAGATCATCGACGTGCTCGTGCAGATCGCGCAGGACACGTCGCCGTCCACGGCACCGGGCGGACGCAGGCTGCTCGAGGACATCCTGTCCGCGTTCGCCCAGCCGGCGTCGCTGGGTCTCTCCGGGGCGCTCGCGAGCCAGGCGGCGAACGTCGACGACGTCTCGTACGACAGGAGCAACCTGAACGGCCCCGCCGTCGACCTGACGACGAACGGCCCCGGCCCGCCGTCGGTCGCCTCCGACCGCACGAAGCCGGACTCGGGGGCGAACCGGAGCGAGCTCCAGCGCTTCGCGCAGCTCGTGCACGACACGAACGGCGTGACGATGTGCAACAAGGAAGGCGCGATCCTCCACGGCCAGGGCCTGACGGTCGTGGGCACGGCGAACGCGTGCGCCACGACGTCGGGGGGCTCGCCGCCCCCGCCCGGACAGCTTTGCCTGCCTCCCGATACGTCGTGCGCGTGCGCGAACGGGAGGCCGTTTCACGAGTGCGAGGTCTTCATGATCCCGAACCTCGCGGGCTTCTACCTCGACTCGATCGCGAAGAAGGCGAGCCTGTACTTCCGGAACAAACTCATCAGGGAGGGTCTGAACGGTCCGGGCGGCATCGGCGCGGCGAGCGTCGGAGTCAACGAGCAGTCGAGCGGCATCGGCCTGCACCTGGCCAACGGTGCGCCCGACGACACGTACAACGACTCTCCCTCCGGCGCGACGGGCCCGGGCGCCCCTGGTTTCTGGGACCCGGTCGACACCGTCTGGAACCCGACGGCCACGCCGCCCACGCTCCTCCGGCCCAAGCCGGCGTGGCTCGATCGACTCGCCGGGTTCGAGGACCTTCTCGAAGACGTTCCCGTAGCCGTGCAGCCAGACAATCCCCTCCGACCCGCGCGCCTCGAAGCGGTCGATGAAGAAGCCCGTCCCGCCGAACAGCATGTTGGACACGCCCTTCACGCGGGTGAAGGTGTAGTCGACGTTGCCGGTGGCGGCGAGGAACTGGTGCTCGCGCACGAGGATCACTTGGCCCGGCGCGAGGTGCATGGAGAGGACGTGGCCCGGGTCGTCGCGCGAGAAGGCCGCCTCACCGGGGCTCTGCAGCTCGGTCATGAATACGGGCATGCCAGCGATCACGCGCTTGAAGGCACCAGCCATGTGGTGCATCCCGACCGCCATGGCGGGGTCCTTCCAGAGGATCACGTGGTGCTCGAAGTAGATGGGCATGCTGCCGTCGGTCCGCACGTGGAGGACGGGGACGAGCTCTCCCTCGATGCGGTACGTCAGCCCTGGGCCCTGGCCCTCGTCGATCTTCG
>Ga0209415_10018732_pt1 | contig 10910 bp, 11 predicted proteins | sample PeaSoiSIISIP2007_FD_187696 | JGI IMG/M metagenome (GOLD analysis project Ga0209415, IMG submission 187696) | Peat soil microbial communities from Weissenstadt, Germany - SII-SIP-2007 (SPAdes) (version 2) | ecosystem: Environmental > Terrestrial > Soil > Wetlands > Peat | place: Germany... | reverse complement strand
TGACTGACTTCCACACTCCGCCGCTTGCCGCACCCACGAAGACGGTGATGCGACCGTTTTCTTCCACCGCATCCACCGCTGCAATGCGACCGCTCATCGTGGCTGAACCGATATTGCGGGCGGGCAAGCCTGAAACCGTGGCCGCATCGTAACGGTAGGGCGCTTGCGCGTGGCACAGCAATGTTGCAGCGAACAGCACAGTCAGTGCCCAAAAACTGCGAGCGGATGCTTTCATTTTTACGAGTCCTTTACGTTTGATTGTCATTCCAAGCAAGCGTCTTTCGCGGAGCGAGAGCCTGCCCTGAGCCTGCCGAAGGGTTGCGCTTTCTGCGGCGCGTAAATCGCGCGTTTGGCTCGCTTCCTCATTCCAACTGCCAATCACGCGCCGATTCACTTAATCCCGACTATCCCAGACTTCTTTTCCTCGGTCTTCAACGACGCAGGCAGAGCAAAATCCGCAGGATCAATCGTCACATTCGCTTCCATTTTCTGCACCATGGTAGTTTGAGCGTCGGGATGGTTCTTGGGCCCGCTCGAAAGCGAAAACGGAAACATCACGCCGTTCACCGGCTTGTAAGAACCCAGCCCCACCACACGATCGCGCACCGAGCCACGGATAAACTGCTGGATCTCCCTGCGAAACTCAATAAAAGTATCGGGATCGAGGTAGTCATAGATGATGTCGCCGTTTTTCAGCGTCACCTTCAGCCGCAGCGCATCGTCACCATCCACAACGTCGTGTCCCAGATACTCGACCGTGCTGCCTTTCTCTTTGTAGTCCACCAGAGGCCCGTCAAAGTCGGCGTCCAGCAGCAAGTCGCGCATGTCGTCCTCGCCCATCAACTCGGGATCTTTCTTGCCGTTAAAGGGCTGTATCTGCCAGCCAGTCGTTCCGTCATAAGCCTGCACCGCGGTCATCCCCTGCAGCGAGAATGTCTCTCGAATCAGGTCGGGTCGCGCATTCTCCTGGCCCACGGATGCGGTGAAGCCTCCGCCGCCTTCGAACTTGCCCGTCACGCGGATGTTTTTGATGGCCTTCATCTTCTCGACCCCGCCCCTGGCCTGAATGTTCTTGGCGATCAGTTCGTCGGCGGTTTGGGAGTAGGAAAATACACCGAAGCAGCAGACAGCAATCAGCACTATCAAGGCGTGACGCATCGAGCAGACTCCTGTTTGTGAGGGACTTTAAGAACCCGGAAAACGAGAAACAGTACTCTACTCGGTAGTAGACGCATCTTTCAAGTTTTGGTGAGCGGAAAACGGCCGGGAGTGAGCCAGGAACAGGGTTCCGCAGCAGCAAAAAAGCCGCTCTCACGAGCGGCTTTTGCACTCTCCGCTGAAAAAGCCCTCAGTGGGTGAACGAGAAGTTCAGCCCGGTCGTCAGGACGACATCGTTCTTCTTTGCGCCCTCCGGTGGGTTCGAGACATAGATATCACTGAACTGGTTCTGCCAGCCCAGCCACTTGCTGATCTTCGTCACCAGGCCCAGGTCGAACGTTCCGCGATAGTTGCCCGTCTGTGTCAGGTCCGGATAGAAATACAGCTTCTCATTGACCAGGGTGTTCTTCCCCAGCTTGTGCGTCAACTCCTCGCCCAGAGTAAGGGCCGCGAATTTGTTGGTGACACCATAAGAGGTGTAGGTAGGCGGAACTGTCGGGGGAGTGACTTGCGGGCCGTTGGAATAGGTTTCATGGGTGAAGTTCAGGCCGGCGAGAAAATCCAGCGTCGTGCCGGGCGACTTGATCGCGTGGTCGCCAAGTCCTCCGCTGTATACAGCGCGCAGATCAAGTTCCTGCAGAGCATTGCTCATGGCGTCAACGCCCACGAATCCAAACATTCTAGGATTGATATTGCGGTCGTAACGAATGCCGCCAGTCTCGGTGTTCGCCGTCGTGCTGGGAGTCGCCAGCTGGTTCGTTCCATACACCGCGTTCGTATACAGGCTGAGCTTGTCGTTCTTGGTGGCGCGCGCGGCGGTGAAAGCGAGCGAAAGATTCTCCGTCTGGCTGTTGCCGCGGGTCAACGAGAACCCCACATTCGCCCCGCCGTTCCAGCCGTGCAACAGGTTCGGATGCAGAGCCTTCTCATAAGCCAGTTGGTCGGCATCGTTACGGATCGCAACCACGCTTTCCTTAGGCGCCTCCACCGGAGCCCCGGTCTTGCCCGCAACCTCCAGCTTGCCGTCGCTGGTAGTGATCGGTCCCACGACGGTCTGGCCATCCTTCAAAGCAACGTGCAACGGTTTATCGGTGGTGATCTGCGTGATCGCCGCAAACTGCAGGGTAACGTCTCCCGCGAACTCGGTGTGCAGCACCAGAATCTTGCCGTCGGACTTCACAACCGTACCAGTCAGGCGATCACCATTCTTTAATGTGATCTGATCAGCGAAAACCGTCGTCGCTAATCCTAGAAACATAATGAGGGCAACAACTTCTAATTTACGCAACACTACCTACCTCCAGATTTTAGAGTCAGTTTCACAACTGAAACGCGATTAGGGCCCGGGACTGCTTGGAACGGAATAGAAAACAGCGACAAGGCGGCGGCTTTGGATCAAAGAAAGGTTACTGCCCGCAAGGGAAACTCAGTCAGCTCTTGGTTTCCTTGGAATCGGTGGTCTTGCTCTGCTCGCTCGATGCCGGAGGTGTCGGATTATCCTTCATGCCTTCTTTCAGGGCACGAATCCCCTCGCCCAGCCCTTTGCCCAGCTCAGGCAATTTCTTGGGACCGAAAACCAACAGTGCAATGGCAAAAATGATGATCAGGTGCGTCGGTTGAAACAGACCCTCAAGCATCGGAACCTCCCACGGAGACACTACGACTTCTTCTTTATACGGTACCGGAGGGGTAGGGGGAAGTCAAACTAGGGGCCCTTCCTCCCCCGGCCCATTACTTCCGTGACCTTACCTCCGGTTCCTTGGAGGGGCTACTGTGGAACGAGCGGTTCGGGCCAAACACCGTGACCCGCGCCACAATCAGTGCCACCAGCAAGCCAAACCGTCGCCGGAGAGTCGAGTGAAGCGCAAGGGCCTGTCAGCATTCTTATTGCTTTTTGGGGCGGCTCTGGCCGCCCATTCCAGTGAGAGTCAGCCGGTAAACTCTACCCAGTTGATGGCTTGGCTGACGGCCGGGGTGCCCTGCAGCCGCCTCGTCCGCATCGTTCAAGAGCGCGGCATCGCCAATGTCCCCGGCAAGGAACCGATTCGCCAGCTTGAAGCTGCCGGGGCCGATGCTAATATGGTCCACGCCCTGAAGAACTTGAAGCGGTCCGCTGCCAATGATTCCTCAACCTCTGAGATTCCGGCAGCCCTCGTGCAGGCCGCCACCGACGCCCGGGCTCAGCGCTTCCACGAAGCCGAACTCGCTCTGCGCCAGGCCTTAAGCGCCGATCCTCAAAATGCCGCGCTGCATTTCGCCCTAGGCACGATGCTGCGGCAGCAGGACCGCTGGGACGACGCCATCGACGAGATCACGTTCTCCGCGCAGCTCATGCCGGATTTCCCTGAGAACCACAGCAGTCTGGCCTACATTTTCTATCGGCTGGACGACCCGTCGGACTCGATCGCGGAGGCACGCACCGCCCTCAGCATGGATCCGCAGAACTCGGAGGCCTACCAGTTCCTTGGTCTCGGTCTGTTCTCCGACGGTCAATACGGCGCAGCCGTTCACGCTTTTGCCGAGTCCCTTGCCCGCGATGCCGATAATCCAGATACCTACTACGATTTGGGCATCACTCTGCACGCCGACGGAAACCTGCCCGCCGCCATCTCCGCCTATCGCCACGCCATTCGTCTCAACCCGGGTTTCTGGCAAGCCCACTCCAACCTGGCGCTGATTTTGCACGAACAAAACAAACTGGATGAAGCCATCGCCGAATATCGCGAAGCCAAGAAGCTCGCACCTGAGGAAGCTTCGGTTCGCAACAATCTGGGCAATACCTATTGCGACAAAGGCGACTTCGACGCGGCCACGCTCGAACTACGCGAGCTTTACCGCCAGCATCCCGAGTGGGAGCAGGGGCACAGTTGCCTGGCCCGCGCCTACATGGCGAAGAAAGATTACGGCAGCGCCGTCAGCGAATTGGAACTGGCAGTTCGCCTGAACCCCACCGGTTCGGCCGAACACCGCGTCCTCGGCGAAGCTCTGCTGATGGATGACAAGCTGGAAGACGGCGTCCGCGAGCTGCGCCTTGCCGTTGCGCTCAATCCCGACTCCGACGCGGCTCACCATTTTCTCGGGACGGCGCTGTTCCAGCAGAGGCAGTTAGAGGCTGCAGAAAAGGAATTCCGCGAGGCGCTGCGCCTCAATGCATCTCCGGACAACCACTACGCTCTTGCGGCCTGCCTTATGACCATGGACCGCTATGAGGAAGCCTTGTCGGAACTGGAGACGGCGGCGCGGCTCGATCCCGAGCGCCAGCTCTATCGCGCCCGTCGCGACGAACTCATGAAACTAATGCAGCTGAAGGATACAAACTCCCGGTAATAGCTCCGCAGGGACAGTACCAGCATGTGTACTCCCGGCATGTTCGGCCGGGCCGCGGGACTGCTTACACTGAAATCGAGGCGGCGCCGCAGACATGAGCTCTTGCTAAGAGATGAATCTACGCGAGCCCACGCATTTTGGGAGTCATTGATCATGGACCTGACAAGATCCACACCAGCCGCAGCCGTCAAGCCGGCGCACTCCACCACCCCGCCCCCGGAAAACAACGTCCGGAACGTTGTCCAGAACGTCGTCCAGAATGATGTCCAGAAAGATGCTCGGAATGATGTCAGAAACAATCTGCGGAACGCCGTCCGCCGTGATGCCAAGGCCCCCCAGTCGTCAGGCTTCGGCATGCCTTGCTCCAACTGCCGTCTTTATTATCCTGCCAACCTCGATGTCTGCCCTGCCTGCAACAGCAGAGTGCGGGTTTCGCCCCACGCTGTTCCGACCGTTCCCAAGGTGCAGGTTGCGGCCGAGTCCTCGCCCGACAGTGCTGTCGTTGAGCAGGAGAGAGAAGCTTTCCTGAAAGAGCTCGCGTCCCAAATTTCCCCAGCCCCTGCGGAAGTTGCCCTCTCGAATGCTGTTTGCAGTCTTGAAAATCACCACGTTCAAGGCGCCGAGGCGGCCTCGATTTGCAAGCCGTGTTACGACCGCCTGCAGGAGCGTGTGGATGTGTGAAGCGGCTCTGCACATGGACCTGAAAGAAGCGGCGCAGATCATCTACGACGCCGTCTGGGCCGATCCCTCCGATCCCAACAAGACTTACACCAACGCCGCCAGCGCGCTGCTCAGAGAATTGCGCAAGCGCTCCGGAGTTTCCAGCCTGCTCGGCCCATTCCACCCCCGGGGCAATTGAGACAGCGTAAGAGTGATCCCGAAGAGTCGAACTTATTCTGGTTTTACTGCCACCCACTTTTTCCCGGCGTATAACTTGTAGCCTGCGCCATCTTCGACCAGCTTCAAGGGCATCGCTCGCTTCAGCTCCGCATCGGTCTGGTAGGGCGCGCTGAGTGCATCCTCGCTGGCTACGTTCATGACCACAAACTTGTCGGCTGTAAACCCGAATCCGTATTCTCCCGGTGCCAGCTTGGAGCCGCCAATGTTCAGCTTGGATTCGGTGACGAGCACGCCCTGATATTTCTGCTGAACTGCGGTGGAATATCCCGCGGTGTCGACTAAAGCACCAAATGTGATTTTGCCGTCGGCGGTTTGAAATCCCGTCGAGTTGCGGAGCTGCGTCGGCGCCTTCTGTCCGCGAAAGAAAAACTCCGCGGGGACGACGCTTTTGAGTTCGTCGCCGCTCAGCAGGTGTTGTGCAGCTTTTTGGGCCAGGGCGGCCGTGAGAAGCAGGGCTACAAAAGCTCCAACAGCTGCTAACCGCATGTTCTTCATGGAGTTGTCCTCGATTCAATATGAGAATAAGAAAGCTCAACGGAAATCTAGTCCTTTCCGGTGGTGGGCGCAATGTACTGAGTACCGATCCGAGTGCTAGGTACAGAGAACTGCCTTGCCAATGCCTGATTCGCTTTGCCCGCAAGATTCGGATAGTCCGCTCACACTCTTACGCCGTAGGCTTTCCCTACCATGACTCCCACTAACGTGACTTCCCCAATGATGACGACGAATGCCATACTCGCAGAGAAACTCTCAAGCGAAATGCCGGTCACACGCGTCAACTCGGCCAAAGTGGACAACGACCCGCGTTGGAGCGCGGTTGTGGCGCGCGACTCGGGCCACGACGGAGAATTTGTTTTCGCCGTCTCCACCACTGGGGTTTATTGCCGGCCGTCGTGTGCGGCACGCCGTCCCCGGCGCGAGAACGTCACATTCTTTTCGCATCCCGAGCAGGCTGAGAAAGCCGGTTTTCGCGCCTGCTTGCGCTGCGGGCCGCGATCGGTCAGCGGCAATCCGCAATCCGACTGGGCAAAAGAGGTTTGCCGCTATATCGAGCAGCATCTCGATGAGCCGATCACCCTCGAGCGCTTGGGCAAAGTGTTTCGCCAGAGCCCTTTCCACTTGCAGCGGCGTTTCAAGGCCGCACTCGGAATCACCCCGCGCGCGTACGCGGATTCCTGCCGCCTGCGCCTGCTCAAGCGCAATCTGCAGGCTGGAGATAACGTGACCCGCGCCATGTATGACGCCGGTTACGGCTCCAGCAGCCGCCTCTACGAGAAGACTGCGTCGCAACTCGGCATGACGCCCGACAAATACCGCCGCGGCGCCATCGCCGCCACGCTTCGTTATGCCATCGCTGATTCCCCGCTAGGACGCATGCTGATCGCGGCCACCGACAAGGGCGTTTGCGCCATCCAGTTCGCCCGTACCGACGGCGAGTTGATCGAAGGCCTGAAGCGCGAATTTCCTTTTGCCGTGCGCAAGCCCGATGAAGGTGGATTGCAAGCGTGGGTTGCAGCCTTGCTTGGGAAGATGGTCGGCGAAGAATTGGATGCCGCGCTGCCTTTAGATATCCGCGCAACCGCATTTCAGCGGCGCGTTTGGACCTACCTCCAGTCGATCCCGTTCGGCGCGACGCGGTCTTACGGGCAGGTGGCGAAAGCAATTGGCCAGCCCAGCGCCAGCCGGGCTGTGGCGCGTGCTTGCGCTACGAATCCCGTGGCGGTTGCGATTCCTTGCCATCGCGTGGTCCGCGAAGATGGCAGCATCAGCGGCTATCGTTGGGGCATGGAGCGGAAGAAGGCACTGTTAGAGTTGGAGCAAGTAAACCCGTTGTAGAGACGTAGCTTGCTACGTCTCGCTGGCCACCATGCAGTACATCAGCCATCATTTGGAACGCCGCAAGCAAGATGTTGCAAGCAACGTCTCTACGACAGCAGGAATCGTCCAGTGCGATCAACTGGCGACTCCTTTGCGAGACACCAGGGCCCAGTTCACCAACGCCAGCGCGATCGTTGCCACCAGAATCAAGGACTGGCCAAAATCCACGCGCGTTACAAGGACGGTGCACAGGATGACTCCCAGTACCGCGAAGAAATTTCCTGCGGGCAGTTGGAACATTGCGCTTGCTCCCTCCGGCCGCTTGCGGCGCAGGATCGGTAAGGCCGCGCACCCCACGCCGTAGTAGAGGAGGCGGGCTACGGCGGAGAGCGTTACATTCCATTTGAAGTCGCCAATCAGCGCTAATCCCCAGATCATGGTCGCGAAGACGAGGATCGAGATATACGGAGTGTGAAAGCGGCGATGGACCGCAGCGAAGGCTTTGGGGAAGTCTCCTTGCTCGGCTAGCGCGAAGGGAACTCGGGGCATGGCTAGAATCTTCGCGCTGAGGTATCCATAGAAAGAAATCAGCGCGCCGACGGCAACCAACGCTGCGCCTACAGGACCGACTGCCAGCCGCGCCACGTCGGCCAGGGGGCGCGGGCTGTGCGCCGCGTCGGGCAGGACTCCGACGACCACCCATTGGATTAGCGCGTAGATTACGGTGCAGAGCGCGAGAGCCGTGAAGAGCGCGAAGGGAGCGTCGCGGCGGGGATTTTTCGCTTCGCTCATGGGCGCGAGCGCGGTCTCGAATCCGCCGTAGGCAAAGACCAGAAGCAGCATGGCCTTCAGCCACTGGTTAGTGTTGGCCGATGCGATAGACGCGGAGGCGATGTTCCAGTGTTGGTGTTGAAGCACAACCAAACCCAAGACGATCACGGCGAACAGCGGCACAAGCTTCGCTGCCGTGAACAAATTGCTCACCTGCGCTCCGGCGCGAACGCCGCGAATGTTGATGAAAGTCAACAAGCCAACCAGCACCGTGAGAATGATGGCGCGGGGCAAGGGATCCTTGGCGTGCGGAAAGAACTCGCCCACGTAAATCACAAATAGGTTGGCGTTCGCCGCGGGTGCAGCCACTTGCCCCAGCCAGAGCATCCAGGCGGTTTGAATGCCCACCAGGCGTCCGAAGGCGACACGGGCGTAGAGATAAGGGCCGCCGGCTTCCTGAAAGCGCGATGCAACCTCGGCAAAGCAGCCCATGATTACGCTCATTCCGGCCCCGGCCGCGAGCACGGCATAGGGGCTGTAGTTGCCGATGAGTGCAGCCACGGTCGAGGGCAGCCCAAAGACTCCGCTGCCGATGATGGAGTTCACCACCAGCGCGACCAGACTCCAGCGGCCGATGGCGCGGACCAGGTCGTGGCGAGGCGGGTTTGCCGAAGACGGCTCCATCCGCGCGTTTGTATCACATGAGGTGGACTTCCTGACAGGGGGTCTCCGTAACCGTGGCTTCAGTAACTAGGGCTGGTGACTTTGGAGCAAACCATGACTGCACTGTTGGTTGCAATGGAAGATCGATGCACGGAAATGAATTGTTGAGCAGCGCGATGTGTTCTCTGATAACGTTAAAAGCCTTGCCAGTAGCGGCGTTCGGCGTGATCAGGTGCTGGGCATGAGTCGCCCGACCAAAGTAATCGCTTGAATTACGAAAGCGCATGATCGTGGGACATCTATCCGCTTAGCGCCGCCGATGAGATGTTGAAAGGCACGCGACCATGGGGAACGACACTCAGATGGACGATCTTCACACGCGGATGGTGAGAGTTACCGAAGATTTGCGCGCGATTCAGCGGGAGCTGAACTACGCGGCCATGCAAGCGCCCAGCGACCCGGAATTGATGGAGGCCTTGAGCGCGCTTCCGGAGACCGAAGCCATCCAGGTTCTGTGCAAGGCGCTCGACCAGATGCGGCACTTCCTGTGGTTCTACACCCAGGTGATGAGCAACGAGCCCGAACTGGGCGATAAGCTTCGTCAGTCGAATGCGTCGAAAACCGTCGAAGACGCCAAGGTGGATACTTCCTTCCTCGATCAACTCACGCGGGCCGATGAGGCTGTACTGCTGCGCTACCTGGTGGACGCAAAAGAACGCAAGCCGAACTAGCATAACAAGAGCCAATTTGCCCCGGATCTACGCGGATTCACGCAGATCTAAGAGCAAAAACTTTCTCTCTAGCGTGGCTGTCGAAGTTCAGCAGTGGCCGCGGACGATCGTTCTGCGTACTTCTCCATCTGGGTTTAGCACAACAAGGTTGGCTTCCGCGCCGGGAGAGATCTGTCCGTGTTGCGTAAGGCCGACGGCGCGCGTGGCGTTCAGGGTCGCGGCCCGCACTGCATCGCGCAGGGTCCAGTTCGAGAAGCGGGTGACGTTGCGAACGGCGCGGTCCATGGTAAGGACGCTGCCAGCGAGGGTTCCGTCCTTCGTGCACTTTCCGTCTTTCACCTCGACCTGAATCGGGCCGAGTTGGTAGGTGCCGTCGGGCATGCCTGCCGCGGCCATAGCATCGGTAATCAGCACCGAACGTTCAAGGCCAACCGCCTGCAGGAAAATCTGAATCACCTCGGGAGCGAGGTGAATTCCGTCTGCGATAATGTCGGCGCTGATCTGCGGGTCGGTAAGCACTTCGCCGAGGATGCCGGGATCGCGATGATCCAGCGGCCGCATGGCATTGAAAGTGTGGGTCGCGTGACGGGCGCCGGCATGGACTCCGGCGCGGGCGGATTCTAGGACGGCGTCGGAGTGGCCGATGCTTACGCACACCTTACGCCGCGCCGCTTCGGCGATGACTTCGAGAGCTCCGGGAAGCTCTGGAGCGATGGTCATCATCCGCACGTGGCCGCGCGCGGCCTGCCACAGACGTTCAAAGATTTCCAGCGTGGGCTCGACAAGGCATTCCGGGGGATGCACGCCGCGGCGCTTGTGACTGAGAAACGGACCTTCCAGATGGATGCCGAGCGGCCGAGCCTGCACCGCGTCGCCGTTGCGAGCTGCGTCGATGGCATCGGCTAGCCGATCCAATGCTGTACAGGTCTGATCGAGCGGCGCCGCGACGGTAGTAGGGAAGTAGCCAGTGACGCCGTGGGTGGTCAGGAATTTGTTCAGATGCGGTAATTCGCCGGGCGCGGCCCGCATGACATCGAGACCGGCGCCGCCGTGCATGTGAATGTCGACGAAACCCGGCGCTAGGATGGCTTCGGCAGGGCCATCGTGCCCAAGATCGATCACTGTCGCATTCTTCGGAATTTCCCGCTGGGCACGCGAGGAGACGGCGGAGATGAGGCCGCCCTCAACAAAGAGGAGCGGGTCCCTTATCTCTTCCTGGGGCGTGTAGAGACGATTAGCGCAGACGACGATCATAGCTTCGGATCCGGTTGCGTTCGCATCAATTTGCGTTAGACAGCGTTGCGTTGGATCATGCCGGGTTCGATCACAGTGCGTCATCAGTGTAGCGCGAAAGATGGATCGGGCAAGCGGAGAGAACCATCCCCAGTTGCGATGTTATAATCGTATTACCCATCGAGCAGCAAAGCGTGCGGGTGGATGGCCTTCTTTGTTACCGCCCGCAGCTCCGTCGGGGAGTGGCTCAGCCTGGTAGAGCACCTGGTTCGGGACCAGGGGGTCGGAGGTTCAAATCCTCTCTCCCCG
>Ga0209415_10018731_pt1 | contig 10910 bp, 10 predicted proteins | sample PeaSoiSIISIP2007_FD_187696 | JGI IMG/M metagenome (GOLD analysis project Ga0209415, IMG submission 187696) | Peat soil microbial communities from Weissenstadt, Germany - SII-SIP-2007 (SPAdes) (version 2) | ecosystem: Environmental > Terrestrial > Soil > Wetlands > Peat | place: Germany... | reverse complement strand
GTAACGCCGTCACCCTACTACCACGTCTGCGTGAGGTAGGAAAGGAAGCTGCCGCGCAGCGGCTTAGTCCAACAAGCGCTTCGAGCCGACTCGCCACCACGCGTGTGGGCAGCGGCGGACCGAGCGGTGGTGAACCCAATGGAACGAACCGTCGTGGCTTCCCCTCAATCGAGCCTGGTGATAGTGGCGGCCCACCATGCCACCCGCGGCTCAAGCGCACGCCGTTAGGCCCGATTGGCGGAGGCGATCAGCTTGGTGCTCGAATCTCTCATCTCCCCTGCAATAGGTTTCGGCAAGGATGCACTGGTACTCCTTTGGCGAAAACTGCAACGACCTGATCCTGCTGAGCTGATTGCGAAGCGCCAACGCCTGAAATCAGAGGTCGAGCGCCACATGGAGTGGATCGACGCGTCGGGTCGATACGGAGAGGCAATCATCCGCGATCTCCGCCGCGCCGATGAATACCCACTGATTAGCGACAAGCCGAAGGGAATTTCTTCCTGGTTCAAAGTGACGTTGCTTGGCACCTATCACCGTGGTATTCAGACCGGCCTCAGATTCTGTTCTCTAAAGCGATGCACCGACGAAAACGGGTGGCATATGACTTCTGACCACACCCGTGCCCAGCTCAACGCAATTCTTGTTGGGCGAATCCCTTATGATCGCATCGAGACAATCGACTGGACCGGGGACGAGTACTACGGATCGCCGCACGTGTACTGCCGCTTTCTTGGCTGGCGCCCGTCTCCCTACGAAGCACTGGTGTTCTGCGAGGAGCATTTCACGAATCATCCGCAACCCGGGAGTTGGTACAAGGAGGTCGCCCCTTACGAAACGGTGCGAAAGCTGACCACTCGCTATGAACCAGCTTACTTCGCTTGACAGAGCTGTTCACACCAACCACATGTATGCGGCAGTCTCAGCAGTCTGTTGCATCTTCGCGTTCGTCGGATGCCACCGAGGCCCAAGTCCTCTGACCGCGCGTCTCGATCGTGCCGTTGAGGCTCACGAGCTTGTTGACGAGCTGGTTGTCCAGTGGGGTTCTCCATCAGCCGTGGATCACCTCTCGGATGGGCGTCTCGTGTACACATGGAAGCGCCCGTGGACCGGATCAGCCGTGAACTATGCGGTGCCGTACGGAAGCTTACGCGGTGCAGCACGTCTGCACCATTGTCATCCAGACGACCCCGGATGGCCATGTCGAGCGCTACCGATACTTTGACTGCTGATCGAATCCGCTGCCGAGGTGTCCGGTGTCACCCACGCTCGTAGAGACCAGCCTAACAGCTGCCTTCCAGCCGACGCGAAGAGAGCGCGCGGCTCATCGCCGCGACGTTCGACTACATTGGTCCTGAGCGCCCGGGACATGGATAGCAAGGAGCGCAAGCGACATGGCAGGAAATGATCGAAAGACCAGCGTCTCTGCAGCCAGCACTCCGGAAGCGATTGGCGAATTCTGGGACTCACACGACCTCGAAGACTCCCCGATGGTCCGCGAGGTTAGTTTCGAGGTTCGCGCTCGACCCCGACACCGGGTGACGCTGGACCCAGATCTGTACAATCAAGTCGAGCTTGAGGCGCGTCTCCGGGGTGTATCACCCGAGACCCTCGCGAATCGCTGGCTCACCGAAAAACTGTCGGCAAGCGCCGGTCGACCATCTCGGCGAGCACGGCGTCGCACGCCCTCACACCGGCCGACCAAGCGAATCCAGCCGACGCGCAAGAAGCGTGCGCGCGACTGATCCGGATTGCGGTTAGCTGTCCCCAACTGTGAGATGATCAAAATTCGCTTCTCACCTCCGCACGAGCTTGATCTCTCCAGTGCTCCCGAGGATCTTCGGCGATGGGTCTTGGCAGCGCTGCTGCGGATACCACGCTCGCGTACGTCGGCAGGGCCGGATGACAGAAGAACCCTCTGACGTTGGGGCCGGAGACAGGGCAATTGCTATGGTCGAGATCGAACTTTCCAGGGTGAGCGTTCCTGCCGTCGATGGCGTGATGCCTGCCGTGCTTTGCCGCCCGCGGCCCGCCGGCTCGCCGGCTGGCGTACTCGTCCTGATGGAAGCCTTTGGTCTCACTCCGCACATCGAGGACGTCACCGCCCGTATCGCCCGCGCGGGCTACGTCGCGATGGCACCTGACCTGTACTACCGCGATCTCCCGAACAACAAATTCGGGTACGATCAGATCAACGAGGGTGTCACGATGATGCTTCGGCTGGACACGTCGAAAGTCATCGAGGACATCCGCACCGCTCTGCGGTTCTTGAGATCGAGCGGAGGGGTCATGTCGGGCAAGATCGGGGTGACCGGCTTCTGCATGGGAGGCGGTTTCACATTCCTCACTGCCTGCGAGCTCTCCGCAGACATCGCGGCCGCCGCGCCGTTCTACGGCATGGTACAGGACGAATGGATTCAGGCCGTTCAGACGGTCACCGTGCCTATGTACCTGTTCTTCGGCGGCGCCGATCCCTTCATCCCATCTGCCCGCGTGCAGCAGATCGAGCGGCGCTTCCGAGAGCTGGGGAAGAATTACCGACTCAAAGTGTACCCGAATGCAGATCATGGCTTTTTCTGCCATGAGCGCTCCTCGTACAATGCGCCGGCGGCAGAAGACGCATGGGTGGAGCTAACGCACTTTTTTGCGGAGCATCTTCAAGGGTAGAGCCGCCCAACTTCACGAAGCACGGGATCGCCGCAGACGGCCCTCAATCGTCGAGAATGCGCTTCGACTTCACCCGTCCGTCCGGATCGATGTCGTAGACGATCGGGACGCCGGTCCCGATGTTCAGCTCCAGCACTTGTTCCTTGGTCAGTCGGTCGAGGTGCATGACGATCGAGCGCAGGCTGTTACCGTGCGCCGAGACGAGGACGTTCTTGCCGGCGCGCAGATCGGGGAGGATGTGTTGCTCGAAGTATGGCAGCGTGCGCGCCGCCGTATCCTTGAGACTCTCGCCGCCGGGTGGCGCGATGTCGTAGCTGCGCCGCCACAGGTGGACTTGTTCCTTACCGTATTTTTCGGCTGTCTCGGCCTTGTTCAGGCCCTGGAGGTCGCCGTAGTGACGCTCATTCAGCGCGGCGTCGCGCGCCACCGGCATCGCCGGCTGGGCGATGACCTCGAGGACGATGTCCAGTGTCTCGATGGCGCGTTGCAGCACCGACGTGTAGGCCTTGTCGAAATGAATGTCCTTCAGCTTTTCGCCGGCGCGTTGCGCCTCTTGGCGCCCTTTGGCGGTGAGCGGTACATCTATCCACCCGGTGAATCGATTCTCCAAGTTCCATTGCGATTCGCCGTGGCGCACGAGAGCCAGCAATGCCATATCGATTTCCCGTCGCAGTCAGAGGCGGCGCAGGTGTGCGGCGCCGCAGGTCACTCACCTTCTTGGTAGGCGCGGAAATCCGCAGGCGTGGGTGGCGACTTCAGGTGAGACAGGCGTTCCTTTTCCGCATGCGCCTTGAGCTCCCGCGCCCCGGGCTCCGCGACGTCTTCTGGGGCGATCTCCTCGGCCTCTTGGTCCTCGAAGCTTTCCAACCGTTCCTCGCGCCCTTCCGCGCTCTCGATACCGGGTCGCAGCGGCCGCCGTCCGTAAGCCAGCATGCACCGCTCCACCCATGTCACCGTGGTCCGCAGCTGCTTGGCCACCATCGACATGTCTGCGGCTTTCCCGTGCTGGGCAGCCTGCTCATGGTTGATCCGGGAAATGACCCGCTCGCACGGAACCCGCAGCGCACCGGTCGCCGGCTCCTCACCCTCAGTCCCTTGCGTGGTTTCCGTTGCCACCTCAGCGGTCCGGCGCTCGGCCCCTTCGGGACGCTGCACCGGGTCCGCCGCCGCCGGCCGCAACGCACCGGCGAGCCATACCTGCGTCAGCATCGCCACCAGCACCAGTCTGCAACGCATCCGCTGTCACGATAGCAGGCGCGATCCGAAAACCCAACGCGGCATCGGCCCCACCCACCGGCCAAGCGCAGCGGCTCGGTCGCCACCGGCTCTAGGATCGAGCGGGTCAAGGCTGTCGGCTCAGCGACGCGGATGAGCATCACGGGCCGTCGAGCGGAACGGCGTGGCCTCGTTCATGTGAATCGCCGCGCGAAGATCTGCAGCCGTTGCAGCGGGTGCGACGGCGACGCGATCGCCGGGCGTTCATCGTGCATCGTCCGGCCGAGCCGTCCGTGCGCCGCCGCGCTCAGGCGTGCGCGTGCGACGCGGCAGGCGTGCGGCGGCTCGGGGCCGGTGACTGATGACGCCTCGATATCCACGAAACCGACGCGCCCCAGCGTCGCCAGGATCGCCTCCTGTATGTCCGCGGGCGGCATCGGACACTGCACGGCGAAGTGCCCGCCGTGGCGCAAGACGCGAAACGCTTCCGCCAGTACATCGGAGACGGCCGCTTCGGGGGCCGGATCGACCAACCAGACGTGCGTGAAGAGCCGCGCACGGACCGGAACGCACTCGGGCCGACCCACTTGGAACGTCACCTGATCGTCCATGCGGGCGCGGTGGTTGAGCATCGCCGCGGCGGCGACCGCAGGCGGGTGCGGCTCGACCCCGACGATGCGGCATCCCGAACGCGCCGCCAGCCAACGGGCCCGGCCACCGAGGCCGCTGCCGATGTCGAGGGCGAACTCGTACTTGCGAAAGATGCCCTGCGCATAGAGCGCGTCCAGCACCTGCAGATCATACGCCGCATCGCTATCGAGACAGAAGTAGGGAGCCCCGCGCGGCGGCGGCATCGAGCGGGCCAGATCGCGGGCGACATCGACAATGACGGCCGCCTGTCTCATCTCGGGCGATTGCTCCCAGGGCATGTCGAAATCCATCCGCTGCGCGGTGCGTCGCAGCCGAAGTCCCGCTCGCGTACTATTCGGTCCGCTTCTCCATCAACCACCAACGGCGGCGGCCGTTGACAGGTCGGCGGCAGCTTGGCATCATTCGGCGTCTTCCGCCACCCACTCGCAACGGAGAATCATCCCATGGCAGTGATTCAGAAGAAGAAGGGCAACTTTCTCGAGGACTTTCGCGTCGGGCAGGTATTCCGGCACAAGGTGGGGAAGACGGTCACGGAAGGTCTCTTCAACGCCTTCACCGAGTATGACATGACCACGAACCCGCTGAGCAAGAATCGGCGGTACGCCGAGCGCTACGGCTTCCGTGGTCTCGTTGCGCCGCCCGGACTGGTGATGAACGTCGTCTTCAGCCAGAGCGTCGAGGACATCTCCGAAAACGCGCGTGCCAATCTCGAATACATCAACATGCGCTTCGGCGTGCCGGTCTACATCGGAGACACCATCGAGGTCACGTCGACCGTGCTCGGCATCAAGCCGTCGACGCGCGATCCCGACCGCGGCGTGGTGCATGTCCAGACCACCGGCAGGAATCAGCATGACGAGGTCGTGCTTACGTACGAGCGCAAGGTGCAGGTATGGAAGGGGACGCTGGACGCAGCGGTGCAGGAAGCCACGGCGCAATCCGTCCCGGCGGTCGCCTGCGAGCTGCGTGTGCCGGCGTACGACGCCGGGCGCGGGTATCGCGAGCTGGCGCACCTGACCAGCGCCGACACCTATTTCGAGGACTTCAACGCCGGGGACGTAATCGAGCATTCGCGCGGGCGCGTGATCACGACCGAGCACGTCGCACTCACTGCGATGCTGGACAACACCTCGCAGGTGCACTGCAACCAGTTTCTCATCGACCAGAACCCCGAGAAATTCATCGGTGGCCAGCTCATCGTGTACGGCGGCATTCCGTTCAACCTCTGCCTGGGGTTGTCATGTCCGGACGTCTCCGACAACGCGCTCGGAGACGTCGTGTACACGTCCGGTCGCCACACGGCGCCGGTGTTCGCCGGGGATACGGTGTTCGCTGCGACCGAAATCCGCGCCAAGCGCGACTGGCCCGAGCGGGCCGACCTCGGCATTGTGTGCACCGTGTTGCGCGGACACAAATTCGTGCGCAAAGACGGGACAGCCGAGAAAGTTGAGATCTTCTACTTGGAGCGAGAGCTCGCGGCCAAGCGCCGCAGTCACTACTGCTAGCGCCCGGCCGCGGGCGACTCATTGAGCCGTCGGCTTACGCCGACAGGTGCAGCTTGCCTCGCCTCCGGGCTTGATAGTGGTTGGCGCAGAAACCGCGCGCCACGTGGAGGCGGTCGCAGCCCGGCACCGTACACGTCCGGCGGATCCGCACCACCGGCTGCGGCGGCACCCATTCCTTGAGCGCGCCGGCAGCGGCGCGCAGCCCTTCGTTGAGCAGCGCAACGACCACCTCGGTCTTCGATGCGTCGAGATCCCCTGCGACGCGTTCGATCGCGTCGCTCACCCTGGTGGGAATCTTCACGTTCATCAGTCGGCTGCCGCTGTACTGCCTATTCTTGAGATCCCGAATCCGTAACTCTGCCCTTATCATCTTGTTCCTCCTCATGATATTTGGCGGCACCCTCTGCCCCCGGTTGGAATGCAACCTATCGGATTCCACGGCGAATTGGAAGCACAAACATACTGAATGCGGTGGTCTGCTTCTACAGCAATGGCACCCTTGATGACACCATCACCGCACTTTTCCGGGTGGCGTGAAAGCTCCGGGCCAGCTCAACAGCCGCGTACTCTCCGGCCACCGTGCGGATCTCATGCACGGAATCTGGTTCAGCTGTCTCGATGTGAGCAGGCACCTGCCCTGCGCGACGGCTGGTGAGAATGCGAGGACGGGAGGCAATGCCGACGGAGGCTTCCGTCACCTCTTTCCCTGGGCCGGTTGGCCGGCCAAGAGGCGAGCTGGGAGTGGGCGCTCCGTGAAAGAGAAACGCGCGGAGGCGGTCGGTGCGCGATCGGAAGTTTCCTTCCCGCCCATCCCGTTGGCGGACCACGGGGGCAAGTGCGGCCCACCAAGACTACCCGCGACGGTTTGTCGAGCAAGGGTCAGACCACCGCTCGGTTCCCCAATTGCGAATCATGGTCACCCGAAGAGTGTCCGCCCAGCGGAACAGCGGTCATTGCGGCAAGACGCTGTCGAGCCGCTCCGTTGCGTCTCACGCAGCTGAAAAAAGGAACGGATGCATGGCCTGCAGGTCGGCCACGCTATGGACATCGGCGTTGAAGTTCGGGACCTCCGCCACCGCCACACGCTTCTGTAGCAGCCGGCGAAAGGCCTCCATCCGCAATCCGTCGCCGCGTCCCAGCGTTTCGTAACGGCTGAAGTTATCGGCCAGGCGCTCCGCGACTGCGGCGCTGCCCACCAGGTGTTGCATCACCCGTTTCACCTCGTCGGGTTTGACGCCCCGGCGGGCACCGCTCAGTTCCCGGTGCGTGCGGTTGAAGACCACGGCGCGCAGCGACATGTCGAGATCGTGCACCTTGCGGCAGAAGTACTCGGCCTCGCTCAACACCTGCTCCTCCGGCGTCGCCACCAATACGAAGGCGGTATCCGGTGAGCGGAGCAACTGATAGACCCGCCGCACCCGCGGCTCGAACTCCTCGAACAAGCCGCTCATGGAGGTGAAGAAATCCGATACCTCAACCAGCGCCGAGATGCCGGTCGCGTCCTCCAAGCGCCGAAAGAGAAATCCAACCGTACGGTTCACAAACCGCAGCGTCGCCCAGCCGGCGGAGAAGTACGGGCGCACGAACCATTTCACGACGCTGCGGTCGAGAAAGTCGGCAATGCGTTGCGGCGCCTCCAGGAAGTCGAGGGCATGCCGGGTCGGCGGCGTGTCGACCACGATGAGGTCGTAGGCGCCGCTCGCATGCAGCTCGCACAGCTGCTCGATGGCCATGTATTCCTGCGATCCCGCGAAGTTCTGCGACAGGTGCTGGTAGAAATGATTGGCGAGGATGCGGTCGCGGATCTCGGGTGAGGGCGCATGCCGTTCCACCAGCTCGTCCCAGGCGCCCTTTTGGTCGAGCACCATGGCCGAGAGCATGCCTTCCGGAACGCCGTCGCCGCCGATGGACGTGCTCACGCTGCCCAACGCGTGCATGCCCAAGGCGTTCGCCAGCCGTTTCGCCGGATCGATGGTCAACACCATCGTGCGCCGGCCCAACAGCGCCCCGCGCACCGCCAGCGATGCCGCGGTCGTGGTCTTGCCGACGCCGCCGCTGCCGGCGCAGATGACCACGCGGTGGCGCCGCAAGACGTCGTCAAGCCCAGCCATCGCCCAACCGGTGGCGCGCCGCAGGCGTGATTTCCGCCGCGATCCGCGCGGCGATCGCCCGCACTTCGTTGACGCCGAACTCTTCCGTGAACATGAACGGGACCTGCACGAGCGGCATGTCGATCTCACTTTCCAAACGCCGCAGGAACGTGCCGTTGATGGCCGTCCAGCCGAGCTCCTCGCGGGCACGGTTCAGCACCTCATCCGCGATCGCGCGCTCGCGCGGGTCGTGCAGCGTGCCGCGCCGCGCCTCCGCGTGTGCCAGGTCCTCGGCGTGAAACTGCGCGTGGTGGGTTCGATTCACGAACAGCAGCCCCGGCGGCATGCGGAGATCGCTGCGGACTTGCTGGTACATCTCGACCGTCTCGTTGACCGGCATTTCCTCTGCCGTGGTCACGAGATTGATCGCCGTCCGTCGTGGATCGGTCAGCAGGTCGACGATGCGCTTGCTCTCCCGGCCCACCAGGCCGCTGCCAAAGGCGGCGTGCGCCGCGCGCGGCATGCGCAGGTACTGCAAGCTGTGGCCGGTGGCGGGTGCGTCGAAGATGACCAGGTCCCAGCGCACCCTGCCCTCGTCGGTCCGTTCCGCCTCGTACCAGATCTTTCCCACCGTCATGAGCTCCTTGAGCCCGGGGGCGGCGGCGACGAAGTACTGGTAGATCCGACTGCTGAGCACGGCCTGCACGACGCGCTTCACCGGCAGAATAATCTCGAGGTATTCCGCCAGCGAGGCGCTGCCGTCGACCGACATCACGGACAACGACGGCCCGAGCGCGCGCGCCTCGCCCGCCGGCGCAGGCGGGATGCCCAGCAGGTAGGCGGCGCGTCCGGCGCCGTCGACCTCCGCCAGCAGCGTCCGCTTGCCGAGCTGCGCGGCAAGCAGACCCAAGGCGCACGCGATGGTCGTCTTGCCGACGCCGCCTTTGCCGGCGATGACCAGGAGGCGGCGGTCGAAGAGACTCTCATGATCCATTGACACAGGCGCTCACTCTCAGGAAGGCGCAATGGGTAACGCATACCGGCGGAAGGCCACACAGGCGTTCGTACCGCCGAAGCCGAAGGAGTTGGAGAGGGCGACCCGCACGGGCGCGGTGCGGGGCTGATTCGGCACGTAGTCGAGATCGCACTCCGGATCGACGTTTTCATAGTTGATGGTCGGCGGCAGGACGCCGTGCGACACGGCCAACGCGGTATATGCCGCTTCGACGCCGCCCGCGGCACCCAGCAAATGGCCGGTCATCGACTTCGTCGAGCTCACCGCTAGCCGCCGAGCGTGCTCGCCGAACGCGCGCTTGACGGCCAACGTCTCGTTCAGGTCATTGTACGGAGTCGAGGTGCCATGGGCGTTGATGTAGTCCACTTCGGACGGTTCGATTGAGCCATCCGCCAGCGCCAACCGCATGCATGCCGCCGCGCCTTCGCCTTCCGGAGCGGGCGTGGTGATGTGGTACGCGTCGGAGTTGGCGCCGTAGCCGACGATCTCCGCGTACACGCGCGCGCCGCGGCTGCGGGCATGGTCGAGGTCTTCCAGGATGAGGACGCCCGCGCCCTCGGCGACGACGAAGCCGTCGCGCTCGCGATCGAACGGTCGGCTGGCGCGCTGCGGCTGCGCGTTGCGCGTCGAGAGCGCGCGCATGACCGCGAAGCCGCCGACGGTCATCGGCGTCACGCCGGCTTCGGCGCCGCCGGCGAACATGGCGTCCTGGTAGCCGAAGCGGATCAAGCGGTACGCTTCGCCGACGGCGTGCCCACCCGAAGCGCAGGCGCTGGCCGTCGTGTAGTTGGCGCCTTTGGCGCCGAAGCGCATGGCGATCTGAGCGGGCGCCATGTTGGCGATCAGCCGCGGAATGAAAAACGGCGTCACCTTCTTGAGTCCGGACTCGAGGAAGTTGCGATGATACTCCTCGATGGTGGCGATACCGCCCATGCCGACGCCGATGAGCACGCCGACGCGCTCCGCATTCGCGGCATCGACCACCAGCTGCGCGTCGTCCGCCGCCATCTGCGCCGCGGCGACGGCGTAGTGCGTAAAGGCGTCCATCTTCTTGATCTCTTTCTTTTCGATGTACGCGGCCGGATCGAAGTCGCGCACCTCGCCGGCGATGCGCACCGGCAGATTGGCCGCGTCGAAGCGCGAGATCGGCGCGATGCCGGAGCGTCCGGCGAGCAAGGCCTGCCAGTTGCCGGCGGCGTCATTGCCCAGCGGCGTGACCAAGCCGATGCCGGTGACCACCACGCGCCGATCCGTCGGTTTCATCCCTATTGGTGATACGCAACCGGCGCGCGCGGTTCAACCCAGCGGGGCGTCGTCGTGCCTCCGCCACGTACGTCACGGCGCTGGCTTCGAGAACACTCTTATTGTGGCCTTCGTCAAGAGGTTCGTTTTGTTGCACATTGACAAATTCTGATATTGGCGTAAACGCACCTTAGGCGACGGCGGTACACTCGAGGAACACTCCGGCAGTGTCCGAAGGGAGCGATGAACAACCGGCAACGCCCGCTGGCTTCGGGGCGGCACCGAACAGCCTCTCACCTCCTGCAAATGAGACGATTTTCATCCCACAGAGGAAGACCGTAGACAGGTGGAAATGCTCGAGGAACGGCGGAACCCTCGGGGCTGGGGCGCTTCGGCGTGTGCCTGGGCGAGTGAAGCCCTGTGTCCGCTCATCATATTGGCGATTGTCGTTGATGCGGCGCATCGGGTCGTGTGGGCGACGTATACGGACCGCGACATCGAGATCTACGCGACCATCGCACGCTTCTG
>Ga0209415_10018730_pt1 | contig 10910 bp, 9 predicted proteins | sample PeaSoiSIISIP2007_FD_187696 | JGI IMG/M metagenome (GOLD analysis project Ga0209415, IMG submission 187696) | Peat soil microbial communities from Weissenstadt, Germany - SII-SIP-2007 (SPAdes) (version 2) | ecosystem: Environmental > Terrestrial > Soil > Wetlands > Peat | place: Germany... | reverse complement strand
CCTCGCCGAGATCCACGTCGGCGTCGCGGTCGCCATCGACGAGGGGATCGTCGTGCCGGTGGTCCGCGACGCCGATCGCGCGACCGTCCCGCAGCTCTCCGCGGCGATCCGCGACCTGTCGGAGCGCGCCCGGACGATGCGGCTGCGGCCGGACGAGATGCAGGGCAGCACGTTCACCGTCACCAACCTGGGCATGTTCGAGATCGACGGATTTACCCCGATTCTGAACCCGCCGGATGCCGCGATCCTGGGCGTCGGGCGCATCCGGCGCCGCCCGGTCGCCGTCGACGAGCGCGTCGAGATTCGGCCGACGCTGGTGCTGTCGCTGACGTTCGATCACCGCGTGGTCGATGGAGCGCCCGCCGCGCAGTTCCTCCAGCGCGTCAAGCATCTGCTCGAGCACCCCTACTTGCTGCTGCTGCCGTAGCCGGCGTCCGACACGGCAGCCGGGCCGTCGGCGGCCGTGATCCGGTCCCGAGCGCGGGGGCCAGGAGGTCGATCGATGCCGCCGACGATCTTGTTCAACGAGCTGAACCGAACGGAACTGCGCCGGCGGGCGCCTGAGACGCTGCTCGTGCTGCCAACCGCAGCAACGGAGCAGCACGGCCCGTATCTCCCGGTCGGCACGGACTGCTTCGAGGTGGAGGCCGTGGCCCGGACGGCCGCCGAGAAAGCGTCGGCGCAGATTTCGGTGCTGGTCGCCCCGACGCTCCCCTTCGGCTCGTCGCACCACCACCTGCCCTGGGGAGCCACGCTGTCGCTCAGCAGCGAGGCGTACTACAAGGCGGTGTTCGATCTCGTGCGGACGATCGTCGTCGACGGAGGGTTCCGCCGGGTCTTTCTGCTGAACGGCCACGGCGGGAACGACGTGCTGAATCAGCTCGTCGCGCGCGACATCGCGGTGCAGTTTCCGGCCAACGTCGCCGCCGGCTCCCACTGGGCGATCGCGTGGGACGCGTTGATCGAAGCGGGCGCCGCTGCGCGCGGCCACGTGCCGGGGCACGCGGGAGACTTCGAGGCCTCGCTCGTGCTCGCGCTCCGCCCCGAGCTCGTCTCGACCGAGCGTCCACAGCACGACCGGGTGTGGCACCAGGACCCGCGGAGCTTCTACCCGAGCCATTATGTCGAACGACACGGGTTCTTTCAGAGCTTCGACGGCCACACGGACAGCTCGCACCGCGCCAGCGCGGAGATCGGGCAGCGCTACCTCCGCCTCATCACGGACGCGGTCGCCGAGGCGTTCGTGCGGTTCTACCAGCAGCCGCTCCTTCAGGAACCCGGCGCGCGGCGAGCGTAACCGGCCCTGCCCGCTCGTCCCAGCCGGCCCGCGTGAGCGCGTTATGGCGTGCGATCCCAAAGCGAGGGGCCTTCGATCGTTGCGTCTGTCTGCGCACCCCGGCCCCGGGGCGTGCGTTAGCCGCGGCACGCGCGGGGAAACGTTAATAAGGGAGAAGGGTCTTGGAGGAGGTGGTGAACGTGGTGCAGACCGTCGTGATCACGTTGATGATCTTGGCCGGCGCGGTGGTCGTCGAAGCGAACAGCGGGGCGCTCGGCACGCCGGTCACGCTTGCGCTGCCGGGGATGGCGAGCGTGACCCTCACGGTCCTCGAGATTATCCTCGTCGCCGTCGGGGCACTGGTCGTCGGATGGCTCGCGGGACAGATTGATCGCGCAATCCTGGCATGGCGGGTCCGCAGGCGCGAGGGCATGCTTCGGGACGCACAGGTTGAGATGGCCCGAATGAGTGCGACCGTGTCCGACGGTCAGCCGGGCGTGATGAACATCTCGCTGACCAATATCCACAAGCGGCTCGACATGATCGAGCAGCAGTCGGGCGAGCTTCGCCGGCGTGTGGACGATGTCCGCGAGCGGCACGCAGTGGTGAACGGATAACCGAAGCGGCGGCGCCGGGAATCCGCGGCGGGTGGATTTCCGGCAGCCGCCGGCAAGCGCGCGCACACCGGCAAGAGATCGTGCGCCGGCGAGGAGATCCTCCGCTCGTCGCGCTCGTTGAACGCCGCATCGTGCTCGCGGGCGATCACGCCGGGAAGGCGAGCGAACCCACGACAGAGTTGCCAAGGTGCGCCGCGCGCCTGCCCGGTGTGCCGGCGCAGAGGTATTGCGGAAGAACGTGCGGCCGCGCTTGCTCGCGTCCGATCAACGACCGGGCTGACGCAGCGCGTCGAGCTTCGCCCGCACGCCGTTGATGTCGGGCAATTTCTCGCCGGCGTCCAACCGGCGCTGCAGGCTCGCGCCGCGCGCCTCGCGCTCGCGCAGCGTCTCGACGATGCCGGCCACGTCGCCCGCCGCCAGAAAGTACACGCCGTCCGAATCGGCAAACACGATGTCGCCAGGCTGGACGACCGCCTCACCGATCCGGACCGGCACCTGCACCGCGCCCTCCAACGCGAGCCCGTGGGTGGTGAGCGCGGTGATCCCGCGGCACCAGACGGGCAGGCCCAACTCTTTGAGCTCCTCCCAATCCGTCGCGGGACCGTCCACCACGATGCCGACGGCCCCGGCGCGCGCCGCGGCATACGCGACGCCGCCCCCGACGCAGGCGCGGGCCGTCTCTCCCGTGGTGTCGATCACGAGCACCTCGCCCGGCTCGATCACGCCGAGCGCGTAGTGCACCGCGGACCCGTCCACGCGCGGGATGTGCGCGGTGCACGCCGCACCGACGGCCTTTGCGGGCCGGAACAGGGGCTGGAGCCCGTGGGCGAAGCCAAAATCCGTGATGTGCCCCAGCGTCGCCGTGCTGAGGCCCCGGAGCTGCTCCAGCGCGGTCGACAGTCCCGGGGGTGCCGGAGGGCGTGTGCCCAATTGGAACATGCGCGGTCCTCGTTTCGCGTGGATGTCATGACGGCCGATCCAACGTGCCGGCCGACGGCCAGATCGCGGCCCGATCAGCAGTACGCGACCCGCGCGCCGCAATCCTCTCGCGCTGCCGGCACCGCGCCGCATCGGGGAAGCGCGGTGATGGAGCGGAGGGCGCTGCCGACTCCGGCGTGGACCGGATAATCAGGGTGGGACGCGCCGGGCTTCCCGCCGCGCGCCACGTCAACACCCTTCCCGGACAGTCTATTATGATACTTGTGCCGCCTTCACCCTCATGGGCGAGGGCGTCCGGAAGGCCTGGATCCGCGGCTGCGGGCGTGGCGTGTCCATTCGGGACGCGCGACGGTGTCCAGGAACCGAACGGTCGCCGGACCCGTTATCACGCACAGGCATGGCAGAACGAACCGGGAGTTTGGATGTGACCCGATCGATCTTTGGATCGACCGTCGGGAAGCTGTCGCGCCGCGCGATCTGCGGGGTGGTCGTGTTCCTCCTCGCCGTGGCGCCGGTCCTCGCCCAGGAGCATCCGTCCCCGGCGGCCCCGGCCACGGCCGGTGTGTCCGTCACCGAGCACGCGATCAGCGTCGGCGGCACGACCCTCGAGTACACGGCCTCGGCCGGTCTGGAACCGGTGGCGGACGATGCCGGCAAGGTCCTCGCGAGCATGTTCTATGTCGCCTACACCGCGGGGGGCGTCGAGGACGCGTCCACCCGTCCCGTCACCTTCGTCTTCAACGGGGGCCCCGGCGCCGCGTCGGTCATCCTGCATCTTGACGCGGTCGGGCCAAAGCGCGTCCAGCTGGCCGCCAATGACATGCCCGCCGGCTCCCAGTCCGCATGGATCGACAACCAGTCCACGTGGCTCAAGTTCACGGACCTGGTCGTGATCGATGCGATCGGCACCGGGTACAGTCGCGCGGCGCCCGGCGTGCCGGCGACCCAGTTCTATCAGGTCAACGGTGACGCCCTGTCGTTTGCGCGATTCATCCGCACGTACCTCGCGGCGAACCACCGTGAGCGTTCGCCGAAGTTCATCGCCGGAGAAAGCTACGGCGGCACCCGGGGCGCGGTGCTGGCATACCTGCTGCCGCATCAGTTCGGCATTACGCTCAACGGGCTGATCCTGATCTCTCCGGTGCTCGACTTCGGGACGCTCAACAGCCAGTACGGCAATCCCGACCGGAGCTCGGACCTCGCCTTCGCGCTGGACGTGCCGACGTACGCCGCGACGGCGGCGTACCACAAGAAGCTGCGGCCCGACCTCGAGACCGATCTCCCGCGCCTCCTGCACGAGGTCGAGCAATGGTCGACCAACGAGTACCTCCCCGCCCTCGTCCGGGGCGACGCCCTGCCGGCGGAGGCACAGGCGCGCATCGCCGCTACCTTGTCCGACTACGCCGGGATCTCCGCCGCGTTCATTCGAGCGCACCACCTGCGGCTGCTGCCTCTCGAGTTCCGTCGAGAACTGCTCGGGGATCAGCACCTCGAGCTCGGCGTCATGGACGGCCGGATCGCCTCCGATCCGCACGCCGCGGGAACGGACGCTGCGGTCGGGTCGCTCGGCCCGATCTTCCGCGACTACGCGCAACGCGAACTGGCGTACGGCACCGATGAGCCGTACGTGACGCTGTCGGGAACGGTCGAGCGCCAGTGGGACTGGCGGTCGAGCGGGCTCGGCGGCGCCCTGAACGTCACGGACGACCTGCGCCAGGCGATGGAGCTGAACCCCGCGCTGAAGGTCCTGGTCGCGCGGGGCTACTACGACCTCGACGTGCCGTACTACGGGACCGAGTACGCGTTGAACCAGCTCCGGCTGAGCCCCGCCCTCTCGGCGAACCTCACCCGCGCGTACTATGAGACCGGACACATGGTCTACACGTCGGAGCCGGCGCTCGCGAAGCTCGCCGCCGATGCGGCGGCCCTCGTCGCCTCGGCATCGGCGCCCGCGCGTCCGTAGTCATCAAGTCCGCCGCTTCGTCCCACGCCCGCGCCCGTCAGCGGCCCGCGAGACGATCGGAGCGGCCGCCCGCAGGCTCCGGTCGGACACGGCAAACTGCCCAACGACGCCCGCGCCGCGGCTCGCCCGTGCGTGTAGTACACTGTGAACAACGCACGTCTCGCGAAGGATCTCGCCCATGCCAAGCCACACGGAGCCGACCCCGGCGAACGCCGCGCCGCGTGACGACGACCGAGGGGCGCTGCCGCCCGCCGCTCTCGCCACGATCGCGCGCGCCCTGGAGGAGGACATCGGGACCGGCGACCGCACCACCACGAGCGTCGTCCCCGACGAGGCCGTCATGCAGGGGCGCGTCGTCGCCAAGCAGCGCGGGACCGTGGCCGGGCTGGATGTCGCCCGGGCCGCGTTTCGACTGTTCGACGAGCGCGTCACCCTGAACGCCCGCGTCGGCGAGGGTGCGCGCGTCTCCGAGCGCGAGGTGCTCGCGACCGTGTCGGGCCCGGCCCGAGCGCTGCTCACCGTCGAGCGCGTGGCCCTCAACTTCCTCGGGCGCATGTCCGGCATCGCGACGCTGACCCGGGAGTTCGTCGACGCCGTCGCCGGCACGCCGGCGGTCATCCTCGACACCCGCAAGACGGCGCCGGGCCTGCGCGCGCTCGACAAACTGGCGGTGCGCCGCGGCGGCGGGCAGAACCACCGGATGGGGCTCTACGACGCGATTCTGATCAAGGACAACCACGTCGACGAGGCCGGGTCGCTGGCCGAGGCGGTGCGCCGCGCCCGCGCGGCGGAGACCGGACTCCCGATCGAGGTGGAGGCCCGGACGCTCGACGATGTCCGCGCGGCGCTCGCACTCCAGGTGACGCACATTCTCCTCGACAACATGTCCGTCGAGACGATGCGCGAGGCGGTGCGCCTGGCGGGCGGCCGCGCCGCGCTCGAGGCCTCCGGCAACGTCACGCTGGACCGCGTCCGCGCGATCGCCGAGACGGGCGTGACCTACATCTCCGTGGGCGCGCTGACGCACTCGGCCAAGGTGTTCGACGTCAGCCTGCAGTGGACGACCCCCGGCCCCTCCGCGTAGTCCGCGGGGCGCCGGGGGTCGGGCGGGCGGGGCGAACCGACGTCAGGGCGGATACGTCGCTTCGGGAGGCACCCGCTCCTTGGGAGGCTGGATCAACTCAAGCGTGGTGCCGAACAGACCCTCCGTCTCGAAATACGCAAACCCGCCGTCGCCCAGCTTGCCGTGGCGGCCGCCGCTCTGGATCATCGTGTAGCCCTGGCGCTCCATCGCGCGCACACCCTCGGCAAGATCGGGCACGAAGATGCCGAAGTGATGGACGCCCTCCCCGTGGCGGCTCAGGAACTCCTCGTAGATGTTGGGGCCTTCGAGCGACTGGATCAGCTCGAGCTGGAGATCGCCGCATCGGGCGATCGCCAGCCGCATGCGGTACGGCTGCGGCCGGCCGCGGTAGGTCATGTCCTTGAGCATCGGCGCCCCGTAGGTGTACAGGATCCATCCGCCGATGCCCAACCGGTCCGCGTAGGCGCGGACCGCCGCGTCCAGGTCCCGGACCACGTAGCCGACCTGGTTGAACCGCACGGGACCGTGGGGCAGGATCAGCTCGCTCATCGACGCAGGCTCCTCCGCGGGCCGGGTGCGCCCGACTAACTCATGTACAGGCCGCCGTTCACGTGCACGGTCTCGCCCACCACGAAGCTCGCCGCGTCCGTGGCCAGAAACGCGACCACCTCGCCGATTTCCTCGGGCCGGCCGATGCGGCCGAGGGGAGTGGCTTGGCGCTGCCGCTCCATGAGCTCCGGGCTCGTCAGGGTCCGCTGGAACTCCGTGTCGATCGTGCCCGGGGACACGGCCAGCACGCGCACCCCTTGGGCCGCCAGCGCGCGCCCGAGCCCGCGGGTGAGCGTCGAGAGCGCGCCTTTCGCCGACGAATAGGGTAAGACGGTATCCGAGCCCCCGAGGACCGAGGCGGTGGACAGGATGTTGATCACGACGCCCCTCCCCCGTTCGATCATCGAGGGCGTGAGCCGCTGGCAGAGGTAGAGCGGGGCCCGGTAGTTCAGGTTGAAAACCCGGTCGATGAACGCGGGCTCGAGCTCGCGCCAGTGGATGCGCTGGATCGGCGTGCCGGCGTTGTTGATCAGAATGTCGATCGGGGCAAACGCGCTCGCCTCCTCGGCGAGGCGGTAGACGTCCGCGGCGACGGCGAGATCGCCCTGGAGCACGCGCGCGCCGACGCCCAGCCCCTGCGCGTCCGCGGCGACGTCCTGCGCCCGCGTGAGGTTCCGGTGGTAGTGCACCGCGACGCTGGCGCCGCGTCGCGCCAGGGCCCGCACGATCGCGGCCCCGATGTCGCTCGTGCCGCCGGTCACCAGCGCGGTCCGCCCGCCGAGCTCCACGGGTGGCTCCGGCTACCCCACGTGCCGCGGGTCCCCGTTCATGTGCAGTTCCTGCATGACCTCGCGCTCGAGCCGCGCGAACAGCGTCTTCTTGGACGCGTCGTCCATCGCGTTGAAGTTCTTGTACCCGCCGGCCTGCTCGGCGCTCCACTCGGTCGCAAACTTCCCGGACCGGATATACGCGAGCACGTCCTCCATCGTCTTCTGCAGCTGCGGCCCTTCGAAGCGCGGAAGACGGCTCTTCGCGCCGTACCGACTGGTGGGCGAATGCAGGCTGGTCTGCCCGATCCAGCCGTACTTCGCCGCCTCGTGGAGGACGTCGCCGATCTCACCCGACAGGTACAGCTCCAGCACCGCCGCCACCTTCGGGTACCCCGCCCGGACCGCCACTTCGACCGCGGTCGTGAGCACGACGGAGAGGGCCGGCACGAGGGCCTGCTCCGTGAACAGATCCAGCTCGGTCTCGTCCTTGAAACTCACGTGCAGCGCGAAGGACTTGAGCGATCCGATGCCCTTCGCGAGCGCGAGCGTCGTCGGCCACGCCTGGCCGTCGACGTCCTGGTGCACGTCCACGAAGCTGAGAAACCCCTGGCCGCGCTGGTAGTGCTCGCGCACCGCGATCCCGACGGTCCTGGGCGCCACCATGATGACGTTGATGTCGGGCGGGAACTCGACCTGCCGGAAGCAGACGCAGTAGCCGGACGCGAACACGAGCGTCTTGCCCTTCGAGAGCCCGGGGCGGATCGCGTCGCGGTAGATCGCGGGCGTCACCTCGTCGGGGAGAAGCGACATCACAATGTCGCCGCGCGCGGCCGCCTCGGCGATCGAGTGCAGCGCGACGCCGTCCTTCCGGGCGTGGGCGGCGTATTCGTCGTCGGCGTTGCCGACGATGACCGACATGCCGCTGTCCCGAAGATTGAGGGCCTGGGCCCGCCCCTGGTTGCCGTACCCGAGGACGGCGATGCACTTGCCGCGGAGGGACTCGAGGGTGGCGTCATCCTCACGAAACACGCGCGTCATGATCACGGCCTCTCTGGGCTGCGCCCGGCGGATGCGCGGCGATCGAGCGTACGCTGCAACGCGTTAGCCTTCAACAGTGCGGGCACGATCCCTGTGCGGCGGCTGGTGCACGGACCGTAACGACGACGAGACGCGCCAGGACCCGCTCGAAGAACACCCGCCTGCGCAGTTGCAGCGCCTCCATCGGCCCACCCCATCGTGCGACGTGGACCGCGCGCACCGCCGCGCCTCAGCGTCGGAGCAGATTCCGAACGAAGAAGAGCACGTTCGCCGGGCGCTCCGCGAGGCGCCGCATGAAGTAGGGGTACCAGTCCTCGCCGTACGGCGTCGCGATCATGACGCGGCGTCCCTCCGCGAGCAACGCGCGCTGCAGCTGCGGACGGACGCCGTAGAGCATTTGAAACTCATACCGCGTCGAGGGCAGGTCGCGCTGCTTAATGAACGCGGCGGCCTGGGCGATGACGCGATCGTCGTGGGTGGCGATCGCCGTGTATCCGCCGCCCCCGAGCGCGCGCTCGATCAATCCCACGAAGTTGCGGTCGACGTCGGCCTTGCGGGGAAAGGCGACGTCCGGCGGCTCGAGATAGGCGCCCTTCACGAACCGGAGATTCGGGTGGAGCGGCAGCAAGGTCTCGAGATCACGCTCGGTACGGTACAAGTACGCCTGGAGGGCCGTCCCGACGTTCTCGTGTCCGGCGGCGTTGAGGCGCCGGTAGATTCGGAGTGTGGGATCCACGCGCGCCGACTCCTCCATGTCGATCCGGACGAACTGCCCCCCCTCCGCGGCGCACGCGACCACGCGGGCGACGTTGGCGTACGCCTCATCCTCGCCGACGTTCAATCCAAGGTGGGTGAGCTTCACCGCGAGCCGCGTCGGCAGGCCTTCCCGCGCGAGGCGGTCGAGCACGCCGACGTACGCATCGCCGATCGCCCGGGCGGCGCCGGCGTCGTTCACCCCCTCTCCGAGCAGCGTGGTGTTGGTGTCGAAGCCAAGGGCGGTCAGCCGCTTGAGCACCGCCACGCACTCGTCAAGGGTCTCCCCGGCGATGAAGCGCCCGGCCCCGAGGCGCATCCCGTACCGGCGCATCCACGCGACGACCGACGGGTGCGTCGAGAGCCGGAGGATGCCGCGGCGCATCACCGCGTTCGCAGACAGATCCACGCTGCCTCCTTCGGCGCCGCACCGCCCGTGTCGGGCGCCCGCCGATCGTGTCGGCCTCTGGTGTTCGGTTTTGTGGGGCGGGGCGAATCTCCTACCGGGATTCGCGCTACCCGGTGTCCACACGTACGAAGGAGAGGCCCCTCGGCGCGCCGTAGTCCAGACCGAACGACGTCCCGACCTCGTCCGGGACCGGTAGATGACCGTGGCGCCGGCCCGTGACGCCGTCGACACGTAGAGGGGATACGCACCGTGCCGAGCCTGCAAGCGGGAATCGCCCGCCGCGTCATCAACCCGCCGCTGGGCGTGAAGACGGTCGGATTCTCCTCCCGCGAGGGCGTCGTGCAGGCGATCGAGAGCGACCTCACCGCGACGTGCCTCGTCCTGGCCAGCCGCGAGGGGGATCACGTGGCGTCCAAGGTGGCGATCGTCGCCCTCGATCTGTGCATGGCGGCCCCGGCGCGCGTCCTGGAATGGCGCCGCGCGATCGCGCACGCGATCGGCACGTTACCGTCCCACGTCATGATCAACTTCAACCACACGCACAGCGGGCCCGCGTTGCCCGACCGGCCGCCTGAATTTGAGTTTCAGCGCCCGGTGCTGCAGGCGTACCAGGACACAATGGTCGCGCGCACGGTCGAGGCGGCGGTCGAAGCGGACGGCCGCCTCGCAGATGCCCGCATCGTGGGGGGATGGGGCGAGAGCCGGATCGGGATCAACCGGCGCGAAGTCGGCCCGGACGGCATGGTGTTCCTCGGCGAGGCGCCGGAGAAAACCATCGACCCCGCGGTCGGGGTGATCCGGGTCGACGACCTCGGAGGCCGGCCGCTCGCCGTCCTGTTCAGCTACGGCTGCCATACGGTCGTGGTCGGGCCGCGCTCGCCGGTGATCTCGCCCGACTTTCCCGGGGCCGCGCGCGAGGTCGTCGAGCGCGTGCTGGGCGGCACCGCGATGTTCCTGCAGGCGTGCGGCGGCGACATCATGCCGGTCGGCGGGATGGGGTACGAGACCGACTGCCGCGACGCGAAGGACCGGGTTGGGACGATGCTGGCGGGCGAGGTTGTGGCCACCAGCGCCGGGCTGCGATCGCATCTCAGGCGCGGGGAGCGCACCTGGCTCGGCTCGCTCCTCGGCAAGGGCATGACGCTCACCCCCTGGGTGCCGGTGCAGGGAGACACGTGCACCTATCTCGGGGCCGTGGCCGAGACGGTCTCCCTCGATCTGATCGATCTGCCGACGGTGGCGGTGGCCGAGGAGATCCGAGCGGAGCGCCTCCGGGAACTCGCGGCCGCCCGCGCCGGCGGCCAGGAGCGGAACATCCAGGTCGCCCTGCGCTTCGCCGTGTGGGCCGATAAGCTGGTCGAGGCGGCGGACGCATACGCGCCGACCACGTGGGAGTTCGCGCTGCAGGCGATCCGGGTCAACGATCTCGTGCTCGTCGGCATCAGCGCGGAGACGTTCGCGGCGACCGGGCTCGCGATCAAGGCCCGGTCGCCGTTTCCCCATACGCAGGTG
>Ga0209415_10018728_pt1 | contig 10911 bp, 8 predicted proteins | sample PeaSoiSIISIP2007_FD_187696 | JGI IMG/M metagenome (GOLD analysis project Ga0209415, IMG submission 187696) | Peat soil microbial communities from Weissenstadt, Germany - SII-SIP-2007 (SPAdes) (version 2) | ecosystem: Environmental > Terrestrial > Soil > Wetlands > Peat | place: Germany... | reverse complement strand
GCCAGCAGCGGCCAGCGGTCGGGCGCCACCGCCAGCGCGTAGCGCTCCTGCGACTCGTTGCACCAGATCTCCAGCGCGCTCATCGAGCGATCCTCGACCGGTATGTGCGCCAGCTCGATGCTCGCGCCGCGCGCGGCGCTCTCCGCGAGCTCGGGGAACGCGTTGGAGAGCCCCCCCGCGCCAACGTCGTGGATCGAAAGGATCGGGTTGTTGCTTCCAAGGCGGGCGCAGCTATCGATGACTTCCTGCGCGCGCCGCTGGATTTCGGCGTTGCCGCGCTGGACCGAGTCAAAATCCAGCTGCTCGGTATTGGCTCCGGCCCCGAGACTCGATGCGGCGCCGCCGCCCAGTCCGATGCGCATTCCCGGGCCGCCGAGGTGCACCAGCAGCGCCCCTGCCGCAGGGCGCAGCTTCTCGGTCTGATCGGCGCCGATGTTGCCCACGCCCCCCGCGAGCATGATGGGTTTGTGGTAACCGAGCCGCTCGCCACCGACGTTTTGCTCGTAGGAGCGAAAATACCCCGCCAGGTTCGGACGGCCGAACTCGTTGTTGAAGGAGGCCGCACCGACGGGACCCTCGATCATGATCGTCAGGGAATCGGCAATCCGCGGGGGAAAACCGTAGTCGGCCGCATCGGCCGGCGTCCCTTGCGCCGCGGTCACGTCCCGATCGCTCTCCCAGGGGCGAGCCGCCGACGGCAATCGCAGGTGCGAGACGCTGAACCCGCACAATCCGGCCTTGGGCCGCGCGCCGCGGCCGGTCGCCCCTTCATCGCGAATTTCCCCGCCGGCCCCGGTAGCCGCGCCCGGATACGGTGCGATTGCCGTGGGGTGGTTATGGGTCTCCACCTTGAAGACCATGTGCAGCGTTTCCCGGCGTCGACCGTACGCTGCCAACCCATCGCCCGCTTCGGGCCGGGGGGCGAAGGCGCTGGCGCTTACACCCTCGATCACCGCCGCATTGTCACGATAGGCGACCACCGTGCCGCGCGGCGCCGCGGCGTGCGTGGCCTTGATCATGTCGAACAGGCTGGACTTGGCGGCAATGCCGTCGATCGCCCAGCTGGCGTTGAAGATCTTGTGGCGGCAGTGCTCCGAATTGGCCTGCGCGAACATCATCAGCTCGACATCTGTCGGATTGCGGCGCATCGCGCCGAACGACTCGGCCAGGTAGTCGATCTCGTCTGGCGACAGGGCCAAGCCCAGGCCCGCGTTGGCCTCGGCCAGTGCCGCACGCCCCCGTCCGAGCAAGTCGATGTGCCCCACGACCCCGCCCACGGCCGAGGCGGGCGCGAAGAGCTGCCAACACGGCGCCCGCGGATCGCCCTGCGCATCGAGCACCGTTTCGGTCATGCGATCGTGAAGGGCGCCGGCGATGCACTCGCGCGAGCGCTCGCCCTTGCAGCAGACCTGATAGGCAATGCCGCGTTCGATCTTCTCCACCTGGGGCAGCGCGCAATTGCGCGCGATCTCGCTTGCCTTGCTCGACCAGGGCGAAGTCGTTCCCAGTCGCGGTACCACGAGCAAAGGCAAGTTGGCCGATGCCAGATCCGCGCCGGCGCGCTCGCCGTAGGTCAACAGGCGCTCCAAGCGCGCCGTCGCCGCCGCATCCAGGGGCGCAGAGAGTTTGACGAAATGGCGGTAGCGCGCGCCGACCGCGGTCACCGACGCCTCGAGCGCTTGCAGGCGCGACAGCAGCCGCGCCAAGCGAAACGGGGAACTCGCGGCCGGACCGTCGAGAACGAGGCAGGGGTCGGAAGGACTCATTGCGACAGGAGACTCGAGAGGCGGAGCGGCCGGACGAGGCGGCCGGGACCATGGCAAAAGACGCTCCCGACCGCAGGCCGGCATGCGACATTGCCTGCGGCACCTCGGCCAGCGGCAACGATATACCGCCCCGCGCACCCAAGAGCCAATGATTATAGCCGGGACACCTGCGCCGAGGTGCGCGGCCAGCCGTGGCCGCTAGCGGCCGCTAGATTTCGCCGTCGAGCAGTTGCGCCGATGCAAGCGACTTGAGCAGGGCCTCGTTGCAAGCGGCAATCGGAATTGCCAGGGCCTCGGCCTGCTTGCGGATGGCGATCGGATCGCTGCGCTCGATGGCTTCAATGAGCGTCAGGTAGGCGCCGTACGGGCCGGCGCGATTGAGGATCGCGTCAACGATGGATTCCGAAAGCGAAATGAGCTCGAATAAGTGCGGAAACGGGGCCCCGGTAATGCGGTCGAGCAAGGAGAACGCGCCGGTTATGAAGAGCTCGTCGCGGATCTCGCCCTGGCTAGCGCTCGCGCCGATCGTCTCGAGGAAGATGCCGCGCCGGATCGAGGCATGCATCAAGGGGAAGGTATTGGTGTCCTTGGACGCGGTGGCCAGCAACAGCGAGAGCCAGCGGATCAGCTTCTTGTACCCGAGCATCATCACAGCGTGCTGAAAGGACGTGATCTGCACGGGAAGGTTGAAGGCCGCCGAGTTGACCAGCCGCAGCAACTTGAAGGCCAGAGCCGGATCGCGCCGCAAGGTGGAGTCGATCTTGTCCAGGTCCGCGTCGTCGCGCACCAGGCGCAGCAGTTCGAGCACGACCGCCTGTCCGGGCTGCAGCGGTCGCGCCTTGTTCGTGCTTTGGTCGTCCAGCGGCCAGCCCACGCAGGCGGCGGCGTCGCGATCGAACACCTCTACGGCGTCGGCAACGCTTTGCACTCCCGTGACGATGAACGGTATGCGCCGAACGATTCCGGCCGGTGCCTGGCCGCTCCACCGACGCCGGTCCTCGCTGACATGGATCAGCGAGTACTCGAAGCAGGACAGTAGCGCGGGGGGTAGCGGCACTTCGGGAATGCCGCGCAGCACGAGGCGTTTGCCGTCGCGGAACAGGGCTTGCGCAGTGCTCTGCGTGCGCGGATCGAGCAAGGCGCTGGCGGGAATCTCGAGCAGCGCATTGCGCGGCGCGCTCCAGGCAAGCGCGGACTCGTCGAATTCCGCATCCAGGGGCGCGACCAGCACCGGCACCGGCGATTCGGGCCATACCGCGTTCATCGCCTCGAGTAACTCGCCGACGGGCGGCCGCACCTGCGAATTGGCCGAGAGCATGGTCAAGCGCGTACCGATGGCCTTGCGCTTCTTGTCGATCAAGGGCGCGTAGCAAATCCAGACCGAGCCGAGCATTTCAGCGGTGGAACCGAGTTTTTCCGGTGCATTCATGAACAGGACGGCGGGCGCGCGACCGAGTTTCGTTTGACGCAAGTCTAGGTGCCCGCGCTCGCCCCGGGTCCGAGGAACTGCCGGGTGAGAAGATCCGAATTCGCCTGTTTGGCAGCCGCCCCCGGGTCATTTGACACCCCGGGGCCGACCCGGCTCACAATACGGCCAGGACCCTCGCGGCCGAAAAGCTCCCCATGAGCGCACTGTACCGAATCGACGAACTGCGCGCCCTCGAAACGCGCGCACGTGCGGCACTGCCGCCCGGGACGCTGATGCAGCGCGCCGGCATCGCTGCGGCGCAGGCGGTGCACGCCTGGCACCGCGCCGGTCGGGCGGGCGGGCACGAGCGCTCCCTGCTGGTGCTGTGCGGTCCGGGGGACAACGGCGGGGATGGATTTGCGTGCGCGGCCGAGTTGCAGCGCCTGGGATACCGCTGTCGGTGCTGGGCAGCCCTGCCCAGTGCCAGCGCGGACGCCCGGGCAGCGCGCGCAAGCTGGACGCAGGGCGGGGGGCGCATCGTCGAGCAGCTACCGAAGCAAGAAGCCTTCGACCTCATCGTCGACGCGCTGCTGGGCATCGGCGCGCAGCGCCCCCTGGGAGAACCGCTGCTCGGCGCCTTGCGCTGGGCGCAGGCACGCGATTATCCGGTCCATGCCCTGGACGTGCCCAGCGGGCTCGATGCCGATACGGGCGCCTGGATCGGCGCCGTGCCCGGCGCGCCAGCAGTGCAGACCGTCACCTTTCTGGGAGACAAGCCGGGTCTGCATACGCTCGAGGGCTTGCAGGCGGCCGGCGACGTGCGGATCGAATCGCTGGGCGTGGAAGCGACGATCGACGTCGGGGCGCCGGCGGGGCAGCTCAACACGCCGGCACTGTTTGCCGCGCTGCTGCGTGCTCGCCCCCGCAACTGCAACAAGGGCGACTTCGGCAGCGTGGCGATCATCGGCGGCGCGCCGGGCATGGTCGGCGCGGCCCTGCTCGCGGCCCGCGCGGCCATCCGCCTCGGTGCCGGCAAGGTGTACGTCGATTGCATCGGTGCGCCGGAGTTGCGCGTCGATATGCTGCAGCCGGAATTGATGTTCCGCTCCGAGCGCGACCTGCCGCCCGTTGGCGTCCTTGTCGCCGGCTGTGGCATGGGTTGCGACCGGCCCGCGGTCGAGCGCCTGGAGCGGGTGATGGCGCATGCCGGGCCGGTGGTATTGGATGCCGATGCGCTCAACTGCCTGGCCGCCGATCCGGGTCTGGGCGCGCGCCTGCGCGCGCGCGCGCCCGCGGCCAGCGTCCTGACACCGCACCCGGGCGAAGCCGCTCGCCTGCTGGGCACCGACACCGGCACGGTGCAGAAGGACCGGGTGCGCAGCGCGCTGCGCCTGGCACAGGATTTTCGCGCCGTCGTCGTTCTCAAAGGTGCCGGCAGCGTGATTGCCGAACCCTCGGCACGCTACGCGATCAACCCGACCGGCGGGCCGGCGCTTGCCAGCGCCGGGACCGGCGACGTGCTGGCAGGCATGATCGGCGCCCTGCTCGCGCAGCACGCGGACTGCGCCGCCGCCGTTCGCGCCGGCGTCTGGCTGCACGGGCGCGCGGCTGACCTGCACGGTGCCGATCTTGGCCTGACGGCCTCGGAGCTCGCGCCCCTGGCCGCGCGCGCGCTAGCGCAGTTGCGCAGCGCAACCCGCCCTGAGACAACGCGCTGAGCAGCCAGGCCGCGTCCTCACGCACCATCGGCGAGGATGCGGCCCGCGTGGAGCGAAATCTTGCGCGCGCAGCGGGCGGCAAGATATGCATCGTGCGTCACCAGGATCAGCGTCGAGCCCCTTTCCCGGTTCAAATCGAACAGCAGGTCGGCAATGGATTCCCCGGTTCGGGCGTCGAGGCTGCCAGTGGGCTCATCGGCCATGAGAATGGCCGGCCGCGCGACAAATGCGCGCGCCAGCGCGACGCGCTGCTGCTCGCCACCGGAGAGCGTGGTCGGGTAGTGGCCCAGGCGCTCGCGCAATCCAACGCGGGCCAGCAGCTCGGTCGCCGTCTGCGCGGCGGCGTTGCCGGCAGCCGTGCCGGCACCGAGTTCGAGCGGCAGCATCACGTTTTCCAGCGCCGTCAGGTGCGGCAACAGCTGAAAGGACTGGAACACGAATCCCAGGTTGCGCGCGCGCAGCTTTGCGCGTCCGTCCTCGTCGAGCGCGAAAAGCTCCTCGCCGAAGAGCCAAACGGACCCGGAGCTCGGCACGTCGAGCCCGGCAAGCAAGCCCAGCAGCGTCGATTTGCCGGAGCCCGAGGCTCCCAGGATTGCCACCGTCTCGCCGCGTTCGACCGTCAGGTTGATATCATCGAGAATGGTGAGGCTGCCGCTCGCGTCGACCACGGTCTTGCAGAGCGCGCGTGCCTGCAGCGCAGGAAGCGGAGTATGTGGTTCCAACGGCATCACGGTTGCGGTCGTCAGGTTTTCGGTCGTTGGAGCACTGGGCGCGCGCTCGTTCGCCATTTGGTGTTGGTCACGCTGGCGCTGCTGCTGGCCGCAGCGCCGGCATCGGCACGGTCGGCGACCCTCTTGGTCCTGGGCGACAGTCTTTCGGCGGAGTACGGTCTGCCGCGCGACAGCGGGTGGGTAAAGCTGCTCGCGGACCGGATTGCCCACGAGGCGCCGCAGTATAGCGTTGTGAACGCCAGCATCAGTGGCGACACCACGAGCGGCGGCCGAGCCCGCCTTGGCCAGCTGCTCGAGCGTCACCATCCGGCCGTGGTGATCATCGAGTTGGGCGCAAACGATGGACTGCGCGGCTTGAGCGTCGAGGCGATGCGCGCCAATCTCCAGACGATGATCGACGCTTGCCGGGGCCATGGGGCGCGCGTGCTGCTCGTCGGCATACACGTGCCACCGAACTACGGGACGGTCTACGGCGAGCGGTTCTATGCCGTCTATGGCGACCTGGCTCGGCGCAATCACCTTGCCGAGGTCCCGTTTCTGCTCGACGGTTTTGCCGACCGGCTCGAATGGTTCCAGGCCGACCGCATGCACCCGCTTCCTCAGGCGCAGCCGACGATGCTCGGCAACGTCTGGCCCCACCTGCAGCCGCTGCTGGAGCCAGCGGCAAGGGTCCACTAGACGTTCAAGGTTTCGCCGGGCCGCCGCCCTTGCCCGCCGCGCTCAGGTCCGCGCGAGTGACGCGCGCATCGAAGCGCTCGCGCAAGGCCTGGACGTACTCCGACTGCTCGGCGTTGGCGATGCGCTCGGACAAGGCCTTTTCCTCCGCGACACGCGCGGCATCGCCGCCGGCGCTGGCGCTCGATACGCTCAGGACGTGCACGATGGCGTAGGCGCCGTCGGGCTGATCGACGCCAAGGTACGACGGCAAACCTTGCGCCGGCACGGTCATGATGGCATTGATCGCGGCCGTCGGCAGGAATTGGGTATCACGGCGGCCCAGGTCGCGCACCGGCTCGAAGCCCTTGTCGTCGGCCGCCTGCCGCAATTGCCCGAGCCGGGCTTCGCCAGCCTGCCGCGCCAGCTGCGCCGCCGCGGCCCGCTCGAGCTTCGCCTTGATCGCGGCATGCACCTCGTCGAAGGGGCGCACGGCCGCCGGCGTGTATTGCGCCACGTGCACGGAAACCAATGCATTGTTGCCGATGTCGATGGCCTTCGTGTTGTGGTGCTTTTCCAGGGCGTCCGGGGAAAAGACGGCATCGAGCACGGTCGCCGTGAAGATCGCGGCCTTGTCGGGCTGCCCCGGTACCCCCTGGCGCGTGAGGTTGTCAATGGTCTGCACGGGCAGCTTGAATTTTTCCGCGGCGGCCGTCAGTGCGTCGGACTGCTCGTACACGAAGTTGGTAAATTGCTCCGCCAGGTCGGCATAGGTCTTTTGCGCGGCCTGCTTGCGCAACTGCGACTCGATGGTCGGTCGCACCTCTTCGAACGGCTTGGCCTGCGTGTCCTTGACCCCGGTCACGAGAATGATGTGAAAGCCAAAATCCGATTCCACGACATCGCTGATCTGGCCCTCCTTGAGGGCAAACGCGGCGTCCTCGAAAGGCTTGGTCATCATCGACCGGCCGAACCAGCCCAGGTCGCCGCCCTTCTCGGCCGACCCCGGATCCTTGGATTTCTCCCGCGCCAGCCGGGCGAAATCCGCGGGCTTGGCCCGCACTTGGCGCAGCAGGTCCTCGGCCATTGCGCGGGCGGCGACCTTGTCCGGTGCCGAGCCGTCCTTGCCCGCGGTGATCAGGATATGGCTGGCGCGGCGCTGCTCCGCGCCGGCCCAGCGCGACTTGTTCTGCTCATAGTAGTCCCGCAGCGCCGTCTCGCTCACCGGTGTGCGCGCGGCCAGCTCGTCCAGTCGCAGGACCAGGTACTCGACCTTGGCATGCTCCGGGGTTCGGTACAGATCCTTGTTGGCCTCGTAATCGGACCGGATGGCATCCTCGCTGATTGAGGTCTTGCCCAAGAATTCCTCGGGTCGAAACTGCAGCCGGCGGATCTGGCGCCGCTCGCTGTCGAGGGCCTGCAGCCGCGCAAGCACCGTCTGCGGCAGCATCGCTCCGGCCGTGACGCCCGCATCCAGGGTCTGGCGGCCGACATCGGTGCGCACCCGCGCTTCAAAGGAGGACTCGCTAAATCCGCGGGCCGCGAGCAGCCGCAGGTACGTCTCGTAATCGAACTTGCCGTTTTGCTGAAACTGCGGCACGGAGCCGATGAGCTCCTGCAGGCGCGCATTGGAAATCGACAGCCGCAGTCGCGCCGCCTCGTGATCTATCGCCTTTTCCGAAAGCAAGCTGTCCAGGGTGGCGGCGCGCGCCTGCGGCGTGTCGAACAAGCGCGTATCCACATTGGGCCCGAGCATCTGCACCATGCGCTCGACGCGCTCGCGCTGCGCGATCTCGAGTTCCTGCTGCGAGATATTCTCCCCGTCGATCTTCGCAACCGTGTTCTCGTCGCCAACGAAGCGCGTGAAGCCGTAGATCCCCGAAAAAACGAAAGGCAGGAATACGACAACGGACAGTACCGGCATCAACCAGTTGCGATGGCGTCTTATGGATTCGAACATGGATCTCGCGGATCGGGGAAGGATTGGCGGAGCGGACGTCCTGTCAACCCCATCTATTCATGCCGCTTTTCAGGCACTTGGCTTCTGGGGTCGCCACTTACCCACCATTTCCGGGCGGGCGCTTACGAGGGCGCGATCATAGCATTGCATCCCGCCTCGGGCGATGACAGCGAATCGGCCTCAAAGGTCGCATTAGGTCTTATCGCGGACCGCGCGCCGTGGCTCCGACAGCGGATGCATTTCGTCGCACACGACCCATACCTGACTTGCCGGCTCGCGCAAAGCGTCAATTGCAAAGCCCGTAAGCGGACTTCGGCGCGGCCTCCGACCGAAAGCTACTTCGATGACTGTTTCGAGCTCAGACAGGCTCAACAGCGAGGCGAACGCCGAGGGCGCGCGCCACCTTGAGGACGGTCGCGAAACTCGGATTGCCTCCTTCGCTCAGCGCTTTGTACAGGCTTTCGCGGCTTAGACCGGCATCGCGCGCCACTTGTGTCATCCCACGTGCCCGCGCAATATCGCCGAGCGCGCGAGAGATTCCGGCGACGTCGTCCGGCGCTTCAGAAAGCCAGGCATCAAGGTATGCGGCCATTTCCTTGGGTGTGCGCAACTGTTCGGCAACGTCGTAGGAAACAGTCTTCGTCTTGGCAGCTTTGGGGGTTCGCTTCGTGGCCATGTCAACTACTCCTACACGTTCTTCGCTAATGAGATGGCCAGCTTGATGTCCTTCGTTTGGAACGATTGGTCGCCACCCGCCGGAAGAATCACCAGAATGCCTTCGCGCTCGGTGTAGTCGACGCGGTAACCTGGTCCGATGTCTATCTTTACCTCGCTGACTCCAGCCGACAACATACGGTGTTGGCCAGGGTTTCCGTGCACCGGTCGATCCACCCGTATTTGGATTCGCGCGCGACCCGCAACATCTCGGAGTCCGTCGATCCAGTCGCGGTAGACCTCGGTCATCTCGACGCGCATGACAATATCGTATCCCATAGGATACTATTGTCAAGTGGGGAGGAAAGCTGCCAGAAGTTCCGAACCCCAGGTTGGGGGCGCCGTGAGGTCCCCTATGAGGAAATTTGGAAGCCGGGCCAGAAAGTCGGCTCATGTTAAGGGTTGGCGGACGCCCGCCCGCGCGAGTGTATGCCGCCGAACTGGGTTTGGTATAGAGGGCCGGGGTCGCGCAACCCTTAACAAGACCGGAACTATGCGACGACTTCGAAAATTGCCCATAAGCGGACGCGTTCCGGTCATGTGGGGTTGATTGCTCTTGTAATTGACTGCGGTTAGTGTCCGCAGAATCGAAGGAAGCGCCGTCGGATCCGGGAGACCAGAATGAGCGACGTCTGAGAACTCGACGTGGACTCAAGTCGCACGGCGTTTTCGTATCACGCGTCCTTAGTCAGAGGGAGGAATTCAAATGAAGCGATCCGCAATCGTAGTGCACTGCGTACTTCTTCTCGGAACCATGGAAGCGATCGCCCAACAGCGCCAGAACTGCATTGGCCCGCAGCTTGGAACGTGGAAGCTAGAGTCCTTTACGACTGAAGATCTAGCGACCGGCCAGAAGACCGATTTGTTTGGCGCGCACCCAAGCGGCTATATCAACTATGGGCCCGACTGCCGGATGTACGTCATTCTGATTAAGGAAGGGCGAAAGGCGCCCACTACCTTGGTTCCGACCGATGCGGAGCGCATCGATCTCTACAGTGGGCTTTTCGCATACGCGGGCGCCTACAGTATTGAGGGCGACAAGGTTAGCCATCATATTGATGCCTCGTGGAATCAATTGTGGACAGGGACGACCCAAGTGCGTCAGTTCAGAATTGAAGGCAAGTCTTTGTATATCAAGACGCTGCCCGAAAAGGCCGCACTGACCGGCAAGGAAAGCACGTCCGTGTTGGTCTGGACCAAGGTCGAGTAGGGGGTATCCGCGCCGTGCCGGCCAAGTTCACGCTCAACACGGCCGCGCGGCGAGCATGCTCCGCCCTTGCGGCGCACCGGTTAACGTAATCGTTTGAAGGTCTGCTTACGCTGGTAGAAAGCGACTGCTTTTGGCGGCAGTGACAGACCGGAAGGGGTCGAATTTTCAAGATTGCGACTGGTCACGGGTCACAGGCACCAGGTCTTCAATGCATCCCTACCGCGATGCTCGGCCACGACCGCTCATCGGGCCTCTTTGAATCGATGCCCGGAAGCTGACGTCGTACGGTGGTTCGCCGGTTGCGGTCCGTTGAACGAAGCAGAGTTCGGCGTGCAAGTCAATTGTCGGGATTCTTTACAGGTTCGTTGTAGGCCACCAGGGCGCCGAGCGTTAACTCGATGAAAAGCCACACATTAAATCGTATGGCCCGGATCTTGCCTCGTCCTTCGCCTAGGCCTTTTAGGCCTCACTAGCGTCCGGTCAAAACGTGAACAAATTCAATTGGTTGGTCGTGTCTAAGTTTTCTGGCTCTGGGTGAGTAGCGGTAAGCGCTTGTTGTAGTGGCACTTTCTCGAAGACGGTGACCGACAAAATCTGTAGCAGGGTTTGCAGCGAGGCCTCGAGGTGAAGACGCTTTTTGTCGATGGCAATCAGCACGTAGACGGACACCGCGATCCAGATCTGGGATTTCACGGCGTTCTCGCTCGTGCTGTAGAAGCGCTTGATCCGCAGTTTTTGCCTTATCCATTT
>Ga0209415_10018726_pt1 | contig 10912 bp, 11 predicted proteins | sample PeaSoiSIISIP2007_FD_187696 | JGI IMG/M metagenome (GOLD analysis project Ga0209415, IMG submission 187696) | Peat soil microbial communities from Weissenstadt, Germany - SII-SIP-2007 (SPAdes) (version 2) | ecosystem: Environmental > Terrestrial > Soil > Wetlands > Peat | place: Germany... | reverse complement strand
AAGGTGCCGCCGAATAGGGGGGGAATGATGGCAAGGTCGAGCCGCAGGGGACGCGCAGTCGCGGCCGTCGTAACCGGTTTGGTGGCGGGGAGCGGCGGCATGTTCGCGCTGTTCGCCACCCAGGCGACGCCAGCGTTCGCCGACTCGTCCGCGTACGAGCTGTACTGCCCCGGGACGCCCGTCGGCAACATCGCCATCGACGGGGTCATCACCTCGGGAACGATCACCCCGGCCGCACCGGCGGCGGGTGCGACGTTCAACCTCACCAACTACTCGTCCACGGTCGTCATCCCGGCCTCGATCGCCTCGGCGGCCGCCGCCCTGGGGAACTCGGCCATCGCCGGTACCGCCGTCACCAAGGTCGACGCCACGGGGGCCACCCCGGCTTCGATCGCCAGCGGCAACCTCGTCATCAACGCACCCCTGCCGAGCCCGGTGCCGTCGACGGGCATCTCCTTGAATCTGCCCTCACCGGCGAGCACGGTGGGGCCGTTCACGGCCACCGGCGGGGCCATCTCGCTCACCGTGGACCCGGCCATCTCGCTGACCCTGATGGTGTCGGGCAGCAACCTGACCCTGACGTGCAAGCCCTATCCCAATAACACGACGCCCTCGGGCATCGTCACCGCCGCACCGTCGGGGTCGCCGGCATCGCCGGTGATCGCCACCGCCACCGCCGGCGGCACGGCTCCGGCGGCGACTGCCACCACGGCGGCGCCCGCCGCCACCGCCACCACGGCAGCGCCCGCCGCCACCGCCACCACGGCGGCGCCGGCGACCGCTCCGGCCTCGAATCTGGCCTCGACCGGCCCCGGACCGCACCTGTGGCTGGTGGCCGTCATCGGCTTCATCGTGCTGTACCTCGGCTCTGTGGTCCTGGCCCTGGTGGAGCGACCACGCAGCCTGCTCCGGCGGATGTTGCGGCTGGCGCCTGCCGCTGCCGTGCCGGTCCCGGCCATGGAGATGGCCGAGCCCAGCCCGACTGTGGACCGCAGCGTGTGGAATGAGCCGCCACCGGTGAAGCCCGCCTACCCGAGAGCGGGCGGATCGCCGGGCCTGTGGTTCGACGGTTGGGAGCCACAAGACCGCAACGGGAGCTGACGCCGAGGGCGCTTCTCCTACACGGGGGGGTGGAGGGGAAGCGCCGGCGTCGGCATGGTTGACCCCGCATCGCCCGACGAGCCCTGGTGCCCGTCGGGCGATGGTCGGCGAGGCAGCCACAAGACCATGCGGGCCCCGTGCCCGTCGTTCACGGGGGACTGGGCGTCGACCGTGGCGCCCATGGCCGAGGCCAGCTCGGCCACGATCGCCAGTCCCAGCCCAACGCCCAGCTTGCGGGCCGGGACGCGGTCCGAGGAGTAGTGGCGCTCGAAGATGTGGGGCAGGTCCTGGGCACTCACACCGGGCCCGTCGTCGGTGACCCACACCGCCACCCAGTCGCCCACCGGCTGCGTGCCCACCTCCACCCGGCTGGTGGCGAACTTGAGCGCATTCTCGATGAGGTTGGCGATCACCTGTCCCACCCGATCGGGGTCCGCCTCGGCCCAGGCGTCGCCCCCGCCGGAGGTGGCCGAGACGAGCCGGATCCCGGCGGTGTCGGCTTCGGGTTGGAAGCCCTCGGCCACCGAGCACGCCACCGCCGCGCAGTCGATGAGCTGGCTGTGCAGAGAGAATTGCCTGGCCTGGAGCCGGGCCAGATCGAGGAGGTCCTGCACGAGGCGCTCGAGACGGCGCGCCTCGCTCCCGATGATGGCGATGGCCCCGCCCACGTCCTCGGTGGCCCCCTCGGCGATGGCGTCGGCGTAGCCCCGGATCGACGTCAGCGGTGTGCGCAGCTCGTGGGAGACCGACAACAAGAACTCGCGCTCGAGGCCCTGGGACCGGCTGAGGTTCTCGCCCAGGGTGTTGATGGCCTCGGCCAATGCGGCGAGCTCGGGGTAGTCTCCGCGCTCCACCGGGACTGTGGCCGCCAGGTTGCCGCCCGCCATCTGGCGGGTGGCGTGCACGGCCCGGACGATGGGGGCGCTGATCCGGCGGGCCAGCACCGCGGCGACCAGGAACCCGGCGATGAGCACCGCTCCGGCCACGAGGACGAAGTACGCCACGCCGTTGACCGGGCTGGCCACGTGGCGGGTAACGACCAGCACGGGCAGGTCGGTCGCCGGTATCCCTCCGGCCAGGGTGCGCCGTTGGCGAGCCGTGAGCGTGAGGGGCTGGGCCACGAACACGACGTTGCCGGCGTTGCCCACGACGGTCTGGCCGCTGTCGAGCGCCGAGGCGTTCAACAGGGAGGGCACCAGGGGCGCCGGCACGCTCTGGAACGAACCGCTCGGGGTCAGCCCCGAGATCTCCAACTCGTCGAAGGCCCCCACGCGTTGGAGCACGGCCACCACCCGGCTGTCGGTGAGCGCCGGTTGCAAGGACATGAGTGAGCCCAGCGCCTGGGCCTCGGAGGTGATTTCGTTCTCCGCCGTCGAGATGGCGGCGCGCCGCACGAGCAAGAGGCTGCCCACGACGGTCAACACCAGCGTCCCGATGACGACCCCGAGGATGGCGACGGTGATGCGGCGGCGCATGTCGCCGCGTCAGCCGAGGCGGTAGCCGACTCCCCACACGGTGGTGAGGGGGAGGCCGTCTCCGAGCTTCTTGCGCAGCTGCCGCACGTGGACGTCGACGGTGCGCTCGTCGCCGTACCAGCCTTCTCCCCACACCCCGTCGAGCAGCTGTCGGCGCGTCAACGCCAGGCCGGTGTTGATGGCGAGGTAGACCAGGAGGTCGAACTCGCGGCCCGTGAGCGACACCACGGACTCGCCCTGGCGCACCTCCCGACGCCCGGTGTCGACGACGACGTCGCCCACCTCGAGCACCGACGGCTCGGGGCGCGTGGTGGAGATGCCACGCCGCAGGATGGCGCGCACCCGGGCCACGAGCTCACGCGGCGAGAACGGCTTGGTCACGTAGTCGTCGGCGCCCAACTCGAGCCCGATCACACGGTCGACCTCGTCGTCTCGGGCGGTGAGCATCACCACCGGCACGTCGCCGGCGGCGCGCAGGCGGCGGCACACGTCGAGGCCGTCGAGCTCCCCGGGAAGGCCGATGTCCACCACCACCAGCTTGGGTCGATCCCGGTCCACGTAGGCGAGGCCCTGCTCGGCGTCCGGGGCCTGCAGCACCCGGAAGCCCTCGCGCCGCAGGTACAAAGCGACCAGGTCGGAGATGTTCTGGTCGTCCTCGATGACGACGATGGTCTCCCCGTCCGCTGCCACCGCTACCAGCCTGCCACCGACGACCCGGGCGGCACGGGGATCCTCGGGGCGCACGCGCATCTCCTCCATTGGGCGCCGGCGTGGTCAGAGCGGCGTGACGCCGTGATGAGGAGAGTGTGAGGGCGTCGGTGCCGGTCCGGGGGTCCGGACCCGGTGCGCGACGGTCCCGGACCTGCGTGTGGCCCCATTAGGCTGGCGCCGGTGCCGCCCGACACCTACCTCACGGGGATCCTGGCCACGCACCGCGCTCGGGTCGCGGCCGACGACCGGCGCCTCGACGACCTGGTGACCCGGGCCCAGGCCACGGCGCCCACGCGCCCGTTCGCGCCGCACTTGTCCATCTCGACCGGGGGCGCGCTGGCGGTGATCGCCGAGGTGAAGCGGCGCTCACCGTCGAAGGGGGTGCTCGACGCCCATCTCGACCCTGCCCAGGTGGCCACGGACTACGAGGCCGGAGGAGCGGCGTGCGTGTCGGTGCTCACCGACGAGGAGTACTTCGGGGGCTCGGCGTCCGACCTGGAGGCGGTGCGGGCGTCGTGCGGGCTCCCCGTCCTGCGCAAGGACTTCACCGTGTCCGGAGCCGATGTCTGTGACGCCCGGATCATGGGGGCCGATGCCGTGCTGCTCATCGTGGCCGCCTTGTCCGACGACGAGCTCGTGAGCTTTCTCGCCCTGGCCCAGGAGCTGACGCTCGACGGCCTGGTCGAAGTGCACGACGAAGCCGAGCTCGAGCGGGCGCTCGACGCCGGGGCCGAGCTGGTGGGAGTCAACCAGCGCGACCTCACGACGTTCTCGGTGGACCCCGACCGCGCCGAGCGGCTGGTGGGCCTGATCCCGCCCGAGGTCGTGGCGGTCGCCGAGTCGGGGATCCAAGGGGGGCCCGAGGTGGCGCGCCTGGCCGACGCCGGGTACCAGGCCGTGCTCGTGGGGGAGACGCTCGTTCGGGCCACGAACCGCCGAGACGCCGTGCGGGCGCTCACCGGGCACCGGGTGGGCGCCCGAGCCAGCGCGCCCCACGAGGCGGGGCAACGGTGAGCCCGTGCTCGTGAAGATCTGTGGGATCACCACCGAGGCCGATGCCCTCCTGGCGGTGGGCCTCGGGGCCGACGCCCTCGGGTTCGTGTTCGCCCCGTCGCGGCGTCAGGTGGCTCCCCAGGCGGTCCGGCGCATCATCGAACGCGTCCCTCCCGAGATCCTGACGGTGGGGGTGTTCCGCAACGAGGCCCGGTCACGGGTGGTCGACATCGTCAACACCATCGGCCTGCGGGCCGCCCAATTGCACGGCGACGAGAGCGCCGAGGACACCCGGTGGGTGTCCGAGCGCATCCCGGTCACCATCAAGGCGTTCCCCGCCGGGCATCGCAACATCGCCCGCATCGACGACTACGGAGTGGAGACCGTCCTGGTGGACGCCGAGTCGCCGGGATCGGGTGAGGTCTTCGACTGGCGCCTGGCCGAGGGCGTCGTCGATCCCGCACGGCTCATCGTCTCGGGCGGCCTGCACGCCGACAACGTCGCCGACGCCATCGCCCATCTGCACCCCTTCGGCGTCGACGTGTCGTCAGGGGTCGAGTCGGAACCGGGCCGCAAGGACCCCCACAAGGTGCGGGCCTTCGTGATGGCGGCGCGCGCCGCCGCCGGGGAGCAGCCCGACGACGAGGCGGCGGCGGCGGCCGACGCCGAGCTCGACGAACTGGGACGCCCCTTCGACTGGCAGGAGGACGGGTGAACGACGCCGGCCATCCGAGCTTGATGGGCGAGCCCGCCGCCGGTGGTCGATTCGGCGAGTTCGGCGGGCGCTTCGTCCCCGAATCGCTCATGCCGGCGTGCTTGGAGCTGGAGAAGGCCTTCCGTGCGGCCTGGGCGGACCCCGCCTTCCACGTCGAGCTCGACGGCATCTTGCACCACTACGGGGGAAGACCGACCCCGGTCACCGAGTGCCATCGACTGTCGCAGCGCCTCGGCGTGCGCGTGCTCCTCAAGCGCGAGGACTTGGCCCATACCGGCTCGCACAAGCTCAACAACGTGATCGGCCAGGCCCTGCTGGCGAGACGGATGGGCAAGCACCGCCTCATCGCCGAGACCGGCGCCGGCCAGCACGGTGTGGCGGCGGCCACCGCGGCGGCGTTGTTCGGCATGCAGTGCGTGGTGTACATGGGTGAGCTCGACACCGCCCGCCAGGAGCTCAACGTGTTCCGCATGGAACTGCTGGGTGCCGAAGTCCGCTCCGTGCGGGCGGGAAGCCGCACTCTCAAAGACGCCGTCAACGAGGCCCTGCGGGACTGGGTGGCCACGGTGACCGACACCCACTACTGCCTGGGGTCGGTGATGGGGCCGCACCCCTACCCGTGGATGGTGCGCGAGCTGCAGCGGGTGGTGGGCGACGAGGCCCGGGAGCAGTGCCGGGCACTGCTCGGGGGGGATGACCCCGACTGGGTGGTGGCCTGCATCGGTGGCGGCTCCAACGCGGCGGGGACCTTCGCCGGGTTCGTCGACACGCCCGCCGTCCTGGTCGGGGTGGAGGCCGCCGGCGGCGCCGCCGTGGGCAGAGGTGTCCCCGGCGTGGTGCACGGGATGAAGTCCTATGTGCTCCAGGACGAGGTGGGCCAGATCTCCGAGGCGCACTCGATCTCGGCGGGCCTCGACTATCCCGGGATCGGCCCCGAGCACGCCCATCTCTCGGCCATCGGCCGCACCCGCTACGTCGGGGCCGGCGACGACGAGGTGCTGGCCGCCTTCCGCGTGCTGTCGGAGACCGAGGGCATCATTCCCGCCTTGGAGCCGGCCCACGCCCTGGCCTGGTTGATGCGCGAAGCAGGGCACGCCGTGCCCACCGGTGCCACCGTGCTCGTGACGCTGTCGGGGCGCGGCGACAAGGACGTGGCCCAGGTTCGAGACATGCTTCGATGACGGCATCGGCGTCCGGGGGTCCGGCCGCGGCGCGCACCGCTCGAACCGGGCCGCTCGAGTCACACCTACGGGCCCGTCGGGACGCGGGGCGCAAGCTGCTCGTGCCCTACGTCACCGGCGGGATGGGGCCCGACTGGATCGAGGCCGTCCACGCCGTCGCCGACTCGGGGGCCGACGCGCTGGAGATCGGCATCCCCTTCTCCGATCCCATGATCGACGGCCCCACCATCCAGGAGTCCTCCCTGCGTGCTCTGCAGCGGGGGACCACGCCGAGCTCCGTGCTCGATGCGCTGGCGCGCGCCGAGGTAGGGGTGCCGCTGTGCGTCATGACCTATTACAACATCGTCTTTCGCGCCGGCCTGCGCCGATTCGCCCTGTCCTTGGCCGAGGCCGGGGTGGCCGGGGCCATCATTCCCGACCTGCCCCTCGAGGAGGCCGAGCCGTGGTGCGCCGAGGCCGACGATGCCGGGGTGGCCACCGTGCTCCTCGTCGCCCCCTCCACGCCGCCCGCCAGAGCCAAGGCCATCTGCGACCGGTCTCGAGGTTTCGTCTACGGGGTGGGGGTCATGGGGGTGACGGGGGAGCGGACGGCGTTGGCGACGAGCGCCGGTGACGTGGCCAAGATGGTGCGCACGCAGACCGACCTGCCCGTGTGCATCGGCATCGGGATCTCGACACCGGACCAGGCGGCCCAGGCCTGTGCCGACGCCGACGGCGTGGTGGTCGGTTCGGCCATCGTGCGCAAGCTGCTCGACGGGGACGGGCCCGACGGTGCGGGCCGGTTCGTGGCCACCCTGCGCGCCGCTATCGACGCCGTCGCCTGACGGCCACCGCGCCGCGCCGGGCTGCAGCGCTCAACGACCCAGCAGCCACCCGCCGGTCCGCGACGCCCGGCGAAGCGCAGCGCGCAGGTGACGGTGGTCTCCGACGGCCATCACCATGGCGAGGCTGGCGGCCACCAGAGCGCCCCCGACGACCACCATCCAGACGAGCCCCGTCCCCGGTCCCGTGGCCGCCAGGGTGCCGGGCGAAGCCGTGGCGGCTGCGGCCACCGGGCTCGGCGCGCTCGACCCCGAAGCTGACGACGACGCCGGGGGGGCGGCCGCGCTGGGTGCCACCGCGGGGGCGGCCAGCGACGCCGTCGTCGGGGTGCTCGGGGCCGGGGTCGAGCGGGGCGGGGCCGTAGTCGCAGCGGACGTCGCGCTCGGCCCGGCTGTCGTGGTGGGAGCCGCCGGTGGTGTCGTGGTCGTCGGCGACGCCGCGGCGGAGACCACGACGACGGTGAACCCCGCCACATGGTTCCCGGTGGCCTGGCCCGGGGCGGTGTCGCTCACGAAGGTGTACAGGGGGGAGCCGTTGTAGGTGACCTGGTACGTGCCGTTGCCCTGGAGCGACTCTCCTACCACGCCGGGAACACCCGGGCCCGCGCTCGGGGTGGTGCCGGCGGGGACGATGAGCGCCGGCCACACCACGGCGCACGAACCGGTGCAGCTGCTCTTGCCGTTGACGTCGGTGGCGAGCGTGTAGAGGGCGAACCCGGCCCCGTCGGTGAGGATGGTGCCGAAGCTGGCGTTGGTCGACAGCTCCACCGTGGGCGCCGCCGCCCGCGCCGGCGACGAGACGGCCATGGTCACCGCCGCCCCCGCTCCCAGCGTGGCGAGGAGTAGTCGGGGCGCCCGACGGGGGCTGCGGGCGGAGTCGGTGACCGGACGCCGGTGGGCGGGGGTTTCGAACGGGTGGTGCATGGCCGGCATCGTGGTCTCCTCCGTCGGTGTCGCCCCGACGTCGGTGTGTACGCACGAGGGCCCCGGGTTCGTTCAGGGCCCGCACCGAAATCCACAGTTTCGGCACAGAGTCGGGGCGTACCCTCGAAGGTGAACGGGCCCCCGCGGACGCGAGACGGAGAAATTCGACGATGAGCGACATGCCGGTGACGCCAGCACCACCCCAGATGCCCCCGTGGGCCGCAGTGCCCGAATCCCCCCGCCTCCGTGGGCGCCGGGCGCTCAAGCTGGTCGTGGGGTTGGGGGCCGCCGCCGGTGTTGCCGTGGGCGCCACCGCCCTGGCCCAAGGGGCCACGTCGCCGGCCAAGAACGCCGACGCCACCGTCACGGCATCGACCTCGACCTCGACGACGTTGGCGCCGCGGGTCCACGGTTTCGGGGGCCCGGGCCGCTTCGGTGGCGGCTTCGGCGGCCCCGCCCTGGGTGGCCTGGGGGGCGTGGGCATCGGCGGTGGACCGGTGATCTACGGCCAGTTCACGGTGCCCGGGCCCAACGGATACGAGACGCTCTCCGAGCGCACCGGCACCGTCTCCAAGGTGACCGACACGTCGGGCACCACGTGGTCTTTGACGGTGAAGAGCGCCGACGGCACGTCGGGGACCTTCACCGTCGACACCGGCACCAGCGTGAACGGCGGGGAGATGGGTATCGGGAGCGTGAAGACCGGTGACACCGTGTCGGTCACCGCCGTGGTCTCAGGCGGCACCTCCACCGCCAAGCAGGTCACCGACGAGAACGTGTTGAAGGCCAACGGCGGTACCTGGCAGCCCAAGCTGACGCCGCCCTCGGGCCCCAACACCAGCGTGACACCGTCGGGCGGCCCGAGCTCGACTCCGCCCGTCTGACGGTCCCGTCGCGTCAGCGGCGTCTCCACCCCCGGCGGCCCCGCTGGTGATGCTCGAGGCGACGCCGGATCAGCTCGCGTCGTTCCTGGAGCTCGCGGTAGGTCAGGCGGTCGACGCTCTCGTTGACGCCCAGCGACGCCCGGATGCCGGCCACGTCCAGGGCGGGGATCGAGCCCGGCTCGACTCCCATCTCCTTGGCGATGCGATCTCCGTGGCGCTCGTGGAAGTACATCACGACCTTGACGATCTCGCCGATGACGTCGACGTTGGGGGCCATCACCGCCAGGGCGCTGTCGAGGAAGAGCATGTCCTTCACGTACAGCATGAGCTCCTTGGGCATGCGGGCCCCGTAGCCCAGGAGGCCCTTGGTGAGGTTGCGGATCTCGGCGGTGAGCTCTTCGGCGGTGAGGGTGGTGGGGTCGATCGGTGGTCGGTCGAGCCCCAGGTCGCGGATGACGGCGGAGATGTCTACGTCGACGGGCAGCGCACCGAGGTCGCGCATGGCCGCGATCTGTCCGGGGACGTCGTTGGCGGAGGCGGCCATCACCAGCCGCAGGAAGGCGAGGCGCCGCACCTCGTCGAACCGGCCGGTGATGCCGAAGTCGAGAAGGGCGACGCGCCCGTCGGACTGCACGAGGAGGTTCCCGCCGTGCAGGTCGCCATGGAACACCCCGTAGAGCAGGGCCCCTTCGAGGAAGGCGATCAGCGCGGCGTGCAGGACGGCCTCGGTGTCGATCCCCGCCGCCCGCATGGCGTCACCGTCTCCCCAGGCGAAGCCGTCGAGCCGTTCCATGACGAGCACTCGGCGAGTCACCAGGGAAGGGTGGGGACGGGGGACCACGATGGCCCGCTGGCCGGTGTCGGCGAGCACGTGGGCGACGTCGAGCATGTTCTGGGCCTCGAGCCGGAAGTCGAGCTCCTCCACGATGGTCTCGCCGAACAGCTCCACCAGGGCCGGTGGGTTGGCGAGGGCGGCCACGGGGATGCGGCCCACCAGCAGCGGGGCGATCCAGCTCATGGCGGCGAGGTCACGACGCACGAGTGAGGCCACGTCGGGCCGCTGGACCTTGACCACGACGGGCTCCCCGGTGTGCAGGCGCGCCGCGTGCACCTGGGCGATGGAGGCCGCCGCTATGGGCGTGTGCTCGAACTCGCTGAACTGCCGTTCGAGGGTCATGCCCAGGTCGGCCTCGACGATGCGGCGGACCACGCCGAAGGGCTCGGCCGGGACGTGGTCGCGACACAGCCGGAACTCGGCGACCAGCTCCTCGGGGAACAGGCCCTCTCCCGACGACAGGATCTGGCCCAACTTGATGTAGGTGGGCCCCAGGCGCTCGAAGGCGTGACGCAGCCGGCGCGACAGCCCGGCGCGCGACCGGTGTTGGCCGCGCCGGCGATCGCCGATGTACCACCCCGCCAGGGCGGTCCCGAGCAGGGCGCCGACGCGCACCACGCGCGACCCCGGCGGGAGCCGGCGGGCCCGGGTGAGGCGGGGAGCCTCGGCGCGGGCTCGCTCCCGGAGCTCGTCGATGCCGCTCCTCCAGGTGATGGCGTCGGGATCGAGGACCCACGGCGGGTGCAGGGAGAAGGCCCCGATGGCGAGGTCGGCCGGGCCCGACTCGCCGTCGGGCCCGCCATCGGGAATGGTCATCGTGTCGACGGTACCGTGCCCGCGACCTCCGCCTTCACCGTCTCCGTGGCCACGCGCCGTCGGCGCCACCCGGTGGCGATCGCCCCGGCCGCCCCGAGGCCGACCGCCACGACGGCGCCCACCACGAGCCCGGCGCTGAACAGCGATGGCCAGTAGCGGAGCTCGACGCGGTCGCCGGGGGCGACGTGGGTCACGCGTTCGCCGACCGCCTCGACGACACCGGCGCCCTCGTGACCCAGCACCATCGGCCAGCGTCCATGCCCGAGCACGCCGTCCGCCAGGTACACGTCGGAGTGGCAGACCCCGGCCGCGGCCACGCGGACCAGCACCTCGTCGGCCGTGGGCGCGTCGAGCTCGACCTCCTCGACCGCGACCGGCGTCCCGGGCGCGCGGAGCACGACGGCGTTGATCCTCATCCAACCCTCCATTGCTCGAGCTCGTCGAAGTCGGGAACAA
>Ga0209415_10018725_pt1 | contig 10912 bp, 7 predicted proteins | sample PeaSoiSIISIP2007_FD_187696 | JGI IMG/M metagenome (GOLD analysis project Ga0209415, IMG submission 187696) | Peat soil microbial communities from Weissenstadt, Germany - SII-SIP-2007 (SPAdes) (version 2) | ecosystem: Environmental > Terrestrial > Soil > Wetlands > Peat | place: Germany... | reverse complement strand
GAGGAACACCACGTCGAACTCCAGCCCCTTGCTGCCGTGCAGCGTCGACAGGGTCACGAGGTCCCCCGCGTCCGCCGCCTCGCTCTCGATGTCCATGGTCAGCGTGTGCAGGAACGCCGACAGCCCGTCGGTGGTCGCACCGTCGCGCGCCTCCCGCCGCGCCAGCGTCGCGAGGATCCCCTCCACGTTCGCCCACCGCTTGCCGGCGGCGTCGACCGTCGGCGAGCCACCGTCGATCTCACCCTTGAATCCCACGCGGTCGACGATGCCCCGCGCCACCATGCTCGGCGGCTTCTTCACGCCGAAGAGGTCGCGCCGCGCGTCGGCCACGAGCTTGCCCAGCGCGTTGCATCCGTCCCGCGCGGGTCCCGGCACGTCGTCCAGCGCGTCGACCCGCTCCACGGCTTGCCAGAGGGACCACTGCCGCTGGGCCGCGTGGAGCGCGAGCCTCTCCAGGGACGTCTCGCCGATGCCGCGCGCCGGGTAGTTGATGATGCGCCGCAGGCTGATCTCGTCGCTCGGGTTCATGCAGAGCTTCATGTACGCGAGGACGTCCTTCACCTCCTTCCGCTCGAAGAACTGCGTCCCGCCCACCACGCGATGCGCGACGCCCTGCTCGCGCAGCGCCTCCTCCACGAGCTTCGACTGGCCGTTCGACCTGTAGAGGACCGCCACGTCGCACGCGCGCTTGCCCTCCTCGCGGATGAGGCGGCGGATCTGCCTGCCCACCCAGGTCGCCTCGGCCTCGGGCGTCGACGCGGCGGCGACGCGTACCTTCTCGCCGCTCTCGCGGTCGCTGAAGAGCACCTTGCGCCACTTCGCGTCGGTGCGCTTGGCGATGACGGCGTTCGCCACCGACAGGATGGACATGCGCGAGCGGTAGTTCTGCTCGAGCTTGATGACGCGCGCCCCCGCGAAGTGACCCTCGAAGTCGAGGATGTTGCGCACGTCGGCGCCGCGCCACCCGTAGATGGCCTGATCGTCGTCGCCCACCGCGCACACGTTCCTGCGCTCGCCGCACAGAAGGCGCAGCATCTCGAGCTGGGCGCGGTTGGTGTCCTGGTACTCGTCGACCAGCACGTACAGGTACTTCGCCTGCCAGCGCGCGCGCACGGCGTCCTCGCTCTGCCAGAGCCGGGCCACGGCGCACACGAGATCGTCGAAGTCGAACGCCTTGTACTGGCGCAGCGCCGCCTGGTAGCGCGCATAGATGGTCCTGGTGATCTCGTCGTAGGCGTCGCCTTCCTTGTCGGGCAGATCCTCGGTGGACTGGAAGGCGTTCTTCGCGTTCGAGATGCGCGCCATCACCGCCTGCGCGTCGTAGGCCCGGTCGGCGCCCGCCGCGCGCAGCAGCTGCTTCACGAGCGAGGTCTGGTCGCCCTGGTCGAAGATGGTGAAGGTGCCGCCCACGGAGCTCCGCTCGCGCTGGAGGACGCCCAGGCCGAACGAGTGGAACGTGCTCACCGTGAGGGCGCGCGCGGTGGCCGCGGCCTTCTTGCCGAGCATCCTGGCCACGCGCTCGCGCATCTCGCCCGCGGCCTTGTTGGTGAACGTCAGCGCCACGATGGCCGCCGGAGGGACGCCGCGCTCGACGAGGCGCGCGATGCGATGGGTGATGACGCGCGTCTTGCCCGAGCCCGCGCCGGCGAGGACGAGGACCGGCCCGTCCCCGTGCTCGACCGCGTCACGCTGGGCGGGGTTGAGGCGGGTGGCGGCGGTCATCGCGAGAACCGCCACGAGTACTCCGCTCCGCCACGGGGCACTAGATTGATAAGTCGGCTCGCGTATGCTTCTCCCGCCAAACATGCAGAGGAAGCCCGTCTCGCTCGCAGTCGCCGCTCTCGCGCTCTCGATGACGGCATGCGGCGGCAACGCCCCGCCGCCCCAGGCGCCCGCGATCCCCAAGCCCGCCCCTCCGGTCACACCCTCGGCCCCGGCGGACCTCTCCGCCGTCCCCGAGCCAGCGACCCTCGTCGTCAGCGCTCGATTCAACAAGCTCTCCGCGTCGCTCGCGACGGCGCACGGGTGGACCAAGCTCCCCATGCCGCAGTCCGAGCAGGTGACCGAGGTTCTCACCAGCGAGGCGGTGGGCCCCATCGTCGATTTGGACCAGCCCATCGACTTCGCCGTGGCCGTCGTCGGCAGCGGCGCGAAGATGAAAGACCTCACCGCGCTCTCGGCCGCGGTGAAGGATCCCGAGAAGGTGAAGGCCGCGCTGGCCGAGCGCTACAAGCTCGTCCCGGGCGACAACGGGGTGCTCGTCATCCAGGGGCTCGGAAAGCCTTCGCGCGAAGCCGCCGACGACGACAGCGACGACGACGGCAAGCGCGGCCCGGAGGACCGCGACACGGCGCGCACGTGCGAGCTCGCTCCGGCGTTCGGCGACGCACCCGTGAGGCTCGTGTGCGGCCTGACGCCGAGGGCGCTGACCGAGCTGGGCCCCTGGCTGACGCGAACCGCGACGCGCGGCAGCTCGACGGGGGACCTCCACGTCGACGTGCACATGAAGCCGCTGCAGCCGACCATCGCAGACCAGAAGCGGCTCATCGGGATGATCCTCGGCAGCGTCCTCGGGGGACGCCTCGGCCTCTCCAGCCTGCGGGACCTCGCCGTGGCGCTGGGGACGGATCTCGCCGATTTCGCGGGCGACCTCGACGGCGCCTCGGCCGACGTGACGCTCGGCGACGCGGGGGCGCAGGCGACCGTCACGCTGAGGCTCTCCGGGAGCACGTCGGCGCTCGCGCGCATCGCGACCAGCCACCCGGAGCGCAGCGGCCCGGCCCCCGCGGCGTTCTGGCGGCTCCCCGGGGACGCCGACGTCGCCGTGTTCAACCGCGGCGTCGACGAGGCGCAGCTCGCCCGGGGGCGCGACCTCGTGCTCGAGGCCGTGGGCAGCGCCCTGGGCGAGTCGGGCGTGAAGGACGCCGACCGCAAGGCCATCGTCGAAAGCCTCGCCAAGCTCGTGTCGCCCTCGGCGATGGTCTACGGCAGCGGCATCGACGTGGACGCCGTCCGCAAGGCGCTCGCGACCGAGAAGGGGCTGACAGCGCAGTCCGAGCAGACGGAGAAGGAAGAGGCGAAGCGGCAGACGATCGAGGCGTTCCTGGGATGGCGGGTCATCGAGTTCGACGAGCCGTCGACCCGGATGGCCTCGGGCCTGAAGGAGCTGGCGGCGGCGATCGGGCGCCCCTCGGTGGGGGCGGCCTATCGGGAGAAGCTGAAGGACGCCGTGCCTCCCGCGCTCCGCTTGCTGCCTGCGCCGAAGGGCGTCAGTCTCTTGCAGCACTACGTGCTGGAGCTCCACACCCTCGAGCGAAAGGCTCCGTCGCCGAGGCCGGGCAAGCCCCCGCCTCCGCAGAAGCCGCTCCCCCCGCTCAAGCCGCTCCTGGTCCACATCTTTCTGCTGCCGGACGGACGTCGCACGTGGCTCGCGGTGGGCGGGGACGAGGCGGTGACCGCGTCGCGCCTCGCCGTGACGCTCGGTCAGGGGGGCGACAAGCTCGCTGCCCATGCGGATCTCGCCCCGCTGAAGGAGGGGACGGTCGGCGCCGGAGGCTTCATCACCGCCCGCGGCCTGCCCGAGGCAGCGCAGCAGGTATCGCTCGTGCTCAACGGCGCGACCTGGCTCGCCAAGGAGTCGTTCGACGAAGGGGCGCAGATGCCGCATCAGGGGCTGACGCCGATCCTGTTCTCGTCGACGGCCCAGTCGGGGGGAGCTCCGGCGGTGACGGTGAGCCGGCTGAGCCTCCCCAAGGAGGCGATCGAGGACGTGGTGGCGACGGTCCTGAGGCGGGGCGGCTTCTAGGCGACCTACGGGAGCCTGTGCCGTGTGATTCACACGGCCTGGGCCGAAAGTTGGCCTCGTCGGCGGGGCGACGTAAGTTTTCATCGCACATGCCGTCGCTCACGCTCGTCCGACGAGCTCTCGCCGTGGCGGTCGCCGCCGTCGCCCTGCTCGTGTCGGGACGTGCCCACGCGTGGCAGGAGGCCCACCAGACCGGCGACGACGTCGCGGTGCGCATCGATGCAACCGGCGGCGCAGAGGTGAAGCACGCGATCCGGTGGCATGTCGTCCGTGGACCGCTCAAATCCATCGACGTCGTCCACGTCGATCCGTCCGTCACGCTGGAGCCCGACGTCCCCATCACCTCCGAGGACGGCCGCTCGCTGCTGGCCCACGCGGTCCGGCGCGACGACAGGACGGTGCGCATCACCATCGACGAGCCGCGGGCGCTCATGCGCGGCAACTTCACCTTCGACCTCCGCTGGCACGTCGACCTCGTCGCGACCCGGGCCCTCGCCCGCGACGGCGCGACCTGGCGCCTGGCGTGGTCGTCCCCCGTCGCCACCGACGGCTTCGACGCCGCGCATACCGTCCTCGATTTCCCGGCGGCCCCCGACGCCCCGCAACCCCTCGTCGCCGATACCGGCGCGGTCGACGACGGCGCCGTGGCCACGCTGCGCCGCGAGCCGGGACGGGATCTCCTCGAGCTGGTGCGGCCGCACGTCGCGCGAGGCGAGTCACCCGTGTGGACCGTGCGAGTCGACCCTCGCGCCCTGCCGGACGTGAGCGATCCCAGGCTGCGCCCGCCCGCCGGGGCGAGCGTGCCCGTCGAGCCGGATCGGGTGCGGGAGGCCTCGATGGCGGTGGGCCTCGGCGCGCTGGCGCTGCTCTTCGGGCTGTGCGTCGGGCGCAAGGGACGCGTCTTCGCGGTCGCCTGCGCCACGCGGGGAGCGAGCTCGCGAGGGCTCCTGCCGGTGCCCGACGCGGCGCGCGCGGCGATCGCCGGGATCGCCCTGGCGAGCGGCGTGGCGCTGGAGCTGTCGGGGCAGCCCACCGCGGGAGCCGCCTGCGTGGCGCTGGCGATCCTGGCGACCGCGCTTCGTGCCCCCGCGTTCAAGCCGGCCGCGCGCGGCCCTGGACGATGGCTCGCGCTGAGGCCCGAGGAGGCCTTCGCCCCGGCCCCGTCGACGTGGACCGCGGACGCCCTCGCCGCGATCCTCGTCCTCTCCGGGGTCGCCGGCGTCGCGTACCTCGCGCGGCGCTTCGACCCCGAGGCGCCGTGGCTCGTCGCGCTGAACGCGAGCGTCCTCGTCCCGCTCTTCGTCACGGGGCGCGCCTCGCAGCTGCCCCCCCACGGCGCAAAGACGGCGGCCCCGTGGCTCGCGCGCGTCTTCCGGACGCTGCGTACGGTCCCCGACCTGCGGGTCCGCCCCTGGGCCCGGGTTCCGCTGGAGGGGGACTCGCCGGACGAGCTGCGCCTCCTGGTGCTGCCGCGGGCGGCGATGCCGGGGCTGCTCGGCATCGAGATCGGCCTCGCCTGGAGCGCCACCCCCGTCGGCTGGTCGAGCGTCCCGGAGGTCCTCACCCGCGTGCTCGAGGGCAGCCCGGCGGCCGCCCGCCTGGCGCAGGAGCTCCCGGAGACCCGCCTCGTCCCGGGCCGCCGGCCCGAAGAGCGGGTCGTCCGCCTCCTGCCCCGGAGGCCCACGCGCGCCTCGGCCACGGCCCTGGCCCGCACCCTCACCGACGCCTTCACCGACCGCCGCGTGGCCTTCCCGCCGCAGGCATGGCCCGCCCCCGAGCGCCGGAAGCCTCGCCCCCGCCTGCCGGCCCCGGCCGCCGAGGCCGCCGCGTAATGCAATCGGGACGCGGAGACGCTAGAACGTCTTCCCCGAATGCAGCCCCGCGCCCCCCGTGTCCACCCGCAGCAGGCCCTCGCCGTCTACGCCGAGCCGCTCGCCGCCGGGCGTCGCGTGGTGGTCTTTGCCGATCCCGCCGCGGGCCTGCCCGAGAGGCTCGAAGACCTCGGCGCAGACACCGTGGTGCTCGTCACGCCGGGCGACGATCTCCAGGAGCTTCGCGCCGCGCGCTTCGACCTCGCCATCGTCCCCGACCTCACCCTCTTCGACGACCCGGCAGCGCTCCTCGTCTGCGTGCGCCGTGTCCTCGGCGACACGGGGGCCGCGCTCGTCGCCGCGCCCAACCGCGACGCGGCGGAGGCAGAGGACACCGGGGCGCTCGACTACTACGCGCTCTTCGATCTGGTGGCGCGCGAGTTCGCCGACGTGCGGATGATCGCGCAGCTGCCCTTTCACGGCGTCGCGCTGGCCGAGGTCGGCGACGAGGACGAGTCTCCGGCGGTCAGCGTCGACACCCAGCTCGCGGACTCCGACCGGGCACCGGAGGCGTTCGTGGCCCTCGCGAGCCAGCGGGGAACGAGCCTGGATCCGTACGCCATCGTCGAGCTGCCCATGCCCACGACGCCCGTGCTCGACGAGGGCGAGCTCGACGAAACACGGGCCCAGCTCGACGCGACGAGCGCTCGCCTCGACGAGACGAGGGCGCAGCTCGACGCCGCGAGGGCCGAGCTCGACGACACGAGGACGCAGCTCGAAGAGGAGCGGCTCCGCGTCCAGGGGCTGATGGCGCTGAGGGCGCAGGCCGCCCGCGCGATCGAGCTGGAGCACGAGCTCGCGGCGAGGGCGCGGCAGCTGTCGGACCTGTCGTCGGAGGTCGAGGAGATGCGCTCGGCCGCGGAGGCGGGGCGCATCGCGGCCGCGCAGGTGGAGGAGCTGGCGCGGCGGGCGGACCGGGCGGAGCGCGCGCGGGCCCACGCCGGGCCGGAGCTGGCGCAGCTGGTCGAGGCCCACGCGGCCGAGCTTCTCGGCTTCGAGGCGACGCTGCGCGAGCGCGCCCAGGCCATCCGGCTGCTCGAGGTCGAGCTGTCGAGGCGCGAGAGGATGGTGCTCGATCTCGTCGGTGCGCTCGAAGAGCACGCGGTCCATCCCCCGGCGGCGAGGACCGAGGCGCCGGCCGTCCCACCCGAGAGCTCGACCGAGGCCGCCCTGACGGCGGAGAACGCCCAGCTTCACGCGCGCCTCGACGCCCTGGCCCTCGAGCTGGCCCGCCGCGAGGGAGAGTCGCAGGCGAGCGCCTGGACCGTCGCCGAGCTGGAGAGGAAGCTCGCGGCCGCCCCGCCCGTGGCCCCCGCCGCCCCGGCGCCCAAGGGCCCGGCCACGATGCCCCCCCGGCTGGCCGCCGCGCTCGACGAGCTGGACGCCCTCCGCCGCGCCCTCGCCCAGGAGCACGACGCGCGGACCCGGGCCGAGTCGGGGGAAGAGCTGACGCTCGCCCGCGCGGAGATCGCCAAGCAGGCCACCCTGCTGGAGCAGCTCGGCCAGAAGCGCGAAGAACTGCGTTGACAGGCTCGGCTCCAGGCTTAACTTGCCGCAAGCCTGCGCAGGTGTGCGCACCTCCTCGGACGCGAGGCGGGTGCCCTGCCCTCGGACGTCCCAACCGTCGATGTCTTCCAAACGCTGCTACTACGAATCCCTCGGTGTGGCGCGTGGATGCGCGGGCGACGAGCTGCGCAAGGCGTACCGCCGCGAGGCGCTGAAGCACCACCCGGATCGCAACCAGGGCGACGCCGCGGCGGAGGCCAAGTTCAAGGAGATCAACGAGGCCTACCAGGTGCTCTCGGACGACGAGAAGCGCCGTATCTACGACCAGTTCGGCCACGCCGGGCTGGAGGGGGGCGGTGGCCCCGGGGGCTTCGATGGCATCACCGACGTCTTCTCCCACATGCAGGATCTCTTCACGGAGATGTTCTCCGGCTCCATGGGGTTCGGCGGAGGCGCCCGTCCTCGCCGGGGAGGGGATCTGCGCATCCAGCAGCGGCTCAATCTCCGCGACGCGGCCTTCGGCTGCAAGCGCGAGGTGAGCGTGCGCGCCCCGGCCCCGTGCGGCGACTGCCAGGGCAGCGGCGCCAAGGCGGGGACGAAGGCGGAGGCGTGTCCCCAGTGCCGCGGCGCGGGGCAGGTCTCCAACGCGCGCGGGTTCGTGATGTTCACGTCCACGTGCCCGCGCTGCCACGGCGCGGGGCGCGTCGTCCGGCACGCGTGCACGACGTGCGGCGGGCAGGGCGCGGTCGAGCGGGCGCGCAAGGTGAACGTGACGTTCCCGGCGGGGATCGACGCCGGGCAGCGTCTGCGCGTGCCGGGGCAGGGGCAGGCCGGCCCCAACGGGGCGACCTCGGGTGACCTCTACGTCGAGGTGGACGTCGAGGGGGACGCGCGCTTCGAGCGCGACGGCGCCGACCTCGTGACGCGCGTGCACGTGCCGTTCACCGACGCGGCGCTCGGCGCCGAGGTGCCCGTGCCGGCGATGGAGCCGCAGGAAGACACGACCCACCTGTCCCTGTCGCTCCCGCCGGGCACGCAGTCGGGGGCCGTGTTCACGATGAAGGGGCACGGCATCCCGCGGCTCGACGGGCGCGGGCGAGGGTCCCTCGTCGTCGTGGTGCAGGTCGAGGTGCCGACGGCGCTGTCGGCGCGCGCGAGGGAGCTGCTGTCGGAGCTGGACGCGGAGCTGAAGGGCGAGGCGACGAGCACGAGGCGGGTGGCCGGGGAGAAGTAGGGCCGGGACGAAAGCCGCCGCGGTAGGCTGCGGTCGTGAGCTACGACCTCGCCGTGTGGGAAGGGGACCGCCCTTCGAGCGACGCCCACGCCCTCGAGATCTACACGGCGCTCATGAACCGCTATCAGGGCGCCGGGTCCGCGTCGCCGGTCACGCCGGCCATCGCGCGCTACGTCGCCGCGCTCCTCGAGCGCTACCCGGACATCACGGGGGACGACGGCGAGGAGAGTCCGTGGTCGGACGGTCCCCTGATCAACAACGCCACCGGCCCGATCGTCTACTTCGGGATGGTGTTCAGCCAGGCCGAGGACGCGTCCGAGTTCGCGGCAGCGATGGCCGCGGAGCACCGGCTCGTGTGCTTCGATCCACAGACCGGCAAGGTCCGTTGAGACCCCGGCGGCTCCGCGGTCGCGCTGCCCGTGTCCGGTAGCACGGGCACCGTCGGAGGGAGGACCCGATCCGGCAAGGTCTTGACGCGCCCCGCTGAGGCGGAAGGGCGTCCAGGCGAGGGCCGGCCGCCTCCGCCCGAGGCGGAAACGGGGTCGGGCTTTGGGAGGACGCGTTCACGCGAGCCCCGGACACGCCCAAGCGTCGGGAGGACGGGTGCGGGCATCGGGGGGACGCGTGCACGGCTCGGGAGGGCGCGTGCACGCGTCGGGAGGACGCGCTCCACGCGAGGTAGGAACGCGCGCCCCCGAGGAGAGGACGCGTCCACGCGTCGGGAGGACGCGTTCACGCGAGGTCTGGACGCGTTCACGCGAGGTCCGGACGCGTTCACGCGAGGTCCGGACGCGTTCACGCGAGGTCCGGACGCGTTCACGGGAGGCCTGGACGCGTTCACGGGAGGCCTGGACGCGTTCACGCGAGGTCCGGACGCGTTCACGGGAGGCCTGGACTCGTTCACGCGAGGTCTGGACGGGTTCACGCGAGGTCCGGACGCGTGGGTGGTGGGCCATGGTAGCGTCGGCTCGTGGACTGGCCGCCCTGGTGGCAGTGGGAGCTCGAGCTGACGCCGCATCTGGAGAAGCGGATGGAAGACCGGGACTTCGGGGAGGTTGACCTGCGCGCGATGCTTCAGCGTGCGCACGGCCACCGGGTCGACGTCGTGGAAGGCCGGCACGTCATCGAGACAGAGCACCGCCGCGTTCCCTGGGAGGTCATTGTCGAACCGGACGAAGTGGAGCATCTTTTGGTCGTGGTCACCGCGTACCGGGTGAGCTGAGCGATGAAGCAGCGCTACCTCGAAGTCACGTTCCGCAAGGGCAAGCCGCTCGCGGCGTACCTCTACCTTCCTCGTCCCTCGGGCACGAAGGCGGCGCGGACGACGGACGCAGGGCACGGCGTGAGGCTCGACTTCGACGCGGGCGGAAGGCCGATCGGAGTCGAGATCACCGCGCCGTCCGCCATCACCGTCGCGCAGCTGAACGCGATCCTCACGCCGCTCGGAGTGGCCCGCGTGGAGCCCGACGAGTGGGCGCCTCTTGCTGCGTGAGCATCGGTCACCCGCGTGACGTAAGCTGGCCCCCCCGTGGCCCTCGACCTCGAGTCCCTCAAGGCGAAGCTCGCCGGCGCGGCCACCGTCCGCGCGACCGGGCGCGTGCTCGGGGTGACGGGGCTCAGCCTGCGGTTCTCGCTGCCGGGTGTCCGCGTGGGCGACGTCGTGACGGTGAAGCGCCGGGGCGACCCGTTGGCGTGCGAGGTGGTCGGCTTCGACGAGGGCGAGGCCATCGCCATGCCCCTCGGCGCCCTCGCCGGCGTGGGCCCCGACGACGACGTGGAGTCGACGGGTGGACCGCTGCAGGTGCGCGCCGGGTCGTCGCTCCTCGGCCGCGTGCTCGACGGGCTGGGCCGGCCGTTCGACGGAGGTCCCCCCATCGACGGCGAGCTCGTGGCCGTCGACCGCGATCCGCCGGCGGCGCTCGATCGCCGCCCCGTGGCGAGCCCGCTGGCGACGGGCGTGCGCGTCCTCGACGCCCTGCTCACGCTGGGCGAGGGGCAGCGCGTCGGCCTCTTCGCCGGGTCGGGCGTCGGCAAGAGCACGCTGCTCGGCGCCGTCGCACGCGGGGCCGAGGCGGACGTCGTCGTCGTCGCCCTCGTCGGCGAGCGCGGGCGCGAGGTGGGCGAGTTCCTCGAGCGATCCCTCGGGCCCGAGGGGCGGAAGAAGAGCGTCGTCGTCGTCGCGACGAGCGACGTGGCGGCGCTCGAGCGACTGCGCGCGGCGCAGGTGGCCACGGCCTTCGCGGAGCACTTCCGCGACGAGGGCAAGCGAGTGCTCCTCCTCGTCGACTCGGTGACGCGCTTCGCGAGGGCGCAGCGCGAGGTGGGTCTGGCCGCGGGCGAGCCCCCGGCGCGTCGCGGCTACCCGCCGAGCGTGTTCGCGATGCTCCCGCGGCTCCTCGAGAGGACGGGGCAGGGGACGCGCGGCAGCATCACCGCGATCTACACCGTGCTCGTCGAGGGCGGCGACATGGACGAGCCCATCGCCGACGAGGTGCG
>Ga0209415_10018724_pt1 | contig 10912 bp, 8 predicted proteins | sample PeaSoiSIISIP2007_FD_187696 | JGI IMG/M metagenome (GOLD analysis project Ga0209415, IMG submission 187696) | Peat soil microbial communities from Weissenstadt, Germany - SII-SIP-2007 (SPAdes) (version 2) | ecosystem: Environmental > Terrestrial > Soil > Wetlands > Peat | place: Germany... | reverse complement strand
TCCGGCTGGTCCAAATCCTTTATAGAACTCGCATTTAGTCGATTCCACAGGGAGTTTTTCCGGGCTGTGGAAAACCCGCCAATCGAATGGCAATGAGCTCCCCTGGTGCGAATCCCCTTAGTTCACTGTAATCCCACGCCAACGCTCAGCGAGCTTGCGAACCGTTAAGAGCAGCCATGTGGCCGCTGGCAATGACGCAGCGGCGTCTGTTTCCACTGGGGTCACGCTCCCGCGAACATTGCTTTCAACTTCGCAACAAACGTGCCCGAACGCTGCTGCGCGTTTCGGCGCGCCTTCGCGGCATAGAGCACAAGTCCAACAGCCACGGCGTACTCGGGCTGGGCAACCTGTTCCGGCAAATCCTGGATACCTCGAGGATCCACGATGCGCACGGGCAGATGGAACCCTTGCTCGGCGAATTCGGCAAACCCGTTCAGGCGCGCACCACCGCCTGCGAGGACAAGCCCGGCGGGGATCTGAGAGTCCAGGCCGGCACGCCGCAGATCGTCCGCGATGAGCGCCAGAAGTTCCTGCGCGCGGGGTTCAATAATGTCCGTGAGCATGCGCGAAAAAATCGTGCGTGGGGGGCGATCGCCGACGCTGGCGATTTCAATGGAGTTGTCCTGGCGCAGAAGATTTGCGGAAGCGCACCCGTGACGACGCTTGATCTTCTCGGCTTCGGGGATGGGCGTGCGCAGGCCAACTGCCAAGTCGTTGGTGAAATGATCGCCGCCAATGGCCACTGCGCCGGTGTGGCGAACGACGCCGCCGCCGTAAACAATCAGTTCCGTTGTGCCGCCTCCGATATCAAGGAGGCAGCAGCCCAGTTCGCGTTCATCCTGGGTCAAGCAGGCTTCTGCGGCGGCCAACGGCTCGAGTACCGTGTCGTTGATGAGGATGCCGGCCTTGTTCGCGGCGGTGACGAGGTTTTGCGTTGCGGCAATGGAAGAAGTGACGATATGAACGTTGGCTTCCAGCCGTTGCCCGACCATGCCGACGGGATCGCGGATGCCGTCCTGGGCATCCACGATGAACTCATGCGGAAGAACATGGAGCACTTCACGGTCATCGGGAAGAGAGACGTTGCGCGCGGCGTCAATGGCGTGACGCAGGTCGTTGCGTTCGATGTCGCGGGAACGCGGCCCCAGCGGGATTCCGCCGCGGCTGTTCACGCCGCGAACGTGGCTGCCCGCAACGCCAATGGTGGCGGCTTCCACGGGAATGTTGGCGACGCTTTCGGCTTCTTCCACCGCGCGGCGAATGGAACTGACCGTGGAGTCCAGATTGACGATGAGCCCTTTGCGCAGCCCCTTGGATTCCGCGGCGCCGAGCGCCAGAAAACGCACCTGCTCGTTCTCGAGTTCTGCGAGCAACACGCAGGTCTTGGTGCTGCCGATATCCAACCCGACGAGGTACTTGTCTTTCTTTGCCAAAATGCTCTCCTGAATGCGGCCTATTTTTCCTTCCCGGCGGAGGCGGAGGTGTCGGGGTTCACAACCACCTGCCGGGAATATTGAAGATCGATGGACTGCACGCGGCCGGCATTGGCCTGCCATTGCGCGAAGTTTTCCACGAGCATGCGGTACTTGCCGGTGAAATCGCTCTGGCCGAAGTGCACGGTGACTGCCTGGGCGGCATCGCCGGAGCCAAGTCCGGTAAGCACGGCGCGCAGATCGCGCGGATTGCCGAGATCCAGCTCGCTGGCGCGTTCCGAAGAGCCCGCGCGCACCAGCTCAATGTCTTTCAGGAATTCCTGATAGGTCTGCATGCGCTTTTCGCGTTCTTCGGGCGGCATACTTTCCGAGAGTCCAGTGACAATGGGAAAATGGAAGTCTTCGCCCTCCGGCCGGTCGAGCAGCACGCCGTGCGCATCCACGAGGACCAATTCGGAGCCATTGCGGAAAAAGGCGATGGGCGTGCGCTCCGTAATTTCAATGCGCAGATGATTCGGCAGGATGCGTTGCACGCTGGCTTGCTCCACCCAGGCGAGCTCCTGAATCTGCGCGCGGCGTTCGTCCAGAGGAATGCGCAGAACGCTGCGGTTGCGGTCATGTGCGAAAAGCTTGAGAACCTCTTCTCTGGGCACGATGTGATTGCCGGCAACTTCGATCTGGTCGGGCTTCAAAAGGAGCATTTGTGGTGAGTACAGCGCAAAGCGCACCGCGTAAACCGCGGCGGTGACGCCGACCGCGGCGATCACCGTCCACAGAAAGACGCGGCGATAGAACGACCAGGTCTTGCCGCCGAATTTCTTGCGGCGAATCTCCACCGGCCTCTGGCGGCGCAGATAACGCGGCTCTTCGTCCGCCACCAGCTCGGGCCGGTAAGGTTCCTGGTCAGCCGCGGCGGCTGCCGCGGAAGAGTTCCGCTGCATGGGCTTCAGGCGTTCCAAACGACCACCTCGTTTTCGAGAGTAACTCCATAAGTCCCGCGCACGCGTTCGCGGACGGCAGCAATCAGCGCCAGCATGTCCGCGGCCGAAGCGTGGCCTGCGTTGATAAAGAAATTCGCGTGGCGGTCGCTGACTCGCGCGTCGCCCACCGCAAAGCCCCTTAAACCGAGCTCGTCGATCATGCGCCCGGCGGACGCCCCCGGAGGGTTCTTGAAAATGCACCCGGCGCTCTTTTGACCGAGTGGCTGGCTGGCGCGGCGCTTTTCGTTACAGATGCGAATGCCTTGGAGAATTTCAGGGTACGGTTTGGCGGGAAGTTCCAGTTTCACTGAGAGCATCATATCATCGGGCGCAAACGAGGTGTGCCGGTATTCAAAGGAAATCTGCTGGCCGTCCAGGGTTTCGAGCCTGCGGGTGGCGGCACGGTAGAGCTTCACTTCGCGGACGTAGTAGCCGATTTGCGTGCCATAGGCGCCTGCGTTCATGCGCAGCGCGCCACCCACGGTGCCCGGCACGCCGATCAGGCCTTCCAGCCCGCCCAGGTTGCGCTTGGCGCAAAACGTCACAGTGCGCCCCAGATCCGCAGCCGCATCCACAGATGCGATGTTCCCCTCGATGACCACATCAGGTTCGCGGCTCGCCAGTTGCAGGACGACAAAGGGTAAATCGCCATCGATCACCAGGAGGTTTGAACCGCCACCGAGGAACTTGTGCGGGATGCCCTGGGCGTCGAGCAAGTTCAGAAGATCGGGAATCGCATCGTGGCGGCGGATGCTCAGGAGATCCGTGGTGCCGCCGATGCCGAGGTAGGTGAGTTCGGCGAGAGACACGGCCGGTTTGCACTCGACATCGAGTTCCCGAAAGGCCGTCAACAATTTGGGATCTTCAATGCGCATCCCTTACCCCGTCCGTCAACCGGTATTCCGTGCCAAGCAGAACCATGAATTCGCCGCTGGCCCGGCTGACGTTGCCTGCGCCGATCGTCAGAATCGCGTCGCCCGGCCTGGCTTCCCGAAGGATGAATTCAATAGCCGCTTGCATGGAGCGGTAGTAATGGACATTCTTGTGGCCCGCTTCGCGAATGGTGTTGGCCAGCGCTTCGCTGCTGATTCCGGCAATCGGCGCTTCGCTGGCCGCGTAAATATCGATCAGGACCAGCAGGTCCGCTTGATTGAACGAGCGGGAAAACTCATCCCAAAGATGCTGCGTGCGGGAGTAGCGGTGCGGCTGGAAGAGTACCAGCAGGCGATTGAACTTGCAGCCGCGCGCGGCTTCCAGCGTGGCGCGAATCTCGGTGGGATGATGGCCATAGTCGTCCACGACCGTAATGTTGTTGATTGTTCCCTTGATATCGAAGCGGCGGCCCACGCCGGCAAAATTTACCAATCCTTCGCGAATCAGATCGGAGGCTACATTGAGATACAGCGCGACGGCCGCGGCGGCGGCAGCATTCCGCACATTGTGAATTCCCGGGGGATGCGGCAAAAAGAACAAACCCAGATCGTCTCCTTTATAGGTAAGACGGAATTCGCTGCTGAGACCCTGGAGCCGGACGTCGCTGATCACCAGATCGGCCTGGCTCGATGTGCCATAGGTGATAATCGGGCGCTTCACGTTCGGGATGATGGCCTGGACATTCGGCTCGTCGACACAAAGAATTGCCGCACCATAGAAAGGCACGCGATTCACGAATTGCAAAAAGGCCGCCTGGATGTCTTCCAGCGAGGAATACTGGTCAAGGTGTTCGCGGTCAAGGGTGGTGACAACGGCGACGACCGGAGCGAACATCAGAAAACTGCGGTCGCTCTCATCGGCTTCGACCACAAAATATTCGCCGCGTCCAACGCGGGCGGTTGTGCCGGCCTGATTGACCCTGCCACCGACAACGAATGTGGGATCGAGATGCGCGGCCGCGAGGATTGAAGCGACCATAGAAGTCGTGGTGGTCTTGCCATGAGCTCCGGCCACCGCGATGCCATATTTCAAGCGCATCAGTTCGGCCAGCATTTCAGCGCGCGGAATAACCGGGATTTTGCGCTTGTGCGCTTCGGTGACTTCCGGATTGTCGGACTTCACCGCCGAGGAAATCACCAGGACGTGCGCGCCCTCGACATTTTCGGCCTTGTGGCCTTCGTAGATGGTTGCGCCAAGATCTTGCAGCCGCTCGGTGATCGTGGAGAGTTTGGTGTCCGACCCGGAAACCGAATAGCCGAGGGTGAGCAAGACTTCGGCGATGCCGCTCATGCCGATGCCGCCGATGCCGACCATGTGAATGCGTTGAAAATTGCGAAACGTTACCATCATGCCCGTAGCGGTTCCTTTCCGCTCGGCTGCCCCGATCCTCGAGGAGCCGGCCCCGCGGCCTCTTCAATCAAATCCACAATTTCGCGCGCCGCGTCCGGGTGGGCCTGGCGGCGTGCTGACATCGCTAAATTTTCGATCTCCCGGGGCTGGTCGAGGAGGGAGAAGATCTCGCGGGTCAAACGGTCCGCGGTGAGTTCCTGCTCGGGGATCAGGCGCCCAGCGCCCGCGCCGGACATTTCCTGCGCGTTGCGCAACTGGTGACTGTCCGTGGCATGCCCAAACGGGATAAAGATGGCGGCCCTGCCCGCCGCGGCTACCTCCGCGGCGGTGATCGCGCCGGCCCGGCAAACGATGATGTCAGCCCAGGCAAAGCGCTCCGCCATATTCGACAGAAAGGGCGCCACCTCCGCGAGAAACTCACGCCGCGCGTACGCGGTGCGTACAGCATTATAGTCGCGTTCGCCGGTCTGGTGCACAACCTGCAACTCATGCTTTCGCGCCGCGAGAACATCCATGGCGTCTACAAAGGCTCGATTGATAGGCAAAGCGCCCTGGCTGCCCCCGGTAATGAGCAGGTGAATGGGTTTCTCGGGCTTACGCGGAGGAATTGAAAAGAACTCCGCGCGCACCGGGCAACCGGTGACGACCGCCTTTTCTCCCCACTCATGAGCAGATATTTCATAGCCGGTGGCGATGCGCCGCGCCAGCCGCGCAAGAACCTTGTTGGTGAATCCCGGCGCCGCGTTGGGCTCAAAAATTACATTTGGAATGCCGCGCAGCCACGCGGCCAGCAAAATGGGTCCGGCGGCGTAGCCCCCAACGCCAAACGCAACTGCGGGTTTGTGGCGCTTCAACACCCCGAACGAATCCGCAAGGCCGGTTCCCAGCATGGCCAGATTCTTCAGCAGGGTCGCGCCGGCCTTGCCTTTCAGGCCTGCAACGCGGATCGTCTCCAGTGGCAGCCCGGCTTGGGGCACCAGCTTCATCTCAATCCCGCGTTGTGTTCCCACCAGCACGACTTCCCTTTCCGCTCCTCGTGATAACCACTCCCGCGCAATCGCGATCGCGGGAAAAACATGACCGCCGGTGCCGCCGCCTGCAATCAGGAGCTTCATGCGCGGCCTCCTCTTAAGCCTCCACAATGGTGCGGCTGCCGGACTGCTGCGCAACATTCAGGAGCACGCCTGTTGCCAACAGCATCGCCAGCAAACTCGAGCCGCCGTAACTCACAAACGGCAATGGGATGCCCTTGGTGGGCATCATCCCCAGCACCACCGCGAAATTGATGAGCGACTGGCAGAGCACCATGGCGGTTACGCCGAGGGCCAGCATGCGCCCGAATCCATCCGGAGCGTTGAACGTAGCGCGCAAGCCCCGCCAGGCATAAACGGCGAACAGGGTGATCACGACCACAGCGCCGATGAAGCCGAGTTCCTCGCAAATGACCGCGTAAATAAAATCCGTGTGCGCTTCGGGCAGGTAGAAGAGTTTCTGCTTGCTCTCCATCAGGCCCACGCCCGTGAAGCCGCCGGAGCCCACCGCGATCAGCGATTGCAGCAATTGAAAGCCAGCGCCTTGCGGATCGGAATCCGGATGGAGAAATGACAGCAGGCGCGCCTGGCGGTAGGAAACGAAATAGATCAGTGCAAAGAGCGTTGGCACCGCCGTGCCAATGCCGACGACCACCCACTTCCAGGAGAGGCCCGCGACGAACAGGATTGCCATCATGATCAGCAGGATGTCCACCGAAGTGCCCAGATCCGGCTGCGCCACGATCAGGCCGACGCAAACCAAAATTGGCGCGACCGCCGGAAGAATGGTTTGCAGCAGATCCTGTTTGCGGAATTCCAGGCTGGTGGGCGTGCGCCGCCGCAAATCCAGAAACCACGCCAGATAGAGGATCACCGCCAGCTTGGCAAGCTCCGAGGGCTGGATACCCACCACCGGCCCGATTCGGATCCAGCGATGCGTGGCGTGAGATTTGTCCAGAAAAAATGTGCCGACCAGCATCACCACCACCAGGCAGAGTGCCGTGTAGACGACTGCCGGTTCGCGCAGCCGGTGGTAATCAAGTTTCATGAGCGCGAACATCCCCAGCAGCCCGAGCAAGAGCCACACCACCTGGCGCGCGACAAAGTAGTACGAATGACCGTACTGCTGTTGAGCGGTCACCGCAGAGGCGCTGAAAATCATCACCGCACCCAGCAGGCACAGCACCAGCGTCACGCCAAACAGCCAGCGGTCGGTATCGGAGCGTCTCGCCAAGTTCTTCACTCCTTCTCCGAAGAATGCTGCGTGGAGTGCGCATCCAATTGATGAACGAGTTCCTTGAAGACCCGTCCGCGCTGCTCGTAATTCTGAAACTGGTCAAAACTGGCACAGGCCGGGGCCAGGACCACGATGTCCCCAGGCCGGGCTGCATGAGCTGCGAGATCCACCGCGCGATCCAGGGTGGCGGCGCGTTCTATGGCAACGCTGCCGGCGATCTGCTTTTCAATTTTTTCCGCAGCGGCGCCAATCAGGAGCGCAAGAATGGCTTTTTCGCGCAGCGGCTTTTGCAGAACGGAGTAGTCGCTGCCCTTATCCTTCCCGCCTAGAATAATCAGGATGCGCCCGGGAAAAGAATCCAGCGCTTTCAACGTCGCGTCCACGTTGGTAGCCTTTGAATCGTTGAAGTAGCGCACGCCGGCGATTTCCGCGACGAATTCCAGCCGGTGCTCCACGCCCGCGAAGCTGCGAACCGCCTGCGCAACGGTGGCTGTGTCCACACCCGCCAGCCGCGCCGCGGTCACAGCGGCCAGCACGTTCTCAACGTTGTGTGCGCCCGCCAGCGGAATTTCCACTCGCTTCATCACGAATTCTTCCTTCGCGTGATGGACGACGACAATGTCGTCCCCTCGAAGGCAGGCGCCCTGCTCCACTTTCTGCTTGCGGCTGAACCAGAACACTTGCGGCTTCTGCGGTGCGTAGAGCACGGTGGGCGGATCATCGGCATTGAGCACAGCGGCGTCGAGTTCCGTCTGGTTCTCAAAAATGCGCGCTTTGGCGCCGGCGTAAGCTTCCATGTTTTTGTGGCGGTCCAGATGATCGGGTGTGAGATTCAGGAAAAGTCCGATGTCCGGGCGAAATTTCTCGGTGAATTCGAGCTGAAAGCTACTGAGTTCCGCGACGGTAATGGTGTCGCTTTTCATCCCTTCCACGCAGGAGATGAGCGGTGTGCCGACGTTTCCCGCAAGGATGGTGGGAATGGAAGCATTCTGCAGGATATGGTGAACGAGGGTTGTTGTCGTCGTCTTCCCGTTTGACCCGGTGATGCCGATCAATTTGCCTTCAAGGAAACGGTATGCGAGCTCAATTTCGCTCCAGACCGTGATGCCCTTCGACCGCGCGTTTTGAAGAAAGGGATTGTCCGCTGGCACACCCGGACTTGGAATGATCAGGTCCTGCGCAAGAAAAGTTATTTCTGTGTGCCCGCCGAGTTCCAGCGTCACGCCTGCTTCACGCAACTTTGCGGGAGCATCGCCAAGCTCCCCTTCGTCCCGCGACTCTGTGGCCGTGACAATCGCGTTGTGTTTGGCACAGAAGAGCGCCGTGGCCACGCCGGTCCGCGCCAGCCCCACGACCAGCACGCGCATCTTTCGCAACTCAATCGAACCCGGCATATCGCGAACCGCACATCCTTTCAGGGCACACCTTCACCGCAATTTCAACGTCGTCAGCGCAAACAGCGCAAACACCAGCGCCGCAATCCAGAAGCGCACGATCACCTTGCTTTCGCTCCACCCCAGCAGCTCAAAATGGTGGTGGATGGGCGCCATGCGGAATATCCGTTTGCCGCGCAATTTGAAGGAGGCCACCTGCAAGATTACCGAGAGCGCTTCGATCACGAAAATTCCGCCGACGAAGAGCAGCAGTACTTCCTGCTTGATGATCACCGCGACGGTCCCCAAGGTTCCGCCCAATGCCAGCGAACCCACATCGCCCATAAACACTTCCGCGGGATGTGCGTTATACCAGAGAAAGCCAAGCGACGCACCAACCAGCGCACCACAGAAGACCGTAAGTTCGCCGATGCGCGGGATGTACTGAATTTCGAGGTAGGTGGCCCAGCGCGAATTGCTGCTCACATAAGTGAGCACCGTGAGCGCGCCCGCCGCGACCACCGTACAACCGATGGCCAACCCATCGAGCCCGTCCGTGAGGTTCACGGCGTTTGAACTGCCGGTGATCACCAGCGCCACGAACACGAGAAACGGCAAAAATGCCAGCGGCCACAGGTGGTTCGCATGCAACAACCCGTGGATAACCAGATCCGGGTGCAACTTCTTGAAAAACGGCAGCACGAGCTGTGTGGAATACGCGAAGTGCGTCGCCAGGATGAGCAAGGTGATCCCCACAAAGCTGCTGACTAGAACTTGCAGCGTGAGTTTGCGCTTACCAGTCAATCCAAGATTCTGCCGCTTGGCGACCTTTGCATAGTCGTCCACAAACCCGATGGCGGCAAATGCCAGCAAGGCAAACAACGCGAGCAGCACGAAGGGATTTTCGAGATCGGCCCAGAGCAACACCGGCACGGCCGTGGAAATGACGATTAAGACGCCGCCCATCGTCGGGGTTCCAGCTTTCTTTTTGTGTTCTTGCGGGCCTTCCTCGCGAATGTATTGTCCGATTTGCAGCTCGCGCAATTTGCGGATCAGCCAGGGCCCGAACACTAGCGCCAGAAACATCGCCGTTAAGCTGGCATAGACCGTGCGAACGGTGATGTAGCGAAACACATTCAACGGGCTGAAATATTTCTGCAGCACGTGGTAGAGAAGGTAGTAGAGCATCTCAGTGAATCACTCCCGCATTGGGCCGGGCATCTTCAGGCGCAAAGCGCCCCAACAGCGCTTCGACAATGCGCTCCATCTTGACACTGCGCGAGCCTTTCACCAGGAGCACGTCGCCCGGCTTCACAAAGTCAACCAGGAAATTGGCGGCATCAACGGGCGTGGCGAAGAATTTGGTGCGTTCGCGCGAGAGTCCCGCAGCCGCGGCGCCTTCCACAAGTTGAGCAGCGTAGCCCTGGACGCCAATGACAAAGTCCACTCGGCCGGTCTTCGTCGCGAAGGCGCCACCCTCGCGATGAAGCTGCGCGGAGCTCGGCCCCAGCTCCCGCATCTCTCCCGCAGCAAGAATACGCCGCTGGAATCCCGGTGTGGCTGCCAGCAGGCTGGTCATTGCTTGCAGTGCTGCCGGGCTTGAATTGTAAGAGTCGTTGATCAAAGCAATTCCATTCGTAAAGCGGATCAATTCGCCGCGCATCGAAGGCGTGCGCAAACTGGGAAAAATCTCTTGAGCCTCCGCGGCGCCAATGCCCCACGCGCTGGCAGCGGCAATGGCCGCTAGCGCGTTTAATACGACATGCCGGCCGGGAAGCGACATCTCAATCCGCGTGCGCCTCCCCTTATGCACTAGCGTAAATGCGGCGCCCAGCGCTCCGCGATCCTCGATCTCTTGCGCCTCGAATTCGGCCGGCTTTTCAATTCCGTAAAAGATCACCTTTCCCGGAGCGACGGCAGCCATCGCCGCCACGCGCGGATCATCGGCGTTCAGCACCGCCAGCGAAAGCGGGCCGTTCAGCCCTTCGACGAGTTCCCGCTTCGCCAGAGCAATTTCCTCCATGGAGGAAAAATTCATCAAATGTGCCGGAGTGACGCGCAGCTCGATGGCCACATCCGGCAGGGCAATCGCCGCAAGACGCCGCAGCTCCCCTGGGAAAGACATCCCCATTTCGAGTACGGCGACGTCGTGTGTTTCTTCCAGGCGAAACAGCGTTAGCGGCAGCCCGTATTCGTTGTTAAAATTGCCCTCGGATTTCAGGACCCGTAGCTTCGCGCCCAGCAGTGCCGCCAGGATCTCTTTCGTTGTAGTTTTCCCGACGGAACCCGTGATTCCGCAGACTTTGCGGCCCCAATCCTTGCGCACTGCGCGTGCCAACTGGTGCAGCGCCGCGAGGGTATCGGGAACGGTGATGCAGCGGTCCTGCAGCCACCCCGGGTACTTCGAGAGGAGCGGTTCCGCCACCACTGCCGCCACTGCCCCGCCTTCCAAGGCGGCGGCCACATAGTCGTGTCCGTCGTGAGTCGGACCATGTATAGCAACGAAGAGTTCTCCGGGACGTAGCGTGCGAGAATCAATCGAGACACCGGCCAGCCGGGCCAGGGGGTCCAGCCC
>Ga0209415_10018722_pt1 | contig 10913 bp, 13 predicted proteins | sample PeaSoiSIISIP2007_FD_187696 | JGI IMG/M metagenome (GOLD analysis project Ga0209415, IMG submission 187696) | Peat soil microbial communities from Weissenstadt, Germany - SII-SIP-2007 (SPAdes) (version 2) | ecosystem: Environmental > Terrestrial > Soil > Wetlands > Peat | place: Germany... | reverse complement strand
TGGCCGCCGGAGCGAATTCGGCGGTCACCGAGAGCTGCTGCGCGCCCACGCGCAGCATGCCGGCCTCGGCGCGCGCGCCGAGCGCCAGCCCGAGAGCGTCGAGCAGGATCGATTTGCCGGCGCCGGTCTCGCCGGTCAGCACGGTCAGGCCGGGCGCGAAGGCGATGTCGAGACGGTCGATCAGAACGACGTCGCGGATCGACAAGCCCTGGAGCATGGCGCGGTCAGAACGGCCAGGCGACCCAGTCGAACCAGCCGGACCCGCTCGACTTCCCTGCGGCGGCGGCCGGCCGGTCCGTGCTCGATTGCGCCGGCGACGCCACTTCCTTGCCGGTCACCAGGGTATAGCTGTCCGCGTACCAGTCGCTGCCAGGATAGTTGTAGCCGAGCACCGCGGCGATCCGCTTGGCCTCGTCGCTAAGCCCCAGAACCTCATAGCATTCGATCAGGCGAGTCAGCGCCTCGGGCACCTGGGTGGTGGTCTGGTACTTGTCCAGTACCGTGCGATAGCGGTTGATGGCGGCAAGATATTGATGGCGTTGCTGGTAGAAGCGGCCGATCGCCATCTCCTTGCCGGCCAACTGGTCGCGCACCAGGTCGAGCTTGAACTTGGCGTCGCGCGCGTATTTGGTGTCGGGGAAGCGGTTGACCACCTCCTGCAGCGCGGTAAGCGCCTGCTGCGTGATCTTCTGGTCGCGCTGCACGTCGGTGATCTGTTCGTAGTAACAGAGCCCCTTGAGGTAATAGGCGTAGGGCGTGTCCTTGTAGGCCGGGTGCAACTGGATGAAGCGGTCGAGCGCCACCACCGCCTGATCCTGCTTGTTGTCCTGATACAGCGCAAACGCGCCCAACAACTGCGCCTTGGTGGCCCAGGGCGAATTGGGATGCTGCTGGTCGACCGCATCGAATGCCTTCGACGCCGCCTCGAAATCCCGCTGGTCCAGCAGGTCCATCGCCTTGTTGTACAGCTGGTCGACCGGCTGCTCGACATAGGTGTCCTTTTTCGCGGCGCAGGCGGCGAGCAGCAACAGGGCGAGTGCGCAGACAAAAGAGAAGCGCACCACTGGAACGCGGGACATCGACACCCTCGGTACGACCTGATCGGAGGCGGAAACGGCGCGAGTATAGCATCGCCGCAACGCGGAGCCGCAAGCATCCGTCGCGCGCCGCGCCACGCCGACCGATCCGCGCCGCGACCGCGTTCTCCGAGTCATAAAAACATAAGCTATTGTTTCATAATGAACTTTAGCCCACTAGAACGCCATATTTATAATAGTTCTAAATATTTCTTGCCCACCGCTGTCAGGCGTTCCATGATGCCCAGGTAGGCGGGAAACGCCGTCTCGGCCTCGCCTGCATCGACTATATCTATCGCAACATGATGGGGGGTGGTTTTGCCGCCCCCGTCAGTCGAGGGAGATCGATCATGGCAAACCTCAAAGGCAGCAAGACCGAACAGAATCTCAAAGACGCCTTCGCGGGCGAATCGCAAGCCAACCGCCGCTACCTCTACTTCGCCCAGAAGGCGGACGTGGAGGGCTACAACGACGTTTCCGCCGTGTTCCGTTCCACCGCCGAGGGCGAGACCGGCCACGCCCACGGACATCTTGAGTTCCTCGAGAAGGTGGGCGATCCCGCCACCGGATTGCCGATCGGCGACACCAAGCTGAATCTCAAGGCGGCCATCGCCGGCGAGACCCACGAGTACACCGACATGTATCCGGGCATGGCCAAGACGGCGCGCGCGGAGGGCTTCACCGAGATCGCCGACTGGTTCGAGACGCTCGCCAAGGCCGAGAAGTCGCACGCCGGCCGCTTCACCAAGGCGCTCGACGGAGTCTGAACGAGCGCGGGCCGATCGACCGAGTGTCCCTCGCAGTGTCGCCCCTCTGCCGCCGATGGCGGAGGGGCGTGGGGGGCAGTTGCGAATGCTTGAGGGAGCAAAGCGATGCGGGAAGGCGGACTTTCCAAGCCTGAGCGCCACCCGTTGGCGTGGCACGATCCCTCCTTCTACGACGAGGCGGCGCTCGACACCGAGTTGCGCCGCACCTTCGACATCTGCCACGGCTGCCGGCGCTGCTTCAACCTGTGCGACAGCTTCCCGCGCCTGTTCGACCTGATCGACGCCACGCCGTCGGGCGAGCTGCACGAGGTCGGGAGCGACTCCTTCAAGCGGGTCGTCGACGCCTGCACCCTGTGCGACATGTGCTTCATGACCAAGTGCCCCTACGTGCCGCCGCACCCGTTCGCGCTCGACTTCCCGCACCTGATGCTGCGCGCGCGCGTGGTTGCGGAAAAGAAAGGCGAGATCGGCTTCATCGAGCGCCAGATCGCCGCCACCGACCGCAATGGCAAGATCGCCAGCCTGTTCGCGCCGCTGGTCAACTGGGCGACCGACGGCTCGAACCGCGCCACGCGGTTGCTGATGGAAAAAGTCGCGGGCATTCACCGCCGCGCCCATCTGCCGCGCTTCTCGTTCCACAGTTTCCAGGTCCGCGCCCGCGCGCACGTGCCGGCGGTCAACGCCGCCGCGCCGGCCAAGGGGCGCAAGGCGGTGCTCTACGCCACCTGCTTCGTCAACTACAACAATCCCGGCATCGGCGAGGCGGCGCAATGGGTGCTCGAGAAGAACGGGGTCGAGACCCAGGTGGTCTATCCCGGCTGCTGCGGCATGCCGCAGCTCGAGCATGGCGAGGTGGCCGACGTGGCCGGCCGCGCCAAGCGCGTCGCCCGCGCGATGAAGCCGTGGATCGAGAAGGGCTACCAGATCGTGGCGCTGGTTCCCTCCTGCGCGCTGATGCTGCGCTCCGAATGGCCGCTGCTGGCGCCCGAGGACGCGGAGGTCGCCGCGCTGGCGCGCGCCACCCGCGACATCAGCGAATACGTCATGGACATCGCCGCCAAGGAGGGGCTCGCGCCCGGGCTCAAGCCGCTCGACGGCGGCGCCTGGTTGCAGCTCTCCTGCCACGCGCGCGCCCAGGCGATCGGCGCCAAGGGCGCCGAGATGCTGCGCCAGATTCCCGGCTTCCAGGTCGGCGTGATCGAGCGCTGCTCGGGCCATGGCGGCTCGTGGGGCATCAAGAAGGAGAATTTCGAGACCGCGCTCAAGGTCGGCCGGCCGGTGGCGCGCCAGATCGTCGAGGAGCCGCGCGCATTCGTCGCCTCGGAATGTCCGCTCGCCGCCGAGCATGTCGCCCAAGGGGCGCGCATCCTGGCCGCGGCCGAGGGCGCCAAGGGTCCCGACCAGGCGTGGCATCCGATCGAGATCCTGGCGCGCGCCTATGGCATGGGCGAGGACGCGCGATGAGCGGATCGCGCCTGGTCACCCGCGCCGACCTGATGCCGATGGACCAGTATGGCAACCGGCGGATCGAATTGCGCCGCGAACTCTCGGCCCTGCGCGCCAATCGTCGCGTCGAAGTGGGGCCGTTCGTGTCGTTCAGCTTCGAGTGCTATCGCACGGTCTGGCACCAGATCCACGAGATGCTGTTCATCGAGAAGGGCGGCGAGGCGCAGATCGGCGACGAACTCGCCGCTTACAATCCGCTGATCCCCAAAGGCAGCGAGCTGGTGGCGACGATGATGATCGAGATCGAGGACGGCGTGCGCCGCGGCCGCGAGCTGGCGCGGCTGGGCGGCATCGAAAGGACCATCACGCTCGCCGTCGGCAAGTTGTCCTCGGCAGCGATTCCCGAGGACGACGCCGAGCGCACCACCGCCGAAGGCAAGACCTCGTCGGTGCATTTCCTGCGCTTTCCGTTCGGCCCACCGCAGATCGCTGCCTTCAAGGCGCCGGGCGCCGAGGCGATCCTCGCGGTCGGCCACTCGAACTATCGCCACATGGCGGCGTTGCCCGAGGAGGTGCGCGCCGCGCTGGCCGAGGATTTCGCCGGGTAATTGTTACCAGCCGAATCGGAACCAACCCAAGAGAACCCTCTCCGCCCGCTTCGGGGGGAGAGGGCGTGAGCGTCATGCGATAGCATGACGCGAGCGGGTGAGGTGGGTTGCCAGGACCCTCACCCCCGAACATCGACCGGCGCGCTCGGCGACCCCATTTGCCACCTCACCTTCCCAATCGCTGTCGCGGTCGGGCCCCTTCCTCTCCCCCGCAAGCGGCGGAGAGGAGTTGCCCATGCATTCCGGCTCAATGAACTCGCCGGCAGGGCCGCGCCCGCCGCACGTGGTCCCTGGTCCGCGCGCGATGCCGCGACGACGCGGCGAAGTCAGGCCTTGCCGCGCCCCTTGTTCTCGAATTCGTCGAGCAGCGCCCGCGCCGCGGCGGTCGGCGCGAGGCGGCCGGCCTTGACCTGGGCCTCGCACTGCTTGAGCCGCGCCGCCACCCCGGCTTGCGCGCGAAACCGCTCAACGAGCCCCTCGCGCAGCTCGTTCCACAACCACGACTCGGCCTGGGCCGAGCGGCGCGCGGCGAGCGCTCCCGATTCCTCCAGCATGCGGCGATGCTTGGTCACGGACTCCCACACCGTCTCGATGCCGACGCCCTTGAGCGCCGAGCAGGTCAGCACCGGCACTTCCCAGCCGGGAATCGGCGGGCGCAACAGGTGCAGCGCGGCGCGATAATGGGCGGCCATCTGCGAGGCGGCGTTGGCCAGTTCGCCGTCGCGCTTGGTGACCACGATCGCGTCGGCGATCTCGACGATGCCGCGTTTGATGCCCTGCAGCTCGTCGCCGCCGCCCGGCGCCAACAGCAGCAGAAACATGTCGACCATGCCGGCCACCGCGATCTCCGACTGGCCGACGCCCACCGTTTCGACGACGATCACGTCGAAGCCGGCCGCCTCGCAGGCGAGCATCGCCTCGCGCGTGCGCCGCGCCACGCCGCCCAGCGTGCCGCCCGAGGGCGAGGGGCGGATGAAGCTCTTCTCGTCGCGCGCCAGCTCCTCCATGCGCGTCTTGTCGCCCAGGATCGAGCCGCCCGAGCGCGGGCTGGTGGGATCGACCGCCAGGACCGCGACGCGATGGCCGTGGGCGATCAGGTGCAGCCCGAAGGCCTCGACGAAGGTCGATTTGCCGACGCCCGGCGCGCCGGAAATGCCCAGCCGGATCGCCTTGCCGGCGTGCGGCATCAGCCCTTCGAGCAGCGCCTCGGCGCGCGCGCGATCGTCGGCGCGGGTGGATTCGATCAGGGTGATGGCCTGGGCGAGCGCGCGCCGCTCGCCGGCGACGACCGCGCGCGCCATCGCCTCTGGGGCCGCGCGCCCACGCGATCGCGGCCCCGGACGCACGCCTAGTCTTTGCCTTCGTTGAGCAGCCGCTTCATGGCGACGCCCACCAACCTGGCGCGCTGCTCGTCGGACAGGTCGGCGAGGATCTTCTGCTTGGCGGACCGCACCTTCAGCGCGCTCTGCAGCAATTCGGCGCGCTCGGGCGTCACGAACTCCTTGCCCTGGGCCTGCAGCGCGGCCACCGAGCCTGCTTTCCCCTTGGACGCGGATTGCGCCGCGGCCCGTCCGCGGGCCTCGTGCACGGCCTTGCGCGCGTCCTTGGTCAGCACCATGCCACTTAGGGCTCTGCCCAGGAATCCGAGCATCGCGTTCTCCGGCACCGATTCGCCGAAGGCAAGTTTACTCCGCGTCGCGCGATTTGGGGAGCCGATGCGTCACAGGCGATTTCCCGGCGCGGCGTCGGGGGCCGGGGTCAGGCGCCGCTCTTGTTTTCCATGTTGAACAGCCGCGTGGCCAGGGCCACCAGCTTGGCGCGTTGCTCGGGCGGCAAATTGTCGAGAATGGTTCGCTTGGCCGAGCGCACCTGCATCGCGTTGCGGATCAGGGCCTCGCGCTCGGGGTTTTGCGGCGCCCGCGCCCGGGTTTCAGCGGCGGGCGTCGGGGCGCTCCGCGATTGCGCCGGCTGCGCGGTCGCCGCGGCCGCCGCGGCCAGCGCGGCCGCGATCAGCGCCGGCGACGAGCTGGCCGATGGCGGCGTCAACGGGGTCGAGCCGATGCGCGCCGTCGCCTGGGCGGCGGCGATCGCGGCCATGATCAGCCGCGCGTCGGCCGAGCCTTGGATCGTCGATGCCAGTCCGCCGGTTTCCGCCATGGCTTCGCGTGCGTCCCTGTCGAGCACCATTCCGGTGAGCGCCTTGCCGATCAGATTGAGCATATTCTCCTCCGGCGTCCAGTGTGACTCCAGAGTCTTTAACAATCCTTACCGAGGACCGATTTGGCGCCGCTCAATCGTCGCCGCCGGCAAGCTGCCGGTCGAGCCAGGCGATATCCTCTTCCAGTGCGGCCGCGACGGCCGCCAGCATGCTCCGGTAACGGCCCAACACTTCCCGACCGAAGGGGGTCAGCGTGGCGCCCCCGCCCTTGGCGCCGCCGAAGCTGGTGGCGACCAGTGGCTTCTTGAACTGGCGGTTGAGGTCGGCGACCAGGTCCCAGGCGCGCTTATAGGACATGCCCATGCCGCGCGCCGCGCCCGAGATCGAGCCGGCGCGCTCGATCTCCTCGAGCAGGCGCCCCTTGCCCGGTCCGAGAATGCCGGTGCGGTCGAGCTTGAGGCGCAAACTGGCGGTGACGCGCGAGGCCAAGTCGGGTCCTTTGACGGCGGATTGCCAAGTTTCAGCATAGCCCCGTCGGCGGTCGGCGGGCGAGGGGGCGTTTACCCTTTGGCAAGATTCGCGGCGCTACTGTTTGCGTGACCCCTCCAGCGCCCGGAAGGGCGCGGGGAGCACGAGGAACATGGCGGACACCAACGGCATCGCCGCGCTGCTCAAGGCCCTCAACGAGACGCCGGGCTTGGGGTCGGGCCTGAAGCCCCAGGGCGTCGCGCGATCAACCGCAATCGCCAAGCCTTCCGCCGCGACCTCGACCGCAGGGGTCACGGGCAGCCGCATGGTCGGCCTCAGCGGCCAGTCGATCGCGCCGCGCGCCGCGGGCGCGCCGGCCTCGCTGCCGAAAATCCTCACCGCCGAGGGCGAGAGCCTCAATCGCAAGGCGCCGCGCGGCAGCTATCTCGACATCGTGGTCTAAAGGGCAATCCGTTCAACTAGAAGCGTCATTGCGACGGCGAGGCGCGAAGCGCCGCGGCCGGAAGCAATCCAATTTTCACCGCGCCGGCGAAGTGGTAAGTGTTGGCCATGACCGACCGCGACACCATTTTCGAGGGGCTGCGCGACGCGCTGCCGGACCTCAAGCGGCGCTATCCGATCCGCTCGCTCGGCGTTTTCGGATCGCTCGCGCGCGGCGACGACCGCGCCGACAGCGATGTCGACATTCTCGTCGAGTTCGCGCAACCCGTACCGCTGTCGGTTTTCCTCGCCCTGGAGAACCGGCTGCGGGAGGTTACGCGACGGGATGTGGACTTGGCCACCCCCGAGGCGCTCAAGCGCTATATGCGCGAAAACGCGATGCGCGACCTGATCGCCCTGTGACCGCGCCGCGCGATTACCGGGATTTCGTGGTCGATATCGTCGAGGCCTGCCGGGCGCTCATCGCGTTCGTCGAGGGGATGACGCTCGAAGCGTTCCTGGCGGACCAGAAGACCCGCTTCGCGGTTATGCGCGGGTTCGAGATGTTGGGGGAGGCGGTGCGGCACATCCCCGACGAGATCAAATCGGTCCATCCGGATATTCCGTGGGCCGACATGACCGCGTTCCGCAACCGCATCGTGCACGGCTATTTTGGAATCAACGACTCGATCTTGTTCTCGACGATCCAAACGGACTTGCGGCCGCTGCTGCCGAAGGTGGAACAGTTCGCGCGCGGCCTCGGCATCGAGGTGTAGCGCGCGCCCGTTCCGTCAGCCGGAGGACGCGCGCCTGCCCGATCGCCGCCTCCCGCGCGCCACGAAGTCTTTAAGGTCCGCACAATGCATCAAGGGAAGTTCACCGAGACCGAAGGATAAGTGACCGTCACTCTCGCGGCCGCAGTTGTCAGATTGCTCTCGAACTGGAAAAGGCCCCGTGCTACCGTCATACGACAGACAAATTCTCCGTAGAGTTGTGTCATGGCGAAGAGACGTCGGAGGCCGGAATCGGCGATTTGTACTTATTGCGGAGCATTCATTTCGGGTACTGGAGTAACGATAGACCATTTGATCGCTCGAAATTGGTATCCATCGTCCACGCCTGATACCGTCGAGCGATTCAAAGTCCCCGCATGCGCAGTCTGCAATTCCAAGAAGAGTCGCTTGGAACAGGCGATGTTTATTCGTTTCGCCATGTGCGCAGACCCAAAAAAATTGGCGTCTGAGGGCATGTGGGAACAGGCAAAAGCTGCTCTCGACGTGGAGCGAGCGGCGACTTCGCCATTGAGGCAAGCCATCCGTAGCAGCGTAATTCGTGACATCAAAATTATCGAATCTCTGCCCGAAAAGGGCCTGTTGCCGGCGTTTCCCAACAATTATGACGGTGGATCGCGCACAGCCATCTCCCTGTCATCGAATGAGTTGAACGGTTTGCTGCGAATGTGGGCGAAGGGCTTCCACAAGATTGTTTGGTCGGACGCGTTACGCGCAAAGGCGAAAATCGAGATCCACCATGTCACGGAAAGTGCGGCAGACTCAGCGTTCAAAGAAATCGACGGGCACTGGATGACATTGAATGGCGGACCAGGGGTACAGGTTTCATTCGCCGGAAAGCGCGAAGGTGACCGGCGCTGTACGCTGTATGAATTCCTTATCTGGGATCATTTTCGGTTTTACTCGTCGGTGGACGAAGCGCTTTCGGCGGCCGACGCAGCTTGAGCCGCCACGCTGAAGGCCCATCTCCAGGTTCCGCCTTTCTTGATCGATGCCGCTCGCCTTTGGTTTCCCGCTTCTCATGCGCTGCGACAAGCTTCGCCCGTGTAAAAATTCGATTCGTCGCGTCCGCGCCCCCCTACTCCAACCCCAGCAACCCGCGCGCGAAGGCTTCGGCCTCGAACGGGCGCAGATCGTCGGCGCCCTCGCCGATGCCGATGAAGCGCACCGGCAGCTTGAAGCGCTCGGCCAAGGCCACCAGCACGCCGCCCTTCGCCGTGCCGTCGAGCTTGGTGATCGCCAACCCGCTGACCTCGGCGATCTGCTTGAAGGTCTCCACCTGGCTGTGCGCGTTCTGGCCCACGGTGGCGTCGAGCACCAGCAGCACTTCGTGCGGCGCGCTCGCATCCTGGCGGCGCAGCACGCGCACGATCTTGGCCAGCTCCGCCATCAGGTCGGCCTTGTTCTGCAACCGGCCCGCGGTATCGATCAGCAGCAGATCGTCGCCGCGCGCCTTGGCCTCGGCCAGCGCATCGAACGCCAGCCCGGCGGCGTCGGCGCCCGGACCGCGCGCCACCACCGGGGAGTTGGTGCGCTCGCCCCAGATTTTGAGCTGCTCGACGGCGGCGGCGCGGAAGGTGTCGCCGGCCACCATCGTCACGCGCTTGCCCTGATCGCGGAACAGTTTGGCGAGCTTGCCGATCGAGGTGGTCTTGCCCGAGCCGTTGACCCCCACCACCAGAATCACGAACGGCTTCTTCGCCGGATCGGGCACCAGCGGCACCGCCACCGGCGCCAACCTGGCGGCGATGGCGGCGGCGAGCATCGCCTTGACCGTGTCGGCCGTGGCCTCGCCGGCAAGGCGTTGGTCGCCGAGTTGCGCCACCAGCGCGCGCGCCGTCTCGACGCCGAGATCGGCCTGGATGAGAAGCTCCTCGAGCGCGGCCAGCGATGCGGCGTCGACGCGCTTGCCGCCGGCGAACAGGTCGCCGATGCCCTGGCCGAGCCGCGCCGACGAGCGGCGCATGCCCTGGCGCAGGCGCGCCAGCCAGCCTTCGCGTTCGATCAAACGCCCGCCCTGTCCAAAAGCGCCTCGCCGACCAGCGCGTTGTCCCGGGTGCCGGTGATGCGCAGCGCCAACACGGTTCCCGGCGCGGCGGCGGCGGCGGCGAAGCGTACCGGCAAATAGTGCTCGCAGCGGCCGCTGCCTTGCTTTTCCACCAGCACGGCGGCGCGTGCGCCGATTCGCGACGCGGCATAGGCAGCGAGCGCCTGCTCGCCCTTGGCGCGCAGCGCCGCCGCACGGCGCCGGACCGTCGGGCCGGGCACCGGCTTCCAGCGCGCCGCCGGCGTGCCGGGCCGCGCCGAATAGGGGAAGACGTGCAGATGCGTCAGGCCCGCCTCGTCGACCAGGGCGAGCGTGTCGGCGAAGGCCGCGTCGCTTTCGCCGGGGAAGCCGGCGATCAGGTCGGCGCCGAGCGCGAGCCCGGGGCGCGCTTCGCGCAGGCGCTCGGCCAGCGCGATCACGTCGGCGCGGCGGTGGCGGCGCGCCATGCGCTTGAGCACCGCATCGTCGCCCGCCTGCACCGACAGATGCGCGTGCGGCATCAGGCGCGGCTCGCGCCCGAACAGCGCCACCAGCTCGTCATCGACCTCGACCGGATCGAGCGAGGACAGACGCAACCGTTCGAACTCGGGCACCAGCGCCAGCAGGCGACGCGCCAGCGCGCCCAGCCCGGGCTTGCCCGGCAGGTCGGCGCCATAGGCGGTGAGGTCGACGCCGGTGAGCACCACCTCGCGATAGCCGGAAGCGACCAGCGCCCGCACGCGTTCGACCACGCCGCCGATCGGCACGCTGCGGCTCGGCCCGCGGCCTTGCGGAATGATGCAGAAGGTGCAGCGGTGGTCGCAGCCCTGCTGCACCTCGACGAAGGCCCGCGCGCGATCCTCGAATCCGCCGAGCAGGTGGTGCGCAGTCTCGGTGAGCGCCGCGATGTCGCCGACCCGCACGCGCGTTGGCGACGCGGCGCTCCAGGTGGCGGCGTCCATCTTCTCGGCGTTGCCGATCACCTGGTCGACTTCGGGCATGGCCGCGAAGCGCTCGGGGTCGATCTGCGCGGCGCAACCGGTGACCACGATGCGCGCGCCGGGCCGCTCGCGGCGCAGGCGGCGGATCGCCTGGCGCGCCTGGCGCTCGGCCTCGGCGGTCACGGCGCAGG
>Ga0209415_10018720_pt1 | contig 10914 bp, 11 predicted proteins | sample PeaSoiSIISIP2007_FD_187696 | JGI IMG/M metagenome (GOLD analysis project Ga0209415, IMG submission 187696) | Peat soil microbial communities from Weissenstadt, Germany - SII-SIP-2007 (SPAdes) (version 2) | ecosystem: Environmental > Terrestrial > Soil > Wetlands > Peat | place: Germany... | reverse complement strand
ATCCGCCACAACCCGGCATCGCTGTACTTCATGGCGCTGCTGGTGCTGTTTGGGTTTATCGCCAACCGGCTGAACGTCAGCGTCACCGGAATGGAGGCGGCATCGCGTGTGCACTATGTGCCGCGCTGGACGGAAGTAGCCATCACGCTGGCGATTTGCGCCCTTGGGTTCGCGGTCTTCCGTTGGGCGGTGCTGAACCTCCCGGTGTTCGAGCAGAGGCCCGTGCTCCAACCGATGCCGGTATTCGAGCAGAAGGAGGCGGGTGAGTCCTGACGCATGCGCCTGAGCCTGGCGCGCAAACTCACGCTGAGCCTGGTAGCTGGGGCGGCGGTGATCTTCACCGGCTTCGGCTACCTCAACCTGCGCCTGCAGAGGCGCCATCTCGAGGAAACCGCACTGGACAGCGCCGATCGCATCGGCGACATTATCCAGCGCAGCACGCGCTATCAGATGCTGCATAACGACCGCGAAGCAATGTTCCAGACCATTCGCGAGATCGGCAGCGAACCGGGCATCCAGCGCATTCGCATCTTTAATAACGAGGGGCGCATCAGTTTCTCGACCGATCCGGCGGAGACGGGACGCGTGGTAGACAAGGCCGGAGAGGCCTGTTACGCCTGCCACCAGCAGGGCAAGCCGCTGGCGCATCTGGAAGGACGGAACCGCTCGCGCATTTTCCATGTGGGCGATGTGCGCGTGCTGGGCGTGATTCGGCCGATCGACAACGAGCCGTCGTGCTGGACCGCCGACTGCCATTTCCACTCACCCAGCCAGCGCGTGCTCGGCGTGATCGATACGCACCTCTCGCTGGCTCGCATTGACGCGCGCGTGGCGCAGCATCTGGCGCAGTTGACCCAGGCCACGGCGCTGGCCCTGGCGTTGGTGTGCGGCATCAGCATGGTCTTTGTCTGGCGGCTGGTTTCCAGTCCGCTGCGCGAGCTGGTGGAAGGAATGCGGCGCATCGGCAGCGGCAAGCTGGATCAGTGCGTGGAGGTGAGGTCGCACGACGAGCTGGGCGAAGTGGCCGAGGCCTTCAATCGCATGGCCGCCGCGCTGGCCGCCGCCAACGAGGAAGTCACCGCATGGACGCGCACGCTGGAGCAGCGAGTGGATCAGAAGGCGCACGAGCTGGAGCGCGCGCATCGATTCATGGCCACCAGCGAGCGTCTTGCTTCGCTGGGGCGACTGGCGGCAACGGTGGCGCACGAGGTGAACAATCCGCTGTTCGGCATCCTCACTTATGCGCGGCTCACGCGCAAGGACGTCGAACGCGCCGAGCCGGCTCCGCCAAACAAAGCACGCATGGTGGAGCAGCTTCAGATCATCGAGCATGAGAGCCGGCGCTGTGGCGAGCTGATGCGCAACCTGCTGATGTTCGCGCGGCAATCGCCGCGCTCGATTGAGCCTTCGGATATCAACGAGATCGTCGGCCGCGCCGTAACCCTGGTGCGTCACCGTCTGGAGCTGAGCGGAACCGCGCTCGAACTCGATCTCGCGCCCGATCTTCCCGCCGTCGCCTGCGACGCCAATCAGATCCAGCAGGTAGTGCTGGGGTTGATGGTGAATGCCGCCGAGGCCTTCGCCAGCGGCGGCCGCATCGACGTAACCACTCTGCGGGATCGCGGCGCGAATGCCGTGGAGATCCGCGTCCGCGACAACGGCCCCGGCATACCGGCCGAGGTGCTGCCGCAGGTTTTCGAGCCTTTCTTCACCACCAAGCCGGACGTGCACCGAACCGGGCTTGGCCTCGCCGTCGCGCGCAGCATCGTGGAGCAGCACGGCGGCACGATCGTGGCCGAGTCGCGGGAGGGCGCGGGAACGGAAATGATCGTGAGCCTCCCGGTGGAGGCCGCGAAACAGGCGGACACGCATCCGCAGACGGCGGGAGTTTCGATATGAAGGGAAAAATCCTGATCGTCGACGACGAGACGGTGGTGCGCGATTCACTGGACCGCCTGTTCGCCGACGAAGGCTTTGAAACGCGGGCGGCCGCCAGCGGGCGCGAAGCGCTGGAACGGCTTGGGCCCGGTGAATTCGACCTCGCTCTGATCGACATTCGCATGCCCGGCATGGACGGAATGGAACTGCAGGAGCGGCTGCGTCAGGCCGATCCCGAGCTGATGGTGGTCATCATGACCGGCTACGCCACGGTCGAGACGGCGGTGCAGGGGCTCAAGAAAGGCGCGTGGGACTACATCGTCAAACCCATCGATCCCGACGAGCTGGTGCATCTGGTGTCAAAGGCGCTGGACCATCGGGGCGCGCGCCGCGAGGTGACACGGCTGCGAGAGAACATGCAGGAGATCTTCCCGAAGACGGAGCTGATCGGGCGCAGTCCGGCGATGAAGCGGGTGGCCGAACTGGTGGAGATGGTGGCGCCGGCGGACGCCACCGTACTGATCACCGGCGAGAGCGGCACGGGCAAAGAGGTGGTGGCTCGCGCGATCCACTCCAACAGTCCACGGCGCAACATGCCCATGGTCGTGATTCACTGCGGCGCGCTCACCGAGACCCTCCTCGAAAGCGAGCTGTTCGGGCACGAGCGCGGGGCCTTCACCGGCGCGCAATTCCGGCGCAAGGGCAAGTTCGAGGTGGCCGACGGCGGCACCGTTTTTCTCGACGAGATCAGCGACATCAGCCTGCGCACGCAGTCCGATCTGTTGCGCGTACTGCAGGAGAAGGAAATCGTTCGGGTGGGCGGCACGCAGCCGGTGAAGGTGGATTTCCGGTGCATCGCCGCAACCAACCGCAGCATCGAGGAACTGGTGAAAGCGGGGACGTTCCGGCCGGACTTGTATTATCGGCTGAACGTGTTTGCCATCAATATTCCTCCATTACGCGAGCGGCGCGAGGATATTCCGCTATTGGTGGACTACTTCCTGCGCCGTTTCTGCGCCTCCACGAATCGTGAGGTGCCGCGAATCGGCCCAACCGCGATCGACTCGCTGATGGCGCACGACTGGCCTGGCAACGTGCGCGAGCTCGAAAACGCCGTGGAGCGCGCGCTGGTGGTTGGCCGAAACGGCGAAATCGGCCCGGCTCATTTTGCGCTGGGTGTGCGCAGCGAGGCTTTCAGCAGCGGGGGGCGGACCCTGGACGACGTGGAGCGGGCGCACATCGAGAAGGTGGTGAGCGAGTGCGATAGCAATCTGTCGCGCGCCGCGCGCGTGCTGGGGATCGACCGCACCACGCTTTACCACAAGCTGAAGCGCTACCGGGCCACCGACGAAGTCCCCTCGGTGTGACGTCCCCCGGACTACTGCTGATTGTCCCGGTGGGCGCGGTGGACGTATCCGTTCCGCTGGACCGTCTATGCGCGTCGATCACGCGGGCTCTGGGATTGCGCTGCGCGGTGGCCGACACGGGCCTCGACGCCGCGTTTGCCTGGGATGGCGAGAGGAATCAATATCACTCGACGCGCCTGCTGGAGCGCCTCACGCGCGAGTACGCGACCGGATTGCGGATCCTCGGCATAACCTCGCACGATCTGTTCGTGCCCGTGCTGACGTTCGTGTTCGGCGAGGCGCAGGTGAGCGGGCTCTCTGCGGTGGTGTCCACGTTTCGCCTGCGCGAGGAATTGTACGGATTGCCGGGCGACGGGGCGCTGCTGCTGGATCGGCTGACCAAGGAAGCGGTACACGAGCTGGGCCACACCTTCGGCCTGCGCCACTGCGACGACTGGACCTGCGTGATGGCGTCGAGCAACAGCGTGGAGCGCCTGGATATTCGGACGACTTCCTTCTGTGAGAAGTGCCGGGTGGGAGTGGAGGGCGCGCTGAGAGGATGAGCACGGCAAGGTCGGTTCGTGAGCTTCAGTCAGCCGCTCTCTTGAATCGCGATCCAGTCGAGCGCTCCTCGTGCAGGGCTCTGTCCAGCAGTGCCCTGATCACCGACTGACGGCTGACCTTTAGCCGAGCCGCGCGCTCGTCGAGTTGGCGCAGCATGCCCTGAGTCAGATCGTATCGCCGTAGGCCATCACGCCGGGCGTGGATCCGATGTCAGCCCACCGGCGGCCGGCGTGCCATGTGGATCGTTGGTTCTTTCGTTTCCGGCAGAAGATTGCCGTTGGCCGGTCGATAAGAATGCTCAGGAGCCACCATGCTCAGCGCGACAACCAACGCAACACACACACTATCTGCTCAAAGCAGCATTTCCACACAACGATCGACGGCCTCGAAGAAATCAGCCCACTCGAAACCCGCATCGGGTAAAGCCGACGGGGATACGGTAACTATCAGTGCCGCCGCTCAGGCGCGGATGGCCGCGGTGAAGGAGGCGACCGAGACACCGGCACAGACGGCTCAGGAGGCTGCCGGCGGCGACGCGCAGGCGCAGAGACTTCTCGCCCGCGAGGAGGCAGCAAAGACCGCTCACAAATAGGCCGGCTCCGCCTTGACAGACACGGCCGCATGAAATAGAAGTAGTAGCGGTATGGATCGGCGCAGGTTCCTGCAGACGGGCGCAGCCGCGGCTGCCGCGCTTTCGGCGATGTCGTGCCGGCGCTCGCAGGGGCGCTGGCGGTTCTTCACCGATACCGAAGGCCGCACGCTGGCCGCCCTCTGCGATCAGATCGTCCCGCCCGACGACTATCCCGGCGCCGCGCAGGCCGGCGCGGTGGAATTCATCGACCGTCAGTTGATGCGGCACTACCGAAAGCATCGGGCGGCTTACCGCCGCGGGCTCGCCGAGACGGATCAAATCAGCATCGCGACGTTCGGCCACGCCTTCGCTTCCCTCACCTTCCCGCAGCAGACCGAGATCGTGCATGTTCTGGAAGGACAGCGGCGGCCGTTCTTCGACCTGGTTCTCAGCCACACCATGCAGAGCTTCTACGGCTCGCCGCGGCACGGCGGCAATCGGGACGCAGTGAGCTGGCGGATGCTCGGCGTACCGGAGCCGCCCGTACGCGGCCGCTCGCAGTTCGATGGCGCGGGGAAGCGGCCCTCGTGAAAAAAGTCAACGCAGTGGTGATCGGCGCGGGCGCGGGCGGCGGTGTCGTTGCTAAAGAACTCTCCACCGGCGGGCTCAGCGTGGTCCTGCTGGAGCGCGGCCAGTGGCAAAGCGCCAACGACGATCGCAAGGATGACCTCCGCAATCAGCGCACCACGATTCTCGGCAATGCATTCGGCCCGAATGACGAAGGCAACCCGCGTGTCGTGGTGGACCTCGCCGGAAGCGAGCATGTGGTGGCCCCGAGCGAGGGCTGGTATTCGAACAACGCGGCCTGCGTCGGCGGCGGCACGCTGAGCTGGGGCGCGCAGGCGTGGCGTTTCATGCGTCAGGATTTCCGCATGCGTTCGACATATGGCGCACCCGAGGGAAGCACGCTGGAGGATTGGCCAATCGGTTACGACGATCTGGAGCCATTCTACGAGAAGGCCGAGTGGGAGATCGGCGTCTCCGGCAACGATGACGGCAATCCGTTCAAGGCTCCGCGCCGACGGCCACTGCCCATGCCCGCGCTTCCGCCGAATCGCGAGTACGAGATCCTGCTGCCCGCGGCGAAACGGCTCGGTCTGCACCCCTTCGATATCCCCATGGCGCGGAACAGTGTCCCGTACAATGGCCGCGGGCCGTGCATGCGCTGCCGCTGGTGCGTGGGGTTTGCTTGCGAGGTGGACGCCAAGAACGGCACGCAGAACACGGTGATCCCCACGGCGCTGGCTACCGGCAACTGCGAGCTGCGCACCGGCTGCATGACGAAAGAGATTCTGGTTGACGATCGCGGGCGCGCCAGCGGTGTCGCCTACTTCGATTCGAATGGGCATCTGCAGACGCAGCCCGCCGAATTCGTCGTTGTCTCCTGCGCGGCCATCGAATCGGCACGGCTGCTGCTCAATTCACAAAGCCGGCTGCATCCCCGCGGCCTCGGCAATCGTTACGACAACGTCGGCCGGAATCTGCAGGGCCACACCTACACGGGCGCAGTGGGCGCGTTCGATTTCGAGGTGTACGACGACGTCGGGCCGGGCGCGGGCATCGCCATCAGCGATTTCAATCACGGCAACCCGGGGCTGCGCGGCGGCGCGATGCTGGCGAACGAGTTCATCCGCCTACCGATCCATGTGACCGGCATGCTGCCGCCGGGCACACCGCGCTGGGGCGCGGGGCACAAGGAAGCGATGCGCCAATACTACAAGCGCACCATGGTGATCATGGGGCCGACACAGGAAATGCCCATGGCCGAGTCGCGCGTGGAAGTGGACCCAAAGGTACGCGACCGTTGGGGCATTCCCGTGGCCCGGCTCTCCGGCGACCGGCACCCGCACACTCTGGAGATCGGCCGCGCCATGTGCGACAAAGCCGCGATGTGGCTGAAGGAAGCCGGCGCCGTGCGCACGTGGCTGATGCTACCGGGGCGCGGCGTGAGTGGCGGGCAGCATCAGGCGGGCACCTGCCGCATGGGCGACAATCCCAAATCGTCCGTGGTGAACCAGCACTGCCAGATTCACGACGTGGATAACGTCTTCGTTGTTGACGGAAGCGTGCACGTCAACAACGGCGGATTCAATCCGGCGCTGACCATCATGGCCATCGGCTATTACGCATCGGCCGGCATTCTGCAAATGTGGCGGGGAACGGGGTTGCGCTCGTGAAGCGCCTTGCGATCGCGGGAGCCGTCGTGCTCCTGGCGATTGCCGCTCTCATCCTCGGGGCGGACCGATACTATCATCACGGCGACGGCGCAGCGTGCGCGAGCTGCCACGAGATTCAGCGGAATGTCGAGTTATGGCAGGTGTCCACACATCGCAACATGGCCTGCACGGAATGTCACGACAGCACGATGACCGGCAACGTCCGGCGCGTGGTGCGGCATCTCGGCGGCGACGTGCCCGAGCGCGTTGTGCTGCGCACCGATGACGTACTGCGCATGATGGCGCGCTGCCGGAAATGCCACCAGCAGGAGTTCGCCTCATGGCAGGCCGGACCGCACAGCGTCAGCTACGCCCGCATCTTCACGGGCACCGAGCACAAAACCACGGATTGCATGCGCTGTCACGGCATGCACTTCGACGGTCCGATTCGGGATGTAGTGGTGCCGGTGGACATCAAGGGTCCCTGGCGGCTGGTGCGGCCGGAATTGAAGGATGCGCCAACAATGCCCTGCATGACCTGTCACGAAATTCACCGCGAGGGCAAGCCGGCATCGAAGCTGAAACGCTCGTCGGTGGAAGGTCCGGTGGCGCCGCCTTCGCTGGGCTTCTTCGACCGGCGGTCTCACGTGCACTATCAGGCGGCCTCTCTGCACATTCCGCAGGTGCACGACGCGAAGGGACCGCTGGCGATGAGTCCCGATCCGCGCGACGGCCTTTGTTACCAGTGCCACGCGCCGCGTGCATCGCTCGAGGACTGGTCGGGCGACGATCGCACCCCGCGCGGCGTCCACGAAGGAATCGGTTGCATCGCTTGTCACCAGGGCCACAATCAGAGCGCGCGGGCCTCGTGCGCCACCTGCCATCCGAGGATGTCCAACTGCGGGCTGAACGTGGAGACGATGGATACGACGTTCGCCTCGCCCAACAGCCGCCACAACATCCACACGGCAGCCTGTTCGGATTGCCACCCCGACGGCCGCAAAGGCCAGTTCTCGAGGGTGGCCCAGCTAAAGGAAGTCGCCCGATGAGCGATCGGCTCGCCGGGAAAGTCGCGCTGGTCACCGCCGCCGCGCAGGGAATCGGGCAGGCCATCGCCGAGGCTTTTGTCAAAGCCGGCGCGCGCGTGATCGCCACCGACATCGATATCGAGAAGATGGGCGGCCTCAGCGGCGTGGAGATTTGGCGGCTGGACGTCACCGATACTTCGGCGGTCGATCAGCTCGCACAGTCGCTCGGGGGCATCGACGCGCTCGTGAACGTCGCGGGCTTCGTGCACAGCGGAACGATCCTCGATTGCTCCGAAGCCGACTGGGATCACAGCTTCGACGTGAACGTGAAGTCGATGCACCGGACGATCCGGGCGTTTCTGCCGGGAATGTTGTTGAAGGGCAGCGGATCGATTGTCAACATCTCTTCGGTCGCATCGTCGGTGCACGCGGTTCCGAATCGCTACGTCTACGCCGCGACAAAAGCGGCGGTGATCGGCCTGACCAAGTCCATTGCCGCGGATTTCGTCCGCCACGGCGTCCGCGCCAATGCGATTTGTCCGGGCACCATCGTGACCCCGTCGCTCGAGGAGCGAGTTTGCGCGCAGGCCGGGCAGACCGGCAAACCAGTGAAGGCTGTCTGGCGCGAATTCGAGGCGCGGCAGCCGTCGGGCAGGCTCGGTTCGCCTCGCGAAGTCGCCATGCTGGCGGTGTATCTCGCCTCGGACGAGAGCAGCTTCACCACCGGAGCGGTGCACATTGTGGACGGCGGCTGGACGGCATAGCAACGGATACCTGCGGCGCGCCTACTTGCCAAGCCAGATATCCAGCCCCATGGCGTTTTGCTCAATCTCAATCGAGCAAAACGGCGTTTCCGACAGAAAGCGCTCGAACTCGGCTTTGGTGTAAGCGCGCTTGATCAAAGAGAACCGAAAAGCCATACGGGTGAACCACGCGTCAACAGTGCCCAGCCCCATGTCGCCCACCGCTTTGCCGATATCGCGAAGCGAGGCATCGCGGCGCAGGTCGATGATCCAAACGCGCCCGCCGGGTCTCAGCACGCGATGCATTTCCTGCAACGCCCGAACTGGTTCTGAGAAATTCTTGAACGCGGCACGGCAGAAGATGAAGTCGAAGCGGTTGTCTTCAAAGGGCATTGCGGAGGCGCTGCCGAGCTCGAATTTCACCTCGACCCCGGCCTTCGCCGCGTTGTTCCGGGCGATCTTCACAAAGGACCTGCTGATATCCAGGCCGGCGATCCGATAGGCGCCGAGCCTGGCCAGTTCGATGGCGAAATAACCGGGGCCCGAAGCGACCTCCAGTACGCTGGCCGGTGGCGGCAGCAGAGCAGCCACCCGGCGCGCATCGGAAGCGAACTCCTTCATCGATTTGGCGGTGTTCCGCGCGTACCACGTCGCGACGATGCCCTCCATCCCGACGCCCTTGTATGCCTTCTTCGCTGGATGCTCGATTTGTTGATTACTCATTTTATAAGATACTTATACAATATGCTATCGTGGGAATGATGTCAAGGAGCAATCGCCGTGAGCTGAGCGAGCGGCTGGAGCGGGCCGTTCGCCAGTCCATCGCCTCCGCGATTCTGTTCAACCAGAAAGTGGCCGATGACGCAGGAATGAACCTGCGGGATCTGCAGGTGGTGCATCTGCTGCAACTCCACGGGCCTTCGACGCCGCGCGATTTGGCAAAGTGGTCCTGCATCACCACCGGCGGTATGACTGTCGTGCTGGATCGGCTGGAGCGGGACGGCTATGTGCGGCGAGAGCCGAATCCGGCTGATCGGAGAAGCTGCATCGTACACATGATTCCCGAGAGCCTGCGCAAACTGGAAGGCGTCTACAGGGGCAAGGCCGAGATGCTCGCCCGCGCGATTGACCGCTACAGCGAGCGCGATTTGCGACTGCTGGTCCGGTTCTTCGCTGAGATCAACGGCGGGGAGCCGGGGAGCTCTTGAGTAAACGCCGGCACAACGGAGCGGACCGCCGGCTCCACACGCTTCGCACTGTGGGCGGCTCCGCCCTGTGCCGGCTAATTCGCGCCGACGAAGAAGTCCAGCGCCCGCGCCAGAAATGTTTTCATTTCGCCGCGCTTGACCACTGCGTCGAGAAAGCCGTGCGAGAGCAGGAACTCGCTGGTCTGAAAGCCCTCGGGCAGCTTCTGCCGAATCGTCTGTTCGATCACGCGCGGTCCCGCAAAGCCGATCTGCGCCCCGGGTTCGCCGACGTTCAGATCGCCCAGCATGGCGAAACTGGCGGTGGTGCCGCCGGTGGTGGGATCGCTGGCCACACTGATAAACGGTATGCGAGCCTCATCCAGCCGCATGAGCGCGGACGAGATCTTGGCCAGTTGCATCAGGCTGACCGCGCCCTCCTGCATGCGCGCGCCCCCGGAAGAGGAGACGATGATCAGCGGCGCGCGGCTTTCGAGCGACCGTTCGATGGCGCGAGTAATGATCTCGCCCATCACCGCTCCCATGCTGCCGCCGATGAACTTCAGCTCCAGCACGCACACGTGTACAGTGCGCCCGTTCAGCTTGCCGCGCACGGAGATGACTGCGTCCTTCAGCCCGGTGGCCTCCTGCATCGTCGCCAGCCGCTCGGAATACGGTTTGGAATCGACAAAACCGAGCGGATCGGTGGAGACGAGATCGGTGTCCAGATCCTCGTACTGGTTGTCGTCAATCAGGCTGGCCAGCCGCGCGCGCGCGTCGAAGCGGTAATGCCATCCGCACTTGGGGCACACCTGCAGGTTGTCCTCGAGCGCCTTGCGCCAGATGATCTCGCCGCAGTGCTCGCATTTCTGCCACAACCCCTCGGTGCGCAGACGACGCTCCCCTTCCGGAGGAGGCGCTTCACCGGGAGGTTTGTTTCGTGTGAACCAGGCCACTAGTTTCCTAGTTTGTCACAGCCGGCCGGAGTTGTCGGGATCCAGCGGACGGGCGCGACGCATGGAATCAGGAAATGATAGGCAGCCGCGCCCACAACCAGCACAGCGCCGACAGCAATAAACGCCGGGTAGAACGAGCCGGTTCTCTGGACAATCTCGCCGGTGATCCACGGCACCGTGATGCCGGCCAGGTTGCCAAATCCGTTCTGCAGGCCGACCCATTTCCCACAGCGGGCGGTCCCCGCCAGCGTCTGCGTGATAGCCCAGCACTGGGCGCTCCACTGGGCGAGCGCGATGCAGGCGAGAATCAGCAGGCCCATGGCGAGTCGTTCGTCGCGGCAAACGTGCGCGGAAATCAGCAGCAACGCACATCCCAGGAAAGCCACGATGGCAAACCGGCAGCGTACCGTCGGCGTCACCCCCCGTCT
>Ga0209415_10018719_pt1 | contig 10914 bp, 7 predicted proteins | sample PeaSoiSIISIP2007_FD_187696 | JGI IMG/M metagenome (GOLD analysis project Ga0209415, IMG submission 187696) | Peat soil microbial communities from Weissenstadt, Germany - SII-SIP-2007 (SPAdes) (version 2) | ecosystem: Environmental > Terrestrial > Soil > Wetlands > Peat | place: Germany... | reverse complement strand
GTTTCGCTCAGCTTGCGCCGCTTGAAATAGGGCGGGTCCTGAATGAGTCTTGAGGTAAGAAGGATCGACAGAATCCCGACAGGAATGTTGATGAAGAAAATCCAGCGCCAGCTGAAGTTGTCGGTGATCCAGCCGCCCAGGGTCGGGCCGATCGCAGGAGCAGTCACAACGGCCATTCCGTAAACTGCAAATGCCATGCCGCGCTTGGCAGGAGGAAACGTGTCGGCCAGTATGGCTTGCTCGCTGGGCTGCAACCCCCCGCCACCGGCGCCCTGCAGGATGCGGCAGATGATCAGCGTCGCCAGGTTCGGAGCCAGTCCGCACAGGAACGAACTCGCCGTAAACAGGGCAACGCAGCCCATGTAGAAATTCTTGCGGCCGATGATGGACGACAGCCAACCGCTCAACGGCAGCACAATCGCATTGGAAACAAGATAAGAAGTCAGCACCCAGGTGCTTTCGTCCTGTCCGGCCGAGAGGCTGCCTGCGATGTGCGGCAGAGCGACGTTGGCGATAGAAGTGTCAAGCACCTCCATGAACGTCGCCAGCGTGACCGCCAGCGCAATGATCCACGGATTGACCGCGGGACGCCAGGCGTCAGCCTGATCCATGGTTGCGGTGGCCGTGCCCATTAGCGAATCCAGACCTTAGGGGTGACCGACATTCCAGGACGCAACTGGTGATCGTCGTTCGCGCCAGGATCGAGAACGATCTTGACCGGTATACGCTGCACAACTTTCACGTAGTTTCCGGTGGCGTTTTCCGGCGGCAGCAGACTGAAGCGGGCGCCGCTGGCTCCGGCAACGCTGTTCACTTTGCCGTTGTAGGTTCTGCCGTTGGCGTCGACATCGATGGTGACGCGCTGGCCGACTTTCATATTCCGAAGCTGGGTTTCTTTGAAGTTCGCCGTGATCCAAACGTCATCGAGGTTGATGATCTTCATCAGTTCCTGGCCGGGAGCGACGTTCTGCCCGACTTCCACGGTGCGATTGCTAACGACCCCGTTCACCGGAGCAACGATCTTCGTATATTGCAGGTTCAGAGCGGCCTGGTCGAGATCTGCTTTCTTGCGTTGTGCCTCGGCAAGCGCCGCAGTTGCCCGGGCTCGGATGACCTGCATTTGTTTGGGGGCAGTGTTCGCGTAGTTCTCGTTGGCCTGTGCCTGAACGAGTTTGCCCTGGGCCTGCGTGACCTGCTGCTGGGCCGCGTCGGCGCTGGCGCGCGCGGCTTCGACACCGGCCGCACTTGCCTTGGCGGCGGCTGTCGCCTGGTCGTACTGCTGCTGGGAAATCTCCTGCTTGTCGACGAGTTGCTTGTAGCGGACGAGATCGTTCTGCGCCTTGACGTTATTGGCTTCGGCTTCCTGCAATTGCGCTTTGGCGGCCTCGAACTGTTGTTTCGCGACCTGAATGCCGGCGCGGGCGCTGTTCACGTCTGCTTCGGTCGAGGAAACCTGGCTCGTGGTGTTGACCGCAGTAATTGGAATATTCACTCCGGCTGCGACTGCGGCGGCCTGAGCGTCTTCAAAGTCGGCCTTGGCGCGATCGTAGGCAACTTGATAGTCCGCCGGATCGATCTCGACCAGCACGGTGCCCGCCTGCACGTACTGATTGTCTTCGACGTTGAGTTTGACCACGTGGCCGGAGATGCGTGCGCTGATGGAATTCACATGTCCGTCCACCTGGGCGTCGTCGGTGGATTCATAGCTCGACAAATAGTGATAGACAAAGTATCCCGCGACCAGCAGGACAATCAGGGCGATCCCCACGCCGATTCGGAAGCCGGAACTCTGGGTGCGGGAAGGCCGGGTACGAAAATCCTCCTCGGTCGATGGCAACGGCTTGGTGCTGCTCGCCGGCTTCTCGACTGCAGGTTTCTCTACAGCTTTCTCGACAATGGCGGGGAGATTCTGTGCCGTTTCCATACGTTTATTAATTGCCTTTCAAGAATCGTTTCACGCCTTCTTCCGCGTCTCCGATGGCGTGCGCCAGTTCGACCTTCGAGAGATTGTGCGCATAGAGACTCTGAATATAACTCTCGTGAGCGCTGGCCACGGCTTCCTGCGCCTGCACCACTTCAAGATTGTCGGCGACTCCAGCGGTGAAGCGATCTTGTGATTGTGCGAGTGCTTGTTCCGCCAAGTCAACGGAACTGCGGGCAACCTCTACCTGTTCGGCGGCAGCGTTCAGATCAAGCAGCGCGGTGCGAACCTCGTAGTCAATTCGGCCGCGGAGATCTCCCAGTTGGGAACGCGCCTGCTTCAATTGGGCATCGGCTTCAAGTACATCGCTGTGAACCCTGTTTCCGGCGAAGATTGGGATGTTAATGCCACCATTCACCTGCCAGGTGCCGTTCGACTGGCTGGGGGTGACGCCGATGTCGCCGAGATTGGCACCGAGATCGAGACTAGGATAACGCCCAGCCGCGGCGGCCTTTCTCGATAGTTCGGCCGACCGCACTTGTGCCAGCGCTGCCTGGTAGTCGGCGCGCGCCGCATACGCACGCTGCAGATAGGTGTCGAGTGGGAGAGCGGCCAACGCCTGGTACGGCGCTTTCTCGGTCAGCACAAACTCTTGTCCCGGCGGCAGCCCGATGATCCGCGCCACGTTCAGCTTCAGCTTGGCAAGATCGTTGCGGGCGACGATGAGTTGCTGCTGCCGGGTTTGAAGTTCGACCTGCGAACGCAGAGCGTCGATGGCAGGACTCAGTCCAGCTTTCAGCTGGTCGGCGGCTTTATCGTAGAGAGCCTGGGCGCTTTTGACCTGAGCCTCACTGGTTTCCACGCGAGCACCGGCGGCGATGGCTTGCAGATAGGAGTTACCAACCGCAAGCACGACCATTTCGCGAGCGTCTTTGTAGCTGAATTGGGCGGCCTTCACGCCTTCCGCAGCCGCCCGTTCTTTCTCGAGACTCTTGAAGTTGAAAAGGGACTGGCTGAGAGAGACGCGGGCGTCAAAATAGTTGAAGGCTGGCGTCACGCGAGGAAAACTGCTGAGGTTCGTGCCTGGAGGGCTGAGCAACGGCAGAAGCTTGGAAAAGCCCAGGGCTGCCAGACTTTCAGTCTGCACATTCTCTTGCACGCGAGCTTGAAGGTTGGGCAAGAGATCGCTGAGCTCCTTCCACCGTTCGCCACGCGCCGCCTGCGTCTGGTCGCCCGCCAGGAGCAGGCCAAGATTGTTGCGCAAGCCGCGATCAATGGCGTCTTTGAAGTCGATTTGCAAGACCTCCGCCCTAGCCTTGCCTTCCGGAGCACTCCCCAGGAAAGGGTTTTGCGGGCCGGGGAGGGTAACATTCGGGGCTGAAGAGGTTCCCCCCGCCGCTTGAGCAAGCAGGTTCGGAGTCGTGAGCAATGCAAGAGCAAAACTGAAAAATGCCGTTCGGAAAAGTGTCTGTGTCAATGAGCGACGCATTCTTGATCGTGGGAACTTCCGGCTAGGCAATCGTAGAGCCGGTACGTTCTTCCTCGGCTAATAGCATAACTCGTCCGATTTGATTCGTTTGCCGCACGTTGAGATGCAAACGATTGTGCTGGAATGCGCGTGCATCGCGCTCGTCCGAGTCTTGGCGCGGCTGCGAAATTGTCCAACCGATCAAAGACCTCTAAGAACCTGTGGCGCACCCGAAGTCCAATACCTTCGGTGCTTTGCCCGGCAGCAGTTCGCCCGATAAGCTTAAGGAAGTAGAAGTAAAGGGGAAAGAACAGCATGCGGAGAAGTGTTTTATTCACAGCGGTCGCGCTCATTGCACTCACGACGAGCCTGGTGACCGCTCAGAGCGTTCCCGGGTCGAGCAACTCGGATCGAAAAGTCGCTTCGCGCGTCCAGCCGAACTATCCTGAACTGGCAAAAAAGATGCACATTCGCGGCACGGTCAGAGTCGAAACCGTGGTGCGGGCGAATGGCAGCGTAAAGTCTACCCGCGTGCTGGGGGGAAACCCGGTGTTGGTCGATGCCGCTATCGATGCGGTCGGGAAATGGAAGTTCGAGACGGCGCAGAATGAGACCACCCAGGTGGTCCAAGTTGTGTTCGAAGGTCAATGAACTGGGACTGTTCCCCTCGCCGTCGGCATCCCCCCGAAATTCAACCCCTCCAAAACCCACGAAGGCCCTTTATTACCCAGCAGAAACCTCGCCGAGGTGACTTAGGTCATCTTGAATGGCGGTGACCGTCGGTTCAAGCTAGGTCGAGTAGGTAGCAAACCATTTTAAGAACGGAAGACGTGCATTCCATGAGTGCGGCAACTGGAACTGACTGGACTCGAATACTGTCTGATCCGGACCTCGTCCGGCATGTGGGGAAACTGCTCCAGGCTTACCGCGACGCCCCGGCCGACAAGCGGGAAGAATCGTTGCTGGCGGCGATGCGTGAGATCAAGGCTGGTAGTTTGAAGGCTGCGAACTCTGCCCCCACCACCACACCGGAACCCCAGCCAGTTCCAACTCCTGCGTCTCCGACACCTCCTTATGAGCCCGATTTGTTCAGCCCCAACTGGGGAAGCGACCGCCGCCGCCATCCGCGAATCAAGTGCTTCGTGGCGGTCGAGCTTCGCGTCGATGAGGTCCCCGTTCCAATCTGGGGCAATCTGTCCAACACCAGCGTTGGCGGGTGCCTGGTCGAAACAGCCAGCCCGGTTAAGCCGGGGTCGAAAGTCGAGATCGGTCTCTGGGTGCCGAACGGAAAGATCTGGGTCAAGGGATTTGTGCTGAGCGGCGTGGTATCCCGCAACCGGCCCGCGAGTGGCGTTCGCGTCCATTTCGAAGGAATGGCGCCCACCGAACGCGACAATCTGCGCCAATTCCTCAAGTTCGTGCAGGACACGACCAAGGCATCTCAAACCGAGAACGGTTACCTGAATCTCCTGAAATAACACTCTTCCCCCATCTAAGCCAAGTTTTTTCACCGCAACTCAATCCATGCCTACGCGGAAATTGGTACACTTTCTGCGTATTGAACCCTTTCTGTAATCGGAAACTCTAATTCGTTGTGGACCGATTCGTTGGGGACGATCGCACGCCGGTGAGAATCCCAGGCAGGAGGAGCGGAATCGCATGGTAGCCAGTGAACAGGTTTTGGTGACGGGGCAGCAACTGGACACGCTGTGCATCAACACGATTCGAACTCTTGCCATTGACGCGGTGCAGCAGGCGAACTCGGGCCATCCGGGTGCGCCCATGGGACTGGCGCCGGTCACCTATTGTCTCTGGCAGGAATTCCTGCGCTACGATCCGGCGGACCCGACTTGGCTCAATCGCGACCGCTTTGTGCTCTCGAACGGCCACGCTTCCATGCTGCTTTACGCCATGCTACACCTCGCGGAAGTGCGGCAGGTTGTCAAAGACGGACAGGTTTCCAAGGAACTAGCGGTCCCGATGGAGGAGATCAAACGCTTCCGGCAGTTGGGGAGCCGGACACCCGGGCACCCCGAATCGCACCTCACTTCCGGAGTGGAAACCACGACCGGCCCGCTCGGCCAGGGCGTGGGAAACAGCGTGGGCATGGCCATCGCCGGCAAATGGCTGGCGGCGAACTTCAATCGTCCTGGACTGGAAATCTTCGACTACAACGTCTACGCGATGTGTTCCGATGGCGATCTGATGGAAGGCATCGGCGGCGAAGCCGCGTCTCTGGCCGGACATTTGAGACTTTCCAATCTCTGCTGGATGTACGACAACAATCGAATCACGCTCGATGGCCCGGCCGAGTGGTCGTTCAGTGAAGATGTGGCCACGCGCTTTGTGGGCTACGGCTGGAACGTGACCCGGGTGGCCGACGCCAACGATCTGGAGATGCTGGCGCGGGCCTTTGAGACTTTCCACAAAACCACAGACCGGCCAACCCTGATCATCGTCGATAGCCATATCGGCTACGGCTCACCCCACAAACAGGACAGCAATGCGGCTCACGGCGAACCTTTGGGCGAAGAAGAAGTGCGGCTGGTGAAGAAATTCTACGGCTGGCCGGAAGATGCGAAGTTTCTGGTGCCGGATGGAGTGCGCGAACATTTCCGCGATGGGATCGGCAAGCGTGGGCACGATGCGCACGCGCAGTGGTCGCAACGTTTCGCGGAATACTCGCAGAAGTTCCCCGACCTGGCCGAGCGTCTGCGCTGCATGCAGCACCACGAACTCCCTGCGGGATGGGACAAGAACCTGCCGACATTTCCCGCGGATGCCAAGGGCGTAGCGACCCGCGAGAGCTCCGGCAAAGTGCTCAACGCGCTGGCGCAAAACATTCCTTGGCTCATTGGCGGATCGGCTGACCTGGCAACCTCCAACAAGACGACGCTCAAGTTCGAAGGCGCGGGTGAATTTCAGGCCGACAGTCGCGCCGGACGCAACCTGCACTTCGGGGTGCGCGAGCACGTGATGGGAGCAAGCGTCAACGGCATGATAGTGTCGGGCATTCGGGCGTTCGGAGCAACGTTCTTCAATTTCAGCGACTATATGCGAGCCAGCATCCGGCTCTCGGCACTGATGGAGATTCCTTCGATCTTTGTCTTCACTCACGATTCCATCGGGGTGGGAGAGGATGGGCCAACTCACCAGCCGATCGAACAACTAGCGTCATTGCGGGCCATGCCGAATTTAATCGTGCTTCGTCCCGGCGATGCGAATGAGGTCGTCGAGGCGTGGAAGATCATTGCGAAATTGCAGCACTCACCGGCCGCGCTAGTGTTGACTCGGCAGAACCTGCCGACTCTGGATCGGACCAAGTACGCCTCGGCCTCCGGTGTGGCGAAGGGCGCTTACGTACTGGCTGACGCGCCGGGCGGAAATCCCGACGTGATTCTGCTGGGAACGGGCAGCGAATTGTCGCTGTGCGTGGATGCGTACGAGAAACTGAAAGCCGAGGGGATCAAGCCGCGGGTGGTCAGCATGCCGTCGCAGGAAATCTTTGAACAACAGGATGCAGCTTACAAGGAGAGTGTTCTACCCTCTGCTGTGACGGCACGAGTTTCCGTGGAAATGGCGGCGACCTTCGGATGGGGGCGCTACACCGGCCTCAAGGGACGCAACGTCGGCATGCACCGTTTTGGCGCCTCGGCGCCGCTGAAAGATCTGCTGAAATATTTTGGGTTCACTGTGGACACCGTCGTGGCGGAAGCCCGCGCGGCGATCGCAAACTAGTAGAGACGTAACTTGTTACGTCTTCTCTCCCCAGGAAAGAAGAGACGTAGCAAGCTACGTCTCTCACATGGGGAAATCGTAGGAGGTCATCATGCAGCCGACTGGAATTCTGGAAACTTCGAAAGCCACCAAGAATCCGTTGAAAGAATTGCTCAACTACGGTCAGTCGATGTGGCTCGATTACATCCGGCGCGATCTGTTTACCACCGGAAAGCTGAAACAACTGATTGCCGAGGACGGACTGCGGGGGATGACTTCGAATCCAGCCATCTTCGAGAAGGCCATCGCCGACAGTTCGCTGTATGACGATTTCCTGAAGACCCTCGCTTCGCGGAAAGACCTCGATACCACGGCCCGCTACGAGCAGATCGCCATTCGCGACATCCAGGATGCGGCCGATGCGCTGCGTCCAGTGTATGACGAATCCAAGTTCCGCGATGGATACGTGAGTCTGGAAGTCTCGCCGTATCTTGCGCGCAAAACGCCTGAGACCATCGACGAGGCGCGCCGCCTGTGGAAGACGGTGCGGCGCGACAACGTCATGATCAAAGTGCCGGGCACGGCAGAGGGACTGCCGGCCATCCGGCAGTTGATCGGTGAAGGCCTCAATATCAACATCACGTTGCTGTTTGCGCAGGAAGTGTACGAGAAAGTTGCCGAAGCTTATATCGCCGGACTCGAAGACCTGGCGGCGCGCGGCGGTAATCTGAAAAGGATGGCGAGCGTGGCCAGCTTTTTTATCAGCCGCATCGACACCCTGATCGATTCCATGCTCAATGACAAGCTCAAGGCGACGACCGACGCCAACCAGCAAGCCTTGTTGAAGAGCCTGCTGGGTAAAGTCGCGATTGCCAACGGCAAGCTCACCTATCAGCGCTACCAGAAAATCTTCAGCGGCCCGCGCTGGCAGGCGCTGGCGGCCAAGGGCGCGCAGACCCAGCGCGTTCTATGGGCAAGCACGAGCACCAAGAATCCCAACTATCGCGACGTGATTTACATCGAAGAATTGATTGGACCGGATACGGTGAACACTATGCCGCCGGCAACCATCGATGCCTTCCGCGATCACGGACTACTGCGCATCGCCCTCACCGAAGATGTGGCCGGCGCTGCCAAAGTGATGGACGATCTGGCGCGCGCCGGAATTTCGATCAAGCAAGTGACCGACAAGCTGACCGACGACGGCGTCAAGCTGTTCGCCGACGCCTTCGACAAACTCTTGGCTGCGGTCGCCAAGAGCACACAAAAGACCACTCAGCAAAAAGGATAGATCTCGTGAGCCGACTGAAGACTTCTCTGCCGGAATCGCTGGCCACGACTGTGAAAGCGACGATCGCCGACTGGCAATCGGGCGGCAAGATGCAGCGCCTGTGGCAGCGCGACGCAACGCTCTGGACGGGCAGCGACGAAGCCAACTGGCTGGGCTGGCTCGATGTTGTCGACGAGCAGATCGCGCAGCACGATCAACTGGTGAAGCTAGCAAAAGAAGTGCAATCTCGCGGCTTTCAACACGTATTGCTGCTCGGAATGGGCGGATCGAGTCTGTGTCCGGAAGTCCTGCGCATGACGTTCGGCAGGATCACGCACTTCCCTACCCTGCACGTGCTCGATTCGACCGATCCTGGCCAGGTGAAATCGTTCGAGCACCTGATTGATATACCAAAGACGCTCTTCATCGTGTCGAGCAAGTCCGGCAGCACGCTCGAACCCAACATTTTCAAACAATATTTTTTCGAGCGGGCCAAGCAGGCCGTGGGCGCGGTGAAAGTCGGCAGCCAGTTCCTCGCGATCACTGACCCGGGATCGAAAATGCAGCAGGTGGCGGAGGCGGATCGATTTCTGCATGTCTTCTTCGGGCGGCCGTCGATCGGCGGACGTTATTCGGCGCTGTCGAACTTTGGGATGGTTCCCGCCGCGGTGATGGGATTGGACACAAAGAAATTTCTCGCACGCGCCGCGGAGATGGTGCGGGCCTGTGGAGCGGGTGCAACAGTCGCAGAAAATCCTGGCGCTGTGCTGGGCATCATTCTCGGAACGGCGGCAAGCGCGGGGTGCGACAAAGTTACGATCATTACGTCTCCCGGCATTTCCGATCTGGGAGCATGGCTGGAACAACTGCTCGCCGAGTCGACCGGGAAGATCGGCAAGGGCATCATCCCGGTGGACCGGGAGACCTTGACGACTCCCGAGGTCTACGGCAGCGACCGCGTGTTCGTCTATGTGCGGCTGGAATCGGGCGCGGACGCAGAGCAAGATGCGAAAGTGGTGGCGATCGAGAAGGCCGGACATCCCGTGGTGCGCATCGCGATGGCCGACATCTATGATCTCGGCGCGCAATTCTTCCGCTGGGAAATTGCCACCGCCGTCGCGGGCTCGATCATCCACATCAACGCCTTCAACCAGCCCGATGTCGAAGCCAGCAAGATCGCGACGCGGGAGTTGACGTCGGCATATGAGAAAACGGGATCTCTGCCTGCGGAAAAACCGGTCATTGAGGACGGCGGCATTAAATTGTTCACTGACGAGAAGAATGCCGCGGAACTGGCGAAGGCCGCGGGCAGCGACAAGTCGCTCGTGGGATACCTCAAGGCGCATCTGGGTCGCATCAAAGCTGGAGATTACTTTGCCGTGCTGGGCTACATCCAGATGAACGCCGAGCATGAACAGAGTCTGCAGGCCCTGCGGCATTCGGTGCGCGATGGGAAGCTCGTGGCGACTTGCCTGGGTTTCGGTCCACGATTTCTGCACTCGACGGGACAGGCTTACAAGGGCGGGCCGAACTCCGGAGTATTTCTGCAGGTGACCTGCGATGATTCCGTGGAACTGCCAGTGCCGGGACAGAAATTTACGTTCGGAGTGGTGAAGGCGGCGCAGGCCCGCGGAGATTTCCAGGTGTTGGCGGACCGCGGAAGACGAGCGCTGCGGGTTCATCTCGGGAGCAACTTGAAGGCGGGGCTGGCGGCGCTGCAGGCCGCGGTTCAGCAAGCTCTCTAGCAGTTTCGTGGATTACGCATGCGAGGACGAGACGCCCTCGCGACAGCCGGCGAGACGCCGGCGCTACTTAGGAGCGGAAGACAATGCAATTGGGAATGGTGGGGCTGGGACGCATGGGCGCGAACATGACGCGGCGGCTGCTGCGCGGCGGACATCAGCTCGTGGTCTCTGATCTCAGCACTGATGCCGTGAAGCAACTCGCGGGCGAGGGCGCGGGCGGTTCTAGCTCGCTGGAAGACTTGATTAGCAAACTCACGCCTCCGCGCGCCGTCTGGATCATGGTCCCCGCGGGTGGTCCTACCGAGGCGACGGTGCAGAAGCTGGCGCAGCACATGCAAGCTGGCGACGCCATGATCGACGGCGGCAATTCTTACTTCAAAGATGACGTGCGCCGCGCGAATCAGCTGAAAGGCAAGGGCATTCACTATATCGACGTGGGCACTAGCGGCGGTGTGTGGGGACTGGATCGCGGTTACTGCATGATGATTGGCGGTCCCGACGAAGCGGTGCAGCGGCTCGATCCTATCTTCAAGACGCTGGCGCCGGGCAGGGGCGAGATTCCACGAACTCCGGGGCGGGAAAAACTGGGGGGCTCTGCGGAAGACGGTTACATTCACTGCGGTCCGTCGGGCTCCGGGCACTTCGTGAAGATGGTGCACAACGGCATTGAGTACGGCATCATGCAGGCCTATGCCGAAGGCTTTGACATCTTCAAGAACGCAACCAGCAAAGAGTTGCCCGAGGACATCCGCTACGATCTGAACCTGCCGGACATTGCGGAAGTGTGGCGGCG
>Ga0209415_10018718_pt1 | contig 10914 bp, 9 predicted proteins | sample PeaSoiSIISIP2007_FD_187696 | JGI IMG/M metagenome (GOLD analysis project Ga0209415, IMG submission 187696) | Peat soil microbial communities from Weissenstadt, Germany - SII-SIP-2007 (SPAdes) (version 2) | ecosystem: Environmental > Terrestrial > Soil > Wetlands > Peat | place: Germany... | reverse complement strand
GGAGCCGCTCGACGGCAGCCGTTTCCGGGTTCCGCCGGTCCCCGGTGCACAGCAATCCCTGTTCTGAGGGATCGCCCTCAGGCAAAGTCCTGACTGAGCGACGCCTGGACCTCGGCGGCGAGCTCGTCGACACGCGCGCCGTAGTTCGGGTGATCGACCCCGATGGCCACGCGGGCACCGGCGCGAAACCGGGCGATGGCCGCAGGCGCCAGCTCGAAGCGCAGAAAGTGCACGGACGAGGTCTTTTGCTCGTTATCGCGCCCTAGGTCCTCGTCGGCAATGGCGTAGCAAGGATCCATGTGCTCGACCTGGATAAACACCCGGTTCTCGATGCCGATGAGCCGCGCCAGCTCGCGCGCACGCTCGGCCGGATCCTCGTATTCGAGCATCATCGTCGCCTTGAGATTGGTGCCGTCCGGAATCAAGGGGTTATAGGCGTCGAGCTCGTCGCGGATGCCCTGCTCGTCGAAGGTCTTCTCGATGCGCAGCATCTCCTGGACCTGGTAGCGGATCGTCGTCTCGTCCTCGAAGATCAAGGTCATGTGCGCGCCCAGGCGCACGATCCGGTCCTTCTTGTGCGCCAGCACGCGGGCGCGGAATTCGTTGCGCTGCCGGGAATACGCTTCCAGCGTCAGCAGGCTCGATGGCGAGATTGCGTTCATGGCTCGGTGTGCCCCGCGTTTGCTATTTGATGCCGTAGGCCATGCGCACGAGCGTGATCGGATGTGCCAGACGCGGCTTCTTGGCCGACGCCGCGGCGCCGCCGAGCTCCTCGATGCCCTGCTCGATGTGGTGACCGGCGAGCTGGCAGTCGGAACTGATGAAGTCCGGCTGCGGCTGCACCATGCTGCGAAAGACCGGCTTGCCGATCTTCATCGCGGTGGCGTGATATTCCTTCTTTACCCCCCAGGTGCCGGCGTGCCCCGAGCAGCGTTCCACTGTCGTCACCGTCGTCTGGGGAATCCATCGCAGGACTTCCTCGGTCTTGCGACCCAGGTTCTGCACCCGGCTGTGGCAGGGCACGTGGTACGAAACCGCGCCCAGGGGCTGGCGGAAATCGTTCTTGAGCAGGCCGTCCTTGTTGCGCGCCACCAGGTAATCGAACGGATCCCACATGGCCTCGCTGACCAGCCGGACCTCGGCGTCGCCGGGAAAGAGCAGCGGCAGTTCCTTGGCGAACATCAGCGTGCAGGACGGGATCGCCGCCAGGATCGCATAGCCCTCGCGCGCCAGGCGCGCCAGCACCGGAGTGTTGCGCTCCTTGAGACGGCGCACGCCCTCCAGGTCGCCGAGTTCGAGCTTGGGCATGCCGCAGCACGCCTCCTTCTCGACCAGGATATGCGGGATCTCGTTGTGTGCCAGGATCTTGAGCAGGTCGTGGCCGATCCCGGGCTCGTTGTAGTTGACGTAGCAGGTCGCAAAGACGGCGACCTTGCCCGGGGTGCGCGCCCCGTCGCGAACCGGCGGCGAGGCGTCGGCGCGGGCCGAGCGGCGAAACTTCGTTGCCGCGTACTCGGGCCGCCAGGCCTGGCGATCGACACCGAGCAACTTCTCGGTCGCGACCCGCCCGGCACGGCTCTGGTTGACCGCGTTGACGGCCTGCGTGACGATCGGGATGCCGGCGAAGGAGCCCAGGCGGTCGGTCGACGACAGCACCCGGTCGCGCAGCTTGCCGCCCGTGCGGCGGAATTCCACCGCCTTGGCGCGCAGCATGAGGTGCGGGAAATCCAGATCCCAGGCATGCGGCGGAACATAGGGGCACTTGGTCATGAAGCAGACGTCGCACAGGTAGCACTGGTCGACCACGTCGGCATAGCGTTCCTTGGGCACGGTATCGAGCTCGCCGCTGGCGCTGCCGTCCACCAGGTCAAAGAGCGTGGGAAAGGCACCGCACAGGCTCACGCAGCGGCGGCACCCGTGGCAGATATCGAAGACGCGCTCGAGCTCCTTCTCCAGCTTCGCGCCATCCCAGAACTCGGGCTTGTCCCAGGCAACGGGCTTGCGTGTCGGTGCCTCGAGGCTTCCTTCCTTCACGTTCATGATGGCTTCTCGCATAGGGACGTTGAGGGGCGATGCGCGCGGCGCGCGCATCGCCGACATGCCAAGGGCGGCGACGCCGGCGCCTAGTCGACGATCGAATCGAGCGTGCGCTGGAACTTGTTGGCGTGCGAGCGCTCCGCCTTGGCCAGGGTTTCGAACCAGTCCGCGATCTCCTCGAAGCCTTCGCCTCGCGCGGTCTTGGCCATGCCCGGGTACATGTCGGTGTATTCGTGGGTCTCGCCCGCGATCGCCGCCTTCAAATTGGCGCGCGTGGGCCCGATCGGCAGCCCGGTCGCCGGATCGCCCACTTGCTCGAGATACTCGAGGTGACCATGGGCGTGACCGGTTTCCCCTTCGGCGGTCGAACGAAATACCGCCGCCACATCGTTATATCCCTCCACATCGGCCTTGGATGCGAAATACAGATAGCGCCGGTTTGCCTGAGATTCCCCGGCAAACGCCGCCTTGAGATTGTCCTCGGTCTTCGATCCCTTCAGTGCCATGAAGCTCTCCTGGTTGATCCATCGCTGCAGCGCGACCCTTCCGAAATCGGTCGGTAGGAAGCAATCTACGCGCCTGCGATCGATTAAACAAATGAATTGTAATTATCTACTTGATAGCGTCTATCTATTCGACGCCGAAGCCGGAACGACCCGGGGCGCGGCCCGACGGCGGCCAGGGCAGGGCTAGAAATCGGCGGCGCTCAGCGCCAGGGCGCCGGCGCCGCCGGCTTCGATGGCGAGTAGCAGCGCGGGCGCCGTCGACAGGACGTGGTCGGAGAAAAATCGCGCGGTCGCGATCTTGGCGCGGTAAAACGAATCCTCGGCGGTGGCCAGCTTATGCTGGGCGATCAGCGCGGCGCGCGCCAGCTGCCAGCCGCCGAGCACGATGCCGGCGAGCTTCAGATACGGCACCGATCCGGCGAATGCGCCGCGCACGTCCCGCTCGAAAGCGCGCAAGAAATACTCGAGGGCGTCGCGGTAGGCGTCGACGGCCGAGTCCAGGCGCGCCGCGATCACCGCGAAGTCCCCGCCGGCCTGCGCCCGAACCTCCGCCGCGGTTGCGCGCATCTGCTCGATCAGCACGCGCGCGGTGGCGCCGCCATCGCGCATCGTCTTGCGGCCGAGCAGATCGTTGGCCTGGATCCCGGTCGTGCCCTCGTAAATCGGCAAAATGCGGGCGTCGCGGTAGTGCTGCGCCGCGCCGGTCTCCTCGATGAAACCCATGCCGCCATGCACCTGGATGCCGGTCGAGGCGACCTCGACCGCGATCTCGGTGCTCCAGCCCTTGACGATCGGCACCAGGTAATCGTAGATCGCCTGCGAGCGCGCCCGCGCCCCGCGATCCGGATGATGCCGGGCGATGTCGCTGTGCGCGGCCGCGACGTAGGCCAGCGCGCGCGCCGCCTCGGTCTGCGAGCGCATGGACATGAGCATGCGGCGCACATCCGGATGCTCGATGATCGCCACCGGGCCGGGCGAACCCTCTACCGCGCGGCTTTGCACCCGCTCGCGCGCGAAGGCGCTGGCCTGCTGGTAGGCGCGCTCCGCCACGGCAATTCCCTGCAGGCCGACCTGGAAGCGCGCCGCGTTCATCATGATGAACATCATTTCCAGGCCGCGGTTTTCCTCGCCCACGAGCTCGCCGAGGGCGCCCGGGCCGACTTCGCCGCGCCCATCACCGAAAATGAGCACCGCGGTCGGACTGCCGCGGATGCCGAGCTTGTGTTCCAGCGAGGCGCAATAGACGTCGTTGCGCGCGCCGATACCGCCGTCGGCCGCGGGCAGGAACTTGGGCACGACGAACAGCGACAGTCCCTTGACTCCCGGCGGCGCATCGCTGGCGCGCGCCAGGACGAGGTGCACGATGTTCTGCGCCAGGTCGTGTTCGCCGAAGGTGATGAAGATCTTCTGGCCGAAGAGGCGGAAGCGCCCGTCGGGCTGACGCTCGGCCCGCGTGCGCACCAGGGACAGATCTGAACCGGCCTGCGGTTCGGTCAGGTTCATCGTGCCGGTCCAGTCGCCGTCGATGAGCCGGGGCACGTAGCGCTGCTGCTGCTCTTCGGACCCCGCGATCAGAAACGCCTCGATGGCACCGTCCGTGAGCAGCGGGCACAGCGCAAAGGACAGGCTCGCCGACTGCAGCATTTCCAGGCACGGCGTCGCTACCAGCTTGGGCAGGCCCTGCCCGCCATGCTCGGTGGGGTGCATCACGCCCTGCCAACCGCCCTCGGCGAAGGCGCGAAACGCCTTGCGAAAGCCGGGAGTCGTCGTCACCTCGCCATTGGACCAGCTGGCCGGCTGCGTGTCGCCCAAGCGGTTGAGCGGGGCGATGACCTCGCCCATGAGCTTGGCGCATTCCGCCAGCACCGCGCCGACGATCTCGTCGCTGGCGTCCTCAAACCCGGGCAGGGCCTGGATCGCCCGCAGGCCGGCAAGCTCGTGGACAACGAACTGCATTTCCCGCAGCGGCGCCTGGTAGCTCATGGCCCCTTACCCAAGTTTCTCGATCAACTCCGGCACTGCCTGGAACAAGTCGGCCACCAAGCCGTAGTCCGCCACCTGGAAGATCGGCGCGTCGGCGTCCTTGTTGATGGCGACGATCACCTTCGAATCCTTCATCCCCGCCAGATGCTGGATCGCCCCGGAGATGCCGATCGCGATGTACAGCTGCGGCGCGACGATCTTTCCGGTCTGACCGACCTGCCAGTCATTGGGGGCGTAGCCGGCATCGACCGCCGCGCGCGAGGCACCCAAGGCCGCGTTCAGGCGCTGGGCAAGCCGGTCGAGCAGCTTGAAATTCTCGGCCGATCCGAGCGCCCGCCCGCCCGAGACGACCACCTTGGCCCCGGCGAGCTCGGGACGGTCCGACTTGGCGATCTCGCGTCCGACGAACCGCGAAACCGCCGGATCGGCGACCGTGGCGACGCTTTCCACCGCGGCAGCGCCGCCGTGGGCGGCGGCGGCAAAGCTGGTCGGCCGCACCGTGACGAAAATGATCGGATCGGCGCATTGCACGGTGGCGATCGCGTTGCCGGCATAGATGGGCCGCGCGAACGTGTCGGGGGCGACGACGGCGATGGCATCGGAGATCTGCGAGCAGTCGAGCTGCGCAGCCACCCGCGGGAGCACGTTCTTGCCAAAACTGCTGGCCGGCGCCATAACGTGGGAGTAGCCCTTGGCGGCCACGGCGAGCAGCTGCGCGGCGACGTTTTCCGCCAGCGCGTCGGCGAAGTGCGGTGCGTCGGCCACGAAGACCTTGCTCACGCCCGCGATTGCCTTTGCCTGTTGCGCCACCGCCGCGCAGCCGCTGCCGACAACCAGGATGTCGACCTCGCCCGCCGCCTGTACCGCCGCCGTGACGACGTTGCGCGTGAGCGCCTTGAGCGCCGCGTTGTCGTGTTCCGCCAGAATCAACGCTCTCATTTGCCGGCCCCGCAGATCACGAAATCACCTTGGCTTCGTCCCGCAGCTTAGTCACCAGCGTCGCGACATCCGGGACGCGGATACCCGCCTGGCGCTGCGGCGGTTCAGTCACCCTGACGGTCTTAAGACGCGGCGCGACATCGACGCCCAGGCTCGCGGGCAAGAGGACTTCCAGCGGCTTTTTCTTCGCCTTCATAATGTTGGGCAGCGTCACGTAGCGCGGCTCGTTCAGGCGCAGGTCGGTGGTGACCACCGCCGGCAGGCGCACCGAGACGGTCTCCAGGCCGCCGTCGACCTCCCGCGTGACCTCCGCCCAGCCCTGCGCCACCTTCAGCCGTGAGGCGAAGGTGGCCTGCGGCAGGGACCGCAATGCCGCGAGCATCTGCCCCGTCTGGTTGGCGTCGTCGTCGATCGCCTGCTTGCCCAGGATTACCAGCTGGGGCTGCTCGCGCTCGACCACGGCGGCCAGCAGCTTGGCCACCGCCAGGGGCTGCAGTTCGGCGTCCGTCTCCACGAGGATGGCGCGGTCCGCACCAATGGCCAGCGCCGTGCGCAAGGTCTCCTGGCACTGGCTCACGCCGCAGGACACGGCGATGACCTCGGTGGCGACCGACGCCTCCTTCAGACGCATCGCCTCCTCGACCGCGATCTCGTCGAACGGATTCATCGACATCTTGACGTTGGCAATGTCAACCCCCGTTTGATCGGGCTTGACGCGAACCTTGACGTTGTAGTCGACCACCCGCTTGACGCAGACCAGCACTTTCATCGTCGATCCGATCGTTTTGTTTTCGGTCCAACTCGTCGCACTGCCGCCGCGGTCCCGCCCGCTAGGGCGCCGGGGCCGTCTGCGAATTATACGGAGCGCCACCGGCGGCGCCGCGCAAGAGCGCCTGCCAGTCGCGTAGTATCTCGCGCGCCGCATTGTGCCCGGGCGCCCCGGTCACGCCGCCGCCCGGATGCGCCCCCGACCCGCAATGGTACAGCGCGCGGATCGGACCGCGGTAGCGCGCGTTACCGATCAGCGGACGAAAGCAAAACAGCTGGTCAAGCGAGAGCTGACCATGGAAGATGTCGCCGCCGAGCAGCCCATAGTCGCGCTCCAGGTCGAGCGGCGACCAGGCCTTGTACCCCAGCAGCGCACGCCGGAAATTGGGGCAGTATGCCTGCACCGCCTGGAAGATCGCTTCGATGGCAGCGTCCTTGCGGGCATCCCAGCCGCCGGTGGGCGTCGGGTCGAAGTGCTGGCAAAACAAGCTGGCGACGTGCCGCCCCGGTGGAGCCAGCGAGTCGTCGACCACGCTGGGCACCAGCATCTCGATGATCGGCACGCGCGAGTGCCCTTCGCGGACCGCGTCGTGCCAGGCCCGATCCATGGCATGCAGGGACGGGCCCAGCAGGATTCCGCTGGCATGGTGCTCCTGGGCGTGGGTTCCGGGCTGGCAGGCGAAATCGGGCAGCTCGGCGAGCGCGACGTTGACCCGGAAGGACCCGGAGCCGCAGCGGTACTGGCCGATCGCGGCACGGAAGTCTTCGGGCAGTGCCGCTTGGTCGACCAGCCTCTGGTACAGGAGCTTGGGATTGACTCCCGCGGCCACGGCGCGGGCCGGCAACTGCCGGCCGTCGACCAGTTCGACACCGACCGCGCGCCCCTGCTCGACGAGCACCTGCCCCACCTCGCAGTCGCGCTCGATCTCCACCCCCCGCGACTGTGCTTCCTCGGCCATGAGTTGCGTGATCCGTCCCATGCCACCGACCGCGTGACCCCAGGCACCGGGCTTGCCGTTGACCTCGCCAAACCAGTGATGCAGCAGGACGTAGGCCGAGCCCGCGGCATAGGGGCTGGCAAAATTTCCCACGATCGAATCAAACCCGAGTACCGCCTTGAGCGCATCGCACTCGAACATGGAATCGAGCCAGTGCCCGGCACTGCGCGTGAAGGCCGTCAGCAGGTCGCGTTGCCCGGCAAATCCCAGCTTGCCGATCTCCCGCAACAATTGCGCGGCCGCGCCGGCCGACGCCCAGTCCGACACGACCCAGCGTCCGCCGATCTGCGGTGGCGCGCGCAGCACCCACTGGCGCAGCATATCGGCGATGCGCTTGAGCCGCGCGTAGTGTTCGGGCAGCCGCTCGGCGTCCCGGGGCGAGAGCTGCGCCAGATTGCCGGCGCGCTGCGCATCGGCCGCGGCGCCGGCCTCGCCCCCGAATCGCAGGCAGCGTCCATCGGCAAGGGGGACGAAGTTGGCAAAGGGCCGCTCGACGATGCGCAGACCCCGTTCCCGCAGCCGCAGATCGCCGATGACCTGGGGGTGGAGCAAGCTCACCGTGTAGCTGGCCGAGGAGTTGCGAAACCCCGGATAGAACTCTTCCGTAACGGCCGCTCCGCCGACGACGGTGCGTCGTTCGAGCACTTTGACTTGTAGGCCCGCGGCGGCGAGGTAATTGGCGCAGACCAGACCGTTATGGCCCGCGCCTAATACAATGACGTCGGTGACCCGTGCGCCCATCTCCGACTCCCGTTTTCGGCGGCTTTGCCGCGGCGGTGCAGCTCCGGAGCGCGCCCCGGGAGCCTGACACCATGGCTTGTTACCACATTTCTTGATGACATTGCGTTGTTGACGACTCCTGCCCGGGCGGTACTTGGGCTCGCGATGTGCGGCGCGCTGGCCACGCTGGCCGGCTGCCAGGCGCTGGCGCCGCCGGAGCGGCCCCAGGCCAAGCCGCTGCCGGCGATCGTCGCGCCCACGGCGCCGGTTACCGTCCCCGCTCCCGTTGCTCCCGGCGTACCGGCGGCAAACGCGCCCGCGCCTCCTGGCGCGGAGCCGGCGCCACCACCGGCCGCGCCGGAAGCGCCGGCGCCTGCGCCACCGCCGCGCGCGGTAAGGATTGGTCTGGCCTTGGGCGGGGGCGCGGCGCGCGGCTTTGCCCACGTCGGCGTGATCAAGGCGCTCGAAGCCCTGGGAATCGTGCCGGACATCGTCGTGGGCACCAGCGTCGGCAGCTTCGTTGCTGCGCTGTACGCTTCCGGATACGATGGCGCCCATCTGCAGCGCGTAGCGTTGCAGTTTGAGGAATCCACGCTTACCGACTGGTCCCTGCCCTCGCGCGGACTTTTCAAAGGCCAAGCTTTGCAGGACTTCGTCAACGAGCAAGTCGAACAGCGGCCAATCGAGCGGCTGCCGCGAAAGCTCGCCATCGTGGCCACCGACCTGGGCAACGGGCAAATGATGGTCTTCGAACGCGGCAACGTCGGCATGGCCGTGCGCGCATCGAGCAGCGTGCCTGGGGTATTCCAGCCGGTTGCCATCGGCGGCCACGAGTATGTCGACGGCGGCCTGGTAAGCCCGGTGCCGGTGCGAACGGCCCGGCGGCTCGGTGCCGACGTGGTGATTGCGGTCGACATCTCCAAGAACCCCGTGTACCAGAGCACCACGGGCGCCTTCGATATCCTGATGCAGAGCTTCACGATCATGGGTCAGGTGATTGCGCGCACCGAGCTGGTCGAAGCCGACATCGTCTTGCAGCCCGCCGTGGGCGCGGTCGGCAGCACGGATTTCGCGTCCCGGGAGGCCTCGATCCTGGAGGGGGCGCAGGCGGTCGCCGCGCACACCGGGGCGATTTTGGAGGCCCTGGCGCGGGCACGCCAAAGCGTGGCCGCATCGGTGATGCCCGCGGTAGGCCCCTGATGCGGCCGCCAGCAAGTGGCAGCGGCACGTGATATGTTGACGATCCACAACATGCGCCGTACCCGGAAGGCGGTAACCGCGTGAGCCCGCAAGAATCCGATAGCCAAGGCGCGCCGCGCCCGGCACATCCTGCCAAGCCCAGAGTTCTTCTCGCCGATGGCGGGCGGATATCCCGCGGCGCGGTCAGCCAGGCCTTACGTGAGCATTTTGACGTCCGGGAGGTTGGCGACGGGGAAGCCGCCTGGCAGGCGGTGCTGCTGGACTCTTCGATTCGCGTGGTGGTTGCCGACGTGGCGGCCTCCGCAGTGCGCGGCTTCGAGCTGCTGGCCCGTCTGCGCGCCTCCAAGGTCCAGCGGATCCGGGAGATACCGGCCATTGCGCTGCTGGAACGCGTCAACGATTCCGAAAGCCAGCGGGTCGAGGGGCTGGAGGCCACCGAGTTCATCGTGGCCGAGCCGCCGCCGGCCAACGCGGGCCACGAACTGTTGACGCGCGTTCGCGTTCTCGTCGAACTGGCCAATACGCGAGACGCGCTGGTCGAGAGCCGCGCCGAGCTCGACTCGGCGCGCACCGTCGACCCGGACACCGAGCTCTTGACCCTGGCAGCCTTCGACAAGCAGGTGGAAAAACTGCTGTCCTACGCGCGCCGCGCCCTCTCCGACCTTGCGCTCATCTGCATTCGCGTCGAGCTGAAGATGCCGCACAACGAGGCCTGGGACGGCGAGATCGAGCAGCGCATGAAGCACGTCGGCCGCGCGCTGGGCTCCTCGGTGCGTATGGAAGACCTGGCGACCCGCTCGGACAAGACCGAGTTCTGCGTCGCGACGCAAAACAACGGCATGACCGACATGCTGCGGTTCGCGGCGCGCCTGCGCAAGGTCCTGGAAAACGTCGACGCGGCCGGCCCCGGGGTCGAAGTGTGGACGTGCATCGGCGTGGCGACGTTGTCGGAGGAGTTGCGACGCGGGGCCGCCGATTTGCGCGTCCAGGCGCAGCGGCGTGCGCAGATGGCGCAAAGCACCCGTTCGCGCCGCATCATGCTGGGAGCCTCCGAGGCCGCCAAGGCCGGGGGATTCGACCCCAGCGCCGAGAGCGGCTCCATGGACGTAAACCTGGCCCTGGCGCTGATCGGGTCAGGGCGCGCCGCCGAGGTCGTCGCGCACATCCCGCGACTGCTCGAGCAGCTCAATCCCCTGCTGCGGCTGATCCGCCAGCAAAGCCAGCCCAGCGCGAGCGCCGGCCCTCGTGTGGAGAAGGAACCATGAGCTCGTACCGAGAGTTTTATGCCCGTTCGCTGCAACAGCCGGAGGCGTTCTGGGGCGATCAAAGCGCCCTGATCGACTGGCAGGAGCCGGCGCAACGCGTGCTTGATGCCTCGCGCCCGCCGTTTGCACGCTGGTTCTGTGGCGCGACCACGAACCTGTGTCACAACGCGATCGACCGCCACCTGCCGGCGCGGGCCGATCAGCCCGCGCTCATCTTCGTGTCGACGGAAACCAACACGGAAAGGACCTACACCTTCGCCCAACTGCACCGGGAAGTGAACCGGTGTGCCGCCGTACTGCGGGAGCTGGGCACCAAGCGAGGCGACCGGGTGTTGATCTACATGCCCATGATCCCGGAAGCAATTTTTGCCATGCTCGCCAGCGTACGCATCGGGGCGATCCACTCCGTGGTCTTCGGGGGCTTCGCCTCCCATAGCCTGGCCACGCGGATCGATGATGCCCGGCCCAGGATCATCGTCTCGGCCGACGCCGGTTCGC
>Ga0209415_10018717_pt1 | contig 10914 bp, 9 predicted proteins | sample PeaSoiSIISIP2007_FD_187696 | JGI IMG/M metagenome (GOLD analysis project Ga0209415, IMG submission 187696) | Peat soil microbial communities from Weissenstadt, Germany - SII-SIP-2007 (SPAdes) (version 2) | ecosystem: Environmental > Terrestrial > Soil > Wetlands > Peat | place: Germany... | reverse complement strand
TGCGAGCTCAATCAGCTCGCACGGTCGGCAGGGGCGCCTGGATGCAGTGACCCGCAATCCACCGGATGGTGCTACGTGGAGGGCTCCTGCCTCGGCGATGCAGGACCCGCTTGCCAGCAGGACATCTGCACGACGGCGGCGTTCAACGGTGGGTACTTCCCCGCGGCTTCGGACAGTGGAACGGTCTCGACGAGCTGGGGGGCCTACCTCATCTGCCCCTGAGCCGAGTCGGCGCGATGGCTCACGGCAGAGCCGCCTGCTGCTGGTCGCTCCAGCGCGGGTCCGAGTCGATGCCGGGCACGGCGCCGGCGAAGGCGCCCCGCGCGCGGATGTCGCCCCGCAGCTCGTACATCAGCCAAGCGGTGATGTACCCGAGGTATCCACCAGGGCCGACGCCGGCGCAGCCGAAGCCCACGGTGCAAGAGTCCTGGATGTCGTTGTGGTCGGCGCCGATGAGCGTGGCGCGCGCGCGTGGCGTCGAGACGGGCGTGGCCGCGTAGTACGCCTCGATCGATTGCTCGCCCGACGTCCCGGAGCTCTGCGTCGGTGGAGCGATGAGCGTGTCCTTGCTGCCGTCGACGAAGAAGACCGACCCTTCCAGGAGGTTCTTCGAGTCAAAAGACTCTTGCATGAGACACGAGGGGTCCGTATCGCCGAAGCACGTCCACTCTTGCCCCGGAAGCTCGATGGGCAACAGCGTCTTGATGAAGCGATGCGACGACCCGGACGTATCCGCCGCGAGGAGAGCCTGGGCGGCGCCGTCCGCGCCTTGCGAATGGCCGACCGCCGCGACGTTGGACGTGTCGAGCTTGCCGAAAAAGGGGCTCGCGGCGTCCTCGTTGGCGGCGACGAGGTAGTCCTCGCCGGCGAGCATCTCCATCCCCGTACCGGTGTCTGGACTCGTCGAGGCGATGACGACGAATCCCCAAGAGGCGAGGTGCGACAGGAGAATGCTGTACTGCGAGGGTGTTGCGCCTGTGCCATTGCCCCACGTGACGATGGCGCTCTGCGTGGGCGAGGTCGCGATCTCGGCCGGGTAGAAGACGACGTAAAGGGCCCCCGGGGCCACAGCCGCGTCCGAGTCCGAAGTGGAGAACGGAATGCACGGAGAGGAGGCCGCAGCGACCGAACACGTGACGACATGAAGCATCCCTGGAGCGCCGTATACGTCACCGACGGGGACAGACGAGATTGTAGCGTCGGGAGGCGGCGCCGACGGGGGCGCGGTGCCCCCGCAACCCGGCAGGATGGCGAGCAAGGCCAGGCGCATCGAAGGCATCGGAAAGGTGCGAAGCGAGGTTACGCGGTCCCGGCGTAGAGCGCACGCTCACGGCGCGACCGGTGCTGGAAGAACGCAGCGCGACGCGTGCCGCGGTGCGAGGCTGCCGGTGGATCGCTCGGCAGCCTGTCAGCCACCGAGCTGCACGGCGTGCCCGACCCAGGTGGGCATCTCGCATGCCTGGACGAGAAAATCGGCTAGGTCGGCACGGGAGATCGGGCCGGGGACGGACTCGATCGCCACCTTCTTCACATAGCGCCGACGAGCGGGCCCATTCGTAAGCCGCCCCGGGCGTGCAATAACCCAATCGAGGCCGCTCGCACGAACCTGCTCTTCCTGTCGCTCGTGATCCTCGAACGGGACCTTGAGCAACCAGCCGACTATCAGCGCACGCACGACCGGGTTCAGCAGGGGCCGACTGTCGCCGGTGCCGAGCGCGCTGAGCACGACGAGGCGCTTCGCTCCCGCCTTCTTCATCGCGTCGATGACGTAGCCTGTCCCTTGAGAGAAGTAGCGCGGGTTCTCCTTGAACGCGCTCAGCCGAGTCGCCGATGCGGTCACAATGACGGCATCGTGGCCTGCAACGGCGGACGCCACGGAGGCGGCCTCGTGGAAGTTGCCGGCCACCTTCTTGAGCTGAGGGTGGTCAAGGGCGAGCTTCTGGGGACTCCGTGCGAAGGCCGTGACGTGGTGGCCCTTGTCGAGTGCGGCACGGACCGCCAACGCACCTGTCCCCTGCGACGCTCCGACAACGAGGATGTTCATCTCTTCGGCCTCATGCGTGCCTGGCAACGCTTGACCCTTGGATGCGGCGGCGCGAACACGCGTTTCAGAAACGAACAAGGGAGCGCCGTGGCACGACGGCGTACGTCGCACGCGAAACGACCGTCCACCTCCGGTTCGTCCTCCGCGGGGGGCGGGCGAGGGGCCTGCGGCTTTGGCGTCAGTCTCCGCGCCTAGGATCCGGACTTCGATCCAGCGGCGTCCGTCGCGGGCGCCTCTCTGCCCGCATGCGTACCGTTGGTCTTGTTCACGCGTCGAATGGCGAAGGTTGCCGCGCGAACGTCGTCGTTGGCCTCGAGGACCGCGCCGAGCGCGCCACCGAACGTTGCCAGCGAGCTGACCAGCCACGCGATCCGGAGGTAGGTGCTGGGTCCGACCATATGATGGATCTCGACTTTCAAGACCGCTTTTGGGAGAAGGGCGTGGCCGAAGATCAAGTTGAATATCATCACTGCTAGGTAAGACGTCAGTATTCCGATCCCGACCGTCGAGGACGTTGCAAGGTTGATGAGGACAACTCGTGTGCGCGCATGGGGAGCGGGAGCGCGCTCCCACAGGCTGTGCGAGATCATCAGCGTGAAGCCGATCGCGAACAAGGCGGTCGCGGTGAGCATGATCATGCGCGGATACTTCATCGCATCTGCCATCCGCCAGATCACGGGAGAGGTGAGTCCGAAGACCGACGTGGCGACGGCCGCGACGAGTGAACGCGACAGCCCGACGATCAGGGCCCATGGACGATTTCCGCGGATCGAACCGAGCAACAGGCGCAGGTTACCGGTTGCGGTGGCTGTCGCGAATGCAATCTTTCCCTGCTCCACCTGGAACGGGTGACCCACCGCGGCGGAAAGCTTCCCGAGATCCTCGATGCGCTCCATCCGATCTTGGTGCTCCTTGGCCACATTGTGGGGGTGGCGGCGAGAGCACAGAAGCGCTTCGATTGTGAGATGCACGGCATCGGGGACACGGCGATCGAGCGAGACCGCGCCGAGCGCCGGTATCGAAACGATCCCGACGCCGAGCGACCCGCTCGCTTCCGCGGTCACCGGCCGGCGCCCTACTCTGAGAGGGCGGGCCGTGAGACAGACGACGAGGTCCCAGTGCTCCTCGAGCATCGTGCGATGGGCGACGTCGGTGAGATCGACGTCCCTGGCGGGACCAGCCAACTCTTCCGTGCGAACGACGATCTTCCACGAGGTTCGCGGAAACTGGGCCGACAGCGCAGGCGGTATTCGCTCCGTGATGACTCGGGTGAGCCGCTCCGGGAAGTCGGTGGGGATGGTCAGGCCGATGACCATCTGCCTCGAGCGCGTTCCCTCGCGGGCGCTCGGCAGATCAGCGGACATGCCGGATTCCCTGCTCACGTGCGTGGATCCGAGCGTCGAGCGGCATCAGTCCCGATGAATGCAGCTCGCGTGCCTCCGCCGCGTTTGCCGCGCGCGGTCGCGTCTGTACGATGGCTCATCGGCGCAAAGAGGGGTAGCTCGACATGCTTGCTTCAAGGCGTGCTTCAAGCCTCATGGTCGCGACGTCCGGCGCGCTGCTCCTTGCCACGGTCTCATTTTCGGCCGGAGTGGCGATGGCCAAGCCGCCTCCGCCTCCTCAGTGCCCGGACCCCTGTCCGCCATCGTCGTGCCCGTCCTATTGCCCGGTAACCGTCGACGACGGGGGCAGCCAGGACTCTTCGACCGGCGCTGCGCAAGACGGCTCGACGGGTGGAACAAGCACAGCCGTCGTCGATTCTGGCTCGGCAGACGACGGAGGCACCACGGTCCTCGTCGGGTCCACGGATGCGGGGGCCGGTCCGAGAGGCCAGGGCCATTCGGGCGTGGGGCTCGAGTCTGGCACCGAGACGACGTCAGGCAGCGCGCCCGACCCGCTGGTGGTGGGTGGCTGTGGTTGCAGCGTGATAGGGCGGCCTTTCGGATCGATATGCGGCACCGCGGGGCTGCCATTCGCGGCGCTCGTCATTGCGCGCCGTCGCGGTCGTCGTTCGAAGCCGTGAGGCCTCCCGATGGCCCATGGGGCGTCATCCCGCAGACGCGTCGAGCACGGGACTGCACGCGGCGGGCGGCGGCGAGCAGCTTTCGCAACAGCTTCCGCCGCCCGCGCAGCCTGGGCCAAGGACGTCGATGCAGACGCCGGCGAGGGCCAGCACACTGGGAGGGTCGGCCCACGTGGGGAGCTCTCCGTCCGGCGTGACGACCGCACCGAGAACGGATGTGTGGGGAGGGTTGGCCTCCGAGAACCCCCTGTCCCACGGCCCCAACGTCGGGCCGCCGCCATACCTGTCCGGCGAGCAGACTCGAGGGCAAGAGGGCGGCAATCGCAGCCATCGGCGCCCGCGTTGAACCTTGAGGAGGCCCAATTTGCGCACCCTGCGCGGAATCGGAGTCGGCTGTATCAGCCGGCGCCAGCGTCGGCGTCGGCGGAGCCACCATCGATGGAGCCGCTGTCGCCCGCATCCGCGGAGCCACCCTCGGTGGACCCGCCGTCAGGAATCGCGCACGTCGTGTCGGGCAAGTGGTTCACGACCGGAGGCAGGCTGCGGAGAAAATCGATGATCTCCTGCGCGGTCCCGGCGTCCATCGGAGTGCCGGCGCGGGCGACGCCGCCGAACGTCAGCGCGTGCCCCCAGACGGGCATCGACGGGCAGAGCGCCCCCCCTTCGGGATCCTGGCCCGCGAGAATGGCGTTCTGGATCTGCGGATCGGTCCAGCACCCGAGGCCCGTGGTCGGATCCCCCGTTAGGTTGGGCGGCCACGTGAGCCCCGAGTCACCCAGCCCCGCATCGTTGCCCGAGAGCACGATGCCGACGCCCGCGTCGCTCACGGTCTGCGTGGGGTTCTGGTGGCAGCTCCAGCACTTGTAGACCTGCCACACCTGGGTGAATCCAGCGGCAACTGAGGCCTCGTTGAGACCGGAAGCGTCGTAGAGACTGCACGAGCTGCTCGCGTCCGAGGCATCTGCGGTCGACGTCTCTCGCGGGGTGGAGGTCTCCTGGACGCCCGTGTCCGGGGTCTCGACGTACGAATCGGGGGAGCCTTGGTCCGCCGTGGCGTCCGACTGGTTCGACGGCGGGCCCGACGAACTACTGCTGCACGCGGTGAATAGAAACGCCCCGGCGCATGTGATTCCCACGAGCCCCAATGCCGCCCACCCGTACCGCTTCGTCATGGAGAGCCTCCTGGCCGGCCACAGGCGCAGAGGTCAAGCCCCGTGTCAAGGTCAAGCCGGTCGACGCGCGTCGCCGAACTAATCGTGGCCGTAGCCGTAGCTGCCGTCATAGACGTAGGTGCCGCTGCTCGAGCCCGAACTCCCACCGCTGCTGGATCCGCATGCCCCGGGATGGGTCGCGCAGTACGTCGAGCCGCTGCTCGAGCCGGAACTGCCGCTGGAGCTCCCGCTCGAGCTCCCTCCGCTGCTGGAGCCGCATGCCCCAGGGTGCGTCGCGCAGTAACTCGAACCGCTGCTCGCCCCCGAGCTCGCTGCGCCGCTCGAGCCGGACCCGCCGCCCGACGAGGCGCCCGATCCCCCCGAGCTGCTGGATGCGCCGACCCCCCCGCAAGCCCCGGATTGGCACGCCTGCCCTACCTGGGTGCAGTCCGAGCAGGCAGCTCCCCCGGTTCCGCACGCGGTATCCAGTGCACCGGTCTGGCACGTGCCGCTGAAATCACAGCAGCCATTGCAGGCTGCCGTCGCGCACATGGTTCCCGCCTGGCCACCGCCGCTGCTGGTTCCGGTCGGACTCCCTCCGTCGTCGGTGCTCGTTCCTAGCTGACCGCCGCTGCTGCTTGCGGTGCCGCTGCCGCCGCTGCTTCCCCCGCCGTCGCCGTCGAGATTGGTCCCGCCTCCGCCGCCTATGGTCGTCTGCGAGCCGCCTCCGCAGGCATAGAACGATAGAACCGCGGGAATTATCGCGGCGAAGCCAACGGTCGAAACGCGCATGGCGCTCTCCTCCAGAATGCGGAAAGTGTCGCCGGGCGCCCGGGACCAGGCAGTCTTGACGACGATTTCTATGTCGACCCCCGCCGTCCGATCGGACGGTTTAATAAAGGGACGCGTTCCTGCCTGATGGTGCACCCGAGAGGTCACTACAAGACCGCACGCTGTCCCACGCGGTAGGCCGCCGAGAGGGGGGTCCCCATGCGCTTCAACCACTCGCCGTTCCCGAGGTTCTGGCTTCTCGCCGCCATTTTGGCGCCGACCGGATGTGCCGCCGGCGCAGGAGGCTTCCCTTTGGGGCCGAGCCCGGATGCGGCAGGTGGCCCCGCGAGCGATGATTCAAGCAGTTACGCCGCGGGAGACTCGGGGACCGGCAGCAGCGGCGACGACGGCGGTTCCGCCTCCACTGCGAGCCCGGGCACGTGCGATCCCTCGTGCGCCGGGTGCTGCGATACGAGCGGCAACTGCAACACCAGCGGGCTCGACACGGCGTGCGGAACCGGAGGAAGCGCCTGCTCGGACTGCACCCAGGTTGGGCAGACGTGCCAAGGCGGCGCGTGCTCCGGCGGTTCGGCGAGCGGCGGGAGCTCCGGCGGAAGCTCCGGCTCGAGCAGCGGGTCGAGCTACTGCGCAGCCAATCCCGGAGCATGCGGGTCCAGCAGCGGCGGAGGCTCCAGCGGTGGCAGCTCGAGTTCGGGCGGCGGCTCGACGTATTGCGCAGCGCACCCCGGAGCGTGCGGCAGCAGCACCTCGAGTGGGGGTGGGAGCTCGAGTTCAAGCGGCGGCGCGTGCCTCCTCGGTCTCCTTTGTCCGGGAAGCTCCACGAGCTCCGGGGGCGGTTCGAGCGGCGGCTCTCACCGGGATGCGGGCTGAAGGCATCGAAAATCGCAAGAAAGCGCGCTCGAGGAAGCGCGCGTGGGGTCGGACTGGTAGGGTTGGTGAGGGAACAGGCGACGCGCCCGAACTTGGTGCGCAAAGAGGGGTTGGCCCATGAATCTGCCGCTACGTATTTCGAACTCCGGCTTCGTGGCCGTCCTTCTGGTCGTCCCCGCGCTCGCGGCGCTCCAGGCGTGCGGAAGCTCGTCGAATTCGAGTTCCTTTGGCGTCCAGCCCGGGGCGAGCAGCGGCGGTGCCAGCAGCGGCGGCAGCGACAGCGGCGGCGCGGACGCCGCCGGCTTCAACTTCGGAGGCGACGGAGGGCTCATCAACCTCGACGGTTCGTTCACGGAGAGCGGCGCCCCCACCGCGAGCTCCGCCAAGGGGACCTTCACCGCGCCCGACTGTTCCGGCTGCACGTTCCCCGCGTTGACCGCGACGGCGTGCGCGTCGACGGCCGCGCCGATCAAAATCGTCTACCCGAACGACGGCGTGCTGGTCCCGCCGAACATGGACGTCATCGCGGTGCAGTGGACGCCGTTCGGCTCGGGCTATACCCAATTCGAGGTCGACTTCGAGAACTCCATCACCGACACACGCATCATCACCAAGTGCGCGACGCAGACGATGGACACCGGACAACCCTCGGCGGCCTCGGGCGGCTGCGAGCTCGACCTCACTCCTCAGGAGTGGTCGCTCCTTTCCGCCGCGAACCGCGGGGGCAACGCCGTGGCCATCACCGTGCGCGGCACGACGAACGGCACCTGCGCGACGACGTCGCAGAGCACGGTCCACCTGTCGTTTTCACAGGAGGACCTGCTCGGGAACATCTACTACTGGAAGTCGACCGTCAGCTCGAACGGAACGGGGGGCCAGATCTGGGAGAAGAGCTTCGGCGACACCAAACCCGAGATCCAGGTCACGGGAGTCTCCGGCGCGCTGACTGCCTCGTGCAACGGGTGCCACGCGCTTTCGCGCGACGGCCAGCGCATGGTCGTCTACTCCGACGACGACGACTCGGACGACGAGTACAGCGACATCACCGGGTCGCTCATCGACATGACGACGAGCCAACCCATCGGAACGGCGTATGCCGGGCGCGGCTCCGGGCAGCCGCCCGGCTTCAGCGCCTTCTCGCCCGACCACTCGTACTACGTGACATCCGACGGGCTGGGCACGACGCCGACGAACAACTTCGCGCTCTGGGGCGGCAATGCGGGCACCCAGACATCGACCATCACCTTCGGCGCGTCGACGGACCGTCCGACCATGCCGGACTGGTCGCCGGACGGCAAGACCGTCATCTATGCCTTGCCGAACGCGGTAGCGGCCTGGGACCAGGGCGGCGGCCTTTTCGGCGGCTTCGGTGGCGCCCGCAACGACGACGACCACGAGTTCGGCGGCAGCATCTACACGCTTCCCTACAGCGGCAACGGGGCGTTCGGGACGCCGTCGGTGTTCCTCGCGTCCAAGGGCGAGAACAACTACTACCCGAGCTACTCGCCCGATGGGGCATGGGTCGTGTTCGACCGTGCGCCCGACAATACAAGCGTCAGCGCGATCAGCGGCTGCGTCGGGACCTCCCCGCAAGTCTCCTGCCCGAACGACAGCTTCTCCAACCCGGCCGCACGCCTGATGCTCGTGTCGAGCATTGCCGGGGCGACTCCGCTCGACCTGGAGAAGGCCAACGGATCCGCCGCGTCGGCGCCGCTGCCTCTATCGAACTCGTGGCCGCGATGGTCTCCGTTCGTGCAGACCTACCGTGGCAACAGCTTGCTGTGGGTGGCGTTCTCCTCGACCCGCGACTACGGCGTCCGCGTGCGAAACCACCTCTCGGGGATGTACCAGTGCTACCCGCCCGACAGCTATGAGCTTGCAGGAGGGGCGCACGGTTCCACCTTCGCCCCCGCGTGCCAGCAGCCCAAGCTCTGGATGGCCGCGATCAACCTTTCCGAAACGAAGAACGTCGACCCGTCGTTTCCCGCGTTCTACCTCCCGTTCCAGGACATCACGACGCACAACCACACGCCGCAATGGACAGAGGAGATCGTCACCCCGCCGGTCGCCGACGCCGGTGTGTGCGTGATGACCGGCGGCAGCTGCCTGACGGATCCGAACGCGTGCTGTGCACCGCTGACCTGCCAGGGTGCCGGCACCTGCCAGGGGATCCTCCAGTGAGCGGCGATGCCCGCCTCATGTGCCCCACTTCACGCCATCGGCACGCAAACCAATGCTAGAACGGCACGTCGCGAACAATGCTCGGACCTTTCCGCACTGCAGGCGGGGCATGGGGCGTGTGCGCGGATTGCGCGCGCTGCATTGCCGGCGCCGCGTGGGCAGCTCCGGGAGGGGGAACGGCCGACGTAACGGCCGCCGTAGCCTCAACCGCGGCGGCCGGGACTAGCGCCGGAGCGGGGGCGACGGGCACTGGCGAAGCCGTCGCGGCCTCGGGCGGGGGAGGAGGGATAGCGAATACCTTCGCGTTTCCGACCGGCCTCGTTGTCCCCTCCGCCGCGGGTGCGGGCTTCTGCTGAGTTCGCGACATCGCCAAGACCCCGGCGACGGCCAGGATGATCACCACGACCCCCGCGCCAATCCAGAGCGGCCTCTTCGACGGTAGCGCGAAGGAAACCGACGACTCGGCGTCCAGCGCCGGACCGCTTGCCGGAGGCACGACGGGCGTGCGCATCGAGTCGTGGGCCCTCGACGGCGGGTGCGGCTGAGGCACCCGTAGCGCAGGCGACGGCACCGCCCCGGGCGTCGCGGCAGACACCAGCGAGGGTTCGAAGACTGGCGGCGCGGGTTCGGACGTTGCGGACGTCGCCGTGATCTTCGAGGGATTGGGAGTTTCGTTCGGCACCCGCACGGGTGCACGAACCTCCGCGTTCGATGGGCTGCTTTGCAGAGCTCGAATGTCCGAGCCCGAGAGTGTCCCGCTTCCCGCCAATGGCTCATCGTCGAGTTCCCACGAGGGCCGAAACAGCGTCGCAAGCCGCTCGAAGTGATCCGCAGCTCGCCGCATGGTTTCGAGCTCGGCGGATCTTTTCGGACGGTTCCCGGGAGCCTTGACTGCGCCCGAACCGCGACTCGACATGCGATTGAAGTGCCCCGAGAACCGCACAAGCAGGCAGCCGCTCGTCCGCCCAGCTCAGATTGCTCCGGGCGATCACACAACGTGCGATGACGTCTTTTCGGGAGGCGATGCAGACACCGGGCCCCGCGTCCATCCCGGGCGTGCACGGAGCCAGCGCGCGACGAGAAGCATCGCTGCTGGCGCAGTGGTAGTAGTCTCGCGCTCGCCCGGCGTGTACGGTCGACGGCAACGGAGGCAGGATGATCGAGACTCGCAAGCTCGGCCAGGGCGAGGTGCGCGTCGGCGCGATCGCGCTCGGGGCCATGGCGTTCGCTGGCTGGTACGACACCCGCCACGACGAGGGGGGCGTCCTCGCCATCCACCGCGCGCTCGACGCAGGCATCACGCTGATCGACACCGCGGAGGCCTACGGCAACGGCAAGAGCGAGGGGCTCGTCGGCCGCGCCGTCCGTGATCGGCGCGACCGAGCCGTCGTCGCCACAAAGGCGAGCAAGGGCAGCCCGGCCTACCTGCGCGAGGCGGTCGACCGCAGCTTGAAGCACCTCGGCCTCGACCACATCGACCTCTACTACCTCCACCGCGTCGATCCCGACGTGCCCATCGAGGAGTCCGTCGGCGCCATGGCGGCGATGGTGCAGGCTGGGAAGATCCGCGCCATCGGCCTCTCCGAGGCGGGCCCCATGACCATCCGCCGCGCGCACGCGACCCATCCGATCGCCGCGCTCCAGACCGAATACTCGCTCTTGCAGCGCGACCCAGAGCGCGATCTCCTTCCGGTCACGCGCTCGCTCGGCATCACCTTCGTCGCGTATTCGCCGCTCCACCGTGGCCTGCTCACCGGCAAGATCCGCACGCCCGCGGATCTGGCGGCCGGCGATTGGCGCAGCCAGGTGCCGCGCTTCCAGGGAGCGAACCTCGCGGCGAACGTCGCGCGCCT
>Ga0209415_10018715_pt1 | contig 10915 bp, 6 predicted proteins | sample PeaSoiSIISIP2007_FD_187696 | JGI IMG/M metagenome (GOLD analysis project Ga0209415, IMG submission 187696) | Peat soil microbial communities from Weissenstadt, Germany - SII-SIP-2007 (SPAdes) (version 2) | ecosystem: Environmental > Terrestrial > Soil > Wetlands > Peat | place: Germany... | reverse complement strand
TTCGCTGGGTGTTGGGCCTGGTGCCTTTCGTTAACCGAAGTAACTGGGTTAGGCAAGGTAAGCGCGAGCAGCTTGCTCACAGGCCGGCATCTGCCGGCCCGGCGACTGGCTGGTACAAAAAGGCGGAGTCATGGGTAGCGGCGGGTTCGCACAAGACGAGCCCATCTCCCTTTTTCCCGAACCAGAGCCGTTCGAGGGCCCAGAGCTCGCGCCGCCCCAGACCCCGATCAAGCTCACCTCCCGGCTGAGCGCGTCCGACTACGCGTTCCGCGCCGTGGCGCGCGGCGGCGGCGTGCTGGTCCTGGTCCTGATGGTCGCGGTCGGCGCGTTCCTTGCCTACCGCGGGGCCCAGGCGCTGCACAGGGCCGGCTGGTCGTTCCTGACCACGCAGGACTGGAACCCGGACGGCGGCAAGTTCGGGATCGCCGCGATCATTGTCGGCACGATCCTCATCGCCCTGGTGGCGATCGCGGTCGCGGTGCCACTCGCGGTGGGTGCCGCGCTGTACATCTCGGAGTACGCGCCGCGGCGCATCCAGCGCCTCCTGATCAGCCTGGTCGACCTGATGGCGGCGGTCCCCAGCATCGTGTTCGGGCTCTGGGGGTTCTTCTTCCTGGAGTGGCGGATGACGTCGCTGTCGCGCTGGATCAACGACTGGTTCTTCTGGATCCCGCTGTTCAAGGTCAACGGGGTCACGCGGAACTATACGGGGCCGACCGCGACCTTCTACACCTCCTCGAGCTTCATCGCGGGCGTGGTGGTGGCGCTGATGGTCGTGCCGATCGCTACCTCGATCATGCGCGAGGCGTTCAGCCAGGCCCCGGTCGGCGAGCGCGAGGGTGCCTACGCCCTCGGCGCGACCCGCTGGGGGATGATCAGCGCCGTCGTGCTCCCGTTCGCCAAGGGCGCCATGATCGGCGGCACCATGCTGGGCCTGGGCCGGGCGCTGGGCGAGACGGTCGCCGTGTCGCTGATCATCTCACCGATCTTCGTGATCCAGCCGCACCTCCTGCAGAATGGCACGAGCTCGGTGTCCAGCACGATCGCGCTGCATTACGCGGAGGCGACGCCGTTCGGGCTGAGCGCGCTGATGGCCGCGGGGCTGTCGCTGTTCGCGCTGACCCTCCTCGTCAACTTCGCGGCCGCGGTCATCGTGTCGCGGTCCCGCTCCGGTGCGATCAGTGAGGCCTGAGCCATGACCACCGTCGGCCAGACCGCGCCGGGCACCACGCTCCCGCCCCGCCCGTCGGACCGGCTTGCACCGCAGCCCCGGCGACTCACCGGGATCCGCACCCCGGACGTGCTGGCCCTGGTCGGGGCGCTGGCCGCCGCGTTCAGTACCACGGGCCTGCTGTGGACGCAGATCGCGCCGTTCTCCGGTCTGATCGGCTACGTCGTGATGACCTGGGGCCTGTTCGTGCTCTTCTACGCGGTGCTGGTGTCCTTCGACCAGAACGGGCCGGCCGTGCGTGACCGGGTGGTCTCCGTGGTTGTGCACTCGCTCGGCGCGCTGGTGCTCTTGGCCCTGATCTACGTCATCGCCTACACGTTCTTCCGAGGCTGGCGGGCCCTGGTGCACGTCAACTTCTACACCCAGGACCTGCGTACGACCGGCCCGCTGTCCCCGCTGACCCAGGGCGGGGTGAGACACGCGATCGTGGGTACCCTGATCGAGATCGGCATCGCGATGGGGATTGCCGTCCCGCTCGGCCTGCTGGCGGCGGTGTACATGCATGAGGTGCCGGGCAGGCTGTCCCGCTTGGTCCGCACCGTGGTCGACGCGATGACCGCGCTGCCCGACGTCCTGGCGGGCCTGTTCATCTACGCCACCCTGATCCTGTTCCTCAGGCGGGGATTCTTCGGGTTCGCGGCGGGGTGCGCGCTGGCGGTCAACGCCCTGCCCATCGTCGCCCGGGCGGCCTACGTAGTGCTGCGGCTGGTGCCCGGCGGCCTGACCGAGGCCTCCTACGCCCTCGGCTCCGGGCAGTGGCGCACGGTCTGGAACGTGACGCTGCCGACCGCCAGGTCCGGCCTGGCCACCGCCGTGATCCTCGGTGCCGCCCGGGCCATCGGCGAGACCGCCCCCGTGCTGCTCACCGCCGGCGTGAGCGCGTACGTGAACTTCAACCCGCTGTCCGGCCCGATGATGTCCCTGCCGCTGCTGGCCTATATCTCGGTGCAGTCCCCGGAGGTGGCCGAGATCGAACGCGGCTTCGGCGCCGCCTGCGCCCTGCTCGTCCTCGTCTTGTTGCTGTTCGTGACCGCGCGGGCGATCGGCGGCCGCGGTCCCGGCCAGCTGACTGCCAGACAGCAGCGCCGCCGCGCGCTCGGCTCCCGTCGCGACCTGGGCCGATATGAGCGATACCGTGCCGCCGCCGAGGCCGCCGAATATCTAGAGGAAGAGACATGATCAAAGCGCCCGGCATGCGAGCCCGGCCGATGGCGGTCGCCGCGGCGGCCCTGACCGGCCTGTGCGCCAGCATCCTCGCGCCGATGCAGCCCGCCGCGGCGGCTTCCTACGTGCCGATCTCCGGCGCGGGCTCGACCTGGTCCTACAACGCGATCCACGAATGGATCACTGACGTCGCCCAGTTCGGGATGACCGTCAACTACAACGACGACGGATCGAGCACCGGCCGGTCGCTGTTCGCGCAGGGCACGGTGGACTGGGCCGCGTCGGAGATCCCCTACGGCGTGCAGGACGGCAACAACTACGACGCGCCGCCGAGCCGCGGCTACGCCTACATGCCGGACACGGCCGGCGGTACGACGTTCATGTACAACCTGATGATCGGCACCCAGCGGGTGACCAACCTGCGGCTGTCCGGCAAGGTTATCGCGGGCATCTTCACCGACCAGATCACCATGTGGAACGACCCGCAGATCGCCGCCGATAACCCCGGCCTGACCCTCCCGGCGATCCGGATCATCCCGGTCGTCCGCTCCGACGGCTCAGGGGCCACCGCGGACTTCACCCAGTGGATGCTCGCCACCGAGCCCTCCTACTGGAACGCCTACTGCCAGGTGGTTGGCCGCAACCCCTGCACCCAGACCTCCACCTACCCGATAGCGCCGGGCACCACCGCGATGGTCGGCCAGGCCGGCGACCTCGGAGTCTCCGGCTACGTATCCCAGGCCCAGGCGGACGGGGCGATCGGCTACGTCGAGTTCTCCTATGCGCTGGAGACCGGTTTCCCGGTCGCGCTGGTGCTCAACGCGGCAGGCTACTACACCGAGCCGACGGCGGAGAACGTCGCGGTGTCACTGCTCCAGGCGCAGCTCAACACGAACAAGGGCAGCGCGGACTACCTGACCGAGAACCTGTCGGGTGTCTACACCGACACCGACCCGCGCACCTACGAGCTGTCGTCCTACTCGTACATGATCCTGCCGACCGACACGTCCAACGGGTTGACCAGCGACAAGGGCTATACCCTTGGTGCGTTCGGCAGTTACCTGCTGTGCCAGGGCCAGCAGCAGGTCGACCAGCTGGGCTACTCCGCGCTGCCGATCAACCTGGTCGAGGACGGCTACGCGCAGTTGCAGCAGATCCCAGGGAACCAGGTGGCCAGCGCGACCTCCTCCTTTATCCAGGGCTGCAACAACCCCACCTTCTCCGCCAACGGCACCAACACCCTGGCCGACAACGACCCGCAGCCGCCCGCCTGCGACAAGCAGGGCTCGACCCAGTGCACCACCGCCACTGGCGGCGCAGCCGGCGCCGGCAACCCGGTCAGCGGCTCGACCTCCAGTGCCAGCGCCAGTGCCAGCGCCAGTTCCAGCACCAGCGCCAGCCCTAGCCCCAGCACCAGTTCCAGCTCACATCCCAGTCCCAGCTCCAGCACTAGTTCTGGCAGCTCTGGTCCGGGCAGTTCCGCTAGCAGCCCAAGTTCAAGCGGTGCCACCGGCTCCGCTAGTAGTCAGGCCGCAGGCTCTAGTGCCAGCCCGGGCGCAAGCAGCACAGGCTCGGGCGCAAGCAGCGCGTCGAGCTGCGACCCGAACACCGGCATCTGCGCCGCCAGCAGCGGGAACCCGGCCGCCGTCGCCAACGGAGCAGCTACGGGCGGAACGACCGCGCAGACTGGGGGCCAAGTGGTTAACGGCGTACCCGTCGCGGCGCCGGTCAGCCTCGGCGACGGCGCTCAGGTCGCGCTCATGGCCCTGGCCGCTGCCCTGCTGGTCGGCATAGGCCTGGTCCCCCCGTTGATCGCCCACGGCAGCACGCGCCGCCGGAACCGGCGTGGCCCTGGCCCGGACTTCGACCGGCGAGATTACCCATGACCGCGCCGGTCGGCCGTCCGGCCGGAGGCAGGCGCCTGCCGTCCTGGCCGCAATGGAGCGGCGCGCTGGTCGCCATCACCGCGTCCCTGGCCGCGCTCAGCCTGCCCGGCGCGGCCCGGGCCGCCACCAGCACCGGCTACGACCAGATGACCGGGGTCGGGTCGACCGCCTCCGCCATCACCGTCCCCTGGACCCAGGGCCTGCTCGACGACACCAACAGCTCCACCGCCAACGCCACCCTCGCCAGCGCGAACGCCGACCGGAGCAGCGCGAGCCCGACCAGCCCGCTGTCGTTCATGTACAGCGACTTCAAGACCCTCACCGTCACCGTCAGTCAGACCCAGGACATCGGGCACCAGGGCATCACGGTGACCTGGTCCGGCGGCGAGCCCACCGTCGGGAGCGGCCCGGTCCAGGGCAACTTCCTGCAGATGATGGAGTGCTGGGGCGACGCGGCCACCGGGCCGACCCCGGAGCAGTGCGAGTACGGCAGCGCGGGCCTGCTGCCCGGTGGCACCGATACCCAAGATGCGAGGATCGGCGAGCGGGTGGGCGATCCGTGCACCACGGGCGCGGTTCCCAGCACGGATCCCAGCAAAACGCCGGTCAGCGCGAACGGTGACGGCGCGTCCTACGGATGCGACACGGAGGAGCCGAGCGACCCCACCCACACAGCGCCGTGTCCCGGCACCTATTGCACCGCTGGCACCTTCACCATCCCCTTCTCGCCGGTCAGCGACCCCACCTCCACCGGCCTCGACTACGCCGGCGCCACCGATACCACGTACTACAGCCAGTCCAACACCGACGAGGTGCAGCTGGCGGTCACCGGCGCAGACGGCAACGGCCAGCAGCAGTTCGAGACGCTGACCGGCGTCCAGGCGCCGGGTCTGGGCTGCGGCGAGGCCGAAGCCGACAACTCACCGCGCGGCTGCTGGCTGGTCATCGTGCCCCGCGGTACCTACGAACCCAACGGGTACCACATCAACGTCAACGGCAGCGGCATAACCAGCTTCATCGACACCTCGCCGCTGAGCGCGTCGAACTGGGCGCAGCGGATCCAGATCCACCTGGACTTCTCCCCGGTCGGGTCGTTCTGCGCGCCCGGCACCCAGGAGATTCAGACCTTCGGCACCCAGCTGGTCACGCGCGCGATGCAGTCCTGGCAGCTAGAGCTGAACCAGACAGGGAACTGCAACACGGTCTACGCCTACTCCGCCGTGCCCGAGGCGACGAGCACCCTGAACCTGACCGCCGGCGGTGACTCCGGGCTGGCCTTCACCACCATCCCGATCGGCAGCGAGGCCACCCGGGACGGCAACCCAGCTCCGACGAACCTGCCGACGATCTTGTACGCGCCGGTCGCGATCGCGGCCCTTGACTTCGGCTTCAACATCAACGACGGGACCGCCGGCTACATCTCCACTCCGGTCAACCTCACCCCCCTGCTGCTGGCCAAGGCCCTGACCCAGTCCTACCGGACGGACGTGCCGGACGATTACCCGGGCATTTCGCCGCCCGATCCCGGGCCGTCATGGGCCCAGAGCAATCCGACGAACATCTCGGAAGACCCGGCGTTCCACGCGCTGAACAAGGAGGTCCCTATGGACCCGAGCGGCTCCCCGCTCGCCCCGCTGCTCACCGAGGACCTCTCCGCGCTCAACCAGCAGATCTGGCAGTGGATCCAGGCCAGCCTCGACGCCACCGCCTGGCTGGGCGGCACCCCGGACGCAAGCGACGGGAACATGGTGATCGACCCGGACTTTAAGGCCCTGAACCTCGGCACGCCCCCGGCGATCGACTCGCTCCCGCGCGCCTACACGGGGGTTTTCGACATCTGTGAGCCGTCGAACACCGCGCCGGCCTCCTCCTCCCTGACGTGCCCCGCCGGGAGTCAAGTCGAGACCAAGCGCTCCTTGGACCTGCTGCCCTACACCGATAACTACGACTCGGCGGCCGCCGCCGTCCTGTCCGGGAACGACCCCGACCTCGGCGAATGGGACCCTACCGCCCTTGCGCCGGACGACACGCTCGGGTATTGGGCTAAGAACCCGCCCGAGCCGATCGGGCAGACGTTCATATGGGCCGCGGATGACACCCCCGACCTGGCCGCCTACGGCCTGATCCCGGCCCAGCTCTGCGACGACGCCGGTACGGGCTGCGTCAGCCCGAGCACCGCCGCGGTCACCATCGCGGTCGGCGCCGCCAAACCGGACAGCAGCGGCCTGCTGCACGTCGACCCGGCCAACCCCGGGACGAACGGGTACCCGCTCACCGACATCATCTACGCCGCGGTGGCCACCAACCAGAGCGCCGCCGCCCTCAGCGACTACGCAAAGCTGATCGCGTTCGCCGCGGGCTCCGGGCAGACAACCGGCACCGCGCCGGGTGACCTCCCGCCGGGCTACCTTCCGCTGCCGTCCAACCTCGCGAGCCAGGCGCAGGCCGTCGCCACGCAGCTGCAGGCCCTCGCGAGCCCGTCGCCCTCTCCGTCGCCATCGTCGTCCTCGTCGTCGCCGGCTGGGTCTTCGTCGCCGGCCACCGCGGCCACGACCGCCTCCGGCACTACTACTGCGGCCAGCAGCAGCACAGCGGCCAGCACCGGAGGGGCCACCCCCACGCCCACGCCGGGCACGACGCCCACGCAGGCGCTGGCCGCGACGTCCTCGCTGGCCAAGATCCCCGTGACCAGTAGCTCTTCGTACCGGGCCGTGGCCCTGAGCAGCCCGACCACGCCGGGTGGTCCCGTGATCAGCCTGCCTCAGGCCCAGGTGGCCGCAGGCACGACGCCGCAGCAGGCGGTGGGCGCCTTCCGCTGGGTGCTGATCGGCGTAGCGATCGTCGGCGGCGGCTTCGCCGGCGGCGGAACGATACTGCGTTCCGGAGGCAGCGGGCTACTGATATGGCGCCGCCGGAGGCTGCTGTGACGTGGGCCACCGTAAAAGCGTCCGCGCCGCGGCGCGGAGAAAGGCTTGGCCGGCACTGGGAATGCCGGCCAAGGTACACCCAGCCCGACCAGTTGACGCTGCGGGCGGAAGCTGGGCGTGCCCATACAGGGTACGCCCCCGATCTAAGTGAAGGGGCATCTCAATGAGGCTCAAATCCCACGTTCGCCCGGACCGCGGGGCGCGGCCCAGGCTGACGACCCTGGTGGCCGTGGGCGCGCTCACCATGGGTTTCGCCGGTTTCGGGATCGTCATGACGGCGGGCCCGGCGCTGGCCGACCCCACCTGCCAGGAGGTCGCGGCCGGTTCTGACACCATCCAGGACGTCATGAACCAGTTCTCGGTCGACCTGGCCGGCAACTTGCTCTGCTCGTACAACGCGGTCGACCCGATCACCGGGTCGACTACGGCCAGCAACATCGTCTACATCAGGGGCCTGAACGCCACAGAACCCGCAACCACCTGCACCTACACCCGGCCGAACGGCTCGACCCAGGGCCAGGAAGCACTTCGCGAGTCCATCAACCCGGCCACGACCGCCACGCCGCTGCCCACCCCGGCGCCGCAGGGCTGCCTCGACATCGGCCGCTCCTCCAGCGGGCCGACCTCCAACACCGGCGGCGCCATAACCTACATCCCGTTCGCCGAGGACGCCGTAGCCGGCGCCATCGGGCCGGCCGTCGGCGGTGTCGTCCAGGGGATAAACGGCCCGGTGACCACGGTGGCGACCAACCTCACGACCACCAACATGTTCACCAAAGCCGACCTGACTAACCTGTACATGGCCTGCACGAACGTCACCGAGGGCGGGGTCACCTACGACCCGAACGGCGGCGCCGTGGCCCCGATCGTGAACATCGACCTGTACGTCCCGCAGCTGGGGTCCGGCACCCGTAACTTCTGGGCCTCCACCTTTAACTTCAACAACACGAACCTCCCGACCTGCGTGCACGACCACATCATCGCCGGCGCCGACAGCGGCAGCGCGGTCGAGGAGCACAACGGCACCGCCGTATCCACCGACCCGAACGGCTACATGCCGTTCTCGATCGCGCAGTGGGTCTCGCAGAGCAAGCACACCACCGGGGACCCGGTCGACCTCGACCGCCGTTACGGCGCGGTGCTGCAGGACATCAACGGCGCCGCCCCGTTCAGCGGGACCGTTCCCACCGAGACCATGAACGCCGCCTTCCCGGTCAACCGGGAGGTCTACAACCTCGTGGAGGGCTGCCGGGTGGACTCCACCGCGCCCCTGCCCTTCACCGGCGCTACCTGCAGCATGGATTCGGCCCTGGTCTCCATGCTGGTCAGTTCCAACTCATCCCTGTGCCAGGACGCGCTGACCATCCTCAACTACGGCTTCGCGCTCCTGATCAGCAACCCGAACGAGCCCGACACGTGCGGCTCGATCGCCCCCGCCCTGCGAGCTTTCCCCCCGCCGGTATAACGGCGGCTTAGTCGTGCCCGAGCGTCTGCCCGGACCTGGTATGTCCGGGCAGACGCGAGGGCGCACCGTCCCGTACCGGGACAAACCCGCCATCGGGCGCGTACCCATGCGCGTCCGCCGCACTAAGGAAAGGCGGAGATGAACCCCTCATGAAAGGTATACCGATGGAAGGGAAAAAACCGAAATCGCCCAGGGTGGGGCGGCTCGCCCGTGCAGCCCTGCTGCTGGGAGTGGCCACCGCCACCGCCAGCACCATGGTGCTCAGCGCGGGTGCCGCCCATGCCGCGGTCGGCAAGGACCCTGGTGCCGTCTCCCTGACCCCGGGCAGCGGCCCGACGAGCAGCACCCCGACCTGGGCGACCACCCAAGGGTGCGCGACCGGGTTCCAGGGCTCGGCCGTCTTCAAGATAGTCGAGTCCAACGGGACGACCTTCAGCATCTCGGCGGGCACGAACAGCGTGGCCGCGTCGTTCAGCGGCACCCTGCAGGACTCCATTTCCTTTATCGCTTCCTCCTTGCCTCCCGGCATCCCTAACGGCGGCACCGCGGAACTGGTCGTGTACTGCTACTCCGCGGCGAGCGAACAGGGGACCTCTGATCCGGAGATGTCCACCTTCCTCACCATCTCGGCCGACGGCACCACGTACACGACCAGCTCCACAGGGCCGGCCGGTCCGACGGCTACCACTACGAATCTGTCCGCCTCGCCTAACCCGGCACAGGTGGGCGCGACCGTCACCCTGACCGCGACCGAGTCGGCCGCGGACGGCACCAACCCGGCCGGGTCGATCCAGTTCGAGTCCGGCGGGACCGACATCGGCACCGCAGTCGCCGTTAACGGGAGCGGCGTGGCCACCACGACCACGACGTTCGCCGCGGCGGCCACGGTAACGCTGTCTGCGGTATTCACGCCGACCAACACCACCGGGTACGCCGGCTCCACCGGCACCTACAGCGAGACGATAACCACGACCAACCCCAACTCCGGCAGCGAGCCGATCGCCGTGACCATCCCCGCCTCGGGCAGCTTCACGCTCACCGTGGCGACAGGCACGGTGAACCTGTCCGTCTCCGGGTCCAACGCCACCGGCGCTCTGAACCCGGTCACGGTCTCCGACACCCGGAACACCTTCCCTGGCTGGCAGGTAACGGGCCAGGAGTCCACCTTCAACGGCAGCGGCACCGCAGCCGGATACACCATCTCGGGCAACCAGCTCGGGTGGATGCCGACCGACACCTCCCTCGGCACCGGCGTCACGCTCGGCCCCACGGTCACCCCGGCCAGCCCGGGCCTGGGTACCACGGCGGGCGTGCTGGCGCAGGCTGCTGCGCCTAACGGTACCGGCACCAGCGTGCTGGGCGCGAACCTGACGCTGGCCATCCCGGCCTCGGCGGCGGCAGGCCCTTACGGCGGCACGATGACCATCACCGCGGTCACAGCCTTCGTCTAGCGCAATTGGCTTAGCGGAGGCCAGGAGCGGGAGGCAGCAGCCGGCTGCCTCCCGCTCTACCCCACCCACGATCGGTTACCAACAGGCCCCGGCTCATCGAGCCGTCATGAATGGACCACACGCGAGATGAACGTCGCCTGCTATCGCCGTAGCCCCATCCGTTCCAGGGTCCTGGCTGGCAGCCTGCTCCTGGCCGCGATCGGCGCCACCGCCGCCGCGCCCGCCGCCGCCGCCCTCACGTTGTCGCACGCCTCGCCGGTCTCCGCGGCGCGACCGGGACAGCCCGCGCTCAGCGGGCCGGCCCCCGGGCAGGTCAGCTGGTCGGTGGAACCCGCCAGCGCTACGACTCCGGACTCGCGCACCGTCTACGATTACAAGAACATCGAGCCGGGCAGTACCATCTTCGATCACGTCGCCGTGTTCAACCGCAGCAACCAGGCCGTCGCGTTCTCGATTTACGCCACCGACGCCACCGGTACCAGCACCAGCGGCGCGCTGACGCTGCTGCCGGCCAACGCGCGGGCGAAAGACATCGGCGCCTGGACCACCTTCCCCGGGCACGGCGGCCAGTTGTCGATCATCATCCCGGGCGGCAAGGGGATCATCGAACCGTTCACCATCACGGTCCCGCGCCGCGCCACCCCGGGCGATCACGTCGGCGGCATGATCGCCGCGGTCGGCGTGCCGCACCGGGCCACCAACGGGCAGGTGGTCACCCTGTACGAGCGGATCGCGGTGCCGATCGAGCTCCGGGTCACCGGGAAGCTGGTCGCGGCGCTGACGGTCGAGTC
>Ga0209415_10018714_pt1 | contig 10915 bp, 9 predicted proteins | sample PeaSoiSIISIP2007_FD_187696 | JGI IMG/M metagenome (GOLD analysis project Ga0209415, IMG submission 187696) | Peat soil microbial communities from Weissenstadt, Germany - SII-SIP-2007 (SPAdes) (version 2) | ecosystem: Environmental > Terrestrial > Soil > Wetlands > Peat | place: Germany... | reverse complement strand
CTGCCCAGGAGCGTGACCGCCCCGCCCTTGATCTTCCCGGGCGCGGCCAGCGCCGTCCCGGCCGCGATCTCCGCCGGGTACCACGAATCGGTCATCTCGACAGGCTCACCATCGAGCAGCATCGTCCGCCGCCGGACCACGGCAAGGGCACCTGCCGGCAGGACGAGCGCCGTGGCCACCTCGGCAGGCGGGACGGCCGTGGCCACCTCGCGGATGTGCTGAGTGCCGGCACGGCCCGCCCGCGCCGCCTCCTCCGACCATGCGTCAGCCTGGCCTTCTAGACGCGGGGACAGGTAGGGAAGCGAGTTCACGATCCACACGATGCCGGTCCCTCCTCGATGATCCGCGTACTTCTCGCGATAGCCATTATGGATGTGCGCTGTCAGCTGATACTCGGCGGAGTCTCTCCCTCCCGCAGGTCTGGTCAGCACCGCTGCGGTGACCTCGGCCGGGGGAGGCAGGTGTCGTACGCTGAAACCCTGATGCACCATCCCGAGGAGTGCCAGCAAGTGGATGAGATCACCATCGGCGCCCGGCTTCGGACCTTGCGGCGCTGGCGGGGCATGACCCAGGCGCAGCTAGCGGGGCTGGCTGACATGTCACCGTCGTTCGTGTCGATCATCAGCATCTTGATCACCGCGCGCTGGCGGGACAGCTCAGGCAGCTCCGCTGACGAGGGGACCGATCTTCCTGACCAGAGGGCCAAGAACTGCCGGCGGAGGCAGCATGTAGCCGGGGCACGAGCCGGGCGGGAAGCAGGCCGCATCCACGGCGCGCTCGCTTCTCCATCCTGACGACGTCCGCCGCAGGATGGCGTACAGCGCCGGGTGGAGCGAAGGCGCGACGACCGAGGCGATCGCCCAGCCGTCCTTGCAGTCGAATGCCTGGAGCTTCCATCCGGCAGCGGTCACGCCGCTATGTGCGGCAAGGGCTCTGGTGATCGCCGCGGAGGTACACGCTGCGTTGTCGGATGTGACCTGAGTGCTGGCCGGACCGGAACAGGCCGAGCCTACGACCGCCGCCGCCACCGCGGTCACGGCCAGCTGCCACAAGCGGCCGGTCACTTCCATCTGGCGCCGTTCCACCGGGCAATCAGGGTCTGGGGATTCGCGCAGCAGGTTCCGACACCGCCGACCGCCCAGGCGCTGCGGGCCGAAGTGGCGTCAACCGCGAATAGGTAGTCGCCTCCCAGCGGCCGGGCGGGGGGACTGCTGACCCGCTTCCAGGTAGTGCCGTTCCACCGCAGGATGAGGGTGTAGTTGCCGGCGGCCTGGCCGACAGCCCAGGCGGTCGAGGACGTGGCGGCGACGCCGTAGAGCGCCGCGTGGCCGTCTGGGTTGGGGCTGGGCACCCGCTTCCAGATGACGCCGTTCCAGCGCAGGATCAGGGTCGGGCCTGTACTGGTGCTGCCGACGGCCCAGGCGCTGCTGGCGGAGACCGCGGCCACAGCCGACAGGCTCCCGGCCACGGCCGCGGCCGGAAGGCGGGCCGGCTGCCAGCGGGTGCCGTTCCAGCGCAGGATCAGTGCCTTGCCCGAATTGGTGTGGCCGGCCGCCCAGGCGCTGGTTGCCGAGGTGGCGGACACTGCCGACAAGGTCCCGCCGGCTGCCACAGGTACCGGTGACTGCTTCCACGACATGCCGTTCCAGTGCAGGATCAAGAGCTTGCCGCTGCCGGTGCTGCCAACGGCCCAGGCATTGCGCTCTGAGGTGACTGCCACAGCCATGACGCCGTTATAGCCTGCTGGACTGGGGCTGCGGACCCGCCTCCACGCCTTGCCATTCCAGTGCACGGTCAGCGTCTTGCCTGCGCCGATCTCGCCGACCGCCCAGGCGTTGCGCGCCGAACTCGCTGCCACGCCGTTCAGGACACCCGTGACGGTGAATGACGCCGCACCCGCCGGCGTCCTGGCGGCGCGCGCGGCAGCCGGCCAGCCGGCCCAGGTCGCGGCGGCCAGCAGCGACATGCTGACGGCCGTCACGCCGCCCGAAACAAGCCGACGGTCACTCACCGGACGTCCCCTCCCCATCACCCGACCCGCACGCTCACCCGACCCGCACGCTCACCCGACCCGCACGCTCACCCGACCCCGGCCGCCGGCCAACCCAGCCGGCCAACCCGAACGTCCGCCAACCCACCCGGCGGTCGACCGACCCGGCGGAACCCGAGGCCAGCAGCAGCCGGGCCTTCGATTGTGAGCAGCCGGGCCTTCGATTGTGGCAGGCGGCGCCGACATTGGCCACCGGCCCACGCGACCGCAGGCCATGCCGGACAGCGGGCATCAGAGCGCGATCGCTGGACGGGCTAGCCGCCTGCCTCCAGGGCAAAGACACGCGCCGCGTTGCCGCCCCAGGCGGCGGCGACCTGCTCTGGCGAGCAGCCGGCGCCGAGCAGCGCCTTCTCAAGCGCCCGGGCGTTGTGCTCCACGCTCGGCACGCCGGGCCAGTCGGTACCGAAGATCATCTTGTCCGCGAGCCGCCGCAGCGACCGGCCGTAGTAGTCGGGCAGCCGCTGCGGCGGCAGCCCGGACACCTCGAGCCACACATTCGGCTTCATCAGCGCGAGGAACGCGGCCTGGTCGTACCACCAGCCCCGGCCGCCGTGCGCGAGCACGACGACCAGATCAGGAAAGTCCCTGAACACGTCGTCCAGCAGGATCGGGTCGGCGAACGCGTTGACCGAGCCGGCGAACGTGGACGTCCCGCAGTGCACGATCACCGGCAGCCGCCGCTCCTCCGCCCAGGCATACGCCGGGTACAGCATCCGGTCCCGTGCCTCGAACCCGCCGTGCACCGGGTGGATCTTGACGGCGACTGCCCCGAGGCCAGCCTGCCTGGCCAGCTCCCGCGCCACCGGGTAGTGCAGGTGCGGGTTCAGGCTCGCCACCGGATGAAATCTGGCCGGGTTCTCCGCCACCAGCGGCAGCACGTCCTCGATCGGCTGAATCCCGGTCGTCTTCGGGCTGTACTCGCTGAACAGCAGCACGTGGTCGGCGCCCTGCCCGGCGAAGTGCTCGTCAAGAGCGGCCGGCAGCGGCACGCCGTCGGCGTCGAACAACGCGCCAAGCGGAGTCCCCGCGCCGAACCGGCGAGCCCACGCCTGCCAGTCGTCAGACAGCGTCGGCAGCCTCGCGACGTGCGTATGCGCGTCGACCAGCAGCCTGCCGTCCAGCATCAGAACCGCGCCTTTCGCGAGCCATTGCCAGACCCCGATCCTACCGGGGGGCCCCAGGGCACCTCGGCGGCATCGAGCGCGGGCGCGTCCGACGGAGCGGGCGTTTCCGGGAGATCCGAGACGCGGCGGCCGGGGCGGGCAGGCGGTCAGAACCGCACGTAGTCGTACTCGACCGGCAGGTCGTTGATGCCCACGGCGGGCGGCGCGAGCCAGGAGGCGAACTCGCCCGGCTCGTGGTGCGGCACCATCAGCGCGGCGACCCTGGCCCGGTCTTCGGCGGTCGGCAGCCAGTCCGGCGCCATGCGCTCCCAGTCGGCCTGGCCGATCAGCTCTCCTGACGGGCTGATGAAGTGCCCGGAGTACACGCCGACGCCGCGGTTGAAGCCGGCGTGCGGCAGCACCAGCCGGTCCGCGAGCCCGGCCCGCTCGAGCTCGGCGTTCCAGCGCCGCAGGCCGCGCTCGCAGTCGGCCACGTACTCGTCCCGCAGGTCCAGGTTGAGCGCGGTCAGGGCAGGAACCTCACGGCTCGTCAGCGTGCCGTCGGTCACCACGGGCACCTGCGCGGTCGCACCGGTCAGGACGTGGTCGTCGTGCCTCCTGCCCTCCATCCAGCGGCCCTTCAACCCGGCGGTGAAGTAGGCGGCGGCGTTCGACGAGGTCTCCGAGCCGAAGAGGTCGAGCGAGAGCGAGTACTGGAGGTTCAGGTACTTCTGGATCACGGCAAGCGGGATCCCGCCGAGCTCCCAGATGTCGTCGGTGCCGTGAGCGGCCATCAGCGCGGCGGTCCGCTGCACGATCCGCTGCACGCCGGTGGTGCCGACGAACATGTGGTGCGCCTCTTCCCTGAGCATGAACTCGCAGGTCCTGGCGAGCGGGTCGAAGCCGGATTCCTTCAGCGTGCCGAGCTGGTACTTGCCGTCCCGGTCGGTGAAGTAGGTGAACATGAAGAACGACAGCCAGTCGGTGGTCTCCTCGTTGAACGCGCCGAGGATCCGCGGGCTGTCCGGGTGGCCGGAGTGCCGCCGGAGCAGCTGCTCGGCCTCCTCCCGGCCGTCCCGGCCGAAGTAGGCGTGCAGCAGGTAGACCATCGCCCACAGATGGCGTCCCTCCTCGACGTTCACCTGGAACAGGTTGCGCAGGTCGTACAGGCTCGGCGCGGTGGCGCCCAGGTGGCGCTGCTGCTCAACCGACGCAGGCTCGGTGTCGCCCTGGACCACGATCAGCCTGCGCAGCTCGCTGCGGTACTCACCGGGAACCTGCTGCCAGGCTGGCTCGCCCTTGTGCTGGCCGAAGCCGATCTCCCGCGGCTCGCCGCGCTCGGACAGGAAGATGCCCCACCGGTACTGCTCCATCGGCACCCGGCTCCAGCTCGCCCAGCCGTCCCTGCCGATCGCGACCGCGGTGCGCAGGTAGACGTCCCTGGTGGGCAGCGAGGGACCGAGCGCGGCCCACCAGTCGAGGAACCTGGGCTGCCAGGACTCCAGCGCCCGCTGGAGCCGGCGGTCGGTCGCCAGCCCGACGTTGTTCGGGATCCGCTCGGAGTAGTCGATCACGCTGACCGGCCCCTCGGGCTGGGGCGCCGGGCCTACGTCGCTGGTAGTCATGTCAGACCCGCCTCCGGTCGAAGTCGGCGCGCTGGCCGGTGCCGTACCGGCGCAGCGCTCCCTGCGGCCCTGACGCGTTGGGCCGCAGGAAGATCCAGTTCTGCCAGGCAGCCAGCCGCCCGAAGATCTTGGTGCTCAGCGACTCCGGACCGGCGAAGCGCAGGCTGGCTTCCATGCCGGTCAGCGCGTCGGGGGAGAAGCCGGCCCGCTCGGAGACGACGAGGCGGATCTCGTCCTGGAAGTCGAGCTCATCGGGTGCCGCGGTGACCAGGCCCAGGCCCATGGCCTGGGCGGTGCCGAGCTCCTTGCCCGCGACGGCTAGCACGGCGCCGAGGCCGTCGCCGGGCCCGAACCTGACCGCCAGCCTGGTCGCGCCGCTCGCGGCCGCCAGCGGCCCGGCGTTCATCGGGCCGACGATCAGCGCGGCGGGCAGCTGGCCGTCCTCGAAGACCCCGTCGAGCATGTACTGCCGGTCGGCGGCCAGCGCCAGCTCAAGCAGCGTCCCGGCGAAGCAGCTTCCCGGCTCGATCAGCGCGATCAGCGACCGGCTGGTCGCGTCCAGCCGCCGCAGCGTCCGCTTCCACAGCCCGGTGATCTCGGCGGCCAGCCAGTCGTCGGCGGCGAGCAGCTCGTCGGTCGCGATGACCGCGGCCGGGTCGCCGGTGGTCTTGATCAGCCAGGTGCCCAGGTCGGGCTCGGAGAACCTGAGCCGGCTGATCGCGTCGTCGAGCTCGCGGGCGGCGGCCAGCGGCCAGGCGGCGGCACCGGCGGCGTGCAGCCCGTGAACGCTCGTCGGCACTTCGTCAGGGCCGGCGATGACCAGCGTCGCGGTGCCTGCCGCCCGGTCGAACTCCGCGCGGACATGATCGTAGGAGAGGGTGTTTTCCGATTCATTACAATTCAGCGGGACGAGCTCGACGCCCTCGCCGCTGGTCAGGCGGCGAGCTGACCTGGCCGCCGCCCGCTCGGCCAGGTCGCGGACGGCCGCGTCGAACTCGGTCGGCCTGGCGAGCGAGTCGACCAGCCGCCAGTCAAGCGCCCGCCGGCCGCGGATCCCCTCGGCCGTGGTCGCGAACACGTCGGCCAGGTCGCGGCGGACCCGCCGCTTGTCGGTCAGCCTGGTCAGGCCGCCGGTGCCGGGCAGGACGCCGAGCAGCGGCACCTCGGGCAGGGCGACCACCGACGATCCGTCGTCGGCGAGCAGGATCTGCTCGCAGGCGAGCGCGAGCTCGTAGCCGCCGCCCGCCGCGGTCCCGTTCAGCGCGGCGATGTAGGTCTGTCCCGAGCCGCTGGTCGCGTCCTCGATCGCGGCGAGGGTCTCGTTGCAGAATTTGCAGAAGTTGACCTTGAAGGAGTGCGCCGACGTGGCCAGCATGCCGATGTTCGCTCCGGCGCAGAACATCCGGTCAAGCGCGCTGGTCAGCACGACGGCGCGGACCGACGGATAGCTGAACCGCAGCCGCTGCACGGCGTCGTTCAGCTCGATGTAGACGCCCAGGTCGTAACTGTTCCGCTTGAGCTGGTAACCGGGCGCGATGCCGCCGTCCGGCGCCACGTCGAGCGTCAGCGTCGCGATCTGGCCGTCGACGGCCAGCCGCCAGTGCCGGTACTGCTCCGGCCTGGTGCTGAAAACCGGGGTGATGTCGGTGTCGCCCGTCTGACCTCTCCCTGTGCGCTGCCGTTCCCGGTCTCGCTGCCGCGCCTGCGACCGGGGCTTGTTAACCAGTGTCGCATCTGAAGTGAACTGACGACTGTCGCGGCTGCTAAGCCGGGAACCCGGCTGACCCCGGCGGCTGAGCCTCTAGAATGCGGTATCCACCCTGAGAGGCTTTCTTCATGCGCTGGTCCCAGCTGCACATCCCGACGTTGCGTGAGGATCCGGCCGACGCGGACGCGGCCAGTCACCGGCTGCTGCTGCGGGCCGGCTTCATCCGCCAGCTGATGGCGGGTCACTACAGCCTGCTGCCGCTCGGCATCCGGGTGCGGGCACGGGTAATGACGATCATCCGCGAGGAGATGAACCGGATCGGCGGGCAGGAGTTCCTGCTGCCGTCCATGCAGCCGGCCCAGATCTGGGAGAAGACCGGACGGCTCGCCGTGATGGGCGAGGAGATGTTCCGGCTCCGCGATCGCCGGGGCGCCGAGATGGTGCTCGGCGTGACGCACGAGGAGATCTTCGCCACGCTGGCGCTCGAGCTCGCCTCCTACCGGGAGCTGCCGCAGTTCTGGTACCAGTTCCAGACCAAGTTCAGGGACGAGCCGCGGCCCAAGAGCGGCCTGATCCGGGTCCGCGAGTTCACCATGAAGGACTCCTACAGCTTCGACATCGACGAGGCCGGGCTCGACGTCTCGTTCGAGGCGCACCGGAAGGCCTACGAGCGGATCTTCGCCCGGCTGGGCATTCCGGCGTTCGCCGTGCAGGCATCCAACGGGACGATGGGCGGCACCGACTCGATCGAGTTCATGTGCCCGTCGGGCGCCGGCGAGGACCTGGTAGCGCGCTGCCCGAGCTGCGGTTACGCCGCGAACCTGGAGAAGGCGACGTCGGCGCTGGCGCCGATCCAGGATGCAGCCGAGCAGGCCGAGCAGGCCGGTCAGACCGGACCGGCCCGGCTCGACACGCCGGGCGTGCGGACCATCGAGGACCTGGCGGTCGGCTATGGCCTGGCCGCCGACCGGCAGATCAAGACACTCGTGCAGATCGTGGACGGCGAGCTGACCCTGGTGCTGCTGCGCGGCGACCACCCGCTCGCCGACCAGAAGCTGATCGACGCGACCGGCGCCGCCGCGATCCGGCCGGCCCAGCCGCAGGAGATCCAGGCGGCGCTCGGCGCGCTGCCCGGCAGCCTCGGCGCGGTCGGGGTGACCGACTACCCGATCGTCGCCGACCTGGCGCTGCGCGGCCGCCGCGGCATGTCGACCGGCGCGAACACCGATGACGTGCACCTGACCGGCGTCGATGTCGAACGGGACATCGCCGTCGGCACCTGGGCCGATCTGCGTGAGGTCACCGAGGGCGAGCCCTGCCCGAGGTGCGCGACCGCGCTGGAGTTCGTTCAGGCCATCGAGGTCGGGCACATCTTCAAGCTGGGCCGCAAGTTCACCACGGCGCTCGGTGTCACCGTGACCGGCCCGGACCGGGAGACGATCACGCCGATCATGGGCAGCTACGGCATCGGGATCGAGCGCGCGATGGCGGCGATCGCCGAGACCCACCACGACGACGCCGGGCTGACCTGGCCGGTGCCGGTCGCCCCGGCCGAGGTCACCGTGCTGCTGCTGAGCGTCAGGGACGAGGCGGCGCGGGCGGCGGCCGACGAGCTGTACGCGAGCCTGCTCGACGCCCGGGTGGACGCGCTGATCGACGACCGGGACGTGCGTCCCGGCGTCAAGTACGCCGACGCCGAGCTGACCGGCATCCCGTTCCGGGTCAGCGTCGGGAGCCGCGACCTCGCCGACGGCGTGGTGGAGGTCACCAGGCGGGCCACCGGTGAGAAGGAGCGCGTGCCGGTGGCGCAGGCGGTGACGGTGCTACAGGGGCTGCTCGCCGAGCGCTGAGCCAGGTCTGGCGTCAGGCCGCGGTCGCCGCGTGCTGGTCGCCGTCGTTGCTGCCCTGGTCGGGCGCCCGGAGCAGCGGATGCGAGGCCTCGACCAGCCGCTCGTTGCGGCTGTCCAGCGCATCCCACTGCCTGCTGCTGTCTGCGGTACCCGTGCCCACCATGTGTGTACTCGACATGTTGCCTCCCGCAATGACCGGCCGCGTCGGACGTCGGCGCCGGCGCGCCGTTTGACGCCCTCACCTATTCAGACGCTGGAAAGGTGGCGTCAGCCTTAAAACTCATGTAACGAACCGGCAACTCTTAGCGATCAGCCAGGGACCGGCCAGCGGCCGGCGCTTCGTCGGGCTCCGGGAGGGCTACCACCCTGCGGTGGTCAGTGCCGCGCCTCATGCCGCCCCCGCGCAGGTCAGATCCGGGACCAGGCCTCCGTCAGGACGCTGCGCAGGACCTGCTCTATCTCGTTGAAGTGCTCCTGAGTGCAGGTAAGCGGCGGCGCAAGCTGGATCACCGGGTCGCCGCGGTCGTCGGCGCGGCAGATCAGGCCGGCGCTGAACAGGGCCTGGGAGAGGAAGCCGCGCAGCAGGCGCTCGGACTCGTCGTCGTCGAAGGTCTCCCTGCTCACCTTGTCCTTGACGAGCTCGATGCCGTAGAAGTAGCCGTCGCCCCTGACCTCCCCGACGATCGGCAGGTCATTGAGCTTCTCCAGGGTGGCGCGGAACGCCGCCTCGTTGGCCCGGACGTTGCCGAGCAGGTCCTCCTTCTCGAAGACATCCAGGTTGGCCAGCGCGACGGCGCAGGACACCGGATGCCCGGCGAAGGTGATGCCGTGCAGGAACGTGGTGTGCCCTTCGATGAACGGCTCCATCAGCCGGTCGCTGACCAGCATGCCGCCGAGCGGCGCGTATCCGGAGGTGACCCCCTTGGCGAAGGTGATGATGTCCGGCTGGTAGCCGTACCGCTCGGCGCCGAAGTAGTAGCCGAGCCGCCCGAAGGCGCAGATCACCTCGTCGGAGACGAGCAGGACGCCGTACCGGTCGCAGATCTCCCTGACCCTGGCGAAGTACCCGGGCGGCGGCGGGAAGCAGCCGCCGGAGTTCTGCACCGGCTCGATGAACACGGCCGCCACCGACTCGGGACCCTCACGCAGGATGGCGCGCTCGATCTCGTCGGCGGCCCAGAGCCCGAACGCGGCCCAGTCATCAGCCACGAACCCGGGCGCCCGGTAGAAGTTGGTGTTCGGTATCCGCACGCCGCCGGCCGGCAGCGGCTCGTACGGCGCCTTGATGCCGGGGAGCGCGGTGATCGCGAGCGCGCCGAGCGAGGTTCCGTGATAGGCGATCTCGCGGCTCAGCACCTTGTACCGGTCGGGCTCGCCGATCGTCTTGAAGTACTGCTTGGCCAGCTTCCAGGCCGACTCGACCGCCTCTGATCCGCTGGTCGTGAAGAAGACCCGGTTCAGGTCGCCAGGGGCTAGGTCGGCAAGGCGCGCGGCCAGCTCGATCGCCCGCGGGTTGGCGTACGACCAGAGCGGGAAGTAGGCAAGCTCGCAGGCCTGGCGGGCCCCTGCCTCGGCGACCTCGGCCCGGCCGTGACCGATCTGGCTGACGAACAGCCCGGAGAGGCCGTCGAGGTAGCGCTTGCCATGCTGGTCATAGACGTACTGACCGGATCCGCGGACGATCAGCGGCATGTCCGCGTCGGCGAAGGTCGACATCCGGGTGAAGTGCAGCCACAGGTTCCGCTTGGCCGCCTCCTGCAGCGCCGCATTGTCGATGCCGGGCTGGTTGCTCATCTGGTCCCCCAGTGGTAGGTCTGCTTGCGCAGCTTCAGGTACACAAAGGTCTCCGTAGTCGTCACGCTCGGTATCGACCGGACCTGGCCAAGAATCCCGAGCAGCTGGTCGTCGTCCTCGCAGACGACCTCGATCAGCAGATCGAAGGAGCCGGCCGTTATGACCACATAGTCGATTGCTTCCATACCCGCGAGCAGGTCGGCTACCCGCTCCAGATCGCCGCTGCACCGGATGCCGATCATCGTCTGCCTGCGGAAGCCCAGCGACATCGGGTCGGTCACCGCGACGATCTGCATCACGCCTTGCTCGAGCAGCCGCTGAACCCGCTGGCGGACCGCCGCCTCGCTCAGCCCGACAGCCTTGCCCACCGCCGCGTAGGACCGCCGTCCGTCCCGCTGCAACTGGTCGATAATGTGCCTGGAAACCGAGTCAAGGGTGACCTGCGCCGCGGCGCGATCCCGTCCGTTGGACTCGGCCCTTGACCGGGCCGCCGAATCGGGGGCCGGCGTATGTGCCATCGGCGCGCCTCCTTGCAAGGCCATGCTGTCATGTGAGCGGCATCTGTCAACTGATTTCGTTGTAATGGAGTCTAATCGGTACTGATTCACTTGCGTAACAGCGGGTTGCATGTCAATGTCGAAATCGGAGGTCCACGTTGACACCGACCGCACCGGCTCCGGCGCAGGCCAAGCACGTGATGAGCTACATCGGGGAGTAGCCCGCCGCCGACGTCCGGCGATCCGGCCGCTCGTCGGCGCAGGCCCAGGCGGGATGGCAGAGGCGAC
>Ga0209415_10018712_pt1 | contig 10917 bp, 10 predicted proteins | sample PeaSoiSIISIP2007_FD_187696 | JGI IMG/M metagenome (GOLD analysis project Ga0209415, IMG submission 187696) | Peat soil microbial communities from Weissenstadt, Germany - SII-SIP-2007 (SPAdes) (version 2) | ecosystem: Environmental > Terrestrial > Soil > Wetlands > Peat | place: Germany... | reverse complement strand
GCAGTGCGAGAGCGAGAACCCTTCTGGCATCCTTGTCGTTCAGGCCGACTTTGCGTGATTTATTAAGCTAGAGCCTCTCTCGGCCTCTTTGGCGATACCTCGGCGGGGAAGTGAATTCGCGAAGCCGAAGAACCTCTTGTGCTGACCGCGGACGGGAGGCGCCACGGACACCTCCAAACAATCCAGATTAGATGCTTGCACCATAACCCATTAAGTGTGCGAGCCTCGTCCTAGGTCGCAGAACGAGTCAACGATGAGGAGAAGAGCGGGGAAAGACGGACTCTGCCGACGGCTGCATTGGTGCTTGGATGCCTTGACGCATAACAAGCTTTTAATTCCCCAGAAGGAGTTCGAGTAGGATACTTGCGTTTTTTTGCCCGCAGAGTGGTAACTCCTTCTATCGCTTGCGCCGTCGCGCTCCTCCTGCTGTTGCCGTCGTTCTCTGTCCTCGGCCCTCACGGCTTCGTGGGCGCGCCGTCCCGAGTTCAAAGCGCGTCTGCCCAGCTCCCGCCTCTTTCGACGCCCACCGCGCTCTCGAGCTACAAGAGCCTGGGCGCCGCGGACCCGAGCATGTCTGTCCTTGTCTCCGTCGCCATACCTCTGAGGAACCTACCGCTGCTCAGCTCGCTCGTCAAGGAGTCGTCCGATCCGAGCTCGGCAGGCTTCCGGCACTTCCTGACCTACAGCCAGGTAAGCCAGATGTTCCTCCCAACGCAGGCGCAGTATCAGTCCGTTCTCGACTACCTCACCTTGAAGGGGTTCACGGTGGTGTCCTCGTCCCTCAACTCGATGATAACGGTACGCGGGACGGCCGCCCAGGTTACCCAGTCCCTCGGCCAGGGCGTCGACCTCTACACCAACGGGACGTACTCCTACTACCAGACTACCGGGCCGTCCACCCTTCCCGGGGCGTACTCCTTCGCCTCGAACTCGACCGGCCTCCTGATGCGCCCTGACCTCATCAGGTCGGGGGGTGCGGCGTCCGGCGCCATACCGAGCGCCAACGTGACGTTCACGGAAGGTGGCCAGGCCTCCAGCCTCCTGCGGACCGTATACAATTCCACGGGCCTCATCTCGAAGGGTATCAACGGGACGGGATACACGGTTGGATTGCTCGACTTCTACGGCTACCCTCTCGTAGCCCAAGACCTTGCCCAATTCGACTCTACATACGGCTACCCGGCGCCCCCGAGCTTCAAGGTCTCTCCCATAGGGCCCTACAACCCAAACCTCGGCTCGGCTCTGGGGTGGGATGGCGAGATCGACCTCGACGTCCAGTCCTCCCACGCAATGGCGCCCGGGGCTAACCTAGTCCTCTACGCGGCGAACGGCGCGCTCTCCCTCTCGGCGGCAGTGGCGGCGGTGGTCCAGGACGGGAAGGCGAACGTCGTGTCCCAGAGCTTCGGGCTCCCCGAGTGGGAGTATTACGAGTCAGGAGCGACCTCCTACCTGTTCAACTCGGTCTTTGTCGACGACTACTACATGCTAGGCTCAGCCATGGGCATGACCTTCCTCGCTTCCTCCGGAGACGGAGGCGGGAGCGGCTTCAGCGCCGGACCCGAGGGAGGGGCGGAGTACCCAAGCTCCTCTCCGTTCGTTACCGCGCTGGGGGGGACGAGCACGTACATCTCCACGACCGCGAACGGGACGCTGAGCTTCAATCAGACGGCGTGGTCGAATATCGGGTTCGTCCCCTACTTCGTCAACGAGGGCGGGAGCGGAGGCGGCGTCAGCGTGTTGGAGCCCACGCCCTGGTACCAGTCGTCCCTGAAGGTGCCCGCTTCTTTCCCAGACGGGCGGATGGTCCCCGACCTTTCTCTTGACGCGAGCGGCACTCCCGGCATACTCATCATCCTACACGGCTCGCCCATCTCCACTGGAGGGACGAGCGAGGCCAGCCCGCTCTTCGCGGGGTTGCTGACTCTGTTGATGGGCGCCGAGAAGGGCGGCCTGGGCATGCTAAACCCGGCCCTGTACCAGATGGCCGGGAACTCCGGCACCTACCAGAAGGCCTTCACCCCGATAAGGTTCGGATACACCATCCCGTGGGTGTCGAGCATCGGCTACAACCTCGCGACGGGCTGGGGCGCTCCTAACATCGGAGAAATCGCGGGGCTCTACAGCTCGGTGAGCTCTTCCTCCGCGCTGAGCGTCAGCGTGGAGGTGGCCAACCCTGGAAGTGCTAACTTCACCGACTATATTCCAGGCCAGACCATCAACGTAGTCGCAATCGTCACCACGCCGGGAGGCTCGCCGGTGGTCACGGGAGCTTTCAACGCGAGCCTCCAGACGCTCGGCGGCAACACGCAGCCCGTGCCCCTGTCCTACAACGCGACCGCCGGAGGATGGGCGGGGGCAATCTCCGTGGGAAACGAGGCCGGAAGGGCCGACGTCAACGTCGCCGGAAGTGCCGCAGGCCAAAGCGGAGAGGGGTTCGCCACGGCGTTCGTCGGGTACCTCGCGAACTTCGTCGAGCCGCTCGCCCCGTATCCATGGACCTATCTCACAGGGCTTCAGACGGCGATTTCGATCACCGACCTCTTCGGGAACAACGCGCCGTTCAACTCGACGCAGGTGGTCTTCGAGAACTACTCGATACTCTCGAACACGTACACGCCGACGACTTCTGCGGAGCTCTCCTATTCGTCCGCCGACAGCTTTTTCCAGGCCACACTCAACGAGAGCCTCCCAAGCGGCCCGACCGCCCTCGTCACTCAGGGGCCGGTCGCGGGTTACCTCCCGTTCGTGAGTGGGATAAGCCTCCTGAGCTCCGACATCTACCCTGAGGTGGTGGCGGAGCCCGGCTCTGTTGCTCCGGGTCAGTCGCTCACGATCGTTGCGGCAGTGACTGCCCCAGAGAACATCTACCTCACCCAGTCCCTCGCGACCGGCACCACCCTCGGGGCGTCCATGGCAGAGGGAGCGAACGTGACAGCCACCCTGGTCAGCCCTTCAGGGACAAGCGTCGAGAACGTCTCCCTCGTAGACCAAACCTGCGCCGAGGCTCTCAGGGTCTGCGGGGCGGGTCTTACTCTCATAAACGGCTACCTGACGATCCCGGCCAGCGCCTCCCCCGGGCTCTACACCGTCGTGCTGAACGCGAGGTACAACGACGAGACCACGGGCAACAACTACACCGGGAGCTACTTCGGGCAGGTCTACGTCTCCCCCGGCCTCTCCGTGCCGAAGATCTCGGTGGGTCCTTCGACCCTCTTCGAAGGCGAGAACGCCTCGATCACCGCCAGCATAACCTCCCCCGACGGAAAAGAAGTGACGAACGGAATCTACACAGCCCTGATCTATCCGGAGACCGCGCAGAACGACTACTCTTCTGTCATGCACTCGGCCTATGCCGCCTTCGCCCTTGTGCCCTTGACCTTCGAGGCCAAGACCGGCATGTGGACCGGAAGCGCGACCATGCCATCGCCATACAACTCCTCCTTGGTCTCGTCCATAAACGCGAACGCCGAATACTATGGAGGCCCGTACGACGTCTACGTCTCGGGGCTTTCCGCCGCGGGCGTGCCGACAGCCTCCACCATCTCCGCCCAGGAACCCTTCTACGTCCAGCCATACGTCTACACCTCCAACCAGGTCGTGACGGACCCGCAGCAGACGTCTCGTCTCGCGCTCTGGAACGTCAGCGTCCGTGCAGGTTCGTCCCCACTCACCCTGGCCGACGACTACTTCGTGGGGAACGACACCGTATCAGGCTCCGACGTGACCATCGCCTCGTCGACGGTGAACGGGACCTTGAACCTCGAGAACGGGCAGATCACCCTGAACGGAGTGACGGGAGGCAACGTGGTGGCGACAAACGGCGTCGTGGACCTCCAGGACAGCGCCTTGTCGTCGCTCGTGTTTGGGACGGCAGCCACCGGCTCAATCGACCATGCCTCCTCGGTCAAGAGCATCACCCCGGCGCTGCCTGCCGTGACGATCTCCTCGCCCGCCGCGAACGCGAGCTACGCGGGGGAGGTTGACGCGCAAGTGGCTTTGAAGGGCACCGGAATCACGGCCGTCACGTTCTTCCTTGACGGGACCTTGCTGCACTCCATCCCGGGAAACGCCTCCGCGGGCCAGTCCCTCTCGTATCCGCTCAACACGACCTCGATGCTGGACGGCACGCACACCCTCACCGTGACGGCCACCCAGTCCGACCTTATGGCCACCACGGCGACCGTGACCTTCGTGACTCACAACCAGCTTTATGCCTTGAACAGCGACCTCGCCACGGCTAACAAGACCATCAGTTCTCTCAGCGCGAGCTTGAGCACGGCGGACAGCAGCGTTTCCAGCATGCAGAAGACCGTCAATGGCATGGCAGACCTGGTCTACCTCGCGCTGGTCGTCGCGGTGGTGGGGATCCTGCTCGCGGCCTACTCGCTGCGCAACGGAAAGGCTCCCTGGAAGTACTGAGCGACCGAGAGCTTGCCGGAGGCGACTCGCCCTCAGCCGTTGACCGTGACCTGCCCCTTCATGAAGGGGTGGATGGTGCAGTAGTAGTCCACCAGCCCGTCGGTGCCGAAGGTGTAGCTCCACGAATTGAACATCTTCAGTACGGGCGAAGTCGCGTTCGCGCCCGACAGGAAGCTGACGGTGTGATACCCCGGGTCGCAGCAGCCGATGGTCGAGTCCAGGTTCAGCCAAGTGACCGGCGTCCCCCTTGCGACCGTGATGTTGCCCGGGTGGAACGCGAGGTCCTGCATGATGACCAGCATCGGCACCACCTGGACCTTGAACGTCTCGTTGCTGGCCGCAACGGCGCTCGAGCTGGTCTCGATTGTCACCGTGTAGTTCCCGGGGGAGATCCCGGGAGCGGCCTTCAGCACGATCGGAATCGACTGGGCAACCTCAGCAAGAGGGACCGACGTCTGGTTCAAGACCAAGGAGAGTCCGCTCGGTGGGAACGCCCTGACCGTCATCGTCGCGTTGGCCCCTGGCCCCGCGGCCGAGATTAGGATTGAGGAGTAGTTCTGGGTCTCCCCCGGAGAAATCAGCGGCGAAGGAGGAACGGCCGTCACGGTGACGCTCGGCGGGGCGGCGAGAGTAGAGGTGGACGAGGAAGTTGTCGACGACGTGCGCGTCGAGGTCGCTTGCCCCGACGGCGCAATGGCAACGTAGGCCGCGACTCCCGCTAATGCGACGACCGCCACCAAGGCAGCGGCCAGCGCGATCCTCGAAACGCCGATTCGGGCGCGCGTTTCCAACACTACCCACCCGGAGAGTCTGCATCGCTCGAGGCGGACCTGCCCAGCTCCAAGGCCGAGATCATCTGTGATAGCGTCTGGGTTGCCGCCTCGCGCTCACTAACGAGCTGCAGAATGTTCTCCCTAGAGGATTGCAGGGCGAGCAGCTTGCTGCGGGCGGCCTCGAATCTCTTCTGGGCCTCGACGTACGCGGGGTCGCCCTGGCCAGAGACGCCCCCTCCCGCAACCGAGCGGGCCTTCCGCATGCGTTCGATCTCGTCCTCTGTCCTCTTCAGCTTCGATTCGAGCTCCGCGACGCTCGCCTCGGCCTGCTCTGTGGAAGGCCCCGCACGGAGGATGCGTGAGAAGAACTGGCGGGACTGCCTCGCCTCCTTGATCTCGGCGAGCTTGTCTTTCTCCTTCTTGAGCTCCTTTACGCAGGCATCTCGCTCCTCCCTCAGCGAAGCGAGCCTGGCCGACGCCCTCCTCTCCGCTTCGTCTATCGCCGCGCTCGCGGCCGCCTGCTCCTCAGTGGTCTTCTCTATCTCTTGGTCGATTTCCTTCGCGGAGGACGAGGGGACCAGGCGGCCCAGGGCCTGCTGGCTCCGCGCGCGAAACTCATCCCCCACAACCCCGTCCCCGACCTTGTCCTCGAAGTCCTCGAGCAGCGAATTGAGGCTCCTCATCCAGTCCTCTAGGTCGTACCCTCCCGGCTCCGACGACAGGACCTGGTGGCCCAGCCTCTCGAGTGCCAGGATCGTCCTCTTCCTCACCTCCTCAGGGTCGGGGCGCTCCGTCTCCTGGAAGTGCGCCCTCTTGTGAATGTGATAGTCTTGCTTCTTCCTCTTCTGCTTCTTCTCTTTGCTCGAGAATCCCTTAGTCCCGGAGCGCGTCCTTCCAGTCCCGCCACCGAAGCTCAAGATTAACCTGCACCCCGGGTCCAAAGCCGGCCCGTTTAAAGGTGAAGTGGGGAGATTTGCGGGACGCCCCGGCGGGGGTTCGGCCACGGCCCGAGTCGAATCTCTAGGTAAAACAAAAATAGGCCTCCTGGAAAGTCTCCCGCTGCGATGATGGAGCAAAGGCTGTCGCCCGTCCTCAGGCCGCTCTTCAAGGTCTTCAAGGTCTCGAACGTGGAAGACCTCATCAAGAGGCTGTTGAAGCTCGTTTTCACCCTCGTCCTGCTCATCCCCTTGTTTCTGCTCCCGCTGTACTTCTTCTTCTTTACAATGCTTCACGCATAGGCGTCAGAGCTCGAGGAGGCCAGAGCGCCTCTCGCGACCCTCCGGCCAATGCTCGATTCATGCGAGCTTTGCGATCTCTGTCCTTATCGATTCGGCGACCGCGGCCATCTCCCTGTCGGTCAGCTTCATCCTGTTGAACTTGCCCTTGTCCTCGAGCTTGTTAGGGATCACGTGGACATGGATGTGAGCGACCGCTTGGTTTGCCGCCTCGCCGTTGTTCTGCATGATCCTGAAGCCGTCCGCTTTCGTCGCTGCGACCACTCCCATCGAGACCTTCGAAGCGACCTTGAAGACCTCCGCTATCTCCTTCTCGTCCATGTCCCAGAGGGTCTCACCGTGCCGCCTGGGGCAGACGAGCGTGTGCCCCGCGGAGAAGGGGTTGATGTCCAGAAAGGCGACGTGGCGCTCGTCCTGGTAGACCCTGTAGGACGGAAGCTTCCCACCCACGATCTTGCAGAAGATGCAATCCTCTTGGGGGACGCTGGCTGAGTTGTAAATCCGCTTCGGGGGAGTATTCAATGGCCGTTTTCATCGCTCCCGCCTCATTTTTCTAAACTTTTCCCCGAGCCGGGATGGGAACGGATATAACCGCAACCAGAGCACGACCGGGACGAAAGGATAGATGGGCTCCGCAACGCCTCCGCCTTCGGTCGACCAAAAGGGCGTCAGAAGGATGCTAATCATCTTCGCGGCCCTTGCTTTTGTCGGGGTTCTCACGCTAGCGTTCTCGCGCGCCCTCGGGCTCGTCGTTCTGGTCGTCGCGGAGGTGTTTTTCGTTATCGCTTACCGAAGGTTCTCGAAGAGCGCCAAGCCTAAGGGCTGACTCCGTTCAAGTCCGCCCTCGCGGTCGTTCTCCGGCCCGCCTGCCACCGTCTCGCCGCCGGGTGGCCCGCCCTCACCGAGACGAAGGTCCCCCGCAGAGCGGCAGTGACCACTCCTCTCGCCTTGAGCGTCGATTCAACGACGACCCTGCGGTCTGCGACCTCCTTCGGCCGGGCCTCGAGGAGAAGCGGTCCGATGGGAGTCGGCTTTAGGAATTCCACGAAGATAGATGCCGTCACGGTCGGCGGAGGGGCCTCCGCCTTCGTCTCGACCATCAGCGAGTACGCGCCGGTCCAGTTGCTGTGACAATCGAGGACGGTCGAGATGATGCCCCCGCTGAGGAAATCTCCGAACGCGTGATGGTATGGCTTCGGGGTCCACCTTGCGACGACTGATTCTCCTTCCACAACGCTGCGAATCCTCAGGCCTTCCTCGTTGTCCGGGCCGCAACCGAAGCAGACGCTGTGGGGCGCATATCTCTCTTGAAGGCTCTCGGGCGTCACGAGCTCTCTTCGTGCGAAGCTCCCTTTATCCTATCCCCTGGGCGCGTTGCCGCTTAAATCTCGGCTCCCAATTCGAGCGGGGAAGCGGCGGGGTTGACGAGAGGGTTCTGTTTCAAGTGCGGGAAGGAGATAGGCGGGCTCTTCAAACCTCCCGCTTGGAGATGCTCGACGTGTCAGCACCTATATTGCGAGAGGTGCGCCAAGGACAAGGTAGGGTTTCTCTTCAAGAAGCCGGCATGCCCGCAGTGCAGGATCGAGCTGCGAGGAGGATGAGGCCGGGCTTCACCTGAGTTCGACCGAGCCTAGCCACGTGGTGGTCTGTGAGAGGCTGTCGGTGACCTTGATGGTGTATGTGCAGACCCACCCTGCCGGCTGGGCCGTGGGGGAAAGCGGTATCGTCCCTGAGCCCTTCGATTTCTCGTAGGTGAACGGGATGATGGTATATGTCGTCGACTCGCCCAAGCTAGAATTCGGCCCGGTGCACAGACGCGAGCCAGAGACCGCGGAGACCTGTGTCGAGAACGCGACCGTGAAATACGCCGTCACGACGCTCTCGTTCTGGGCGACCGTCGTGAGCTTACCGGCGGCCAGAGCGACCCCCTGGCTGGAGGTGCCCCAGTAGACCGAGTCGATGACGGGGGTGGACTGAGCGCTCTGGCCCGGCGAGAAGTTCGAGAGCAGCAGGACCACGGAGACGAGTGCGGCGAACTGGACGACGACTATCCCGACTTCTCCGCGCTCTAGCTTCATGAGTGAGGCTCTCTCCCCAAGTCCTCGGGCGAATATACGTTGCTGTGCATGGCCGCTTCTATCTTGCGGCTTCTCTGATTGCGGTTAGGACGCGGTCATTCACCTCCCGCGTCCCTATCGTGAGGCGGAGGCAGTCGCCCACGCCGCTGGCCTTGGAGTAGCTCCGAAGCACAAACCCGCGCCTCATCAGCGCCTCGTGAAGCCTCTTCGCCTTCTCGGCCCCGCCGTCGACTCTGAACAGCACGAAGTTCGTCTCGCTCGGAAACGCGCTGACCGAGCCCATCTCCTTGAGCGCCTTGAAGACCCTTCTCCTCTCTCCTACCACCTTCCTGACGTTGCCCCGCATCTCCCCGAGGTTGCGAAGGGCCGCCTCGGCGAGAAACAGCGAGATGACGCTAACGCTGTTCGGAGGCCTGACAAGATTCAGCTTGTCGACCGTCTCGCGCTTGGCGACAAGGTACCCCACCCTGACCCCCGCCATAGAGAACGCCTTCGAGAACGTCCTGCACACCACCAGGTTGTCGTATCTCTCTGTGAGCCCCAGCGCCGTCTTCCCCCAGAACTCGTAATACGCCTCGTCGACCGCGACCGCTGCCCTAGCTTCCTTCGCCACCCTCTCGACCTCCTGGAGGGGCATCGGGTTGCCCGTCGGGCTGTTGGGGTTGCAGAGGAATATCACCTTCGTCTTGGGGGTGACCGCTCCGAGAACCTCGTCCGCTCCTATCGAGTAGTCGTCTGGGCTCCGCTTCACGTACCGCATGCGCGCCCCCATCAGCTCGGAGGCGACCCGGAACATTGAGTACGTCGGGACGGGGACGACGACCTCGTCTCCGTTGTCCAGGAGGGACTTTGCGATTATGTCGAGGCCTTCGTCGGCGCCGTTCGTCACCACGAAGCGGTCGACCCCTGCGCCGCAATATGCGGCGAGGCCCTCCCTGAGGTCGAGGTACGTCGTGTCGGGGTACTGGTTGACCTCCAGCGTCTGCGCCACCTTCGAGAGGAGCCTTAGCTCGGAGAGCGGCGCGAACGGCGAGGTGTTCGTGTCGAGCCTCTCGATCTGCTCGGTCCTCAATCCGACCTTCTCGGCTATCTCGTGGCTCGGGGTCTCCCACCCGTATTCGTCGAAGCCGTCGAACATCCGCCTTATTCTCAAGGGCTGCCCTGCCTGGGCCCCTACCGCATTAAAGCTGTTCGACGGCTCAGTACCTGTTATAGAACCTGGCCATCAGGTTGCGGTTCCAAAGGCGCGCGGCGAAGGCTCCGGCGATGGCGCCGCTGACGACCCCGAAGACGAGGATGGTCAAGTCCGTTATGGGGTCGTGAGGAACAGCCGTGAAGGCGCTCGGGAAGAGTATCACGCTCACGTAGAACGCGGCCAAGCCCACAACGCCAGTGCTGATCATCATGCAGACAGTTAGCCTCGAGGTCCTCGCCCTCCCATCCTCCTGGACGCGCAAGGCCGTCGCCAGGACGTCCACTAGGACTCCGAACATAGTCGCGAAGACGAGGTCGACGGGGAAGAAGCCCACCTTCACGGAAGTGATGAGCGCGCCGCTGACGACCCCCACGTAGGTCGCGCCTCCCCTCCCGACGACGAGGTAGCTCAGCGCAAGGAAGAGCGACTGGAAGACAATCAAGAAGTCAGACGTCGGCGCCGGGATGAATCCATTTATCACGAGGATCAATACCCCGAAGAGGGCGCCGAGAGCGATTCTCCTCGTGCTGGCTGCCAAACGGCGTTGCGGATTTGCGACCGGATTTAAGGGTTAACGAACGCTCGTTAGGTTGGCTCCTCGCTAGTCTTTCGGGGCCGGACCCGGCCAAGGCCCGGCTCTGCTCCGGAATTCCTGCACAACCGTTAATAACGTTGGAGTCTCGATTCGAGAGAGCGCGCATGCAGGTCCAGAAGAGCAAGCCCGGGCCGAACGAGATTCTCGCCGTGGCCGCGCGGCTCTTCGCCGAGAGGGGCTACTCCAACGTCTCGATAAGGGACGTCTGCAAGGAGGCCAAGACCAGCGCCCCGATGATATACTACTACTTCAAGGACAAGAAAGGCCTCTTCACGGCGGCGGTGAGCGACAAGCTCAGCCTAGGGCAGTTCATCTCCCGGCTCAGGGAGACGTCCGCGACCAAAGACGTCCCGAAGGCGGTGGCGTCCTTCGTCAAGATATACCTCACCGCCTTCCCGCAGGCCGCCTTCGACCCCGGCCTCTACATGAGGGAGACCGCAAAGCTCGACAACCGGAGCGCCGGGGTCGTGAGCAGGCAGCTCGACGAGGTCCAGACCATCGCCACGTCGATCGTCCAGAAGGGGATGAGGTCGGGGGACTTCCGCGCCGTCGAAGCCGAGGAGGCCGCAGACTGCCTCATCGGGATGCTGAACCACGTCCTCTTCCAGAAGATCCACTTCTC
>Ga0209415_10018711_pt1 | contig 10917 bp, 10 predicted proteins | sample PeaSoiSIISIP2007_FD_187696 | JGI IMG/M metagenome (GOLD analysis project Ga0209415, IMG submission 187696) | Peat soil microbial communities from Weissenstadt, Germany - SII-SIP-2007 (SPAdes) (version 2) | ecosystem: Environmental > Terrestrial > Soil > Wetlands > Peat | place: Germany... | reverse complement strand
CGGCGTGAGGTCCGTAGTGTAGGGGTTCAAGCCGTGAAGCTGCGCGTAGGAGATAAGATAAACCAGGCTGAAGTCCCGTCGGTAAACGCGATCGCCTAGGGTTTCGAACAACTTCCAGAGGTGGGCGAACACGCCCGCCCAGAGGATTGCGAGAATCGACGGCTTGGTGAAGGCATTGACCGTCCGGCGAGCTCGAGATGAATCGGGACGGTTTGGTTAGCTGATCGTTTAGATCGCGCTCGCCCGTTGAGTGGTCGGCTTCGAGTTTCATCGACTCATTCGCATCCTCGCGCGGCATGCCTTTATCCTTTGATTACAGCAGGGAGCGGGCAGCGACGACGGCGAGCCAGATCGCGGCAATCACGCCGATCGCGATGCCGAACATCGCGAGGACGCCGAGGAGAATCGCGCCGAGCGCGCGCCAGGCGGAAAAGTGATGAACCTCGCCGAGGCATTTCAGCGAAATTACAAAGACCCAGAAGCCGACGATCGATTCGACAATGCTGAAGAGGGAGGTCGAAGGCGGCACGGTTGGCGTGTTGAAGCCGAGCACAGTCGCGATGATGACCACGACCATCAGGTAGAGTTCGGGCACCTGCGACCAGACGATCGCGGCGCGAACCTCGACCGAGGTCGCGGTGCCGCCAAGGATTGCGCCCGCCCAGCGGTAGAGCGCGCCGAGGCCATAGACGCCGGCGACGCTGAGCAGGCCGGAGAACAGCGCGATGAAAGCGATGCCGAACGGCCCGAAGCGCGGGAAGTGCGGAAGGTTGGACGGCAGGTCAACCGTCGCGAGCATCACCTGGCTGTTGAGCCCGGCCAAGGCGCCGGCGAACCAGGCGAGGCCGAGGACGAACTTGCGCGGGTCGGTATCGACGATGGCGCGGATGGTCGCGCGCGGCCGATACCAAATCGAGAACCAGGAATCGACCCAGACATCACCTGCCACTGCATCCGCCATCGATACGTCGCTCCGCGTAATAGGATGGATTTGCGCACGGAGAAGGATATCTACACGCGCATCGAGTATATAGTGGAAAAATAGACCATCACGACGAACGGCGAGGCATCGCGGAAGGCATAAGCAGTTGAACGCATCGGGAGCGCTGGCGGGACTCAAAATTCTCGACTTGAGCAATTATCGCGGGCAGTTATGCGGGCGATTGCTGGCGGACATGGGCGCGGACGTGATCAAGGTCGAACCGGCGGGCGGCGACGAGGCGCGCAGGATCGGGCCGTTCGCCGACGATTTCGCGCATCGCGATCGCAGCCTGTTCTTCTGGTTCTACAATCTCAACAAAAGATCGATCACGATCGACTTGCAGCAGCGGCGCGGGATCGAGTTGCTTATGCAACTGGCGCGCGGCGCCGACATCGTAATCGAGAGCTTTGCGCCGGGGACGATGGAGGCGATGGGCCTCGGCTGGGACGCATTGCACACGGTGAATCCCGCGCTGATCCTGCTCTCGATCGCGCCGTTCGGACAGACCGGCCCGTATCGCGACTTCCAGGCCGATGACACCGTGCTCGCCGCGATGGGCGGGATGCTCTACGTCAACGGATGGCCCGGGCGCGCGCCGGTGCGGCCGTGGGGCTTGCAGGCGTATCATTCGTCGGCCTACTACGCCGCGATCGCGACGATGTGCGCGTTGTTCGCGCGCGACCGCGATGGGGCGGGCCAATGGATCGACTTGAGCATGCAGGAGGCGACGGCGGCGGCGGTCGAGCATGTCGCCGGCAGCTATTTTGGCGAGGGGCGAATCGAGCCGCGGCGCGGCACGCTGCATTGGAGCCGCTACTTTCGCGTCGGCAAATGCCGCGACGGCTACATCATGCATTGCTCGCTCGGCGACTGGACCTCGCTAATCGAGTGGGTCGCGGCCGACGGCAAGGCGCAGGACCTCACCGGTCCTGAGTGGGAGGACGTGCAGTATCGGGCGGTGCATGCGGAACATCTGTTCGACGTGCTCGACGAATGGGTTGCGGATTATGCTCGCGACGAATTGCTCGAACGCGCGCAGACCTTGCGCCTGCCATACGCGACCGTGCGCAATCCCGAGGCGCTGCTCGACGACGAGCAGTTGCAGGCGCGCGGCTATTTCGTCGAGGTCGAACATCCGGAGCTGGGGCGCACCTTCCGCTATCCGGGCGCGCCGTACGTTTTCAACGGGTCGCCATGGCGGGTGCGGCGGCGCCCGCCGCTCGTCGGTGAACATACCAGCGAGATCTTGCGCGACGATCTCGGACTCAACGCTGACGAAATCGCGGCGCTCATCGCCGAGGGGATTATTTAGCGATGGCGACGACGGCGCGCCTGGCGCTCGAAGGCATCCGCGTGCTCGATTTTACCTGGGTCGTCGCGGGGCCGGTAGCGACGCGCATCCTCGCGGACCAAGGCGCCGAAGTGATCAAGCTCGAACGCAAGCCGGGACCGCTCGGTTCGCGTCAGACCGGATTGCAGGGCGATTTGCATCGCAACAAAAGATCGATCGCGGTCAACATGGGCACACCCGGGGGTCTCGAGATCGCGCGGCGTTTGGCGCAGGTCAGCGACATCGTGATGGATAATTTCTCGGCGCGCGTGATGCGCAGTTGGGGGATGGATTACGCGAGCCTGAGTGCGGTCAAACCGGACATCATATGTCTGAGCATGTCAGGCCTCGGCCATACCGGGCCGCGATCGAACTACGTCAGCTACGGGCCGACGCTGCAGGCGCTCGCCGGTTTCACGCTGTTGATGGCCGATGCTCACGGCGAGCCCGCCGGCTACGGCTACTCGTACGCCGACATGTCAGGGGGATACACGGGGGCGCTCGCGGCGTTGATGGCGCTGTGGCATCGGCGGCGCACCGGCCGTGGGCAATTCGTTGATCTCTCGCAATTCGAGGCGGTGACCAGCGTCGTCGGGCCGGCGCTATTGGATATTTCGGTCAACGGCCGCAAGCAGGAGCCGCCCGGATATCGCTCGCAGGAACTGCCCGCCGCGCCGCATGGAATCTACCGCTGCCGGCCGCGCGGCGACGATGACGACCGCTGGATCGTGATCAGCTTGCGCACGCAGGCCGAATGGGAGCGCTTCGCCGGCGCGATCGCATCGCCCGCGTGGACCTCCGAGGCGAAGTTCCGCACACTATACCTGCGCATGCGCAATCACGAGGAACTCGATGTGCACGTCGCCCGCTGGACGATCGATCAAGCGGCCGAAGCGGCGATGGAGCGGCTGCAGCGGGCGGGCGTTACGGCCGGAGTCGTCAGCAATGGCGCTGACCTGTGCGAGCGCGACCCGCATCTGCGGGCGCGGAATTTCTGGGGCACGGTGCCGCTGCCGGATGGGACGACGACGCACGTCACCGGGATCCCGATGAAGCTCGGGGCGACGCCGGGGGCGATTCGCACGCCGTCGCCGCTGATCGGCGAGGCCAACGATTACGTGTTGGGCGAATTGCTTGGGATGAGCCGCGCCGAGCGGGAGGCACTCATCGCCGAGAAGGCCATCTGGCCGTGACGATAAGCTGTTGAGGAGCACAAAACTTTGTTTTTTTTCTGAAACCTCACAACTAGACGGAGCGGAGCGGAGTCGAGCAAAGGAGTCTGCGACGTGCGCACAGCGAGCGGAGCGAGTGATTCGAGAGACAGAGTTTCAGACTTCCCATTTGTAAGATCGATTCTGTACATCCGCTCGCGGTGCCCCTTCCCGTCGGATTTAACCGCTACCCGAGCATCGCGAGCGTCAAAACATTGAGGAAGCCTGAAACTTTGCGGGTTTCAGACTACCCATCGCGGTTGATTTACCCTCACTATTCACTATGGGAAGTTTGAAACCTTTCAAAGGTTTCAAAAAGCTTTCTCCCTCCCTACTCCCTCCTTCCTCCCCGCGCCCTTGCGCTCCATACGGCAGTAATGGCCTACTGCTAGTAGCTTCTCGATGAGTGGAGCCTCCCTGCGGCTCGGGTGTGACGAAATTTGCTCGGCAGCGTACTCTCCAGCGCCCTCTCCGGCGTCGATGCCTTCGGGGTCGAAGTCGAAGTCGATATCAGTGCGGGGGTGCCCAACTTTCGCATGGTCGGGCTGGCCGAGGGTGCGGTGCGCGAGGCCTTCGACCGGATGAAGTCGGCGCTGCGCAATTCCGGCTTCGAATTCCCCAATCGCAGAATCACGGTCAATCTGGCGCCTGCCGATATTCGCAAGGAGGGCTCGGCCTTCGACCTGCCGATGGCGTTGGGCGTGCTGGCCGCCAACGGCGTGGTGCAAAAGCGCACGCGGATGGGCGATTTCGTGGTGCTCGGCGAACTTGCGCTCGACGGCCGCGTGAAGGGAATCAAGGGTGCGCTCGCGAGCGCGATCCTGGCGCGGGCGCGCGGACTGGCCGGAGTGGTGCTGCCACGTGAGAACGCCGCCGAGGCCTCGGTAATCGGCGAGAGCGTGACCGTGCTGGGAGTCGATACGCTGCGCGAGGCGTTCGAGTTTTTCGAGGAGATGCGCGAAATTCCGCCGACGCGCGTGGATATTCGCGAAATGTTCGACGCGGCCAGCCGCTATGCCGTCGATTTCAGCGAGGTCAAGGGACAGGAGCAGGCCAAGCGCGCGCTCGAAGTGGCAGCCGCCGGCGGTCATAACGTGCTGATGATCGGACCGCCCGGCTCAGGCAAGACGATGCTCGCGAAGCGATTACCGACGATCCTGCCCGCGATGAGCTTCGAGGAGGCGATCGAGACCACCAAGGTTCATAGCGTGGTCGGGCTGCTCGACGGGCGCGCGCTGATCGCGACGCGGCCCTTCCGCTCGCCGCATCATACGATTTCCGACGCCGGCATGATTGGCGGCGGGCTCGTGCCACGGCCGGGTGAAGTCAGCCTGTCGCATCATGGGGTGCTGTTTCTCGACGAGCTGCCGGAGTTCCGCAAGAACGTGCTGGAAGTACTGCGTCAGCCGCTTGAAGACCGGCGGATTACGATTGCGCGGGTGCTCGGTACCGTGACCTTTCCGGCCAGCGTGATGTTGATTGCGGCGATGAATCCGTGTCCGTGCGGCTTCTTCACCGATTTGCAGCACGAATGCACCTGCTCACCGATCATTATCCAGCGCTATCGATCGCGAATTTCGGGCCCGCTGCTAGATCGCATCGACATTCATATCGAGGTGCCGGCCGTGAAATACAAGGAGTTGACCGACCGCACCGCGGGCGAGCCCTCGAGTGCGATTCGCGAGCGCGTGAATCGGGCGCGCGGCCTGCAATTGGAGCGCTTCAAGGAGTTGGAGTTCTTTTCCAACGCACAGATGGGGGCCCGCGAATTGCGCGAGCATTGCCAGGTAGAGGCGGCCGGTGAGCGGCTGCTGGAGTTGGCGATTAACCGGCTGGGGCTGAGCGCGCGCGCCTATACACGGATTCTCAAGGTCGCGAGGACGATCGCGGACCTCGACGGCGGCGGCCCGATTCAGGCGTATCATCTTAGCGAAGCGATTCAGTACCGCTCGCTCGACCGCATCGCACTGTGAGACGGGACGGTTCGCTGAGAGGAGTGAAACCTCGCATCATGGTGATCCGCAGAGGGTGCCGTTGATGTCGCATTGCGGAATGATGCCGCGGTTGCGCTGATCCTGGTTCAGCCCGGCGATGGCAGTATCGGTCTTGCCGTTCGAGGCACATCCGCATAGCTGGCTCGCGCAACAACTACACGAGGCGGTTGTTTCGGCTTTGACGATTTCAGAAATATCGCATTTCGATAAGCCAGAGCAGGCCTTTCCGACGAGGTCGCGATCGTTGCATTGGTCGGTGCAAAGCGTCGCGTCGCAGGTGTAGCCGACCTCGAGGCCGGGTTTTGGCCGGCAACTGTTGTACTCGTCGCAAACCTTCGTGCAATCGACGCCGCTGTTGGGCGGCAGAACCGTGGTTCCGGGCACATACAACGGACATCCGACTCCGCCGGGCGCATCCGGCAGGCAGGTTGGCGGGCTGGGAACGGCCGCAGGCACCGCGGCATCGGCAGCGGTCGACGTAAGTGTAATCGTCGAGGCCGGAACTACGACCTTCGATGGCGCGAGCGTGACCTCGGAGGTCGCGGAGGTGTCCTTCGAAGCCGGTGGCGAACCCATGCAGGAGGTCGATGGCGTGTACGCGGCCGACCACACCAGGTCATCGCCGAGCGAACAGGCCTGCTCATTTTGGCCCACCTGGTAGGGACCGTCGAAGACCGGGCACGAGCAATTGACGATGCCCGGCTTAGCGGTTTTGGTGCAGGGCGCGGTCATACATCCGGCATATGGCGCCTGCCCGCAATTGGTCTGACCAATTCCGTTTGTGGGAACGCAATCGAAGCTGAAGGTCGAGAACAACTGTGCGCCGGGGATCAGATTGCCCTGATTCACCGAATTGCACACCGGGGCCGAATTGATCGCGCCGCACAAGCTGCCGTCGGCCCCGCATTGCGCGATCGTCGCTTCATAGACCGAGTGATTGAGGATGCTGTTGATATCGACGAAGTACACTCCGTAGGGAATGTCGAAGCATTTGCAATTGGCGTAAAGCCCGTCAGGGGTCAGCGTGCATGACAAGTCTTCGGTGCCAGTGCTCGGGCCCGAGTAGTAACAGAGAGCATAGGGTCCGCCGCGACACGGCACGAAATTGCTCGGCGTCAGGAGGATGTCCGCATAAGCGGGGCCAAAGCAGGTAGTCCAGTTGGCGGGGTCGCTCCAGAACGCATGCGAATTCGGAACGAAGTGAACGATCCCGGGCGTTCGCGATGCGCTGCCGGTGGAGTCGCCGTTGCAGCTCGCAGCGAAGGTTATGAGGAGCGCAAAGAGCATCAACGCCGGGATGCGCCGCAATGCGGCCGTCGGATTGAAGGCATCAGAGGGCGTCGTTCGCGTCTTCACGTGGACCATGGGCATTAGCTCCTCGGCGGGCATCCTTGTCCTACCGGTTGTGGTTGTCAACTAAATCGAATGTAGAGAGTGGAGCGACTTCGCGAGTCTTCGAATTGACTGAATCAAGCGCGCCGAATTACGGTAACCGAATCAAGAGCGTCGAATTACAGTAAGATCGCCGCGTCGATGGATTGAAAAACGAAGATGAAGTCTGGTGAGCATAATGCTGTGGCTTGATCTTCCAATTTCCGTAAATCAATCCGTCTCTCAGCACTTGGCACATCCTTGGTACCGGCGTTGACAACCATCGGGCGCTCGCCTAACGTTTGTGGATTGGAGTTCCTGTCGCCGAACCCGACGCTTTGAATCGTTTCGGCCAGCTTTTCCAAGCGATTTAATCAATCATGTTCGATACGTTGAGCGATCGCCTCGAAGGCGTCTTTAAGCGACTCAAGGGTCAGGGTCGCATCACCGAGCGCAATATCGAAGAGGCGCTTCGCGAAGTCCGGCTCGCGCTGCTCGAAGCGGACGTCAATATCAAGGTCGTGCGCGACTTCGTTGAGCATGTGCGCAAGAAGGCGCTCGGGCAGGAAGTTCTGCGCTCGCTGACCCCGGAACAACATCTGGTCAAATTCGTTGCGACCGAGTTGTGCGAAGTCATGGGCGGGGTCGCGCGGGAACTCGACCTGAAGGTCAAGCCTCCGGTCAAGATTATGCTGGTGGGCTTGCAGGGCTCGGGCAAAACGACCTCGCTGGCCAAGCTCGCGCGGTTTCTCAAGACCGAGCGCAAACGTAATCCTCTGCTGGTTTCGACCGACGTGCGGCGACCGGCCGCGATGGAGCAGTTGCGCGTGCTCGGCGCCCAAATCGGCGTGCCGGTGGTCGAGAGCAAGGAGACCGACGACCCGGTCGAGATCGTCAGCCGCGCCGTAATGCGCGCCGATGTCGGCGGCTTCGACGCGTTGCTGATCGACACCGCGGGCCGCCTGCAAATCGACGACGAATTGATGGAGGAACTGGCGCGGCTGAAGGTCGCCGGCAATCCGCATCACACGATCTTGGTGGCCGACGCGATGACCGGCCAGGATGCGGTCAACGTCGCGCAGGGATTTCACGACAAGCTCAAGATTTCCGGCCTGATCCTGACCAAACTCGACAGTGATGCGCGCGGCGGTGCGGCGCTCTCTGTGCGGGCCATCACCGGGGCGCCGATCCTGTTCGCCGGTATGGGCGAGAAGCTCGAGGCGTTCGAGGTGTTCCATCCGGACCGCCTGGCTTCGCGGATTCTCGGCATGGGCGATCTCCTCAGCCTGATCGAGAAGGCTCAACAGAATTACGATCAAGGCAAAGCCAAAGAACTCGAGCGCAAGCTCAAGAAGAACGAATTCACGCTCGAGGATTTCGCCGACCAGCTCAAGACCATTCGCCGCATGGGGTCGATCGGCGATATCCTGGGGATGATTCCGGGGCTGAAGAAGGTCGCGGGCCAGGCTGATTCGGAGGAAGCCAAGGGTGAGCTCAAGCGGGTGCAGGCGATTATCGACTCGATGACGCTGCAGGAGCGTCGCGACCATCTGATGCTCAACGGCCATCGGCGCGCGCGAATCGCCAAAGGCAGCGGGACCTCGGTGCAGGACGTCAATCGGTTCATCAAGCAGTTCGAGCAGACGCGCAAGATGATGAAGAAAATTACCAAGATGGGCGGCGGAAAACAGATGATGCGCGGCTTCGGGCTTGGGAGCTAGAATAGAGCCAGGAGAAAGAGAAGAACGATGGGATTGGTTATCAGGCTGCGCCGCCATGGCGCGAAGAAAAGACCTTTTTACCGTATCGTGGTCGCCGATTCGCGATCGCCGCGTGACGGGCGTTATGTCGATCAGGTCGGCACCTACGACCCGGCTTTCGATCCGCCGAAAGTAACGTTGAAGGCCGCAGAGACCGCGCAATGGCTGAAGTCCGGAGCTAAACCGAGCGACACCGTGAGGAAGCTGATTAAACAAGCGACAAAAGCCGCATAACCGCCCCACGTCACATCTTCCAGGGGAGCCAGTCATGAAGGATCTAGTCCAGTTCCTGGCGGAGCAATTGGTCAATAATCCGGAAGCGGTGGAGGTCAAGGAGACCCAAGGCGACACTGCCTCGATCCTTGAGCTGCGCGTGGCCAAGGAGGATCTCGGACGGGTGATTGGCAAACAGGGACGGACGGCTAAGTCGATTCGCACGATCCTGAATGCGGTGGCGTCGCGGACGAGCCGCAAGGTCGTGCTCGAAATTATCGAAGAGAAATAGCTGCCGCGGGCGAGCGACTGGATAACGTCATGCGTGTGCCGATTGGCAAATCGTTCGCTTGCGATCGTTAAGCTCTCGCCGAGTTTGAATAATCCCACAATTGCGGAAGCGCCCGCGCGCTTGAGAGTCGGCGTCGTCACCGGGATGCACGGACTCCGTGGCGCGCTGCGGGTGCGGCCCGACAATCCCGATTCGGAAACGCTCGAACAGGTGCGCCGGGTCTTCCTTGAGGATCCGGCCGGCGCGGTTCGCGAGTGCCGGCTGCTGCGCGCCGAGCGGATCAATCGGACGGCGATTCGCGTGACGCTCGAGGGTCTCGACGATCCGGAGGCGGCAGCGGCGCTGCGTGGATCGACGATCGCGGTCGCGCTGGAAGATCTGCCGGCGAAAGGGCCGGGCGAGTTCTACCATTACGAGGCGATCGGCTGCGAGGTTGCGACCACCGACGGGCGGCGGATCGGCGTGATCGAGGAAGTGATCGCGACCGGCGCCAATGACGTCTGGGTGGTGCGCGACGGCGAGGTCGAAGTGCTGGTGCCGGTGATCGAGAACGTCGTCAAATCGATCGATCTCGGCGCGCGCCGGATGGTGGTCGAGGCGGTCCCCGGCCTGCTCGACTGAACCTGAGTGCGCGGCCGCATCCTCATATATTGGTCGTCAGCTATAATCGATCGCGACGGCTATAATCGCGCCAGATGGAATTCCACGTAATCACGCTTTTCCCCGAGATGTTTGCCGCGCTTGACGCCGGTCTGATCGGCCGCGCGCGGCAGCAGGGAATTATTGCCGTGCGGACGCATAATCTGCGCGAGTATGGGCTGGGCAACTACCGCCAGGTGGACGATACGCCTTACGGCGGCGGCAGCGGGATGGTGATGCGGCCGGAGCCGATCGCGTCGGCGATCGATGCGGTCGTCGCGGAGCGCCCCAACTTGCTGAAGATCCTGATGACGCCGCAGGGTGAGCGCTTCGATCAGCCGATGGCGCGCGAGTTTGTGCAACATCGCGGCGGACTACTCTTGATCGCAGGCCGCTACGAGGGCGTGGACGAACGCATTCACGCGTTGGTGGAACGCGAGATTTCCATCGGCGACTACGTGCTGAGCGGCGGCGAGATGGCCGCGATGGTGGTGATCGAGGCGGTCGCGCGTCTGGTACCGGGCGTCGTTGGCAATCCCGAATCGCTCGAAGAGGAATCCTTCGGCAACGGCAATCTGCTTGAATATCCGCAATACACGCGGCCGGAGGAATTTCGCGGGATGCGGGTGCCGGAGATTTTGCTGAGCGGCGATCACGGCAAGATTCGCGCATGGCGTGAGGCCGAGGCATTGCGACGCACCGCGCGACGCCGTCCCGAACTGGTCGTGAACAAGCGCAAGTCCTGACGTGGCCGCGCTTTTCGTCGCCCTGATCCATTATCCGGTGGCCGACCGCAACGGACGCATCGTCACGTCCGCGATCACCAGCCTCGACCTCCACGATATCGCGCGATCGTCGCGGACTTATGGCGTGAGCGCATTCTTCGTGGTCCATCCGGTGGCGGACCAAAGGGAATTTGCGGGGCGCGTGATCGGCCATTGGAAGACCGGCTACGGGCGGCAGTTCGATTCGCGCCGGCGCGAGGCGCTCGAACTCATCCGCGTGGTGACGGACCTCGACGAGGCGATCGTCGAGGCGGAGCGCATCGGCGGTGCGCGGCCGACGATCGTTTACACTTCGGCGCGAGCGAGCGGCGGAATCGGCTATCCGGAGATGCGCGCGCGA
>Ga0209415_10018710_pt1 | contig 10918 bp, 7 predicted proteins | sample PeaSoiSIISIP2007_FD_187696 | JGI IMG/M metagenome (GOLD analysis project Ga0209415, IMG submission 187696) | Peat soil microbial communities from Weissenstadt, Germany - SII-SIP-2007 (SPAdes) (version 2) | ecosystem: Environmental > Terrestrial > Soil > Wetlands > Peat | place: Germany... | reverse complement strand
AGACATCGAGCAGGCCGACATCGGCCCGTTACTCGAGCGGATCGGCGATGCGCGGGTCGTCCTGCTCGGCGAGGCGACTCACGGAACTTCAGAGTTCTACCGGATGCGCGCCCGCATCACGAAGGAACTGATCTTGCGCCACGGATTCAACTTCGTTGCGGTGGAGGCTGATTGGCCGGATGCCGCTCGAATCAACCAATATGTGCGTCATGCTCCGGCCCGGCCGGAGCAATGGAAGGCCTTCGCCCGCTTCCCGACCTGGATGTGGCGAAACCACGAAGCGTTGGAACTGGTCGAGTGGCTCCGTGCCTGGAACGCCGAGGTGCCGGACCCCGAGCGCCGTGCCAGCTTCCATGGCCTGGACCTGTATAGCCTCTTCACCTCGATCAATGCCGTCGTCACCTATCTGGACACCGTCGATCCGGCGATGGCCGCGGTCGCGCGGCGCCGGTACGCATGCCTGAGCCCGTGGGAACATGATCCCGCGGTGTACGGGCGAGCCGTGCTCAGCGGGCGCTATCGCGACTGCGAGGCCACGGTGGTCGCGATGTTGCGCGACATGTTGAATCGGCGGATCGAATACTCGCAGCGCGACGGCGATCGCTTTTTCGATGCGGCGCAGAACGCTCAATTAGTCGCGGCGGCGGAGCGCTATTACCGCGTGATGTATTACGGCTCCGTCGAGTCATGGAATCTGCGCGATCAGCATATGTTCGACACCCTGGAGCGGCTGCTGGATTTCCACGGTCCGGGCAGCAAAGGCGTGGTCTGGGAGCACAACTCACACGTTGGCGACGCCTCGGCGACCGAGATGGGCACGCGCGGTGAGCATAACGTCGGACAGCTATCTCGCGCACGGTTCGCCGAGTCGGCATTTCTGGTCGGCTTCGGTACCGACCACGGAACGGTCGCGGCGGCCTCGGACTGGGATGGACCGATGGAGGTCAAGCGGATACGGCCGTCTCACGAATCCAGCTACGAGCGGCTGTGCCACGACTCCGAAGTCAAGGCTTTCATGTTGCATCTTAGAGACCCGGCGAGACAGGCGGTTCGCGACGAACTGGAAGCTGCGCGTCTCGAACGTGCAATCGGCGTCGTGTATCGGCCCGAATCCGAACTCGCGAGCCACTATTTCCAGGCCTGCCTGCCTCGACAGTTCGACGAGTACATCTGGTTCGATGAAACCCGTGCCGTCTCGCCACTTCCATCGGTCGCCGCCCCTGGTGTGCCGGAGACGTTTCCGTTCGGGGTCTAACACGTAGATGGCAGCGACGATCACGAAGGTATTGAGCAAGCTCGACTGGATGCGCGAGCAACGCATCTGGCCCAACGGGTTGCGATACCTATGGACCGACGCTTTCGGCGTTGTCCTGTTGGTTTCGCTCTATCACGAACTGGGGCGGAACGAGTTCCTGGATGAAGCACAGGGGGTGGTCGCCGAGGTCGAGCGCGTTCTGGGACGCCGGCGCGGTTTCCGAATCGGCGAAGCTGCCGATCGTGATGGCCAGTACTTTCACTATCTGGCGATGTGGGTCTTCGCGCTGACGCGGCTGGGCAAGGTCATTCCTGAATATCGCACGAAAGCGATCCAATTGGTGAAAGACATCCATCGCGCTTTCCTGATTCCCGGTCGGGGCGTGCACTGGAAAATGCTCGAAGATCTGAGTGCCCCGTATCCGGGGTTCGGACTCGGCGCGCTCGATCCGTTCCATGGCTATATCGTTTACCGGCTGCTGGATGAAGCAACGCTCGCCGAAGAAATCCGGCAGATGAAAACCATCGTTGAACGCTCTTATCGCGATCTTGTGATCAATCAGGACCTCGGTCTTGGAATGATGCTCTGGATGACGCGTTTCTTTCCGCAAGAGCGTTGGGCGCGCGTTCAGCACGATCGCGGTCTAACGATGCTTGACCAGATGTGGATCGATCCGCCCGGCTATTTCTGCCGCGAGCCGGGAGCGTATTCGGTCAAATTCGCGTTCACAAACTTCGGCGTCTCGATCGGCCTGCAGGCCGTTGAGGCGTGGCCCGATCGCGTCGCACGATTGAATTCGTTCTTCGAAACCTACCGGTCGGGAGACGAATACGATACCGATGCGATTACGCACGTGATGGCGTGCGTGTCATCTTTTCCGGGCGAGTTCATACCGCATAGCGCCAGTGGCTAGCCGAGCCACGAGCGATGCGGGACCTTTCTCCGTTGGTACCAGAGCCGCGCGCCGATAAGCTTGAAGGAACGCGGTTTTGGCCGGACGTGAGGAAGTTTGCGAGAAAAGCTGATGTCGCGGTTCTCTGATGACGCTGCGGCACCCGAGCGCGCAGATGGCGGCCTGCATCTGCTCGAGTGGGCTCGACGCCGAGTGCCGGGTTCGCCCGCCGAGAGCAACGCGGTGCGCGATCTGCTCGACGGAAAGAGCGACGCTGAGATCGCCGCGCGTCGCGGACTGCCTATCGCGGCGATCCGGGGCCTGAGAACTTTCTATGATGACCTGGGGCATGAGACCGAGGTCTGCGATGGAACCGCGTGCCATTTCGCGGGAGGAGCACAGTTGGCCGAGCGGTTGCGCGGGGCCGGCTCGGTTCGCACAGTGCGTTGCCTTGGACACTGCTTCGCGGCGCCATCGTTTCGTCGCGGCGACTCGGTCTTCATCCGTCCTCCCGCTCAACCCATCGCTGAATGGCTGAACGCGGTCGGGGCCAGTCCGCCACGACCCGCTGAGTCCGGCGCTATACCGCGCATTGCGATGGCGGATCCGCCTGTCGTCCTGCGCAATCTGATCGGCTCCAGAAGCCGCCCGCCGCTCGACGAATACGACCTTCCCGACGGCGACACGATCCTGTCCGCTCTCGAACACACGCGGCTTCGAGGCCGTGGTGGCGCCGCTTTTCCGACCGCCGCCAAATGGCGCGCAGCCCGTGACGCTCCCGGCGTCGAGCGTTATGTCGTCGCCAACGGCGACGAAGGCGATCCGGGTAGCTATGTCGATCGGTTGCTGCTCGAAGAGGACCCGCACGCGGTGCTGGCGGGAATGCTCGCGTGTGCCCGGGTTATCGGCGCGCGGCATGGCGTCGTCTACATCCGAAGTGAATACCCGCGAGCGCACCAGGTGATGCAGGCCGCGATCCGCGAGGCCCGCGACGCCGCGTTGCTCGGAAATGAGTTCGATGTCGAAGTCGTCTCCGGTGGTGGCTCATACGTCTGCGGCGAGGAAACCGCGCTCCTCAATTCGATTCAGGGTTTGCGCGGAGAGCCGCGCGCGCGTCCTCCGTATCCGGCTCAGCGCGGACTTTGGGGCAGCCCGACCGTGGTGCAGAACGTCGAGACGCTGGCGATCGTCCCATGGATCACGCGCACGCGCCAAGGCAGCGGTACCAAGGCGATGAGCCTGTCCGGAGCGGTCGCCCGGCCGACAATCGTCGAGGTCCGACTGGGCACGCCGCTGATCCAGGTGCTCGAAGAAGCCGGCCAAGGCCCTCCGACCGGGCGGCGCTGGAGAATGGCGCTCGTCGGAGGTCCGATGGGCCGCGTTGTTCCCGCCTCGCGCTTCGACACTCCGCTTTCTTTCGATTCCCTTCCCGGGATGGGGCACGCGGGGATCGTCGTCCTCGATGACAGCGTGTCGCCGCGCGCGCTGGCGGAGCACCTCTTTGCCTTCGCCGCCGTCGAATCGTGCGGCAGTTGCACCCCGTGCCGGGTCGGAACTTCGCTGCTCGGCGGAATACGCGAGCGAGCCGTCATGGAACGCCTCCTGGCAACGCTGGAGATGGGGAGCCTATGCGGCTTCGGTGCCGGAGTTCCTCGACCGATCCGCGATTTGCTCGAACACTTCGGCGGAGAAGTCCTGGAATGATCACCCTGAACCAGCGGCGAGTGGAAGCAAGCGGAACGCTGCTCGAGACCTGTCGCGCCGCGGGCATTCCGATCGCCGCACTCTGTTACGATCAGCGTCTGTCGGTTGGCGGGCATTGCCGCTCATGCCTGGTAGAGGCGGATGGCCGCTACGTCGCAGCCTGTTCCACACCTGCATTGGATGGAATGTCAGTGCTCACCGATTCTGCCGAGCTGGCCGCATATCGGCGTGACCTCGGCGAACTGATGCTCGCCGAATCTGCTCCACTCGGAAGTGTCGAAGCGGAGCTGTCGGCTTGGGGTACCACCGGGCAGCACTACGCATCGCGGCGTCAAACGGCGCCCGTCGATACCAGCCATCCGTACCTGCGGATCGACCTTGCGCGCTGCATCGTTTGCCGGCTGTGCGAGCGGGCCTGCGCCGAAGTTCAGGGACAATTCGTCTATGCATTCGAAGGGCGCGGAGCCGGGGCCCATCTGGCCTGGGGAGTCGAGAAATTTGCGGACAGCGACTGCGTAGGCTGCGGCGCATGTGTAGCGATCTGTCCGACGCACGCGTTAAGCGACGTCGATTGCGAGCGCGAGCCCGCGAACGCGCGCTCCGTGCGCACCACCTGCGGCTACTGCGGCGTCGGCTGCCAGCTTGAGGTGCACGTGGACGCAGATCGTGTCGCGCGTATCGAGGGTGCTCACGACGCGGCCGTTAACCGCGGGCATCTGTGCGTGAAGGGCCGCTACGCCCACGCCTTCGCCCGCCATCGCGAACGGCTGACTGCTCCGCTCATAAGGCGCAACGGCCGGCTGGAACCGGCGTCATGGGACGAAGCGATCGGCCTCGTTGCGGGCGAGTTTCTGCGCCTGCGAGCGTTCAGCGCCGGCCTTTCGTCGTCGCGCTGCACCAACGAGGAGAACTACCTCTTTCAGAAATGGTTTCGCGCCGGCCTCGGCACCAACAACGTGGACTGCTGCGCGCGCGTCTGCCACGCCCCCTCGGCAGCCGGAATGCGCGCGTCGTTCGGTACCGGCGCCGCGACCAATTCGTTCGCCGACATCGAAGGGGCCGACCTGCTCCTGATCGTTGGTGCGAACGTGACCGAGGCTCACCCGATTGTCGGGGCTCGGATCAAGCAGGCAGCATTGCGCGGCGCGACGCTGATCGTGATCGATCCGCGCAATACTGAAATAGCGGCGATGGCGGATCTGCATTTGCAGGTGCGCCCTGGCGCGAATGTTCCGCTCTTCAACTCGCTCGCGTGTGCGATCGTCGAGGCGGGACTGGTCAACCGGGCCTTCATCAACGATCGCGTGGAGGGATGGGACACATATGAGCCGCTCATCCGCCGGCAAGCGCCGGAGGCGGTGGCAGCGTTGACCGGAGTCGCGCCGGCGATCGTGCGCGAGGCGGCGCGTCGTTACGCCACTGCCCGATCGCCAATGATGTTTCACGGGCTGGGCGTCACCGAGCACTATCAGGGGAGCGAATCCGTCAGCCTGCTCTGCAATCTCGCGATTCTGACCGGCGCCCTGGGCCGGGCTGGAGTGGGAGTAAACCCGCTGCGCGGCCAAAACAACGTTCAGGGTGCTGCCGACATGGGATGCGACCCGGGTTTCTTGCCCGGCTATCAGAGCGTCGATGATGCGGTGGCGCGCGCCAAGTTCGAATCGGCATGGGGGCGGGTTCTTCCGGCGCATCGCGGACTGACGATACCCGAAATGCACGAGGCGGCGCGGCGCGGCGAGCTGCGCGCCATGTACATCTTCGGCGAAGACGTCGCGCAGACTGATCCGGACTCCGGGCAAACGGTCAAGGCGCTCAAGAATCTTGAGTTTCTCGTCGTGCAGGAACTCTTTCTCTCCGAGACCGCGAAGCTTGCGCACGTGGTTCTCCCCGGCGCGAGCTTCCTTGAGAAGAATGGTACCTTCACCAACGGCGAACGCCGCATCCAGAGAGTGCGCGCCGCCCTGACTCCGCTCGCCGGCACGCGGCCGGATCTCGAGATCATCGAAGCGCTGATGGCCGCAACCGGTTTGCCGCAGGCCGCAGCGTCGCCCTCCGGCGTGATGGATGAAATCGCGGGTCTGACGCCGATCTACGCGGGCGTTTCTTATGCGCGGCTGGAGAGCGACGGGCTTCAGTGGCCGGTGCCGTCTCCGGACCACTCCGGAACACCGATACTCTACGAAACCACCTTTGCGCGAGGCCGCGCCCGGCTGGCGTGCGTCGAGTTCCGGCCCTCGCCGAGCTTTGGCGCTTCACTCGGACTCATCACCGGGCGTGTGCTCGAGCATTACAATGCCGGCACGATGACCCGTCGCAGCCCGAACCTTCGCCTGCGGCCGACGGACGAACTCGAAATTCATCCGCGCGATGCTGCCGCTCGCGGTATAAAAGACGGCGCGCGTGTCCGGCTGCGCAGCGTGTCCGGCGAGGCGCACGCGACGGCGCGTTTGACCGATCGCGTTTCTCCCGGTGTAGTCTTCCTGAGTTTTCACGATCCCGCGACGACCGCCAATTCGGTCACCGGCGACGTCCGGGATCGCCTGACGGATTGCCCGGAATACAAACTGACTGCGGTCGAAGTCGAACCCAGCGAACATTGAGGCAATTGTTCTCCGGCGGGAAAAATGGAACTCCGCAAAATCCACGACTACCTGTGGGAGATTCCCCGCCACGGCGGCATGCTGGTGCCGGGCAGGATTTACGCCAACGCCCGGATGATGGAGGAGCTGCGCGGAGATCCCGCGCTGACTCAGGTCGCTAACGTCGCCTGCCTTCCGGGAATAGTCGGTTATTCGCTCGCGATGCCGGATATTCACCGGGGTTACGGCTTTCCAATCGGAGGCGTCGCGGCGATAGACGCCCGCGCCGGAGTGATATCTCCGGGCGGAGTCGGCTACGACATCAACTGCGGAGTCCGTCTGGCCCGCACTCACCTCCGGTACAAAGACGTTGCGCCCAAGGCCGGCCGGCTCGCCGACGCTCTATTCCAGGCGATTCCCGCCGGCGTCGGCTCGGAAGGAGCGATTCCGGGACTCTCGATCCAGGAACTCAAACATGTGGTTGCCGAGGGCGCGCATTGGGCGCTGCGCAACGGATATGCGACCAAGAACGATCTGGAGCACACCGAAGAGGGCGGCCGGCTATCGTCGGCGGATCCGGACCAGGTGAGCGAGCGCGCGTACAATCGCGGTCGCAAACAGCTCGGCACTTTGGGTTCGGGAAACCACTTCCTTGAAGTAAGCCGCGTCGACTCGATCTACGAACCCCGCGCCGCGAGCGCTCTCGGATTGGAGATGGATCAGGTCACCGTCATGATCCACTCCGGTTCCCGCGGACTTGGTCATCAGACTTGCGATGACCACTTGCGGGTGTTCGGCGCCGCGATGGCGAAGTACGAAATCAGCCTTCCGGACCGGCAACTCGCGGCGGCGCCGATCCTTTCACCGGAGGGGCAGGCGTACCTCGGCGCCATGGCAGCAGCCGCGAATTTCGCCTGGTGCAATCGCCAGGTGATGATGCATCTGACGCAGCAGGCGTTTATGGAAGCCCTTGGTGTAAGCCCGCGCGAGCTTGGGTTTTCGCTGGTGTACGATGTCTGCCACAACGTCGCGAAGTTCGAGGATCACATCATCGATGGGGCGAAACGGCTGGTGTGCGTTCATCGCAAGGGAGCCACGCGGGCCTTCGGACCGGGCAACGCCGCGTTGCCGGAGACTCTGCGTTCCCTGGGCCAGCCGGTGCTCATTCCGGGCGACATGGGACGCTATTCATTCGTGTTGATCGGCCTTTCCGGGGCCATGAGCGAAACGTTCGGTTCTTCATGTCACGGAGCCGGCCGCGTGATGAGCCGCACACAGGCCAAGAAGGATGCTCGCGGCCACGACGTCTTCGCTGAGCTGGCGGCACTCGGCGTGATGGTCAGGGCGCAGAACCGCGCGGGAGTGGCCGAAGAGATGCCGGCGGCTTACAAGGACGTAGCCGAAGTGGTAGAGGTCATGGAGGCTGCGGGAGTTACAAAGAGGGTAGCCAGACTAAAGCCCTTCGCGGTAATCAAAGGCTGACGAGGTTACTATTGTCAAAGGCCGATTTGATCGGCTTCCAACCATGACGCGCACCGGAAAATCGGCCATCTTCGCATTCGGTTTCATGTTGATCGGCGCAACGGCCTTCGCAGGCGCCGATGCTGCAAAGGGCCGAGCCTTGTACCAGCGCTACTGCGCGTCTTGTCATGGAATCGGCGCCGACGGTCACGGGCCGGTGGCGTCCGCGTTGAAAACCCCGCCGGCGGACCTTCGTATTTTGTCGAACCGATACGGGAACCCACTGCCGGAAGATCAGATAGCCCAATTCATTGACGGGCGCGCCGACGTGCAAGCTCACGGCCCTCGCGAGATGCCGGTATGGGGTGAACGAATTTGGGCATACGGCGAAGCCGAGGGGCAGCAACGCAAGGTGAGTCCTCGCATCGCGGATTTGGTCGCCTATTTGCAGTCGATCCAGAAAACTCAACAGCAGGCCCGTCTCGAGCAATCGCTCGACCTCCTGGACCGCCGCGTCAACCGATAGCCGCGTCGAAGTCCTCTTCGCCATGGTTGCGAATTTCTGCGTGACCGCGAATCCAGCCGTAGTTCGGCCGTTCGCGCATCCCGAGGGAGGCTCACGCGATGCTCCTGAAGGAAATCATCAACTCCAACCCAAGTGTCGCCACGCATCATCACGCTGACGCTCAACCCCGCGGTCGATCTGGCCTGCGAGGCTGACGCTGTCCAACCGACTCGTAAGGTTCGCACTACCACCGAACAGTTCGATCCCGGCGGTGGCGGAATCAACGTTGCCCGGGTCGTGAACGAGCTTGGCGGCGAGTCGCTCGCGGTACTGATGGCGGGTGGCGCGACGGGGCAGTTTCTTCGCGAACTCCTGGACCGCGAAGGCGTCGCGTGCCGAGTCGTTCCCGTCGCGGGACTCACGCGAATCAGCGTGGCGATTCATGAACGCTCGAGCGGCCTCGAATACCGCTTCGTGCCGGAGGGTCCGACAGTGTCCGACGCCGAGTGGCATGCGCTGTTCGAGGCGCTCGCGGAGCTCGACGGCGATTGGCTGGTCGCGAGCGGCAGCCTGCCGCGCGGCGTCCCCGAGGATTTCTATGCCCGACTTGCAGCTCTGGCCGCCAGCCGGCGTCAGCATTTCGTGCTCGACAGCTCCGGCTCCGCGCTTAAGGCCGCATTAGGAAAAGGCATCAGCTTGATTAAGCCAAGCCTCAGTGAGTTCGAGGGACTGGTCGGACACGAGGTACGCGACCCGCGCGAGCAGGATACCGAGGCGGTCAGGCTCGCGCGCGCGGGCGCCGCGCGCCTGGTCGCCGTCTCGCTCGGCGCCGCTGGTGCTGTTATGGCAAGCGACCGCGGCTCGCTGCGTTTACCGGCGCCGAGGGTTCAAGTACGCAGCGCGGTCGGCGCCGGCGATAGCTTTGTCGCAGCGATGACGCTCGGGCTGGCACGCGGACTGCCGGCGGAGGACGCGTTCGCATGGGGAATCGCGGCAGGATCCGCGGCCGTGATGCGCTACGGGACCGCGCATCCGCAACGATCCGACATTGACATGCTGCACGATCAGATTCTGGCGCAGACTCCCGCGTCTGACCGATGAGCCGAGCGGATCGCAGGCGGGTTCGCGCGGGCACTGTCGCGCTGAATGAGATTCTCGCCTTAAGTGAGATCTGCGCGATTCCTATTGCGCCTGCAAAGTGGCCTGCGCGCTCCCAGCTATCGCCTGGTCAGTGACGACGGCGTCGAGCTTCTGTGCGATGGCAGGTGTCGCGCTGTTGAGGTTTTCGAGCACCATTGAGAGGTGTACCGCTACGTACAATGCCCGGTCGTTGCAGCACAGATCGGCATAGATGGGTTCTGGTCCGCATTGCCCCGCAGGCAGTTCGGGATAAATGTAAAAGGCCGCAGTGCCGCCGCTTCCGCTGACAAAATAGCCGCCCTCGCTGGCGCAACTCGAGCCCGAGACGCACAACGTGGTGCAGTTGCCGCTCCGATCGGTGCCTCCGCAAACCTCCCCGCTGTTACCCGCGTCGAGGAAGTTGAGGAACTCGCTGTTGGCCGAGCTGCTGCTCAAGGTTACCTGTCCGTCTGTGATCCCGCCGCTGCCGTCGGCGATCAGGGTGCCTGCGGCGAAAAAGCTGCTGCCCTTCTCCGGAGCGGATGCTCCGATTTTCTTGGCCAGCGCTTTGAGCGTCGAGCTGGCACCGCTGCATTTGCCGGCGGACAGATCCTTGGCGAGCTGGACATAGAACTGGCTGATAGATCCCACGATATTGTTCCTACCGCCGCAGCCGGTGCTTCCGTTGCAGAGCTTGGTGGGGTCTGTGAGAACGGCTTGCAGGGTGAAGGCATACGTGCCGTTGACGTTGTTTTCCGCCAGCGCACTCGCGAACCGCGGATGAGTGACTGTTGCGGCAATAATCGCCGCGATGGCCATGGCGATTGCTCCCATTTTCGATGATTTGCTTGCTTTCAACTCGGTCCCCTCCCAAGTCCTGTGATCGCCGCGCACGCTGCAAATGGACAAGGGCAAGAGACGTGCCGTCGCACAGCCAGCCTCGAACCGCTCGTCATCGTGCTCAAATGCTGCCGTCGGCCACAGGCCAAGCGGATTCGCTGGCTCGAATGGAAACATCCTGTTGTGCAAACTCTTTGGGACCTTGCCCTCGATAACCTCCCTCATTTGCTTCACAGCGCACTCTTTTGGTCGTCTACCTGTCACATGATGCTCAAACGGCTGTGGTTAAGGAGTTAAAGTAGGAGTACTGGAAGTTCAACGTCACTTCTCTCCGCCAAGCAGTTCTGCGATTTTGGCCGCTTTTTTTCGCTCTAAGCGTTCAGCCCGAGAATCCGCGAATCCCGGAACTGATCCCGTAGGCCACCGTCGCCGCGCCCCCGCCAACAGCGAGCGTTTCAAGGGCCGAGCGCCAGTGTAGAAGGCGACCAGCGCGGGAAGGGCGTCGGTCGATCGGCTGCCGTCGCGATGGTCGGTCGCTCACGCGGCTGGCGCGTACACTTTGG
>Ga0209415_10018707_pt1 | contig 10918 bp, 9 predicted proteins | sample PeaSoiSIISIP2007_FD_187696 | JGI IMG/M metagenome (GOLD analysis project Ga0209415, IMG submission 187696) | Peat soil microbial communities from Weissenstadt, Germany - SII-SIP-2007 (SPAdes) (version 2) | ecosystem: Environmental > Terrestrial > Soil > Wetlands > Peat | place: Germany... | reverse complement strand
GTGAGGATCTCGAACGGACGAAGATCGAGCCGCAGGTCATTCCCGGCGATCTCGACCGGCACCGCATTTTCCTCGATCAGATCGGTCGCCTCGGCGGCGGCGAGGGCAAAGCCGCAATGCAGCACCGTCCGCGTCGACGCGCCGGCCGCCTCGTAGAGGCGGACGATGATGCCGTTGCCGTCTTCGGCGGCTTTTACCGTGCCGACGACGACATCGGCCGCCTCAGGCGCGAGCCAGGACGCGGCCGCCGGCAGCGATCCGCCCGCGGGAGGGGACGCAAGCGGCCGCAGCGGCATGTTCAACTCCGCCCCGGCGCGCGCCACCCTGCCGGCTACATGATCGCCGGCGTGCGGATAGAGCGAATAGGTGAAGTGGTGACAGCCCCGGTCGGCGGTCGGGTCCGGGTGTCCGGGGCTGCGCAGCAGGTTGAGGTCAAGGATGTTGCCGCGCAGATGATGGCCGTATTTGCAGTCGTTCAACAGGGCGACGCCATAACCGCGATCGGACAGATCGACCCATTGGTGGGCGCAGACCTCGAATTTGGCGAGATCGGCGGGGGTGTTGCAATGCGTCGGCCGGCGGATCGATCCGAACTGGATATCGCAGGTCGCCTCGGTCGCCCTTACATCGACGGCAAAGCTGGTGCGCAGCATGCGGTTAGTTTCGCGCCAATCAACCGACGTGACAAAGTCGACGCGACGGCTTCCGGCAAACAGCACCACTTCCTGGCGCAGCACCGAAGCGCCATAGCGATAGCGGTGGCGCAGCGCCGCCCGCGGCCCGTCCTCGGCCAGGTCAACCGCTTCGAGCACGAGGGGTTCGGGCGGCCGGTCGCGATAATCCATCGGAATATCCCAGGCGTCGCCCTCGTCGCGGTAGATCGCCAGCACGTTGCCGGCCGCGCCGGGGGCGAGCACCTCGCGTGCCCGCTCCTTGTCGAAACAGGACGCGATCGAGCCATCGCCGTTGAAGACAAGCCGCAGCATGTCGTTTTCAAGATGCGAGCGGTCGAGCGTGCGCCGGACGTAGCGTGTCGGCACGGCGGCCTCGATCACCGCATAGCCGAGCGCCGGCACCTCAGCCTTGACCCAATTTCCGGCGATATGCAGCCACTCTCTGCGTTCCCATGAGAGGCTGTTGACGACGACGACCGGGCGCTCTGCGCGCGATCCCTCGATGCGGCGGCAGAGTGCGGCGTCCGCGGCCGCCGTCAGCGCCGCGGTTTCCGCGAGCAGAGCCTCGTAGCGCGGGGTCGCCTCGTCGTAAACGCGGGTGATCGAGGAGCCCGGCAGGATATCGTGAAACTGATAGAGCAGCAGCTCTTTCCAGATACGCTCGAGCGCCTCGCGCGGGTACGGTACTCCGGCGAATGTCGCGGCGAATGAAGCCGCCAGCTCGAGCTCGCGCAAGGCGAGTTCGAGCTGGCGGTTGAAGCGTTTGATGCGGCCTTGGGTGGTGTAGGTCCCCTGGTGCCGCTCGAGGTAGAGTTCGCCCGACCAGATCGGATAGCGCGCGCCGTCTGCGGCAATATGATGAAAAAACGCGCTCGCCGGCTCCTGCACCACGGGGCAAAGCCCGGCCAGGTCCACCTCGCGCGCCAGCCGCTCAAGATGCTCTTCGCCCGGCCCGCCACCGCCATCACCGATGCCGAACAGCATGAGACAGCGGTCAGACACTGCTTTTTCGAGGAAATTCTGTTCCGCGGCGAGGACCGAACGCGGGCCGGCCGCGCTGTTGTAGGTCGACTCGGGCGGCAGGTGCGCGAGCACCCGCGAGCCGTCGATCCCCTCCCACCAAAACGTATGGTAGGGGTGCCGGGTGACGAGGCTCCATGACAATTTCTGGGTCATGAAATAGGGTACGCCCGACTTCGCCAGGATCTGCGGCAGGGCGCCCGAATAGCCGAACACGTCGGGGACCCACAGGCAATCGGGATCCCGCCCGAATTCTTCGCGAAAGAAGCGCTTGCCGTAGAGGATCTGGCGGATCAGCGACTCGCCGGCGGGCAGGTTGGTGTCCGGTTCGACCCACATCGCGCCCTGAACCTCCCAGCGCCCTTCGCCGACGCGGCCTTTGATGCGCGCGTAGAGCTCGGGGTAGCGCTCCTTGACCCACTGGTATTGCTGCGGCTGGCTCGCGCCGAACACATAGGCGGGATAGCGCTCCATCAAATCGAGCGTCGTCGCGAAGGTCCGGCCGCATTTCCTAATGGTCTCGCGGATCGGCCACAGCCAGGCGAGGTCCATATGGGCGTGGCCGACCGCGCTGATCGTCAATGATGGGTCGCCGCCGCGCATGGCCAGCACCGGCGCGAGGATGGCGCGCGCCCGCGCGGCTTCCGTGTCGGTGAAATCCCGCAGCGAGTCGGCGGCGCCGAGCAAAGCCTCGCGCAACGAAGCCGCCCGGGCGTTGGTCGCGGGCAGCACATGGATCAGCTCATTAAGAACCTCGAAATCGTATTGCAGGGCGAAGAGCTGAGGATTCTTCAGCGCAATGACCGCTTCGCTGAGCTTGCCGTTGTTGCGGCGCACACCAAACAGATCGTTGGCGCCGGCCTCGACCCAGATCTCCACCCGCTCGCCGCCCACGGCCGGCGCGCGAAACGGCACGACACGCTTACCCGGCCAGCCATGTGGCGGGGCACCGGCCGAATGGACGCTGGTGAGCCCGAGAACCGGGTTTCCCTCCGCATCGACCAGGCAACCTTCGCCGCTGATGTCGATCAGGAGGACGACGTTCTGGCCGGCGGCGCAGCCCGGCACCGTGCCGGTAAACAGAAACCAGGCGCAATCGAAGGCCGCATCGCTCCATGGGTCGCCCGGGCACAGCGATAGCTCGCGGCCTTGCCGCCGGCTCGCAAAGGGCACCGGCTCCGGGGTCATCCAAGCGGTCGCGGCGAGCGCCGCCAGCGGCGTATAGACCGCCGATTTGATGCGGTGCTCGACTTCCTCAAGCGAAGCCCGGGGAACCGCGGGACGATAGGGCATCGGGCCTCCGTGGCGGCGCTCGCTCGCGGGCTCGTCAACCCCCGAGCGGGAATGGGGGCAGCGCGCCGGCCCGACTATGCCTGCGCCTACTCCTCGGCGGCAATATCTCCGGGCGCGGCCATCATCGCCTCGGCGACAAGACCCGCATTGCCGCGGATCGCGTGCTCGATCTGATCGCCGATTTCCGAGTTTTCCTTCAGATAGAGCTTGGCGTTTTCGCGGCCCTGGCCGATCCGCTGACCGTCATAGGAGAACCACGACCCCGATTTTTCGACGACGCCGGCCTGGACGCCAAGGTCGATCAGTTCGCCGCGCTTGGATATCCCCTGGCCGTACATGATGTCGAAATCGACGACCTTGAACGGCGGTGCCATCTTGTTCTTGACCACCTTGACGCGGGTCTGGTTGCCGATCACCTGGTCGCGGTCCTTGATTGCGCCGATGCGGCGGATGTCGAGCCTGACCGACGCATAGAATTTGAGCGCCTGGCCGCCGGTCGTGGTTTCCGGGTTGCCGAACATGACCCCGATCTTCATGCGGATCTGGTTGATGAAGACGACCATCGTGCGCGAGCGCGAGATGGAGCCCGTCAGCTTGCGCAGGGCCTGGCTCATGAGGCGCGCATGCAGCCCCATGTGACTGTCGCCCATCTCGCCTTCGAGTTCGGCGCGCGGCACCAGCGCGGCGACCGAATCGATGACGAGCACGTCGATCGCACCGGAACGCACCAGTGTGTCGGCAATCTCGAGCGCCTGCTCGCCGGCATCGGGTTGCGAGATCAGGAGATTGTCGATATCGACCCCGAGCTTTTTTGCATAGGGCGGGTCGAGGGCATGCTCGGCGTCGACAAAGGCGCAGGTGCCGCCGCTCTTTTGCGCTTCGGCGATAACATGCAAGGCGAGCGTCGTCTTGCCCGAGCTCTCCGGGCCGTAGATCTCGATGACCCGGCCGCGCGGCAATCCACCTATGCCGAGCGCGATGTCGAGGCCCAAGGAGCCCGTCGAGATCACATCGATGTCGGAGGCGGCCTCGCGCGAGCCGAGCTTCATGATCGAACCCTTGCCGAAGGCGCGTTCAATCTGCCCGAGGGCGGCATCCAAAGCCCGCTGCTTGTCCATCACATCCTTGTCCAAAAGGCGCAATGCGGTCTGCATGATGCCGCTCCTCCCTTATTTCACACCGGGCCGAGCCACGCAACGCGCGGCGGAACACTATGTACATGATTTGTTCCCTCTGAGCAATGGCGGAAATCGCCGCTTGCGCGAAATTGATTTCGCGGCAGGCCGGGCGGCTGCCGGACTAAATAGCGGGTGCCGCGCTGAAGGCTTGATTCGGCGCGGGAAAGCCCCATGCTTAGAGGCGTTGTTATCCTCGCGCGGAGCCCAGAGATGTTCATCCAGACCGAGCAGACGCCGAACCCGGCCACGCTGAAATTCCTGCCCGGCTGTACCGTGATGGAGTCCGGGACCGCCAATTTCCCCGAGCGCGGCGCGGCGGAGCGCTCGCCGCTCGCCGTGCGCCTGTTCGAGCTGCCCGATGTCGCCGGCGTTTTTCTCGGCACCGATTTCATCACCGTCACCAAGCATGGCGACACCGAGTGGCATCAGCTGAAGCCGGCGGTGCTCGCCGCGATCATGGAGCATTTCACCGCCGGCCACCCGGTCATCATCGGTGACGCGAGCGCGACGGCGGGCGAGACCGCGGGCGACGATGACGAGATCGTGTCGGCGATCAAGGAACTCCTGGAGACCCGCGTGCGCCCCGCGGTGGCGATGGATGGCGGCGACATCACCTTCGAGGATTTCGAGGACGGCGTCGTCTACCTGCACATGCAGGGCTCGTGTTCGGGATGCCCCAGTTCGACCGCTACGCTGAAAGCGGGGATCGAGAACATGCTGCGGCATTACATCCCCGAAGTTACCGAGGTCCGCGCCATCTGAGCGATCGCGCACCGATCCTCCTGGCGATCGAGCCAGTTATTCTCGCGCCAGTTCTTCTCGCAATCGAAACGGCTGGATCGACCTGTTCGGCGGCGGTTGTTGGCAACGGCGCGCTGCGGGCGGCCGAAACCCGGGCGATGCGCCACGGCCATGCCGAAGTGCTGTTCCCGATGATCGAGCGGGTGATGCAAGAGGCCGGGCTGGCGCCGGCCCAGCTCGACGCCGTCGCCGTCGCGACCGGGCCGGGCGGGTTCACCGGGATCAGGGTCGGCCTCGCTGCAGCGCACGGGATCGCGCTTGCGCTCGGGGCGCGGCTCGTCGGGATCACCAGCTTTCGGGCGGTCGCTGCCCGCGTCGCCGGCATCGGCGAATCCGAGTGCGACAGCTTGCTGGTCGCGCTCGACAGCCGCCGGGCCGACCTCTACGTGCAGCTGTTCGCACGCGGTTCGGGATCTCCGCTCGCGGCGCCGCAAGCCGTGCTTGAGGGGGGCCTCGACGATTATCTCGCGCAGCTCATCGCCGAAATTCCGACGACGAGGCTCCTGGTCGCGGGCGATGCCTGCGAGAGGGCAGCGTCCGCGCTCGCCGGGCGCATCGGCTGCATCATCGTCGGCGATTCGGCGCCAAATGCGCAGGACGTCGCCGCAGCCGCGTTGTCGGAACTGCGCTCCGGCGCGATGGCCGGCCCGGTGCGGCCGCTCTATCTGCGGCCGCCCGACGTCACAGTGCCAAAACCGCGGATGGTGGCCAGGTCGCGGTGAGCCAACCGATCACCCCGATCCCGACGAGCGCGGCCGTGCCGCTGTCGGCGATGCACCGCGAGTGCTTTCCCGACGATCCGTGGGAGGCGCCGGTGCTCGAGCGGATCCTCGCGCTGTCCGGCGGGTTCGGCTATCTGGCGTGGCAAGGGAACACCCCAGCCGGCTTCGTCCTGGCGCGCGACCTCGGCGGCGAAGTCGAGGTGCTGTCGATTGGAGTGCTGCCCCAGTGGCGCCGCAGGGGAATCGGACGCGGGCTGATCGACGCGGTCATCGCACACGCCGAGAGCGCCGGCATCGGTTCGATCGTGCTTGAAGTGGCAACCCAGAATGAGGCGGCGCGGCGGCTCTATGCGGCGTTTGGTTTTGTCCAGGTCGGCCGGCGGCCGCGCTACTACCGCCAAATGGGCGCCGGGGCGGACGCGCTCATCCTGCGCCGCGGCATTGCCGGAGCGCCCACGGCCGGGTGAAGTGGACGGAGCGGTCGAATCGGAGAAAATACGGACAAAGCCCGTATTGCGCCGCCATCGACTATTACTTATATGGTTCCAACAATCGGATGTAAGGAAGTGCGTTATGGATGACACTGAGCAATCAAACGATTTGGTGGCCCTGACAACGGAAATCGTCGCCGCGCATGTGTCCAACAACACGGTGGCGCTTGGCGATCTGCCCCAGCTGATCAATCACATATACAACTCGCTGGCCAATATCGGCAGCGCCCCGGCGGCGCCCGCTGCGCGCCCACAGCCCGCGGTCAGCATCAAGAAGTCTGTCCAACCCGACTACATCGTCTGCCTCGAGGACGGCAAGAAGCTCAAAATGCTGAAGCGCCACTTGAAAACGGCCTACAACATGTCGCCCGAGGCGTACCGCGAGCGCTGGAAACTGTCGGCGGACTATCCGATGGTCGCGCCGAACTACGCGCAGCAGCGCAGCCGGCTCGCGAAGCAGATCGGTCTGGGTACGCGAGCCCGCCACGCCCGAGCCTGAGCACCGAACTCTTTGCTGGGCCGTTGCGCGCGCGGGGGCATAGGCTGGTCGGGCGGGTTCGGCTATAGTGGCGCCGGTACGCTCCGCCCGGACTCTGATCGGATGACCTCCCGCCTCGAGCAGCTATGTCTCGACAAAGGGTTAAAGATGACCGAGCAGCGCCGCGTCATCGCGCGGGTGCTGTCGGATTCGGCCGACCATCCCGATGTCGAGAAGGTCTACCGCCGCGCCACCACGATCGATCCGCGGATCAGCATTGCGACGGTCTACCGTACCGTGCGGCTGTTTGAAGAGGCCAACATTCTCGCCCGCCACGATTTCGGCGATGGCCGCGCGCGTTATGAGGAGATGCCGAGCGACCATCACGATCACCTGATCGATCTGCAAAGCGGCCGGGTCATCGAATTTCGCAACGAGGAGATCGAGAAGCTCCAGGAGCTCATCGCCGGCGAACTCGGGTACGAGCTGGTCGGGCACCGCCTCGAACTGTATGCCCTGCCGCGACGCGGCAAGCAAAAGGTGGATCAGGGCTGATGCCCTATGCTTCTTGGATAAGGCGCCGCGCGGTGTCGATTGCGGCCCCGTGGCGCGGCGACGGCCCGAGGGATCGCCTCGCGTGATCGCCGGCGCTGCGGGTCCCTCGAGGCGGACGGTCGAGACGGCGGCACGCCTGCCAACCCACGCCGACGCCGAGCGGGTCGTCGATATCGAGTCCGGTACACTCCAGGTGCGCCTTGCGGAAAGCGCCGCCGATATCGACGCGGCGCAGGCGCTGCGCTATCGCATTTTCTACGAGATCATGGGCGCGCTGCCGCTGCCAGGGATGGAACAGCGGCGCCGCGACTGCGACGGCTATGATCAGATTTGCGATCATCTCTTGGTGTTCGACCACAGCCGGGGCAAGGGCGCCGAGGCCGTCGTCGGCACCTACCGCCTGATCCGCCGCGACGCGGCGGCGCGGTTTGGCGCGTTCTATTCGGCCGCCGAATACGACATCGGGGCGCTGCTCGCCTATCCCGGCGAGATCCTCGAACTCGGCCGCTCGTGCGTCGATGCCGGATACCGCGCCCGATCGGTCGTGCAGCTGCTGTGGAGCGGCATCGCGGCCTATGTATCGCATTACGACATCGATGTTATGTTCGGCTGTGCGAGCCTGCCGGGTACCGACCCGGATGCGCTGGCGGCGCCGCTCTCTTACCTCTATCACCACCACCTGGCCCCGCCGGCACTGCGGACGCGGGCCTTGCCGGAGCGTTTTGTCGACATGCGGCGGCAGGATCCCGGGGCGCTCGACCCGGCCCGGACGCTCGCGGCGCTGCCGCCGTTGATCAAAGGGTATTTGCGCCTCGGCGGATTTGTCGGCGACGGCGCGGTCATCGACGAACAGTTCAACACCACCGACGTCTGCATCGTGGTCAAGACCGATCTCGTCACTGGAAAGTACTCGCGGCATTACGAGCGACAATCGAAAGAGACATGGGCGGCGTAGAACGCATGGGCTCAACGCCGCTCCGGATCTGGCGGCTGGCGGTTTATCTCGCTTGGACCCTCCTGTTGATGCCGGTGCAGGCAGTGGGCCTCATACTGCGGCGGCCGTGGACGGCGAGCTTCCCGTGCTTCTATCATCGCGTCTGCTGCCGTATTCTCGGATTGCGGGTGCGCCGGATCGGGCGGGCGACGCAATCGCGCCCGGTGCTGTTCGCCGCCAATCACATCTCCTATCTCGACATCACCGTTTTCGGATCGCTGATCCCCGGCTCGTTCATCGCCAAGCGGGAAATCGCACGCTGGCCCTTGTTCGGCTGGCTCGCGCGGCTGCAGCGATCGGTGTTTATCGACCGCCAGGTGCGCAGCACCGCGCAGCAGCGCGACAGCATCGCCGGCCGGCTCGCCGCGAGGGACGCGCTTATTCTCTTCCCGGAGGGAACCAGCGGCGATGGCAACCGGCTCCTGCCGTTCAAGAGCGCGCTGTTCAGCGTCGCCGACCACGCGGCGACGGGTGCGGTGACGGTGCAACCCGTGTCGATCGCCTACACCAGGCTTGACGGCATGCCGATCGGGCGAGTGCTGCGGCCGCTGTTCGCCTGGTACGGGACAATGACGCTGGCGCCGCACCTCTGGACGCTGCTCGGCCTCGGCACGGTCGAGATCGTCGTCGAATTCCATCCGCCGACGACCCTTGCCGCGTGCGGCTCGCGGAAGGCGCTGGCGCGCTATTGTCAGGAGCGCGTCGCCCGCGGCCTCGCCAGCGCGGTGAGCGGTCGGCGCGGTCCGCGGCCCGAAGCGCCGCCCGCGAGCGATTCACCACTGGAGAACCGGCGCCGGTCCACCGCCGCCGAAACCGCAGCCCCGGTGCCGGGATGATCCCGCTGCCTCGCCGCCACAGGTGCCCATGAAAAAACGGCTCTACATCAAGACCTATGGCTGCCAGATGAACGTCTACGATTCGGCGCGGATGGCCGACTTGATGGCGCCGTTTGGCTATGTTGAGGCGGCGAGCCCGGACGGCGCCGATCTCGTCATCCTCAACACCTGCCACATCCGCGAGAAGGCGGCGGAGAAAATGTTCTCGGAACTGGGGACGATCCGCCGGCTGAAGGAGGCTCGGGCACGACTGCGCGGCCGGATGATCGTCGCGGTCGCGGGCTGCGTCGCGCAGGCGGAAGGCGCCGAGATCCTCGAGCGCGCCCCGTTTGTCGATATCGTCGTCGGACCCCAGGCCTATCATCGCCTGCCCGGGATGGTGGCCCGCGCCGCGGCCGAGCAGGTGCTCGACACCAGTTTTCCCCCCGAGCCCAAATTCGATTACCTGCCGGAGACGTCGGCGGCACCAGGTGTCAGCGCTTTCCTCACCGTCCAGGAAGGCTGCGACAAGTTCTGCACGTTCTGCGTCGTACCGTATACGAGGGGCGCGGAATACTCCCGTCCGGTCGCCGAGATCATCGCCGAGGCGAGCCGGCTCGCCGCCGCCGGGGCGCGCGAGATCATCCTCCTCGGTCAGAACGTCAACGCCTATCACGGCGCCTCCCCCGACGGGGGAATGTGGGGGCTGGGCGAGCTGATCGGCGCCCTCGCCGGGGTCCCCGGTGTCGACCGCCTGCGCTATACCACCTCCCACCCGAGCGATGTCGACGACGGGCTGATCGCCGTCCACCGCGACGTACCGCAGCTGATGCCGCAGCTCCACCTGCCGGTGCAGAGCGGCTCCGACCGCGTGCTCGCGGCGATGAACCGGCGGCACACCGCGGACCACTATCGCCGGACCGTGGAGCGGCTGCGGCGCGCCCGGCCGGATCTGGCATTGTCGTCGGATTTCATCGTCGGATTTCCGGGCGAGAGCGCGGCCGATTTTGCCGCGACATTGGATCTCGTTCGCGATATCGAGTTCGCCCAGGCGTTCTCGTTCAAATATTCGCCGCGGCCCGGCACCCCGGCCGCCAGTGCCGCCGACCAGGTTCCCGAGCCGCTCAAAGCTGAACGCCTCCTCACCCTGCAGGCGCTGTTGCAGGACCAGCAGCGCGCGTTCAACCGGTCCGCGGTCGGCCGCGTCCTCCCGGTGCTGTTCGAGAAGCCGGGACGCCATCAGGGGCAGCTGGTCGGCCGCAGCCCCTATCTGCAAAGCGTCCACGTCGAAGCCGGCGCCGAGCTGATCGGCGAAATCGTCCCGGTGACAGTCCTGGCCGCGCAGCCCAATAGCCTCGCCGGCGTAATTGCGGCGGCTACGTCAGAGGTCGCGGCATGAGCGCGCTGCCGCCGGGGATCGCCGCCGAGATCGCGACGGCGGGGCGAAGCCAGCTCGAATTCGACGATAATCTCCTGTTGCCGGCGCTCTATGGCGAGCGCGACCAGCATCTGGACCGCATCGAACGCCAGCTTGGGGTGTCCTTGGTGCCGCGCGGCAACCGGCTGTCGATCGCCGGGCCGGCCTCGGCCACCGAGGTCGCGCGCCTCGCCCTCTCTCGCCTCTATGACCGGCTGAAGCGCGGCAACGAGATCGACACCGCATCGGTCGAAGCGGCGATGCGCCTCGCGCAGGCCGAGATCGACGACAAGAGCCCGAGCCTGTGGCGCGACGAGACCGGGTTCCGCACCCGGAAGCGCCGGATCGCGCCGCGCACCGCCGCGCAGGCCCATTACGTCAAGGCGATGCGCGAGCACGAGCTGGTGTTCGGCCTCGGTCCCGCCGGCACCGGCAAGACCTATCTCGCGGTCGCCGCCGCGATCGATCTGTTGATGGCCG